>ERZ780117.270-NODE-270-length-24723-cov-3.018891_pt1 | contig 24723 bp, 21 predicted proteins | sample MGYA00510985_ERZ780117 | MGnify/ENA primary metagenome ERZ780117 (study PRJEB29588, sample SAMEA2159553) | human gut metagenome | biome: human gut; feature: human-associated habitat; material: faeces | place: Denmark | collected 2008/2010 ...
GTCCATTTTTTCATGATCTGCTTCCTCCTTTTTTCGTTACCTTACGTGTACACCACACGAACAGCCGTCCCATCCATTTTGCAAAGTATACGCCGAACACCGCGCACAGAATACTGATTCCCAGCATGAAAACGCCCATTCCGGTAATAAAGCAGAATCCGCCGAAGGAAACCGAGACTGCCAGAATGCCGCGCAGCAGCATCTTAATTCCGGCGGCCACGCCGGCAATCAGAAAGACGCTCATATCAAGCAGTGCCGCACAGAGGGCCGCGCAGAGCAGAACGATGAGAATGCTGATCAGAATCGGGGCTCCGATCGGGGCTGCAAACAGGGCGAGAATCGCGATCCAGACGACGTTGGCGCCTGTCGTTTTTTTCTTCTCTTTCTGTTTTTCTTCCTTTTCCATTGCCTCGCGTTCATCTACTTTTTTGTCCAGAAGATTCCGCATCAGCTCGGCGGCTGCCTGTTTCGGTGTTCCGAGTTCTTTGATCACGGCCTACTCGTTCTCCGTACCGGCATCTGCAAAATACTCGGTGAAGTATTCCATCGCATCTTCATAGTCGCTCTGCGGAAGCTTCCTCAGATACTTTTCCAATTGTTTCAGATATTCCCCACTCGTCATTCTTTTTTCCTCCACTCGATGATGTTGTCAATGGTGTCGTGGTACACCGGCAGGCGGGAATAGCCCGATTCGGCAAAGGTCTGTGCCACCTCGTCCAGCGAGGTGTTGTCCTCCACAGCCACCACGTCCACGCGGGGGGTCAGGATCTCCTCCACCTCCACGTCATCGAACTCGATGGCGCTGCGGATGAGCTGGCTTTCCCGGTCGGTCAGCTCGCCGTCGTTCTCGGCCTCGCTGACCATGGTCATCAGCTCACCCTCAGTGATGGTGTCCTCCTCGGTGCTGCGGATGAAATGCCCCAACAGGCGCTTCCACTGGGTGAACAGCCAGGTCAGCGGGGTGAACAGGATCATGAGCAGGTTCAAAAAGGGCGAAACCGCCGTGGCAACCGTCTCCGGCATCTCCTTTGCAAGGCTCTTGGGGGTCACCTCGCCAAAGATCAGAACCACAATGGTCAGCACGAAGGTGGACACCGTCGCGCCCCGCTCCGGGTCCAGCAGGCGGGTGAACAGCACTGTGCCAATGGATGCTGCGGCAATGTTGACGATATTGTTGCCGATGAGGATGGTGGAGAGCAGCTTGTCGTACTTTTCCGACATAGCCAGCACGCGGGCTGCTGCCGAATCGCCGTCCTCGGCGCGGCTTTTCAGGCGGATCTGGTTCAGGGAAGAAAATGCGGTCTCAGAGGCGGAGAAAAAGGCGGAAAATGCCACCAGAATGATCAGCGCCGCCAAAAGCGTAATACTGCCATCGTCCATAAAAAGGGAAATCACACTCAACTTTCTGTTTTTGTTTGAACCCTCTCAGGCATCGCTGCGCGATGCCAGCTCCCCCGAAAGGGGGAGCTTTTTTCTGTGCGCCCGCAGCCAGCCCCTTCCACGCAGAAGGTGCTGCTGCCCGGGATATCGCACACTGGCGCAACGCGCCTGAGAGAGTTTTGGGATAAATGTTCTTACATACAAAAATGTGCTCCCCATCGTTGCTGTTCCGCGATGAAAAGCACATCAATGTTATTTGTAATCATACCATATTCTGTACGGTGGTGCAAGCTTTCTTGCCGCAAAGTCCGTACAGAACAGGTAAAATTTACATTATCGCAGGATCAAAGCGCCATTCTCGCAGTCTACCGTCAGGGTGTTGCCCTCGGTATAGCTGCCCTGAATGATGGCCTTGGCGATCAGGGTCTCCACGCGGCTCTGGATGAACCGCTTGATGGGACGTGCACCATAGACGCTGTCGTAGGCAGAATCGATGATGAAGTCCTTGGCAGCGGTGGTGACCTCCAGCTTGAGGTGCTTGCCCTCGTCCATGCGCTTGCGTAGATCCTGCAGCTGCAGATCCACGATCCTGCGCATCTCGTCCTTGGTCAAGCTCTTGTAGTAGACGATCTCATCCAGACGGTTCAGAAATTCGGGGCGGAACTTGCTCTTCAGCAGCTGGTCGATCTGGTGCTTTGCTTCCTCGCTCAGCTCGTTGGAGCCGTTGGCACGGCGCTGCTCCAGATCGTTCAGGATGATGTCGCTGCCCAGATTGGAGGTGAGGATGATGACCGTGTTCTTGAAGTCCACGGTGCGGCCCTGACTGTCGGTGATGCGGCCATCGTCCAGCACCTGCAGCAGGATGTTGAACACATCGGGGTGGGCCTTTTCCACCTCATCGAACAGCACCACGCTGTAGGGCTTGCGGCGCACAGCCTCGGTCAGCTGACCACCCTCCTCATAACCCACATATCCCGGAGGCGCACCGATCAGACGAGATACACTGAATTTCTCCATGTATTCCGTCATATCGATACGAACCATGTTGTTCTCGTCGTCAAACAGTGCTGCTGCCAGGCTCTTCGCCAACTCCGTCTTACCTACACCGGTAGGTCCTAAGAACAGGAAGGAACCGATAGGCTTGCTGGGATCCTTGATACCGGCTTTGGAACGGATGATGGCTTCGGTGACTTTGGTCACACCCTCGTCCTGACCCACCACACGTTTGTGCAGTTCTTCGTCCAGATGGAGGGTCTTGTTACGCTCACTCTCAGTCAGTTTGGCTACCGGGATGCCGGTCCAGCGGGAAATGATCCTTGCGATCTCTTCCTCAGACACCTTTTCATGTACCAGCGACATATCCGATTCGCCGACCTTATTTTCCTCCTGCTCCAACTGTTTCTCCAGTGCAGGAAGTTCGCTGTATTTTAATCTGCCCGCTTTCTCATAGTCTCCTTCCCGCTCTGCAATCTGGATCTCATTGTTGATACGGTCTCTGTCCTCACGCAGCTTGGAAAGCTTATCTACGGATGCCTTCTCGTTATCCCACTGTGCTTTTCTCGTATTGAACTGATCCTTTAACTCTGCCAGTTCCTTCTGCAGATCAGCCAGACGTTCCTTACTGATCCGGTCATCCTCTTTTTTCAGAGCAGTCTCCTCGATCTCCAGCTGTGTCACCTTACGTTGCAGTTCATCCAGCTCCGTAGGCATACTGTCCATCTCGGTCTTGATCAGGGCGCAGGCTTCATCCACCAGGTCGATCGCCTTATCCGGCAGGAATCTGTCGGTGATATAACGGTTGGAAAGTACCGCTGCACTTACCAGCGCATTATCCATGATCTTAACACCATGATATACTTCGTAACGATCCTTCAGTCCACGCAGGATAGAAATCGTGTCCTCCACAGTAGGTTCTTCTACCATAACCGGCTGGAAACGCCGTTCCAAAGCGGCATCTTTTTCAATATACTGTCTGTATTCATCCAGTGTGGTGGCACCGATACAGTGCAGTTCACCACGGGCCAGCATAGGTTTTAACATATTGCCTGCATCCAGAGCGCCATCTGTCTTACCGGCACCAACAATGGTATGCAGCTCATCAATGAACAGAATGATCTGTCCGTCGCTGTTCTTCACATCATCCAGTACGGCTTTCAGACGTTCCTCAAATTCACCTCTGTATTTTGCGCCGGCTACCAGTGCACCCATATCCAGTGCGAAAATCTTCTTATCCTTCAGTCCCTGCGGTACATCACCTTTTACAATACGTTGTGCCAGTCCTTCCACCACGGCGGTCTTACCGACACCGGGTTCACCGATAAGTACAGGGTTGTTCTTCGTTTTACGGGACAGGATACGTACCACGTTACGGATCTCACTGTCTCGTCCGATGACAGGATCCAGCTTCTGATTTCTCGCTTTCTCCACCAGATCCTGACCGTATTTTTCCAAAGTATCATAAGTAGCCTCCGGATTGTCACTGGTAACTCTCTGGTTGCCTCTTACGGTAGACAGAGCCTGTAAAAAACGCTCTCTTGTGATGCCGTATTCCTTCCAGATCTCGGCAATCTCCTTGTTGGGATTCCTGATCATGGCAAGGAACAGATGCTCAACGGAGACATATTCATCTCCCATCTGCTTTGCCTCATCTGATGCGCTGACCAGTACCTTGTTCAGATACTGACCGACATAAGGCTGACCACCCTGCACCTTTACTCTTTTCTCCAGAGCCTGTTTTGCACGGTTTACAAAGTGATCCTTTTGGATCTCCATCTTCTCCACAAGCTTTAAGATCAGACTGTCATCCAGGGTCAGCAGACTGTACAGCAGATGCTCCTGCTCGATCTCCTGGTTGCCATATTCCATTGCGAGCTTTTCACAGCCGTTGACGGCTTCTATGGATTTCTGTGTAAATTTATCAATATTCATAATCGTTCGCCTCCTCACATAAGGTTATACAATTTGCAACTGTTCAAAACCATTAAACATTGCCTGAGCTTTGTTGAATGTCAACATTCATAAAAAGCTTTGACAATATTTATTTGGCATAGAACAGACTCACAGGCTTCCTGTTTCATCTGTTCTATTGTTACTATAACACTTATTCAAAGAAAATCAATTAAGAAATTATAAACTTTATATAGAATCTTTGGAAAATTATTTTTTTCTGTATAGACCCATATGCCGCAAAAATTCCTGAAATACAGTAGTGAAAAGTACCTGTGGATCACTTTTTCCTCTATAGACCCAAAACGGCGCTGCCCAGTGTCATGTCTGTAAACATAACATCTGGTCAGCGCCATTTCTCCTTTTACGTTGGCAAAAGCTGATGGTAAAACCTTATTTTGTGGTAATTCCCTTCACCTCATATCCTGCGTCCACCACAGCCTTGGTCAGTACCTCATCTGCCACATCGGAAGCCAGTTCCACGGCAGCGTTTTTCTGCTCCAGGCTCATGGTTACAGCTTTCACGCCTTCTACTGCCTCCAGTGCCTTCTGTACGGTTCCGGTGCAGTGGTTGCACATCATTCCTTCGATACTGATTACTTTTGTCATTGTGTTTGTCCTCTCTTTCTCCTGCTTTACATCTTGCCTGTTATTTTGCTCTGTGGGGGCTTTCAATATGCACTGTTCTCCCTCCGCAGTTGCATGCGTTATCTCGATTTCCTTATGGGATGCTTTCGGTGTTCCCTTTTTCAGCGGGGTGAATCCGTTCTTAAAGCCTCTCAGCCGCAGGGCATTTCCCACGACAAAGATACTGCTTAAACTCATGGCTGCCGCGCCGAACATGGGATTCAGCCGGATCTGGAACGCCGGATACAACACACCGGCTGCCAGAGGGATGCCGATGCAGTTGTAGAAAAATGCCCAGAACAGGTTTTCCTTAATATTACGGATCACGGCACGGCTCAGCTTCATGGCAGTCACCGCATCCCGAAGATCGTTTTTCATCAGGATAATGTCGGCACTCTCCATGGCGACATCGGTACCTGCGCCGATGGCCATACCCACATCTGCTGCCGCCAGTGCGGGAGCATCGTTGATACCGTCACCGATCATTGCAACCTTGTGTCCCTGACGCTTTAACTCACTGACCTTTTTCTCCTTATCCTGCGGCAGTACCTCTGCCACGACTTCGGAGATCCCCAGCTTCTGCCGTACGGCTTCCGCGGTGCGGCGGTTGTCTCCGGTCAGCATAATGACTCTGACACCCATTTTCTCCCATGCGTTGATTGCTTCATAGGAGGTGGCTTTGACAGTATCTGATACACCGATGATGCCTAAGAATCTTCCTTCCTGCGCCACCAGAAGCGGTGTCATGCCTTCGTCTGCCATTCGGTTCAGACCTTCTGCGGCTCCCTGCGGCAATGTGATATTTTTCTCTTGTAAAAATGCAAGATTGCCTACATAGAACTTTGTGCCTGCCGGGAATACACTACCGGTATCCGGCACTGTATTCCCGGTTGGCGGAGCCTTACGTGTCCCATTCCCAGAGGTGTTTGAACCATTGCTCAGTTTTCCGGCATAAAACACCGCCGTAGGGCCGTCATTTTTTGTTGCTTCCACTGCCAGGAAATCTGCTGCCAGCGCACCTTCCACACCACGCCCGAAGGTTGCCTTGAAATCCACGATCTCCGGAATTGTCAGCCGGAAGCTTTCCGCATATTCCACTACCGCCTCCGCCAGGGGATGCTCACTTTTTTTCTCCAGTGCCGCCGCGATCTGCATCATGGCATTCGCAGGGAAATCACTCTGATAACCGCCTATTTCTTCTACCTTTAACTTGCCGCTTGTGATGGTTCCGGTCTTGTCCAGTACCACAGTGTCAATCTCTTTGGCCTGCTGCAGGGCCTCACCCGTCTTGATCAGGATACCATTGCTGGCACCTACGCCGGTTCCCACCATGATAGCCACCGGAGTAGCCAGTCCCAGCGCGCAGGGACAGGAAATCACCAGTACGGCAATGGCTGTGGAAATAGCGAATTCCGCAGTGGCGCCGTTTAACAGCCATACGATCAGAGTGATCAGAGAAATGGTCATGACCGTAGGCACGAAGACCCCTGCCACCTTATCTGCCAGCTGTGCGATTGGAGCCTTGCTGGCGCTGGCTTCCTCCACCAGGCGGATGATCTGTGCCAGCGTCGTATCATCGCCGACACGGTCTGCACGACATTTTAAGAAACCCGCTTTGTTCACGGTAGCGGAGACCACATGGTCGCCCGCCTGCTTCTCCACAGGGACACTCTCACCTGTGATGGCTGCTTCGTCCACACTGGAGTTACCCTCCAGCACGATGCCGTCCACCGGTACAAGACTTCCGGGCTTTACCAGGAAAATGTCGCCCTTTTGCAGACTCTCCGTAGGCACTTCCTTCTCCTGTCCGTCCCCGGTCACGAGGATTGCCACCTTGGGAGCCAGATTCATCAGTTTGGTAATAGCCTCACTGGTCTTACCCTTGGAACGGCTCTCCAGATATTTTCCGACCGTGATCAGGGTCAGGATCGTACCGGAAGATTCAAAATACAGATCGTGGGAATAATGTTCTACTACTGCCATGTCACCGTAGCCTAAGCCATAGCTGATCCGGTACATGGCGAAAATGCCGTACACCAGTGCCGCGCCGGATCCCAGAGCGATCAGGCTGTCCATGTTCGGGCTGCGGTGCGCCAATGTTTTGAATCCTACAGAGAAAAACTTCCGGTTCACATACAGAATCGGCAACAACAGTAAAAACTGTGTCAGTGCAAAATTCATAGCGTTGGCATTACCGTGCATGGTATTCACGATAAATGCGGGGACCGGAATCCCAAACCATTCTTTGAGCATATGGTGCATGGACACATACATTAACGGGATCAGGAAGCCGATGGAGATTCCAAGCCGCCATTTCATGGCTCTTGCGTCTGCATCCAGCTTCTGCTGCAATTCCTGCTTGCCGTCGGCTGCGGACCTTCCTATACTTCCCGCATTCCCGGAAGTGCTCTGTCCGCCTGCACCTGCCGCACTGCCTTCGGTCATTACCGAAGCACCATAGCCTGCTTTCACCACAGCATCAATGATTTCCGTCGAAGTGATCTTCGTCTCGTCATAGGTCACATCCATGGTCTCTGTCAGTAGATTCACGGATGCTTTTTCCACATTTTCCAGTTTATTGACTGCCTTTTCCACATGCGAAGAGCATGCGGAGCAGGACATTCCCGTTACATGATATCTTTCCTTCATAAAAATAGCCTTGCCTTTCCATAACCTGCAAAGTTTCCGTTATTTTCAGTGCCTTACCGCACGAATTTACAGTATTATCTGCAGTCATGCCTCTACTTATTTCAATTTTTTCACCAGATCCACTGCTTCCTCTACGATAGCAGTATTCCCCTTCCGGATCTCTTCCACCACGCAGGTCTCCATATGCTCCTTCAGAATCGCATAGCCAAAAGCCTGAAGGGCGCTCTCCACCGCAGCTACCTGCGTCAGGATGTCTCCGCAGTAGCGGTTCTCTTCCAACATCCGACTGATACCGTTTAACTGCCCGGCCATGCGGCTTAAACGGTTCTGCAATTGTTTTTTTTCTTTTTCAGAGCGGGGTGTTGATTTCTGATGACAATGACAACATTCCATGCCCTTCTCTTCTAATTTTTCTTTTAATTGTTCTGCCATACTTTCTCCCATTCTGAAGCCGGTTCCTGCTATTTTTGCTAAATGCCCACATATTCTTTATTGTCCTCCGATCACATAACAGCGTTCAATGTACGTAGAAGGACTAATTGTTGCAGCCATGCAAAATACCCCACAGGGGTATCTCATCTACAAGATATACCCCCATAGGGTATTTGTCAAGCGTTATTTCAAAACAGGTCACTTTTTGTCACGCCACTCACATATAATGCGTGTCATACGACGGTCAATGTCAATGCGCGCCGTTTTGCACTCTCCGGGATATTTTTTTGCTGCACTGAATGCCAGTGTGACAAAGAGTGCAGAACCGATGGGCAACATGGTCCTGAGCATCCCCTCCGGAAAAACAAAGTGTGTGCCGTGTTCATATATGACCGCCTCTACTTCACAGGTGTGCGGTTGTACCGCAAGACGTTTCTCCATGCGGCGGATGTATTTTGCAGTGTCCCATAGAGCATCATCCTCTGCACCGACAAGGAACAGCTTGCCACGGATATTCTCGACCTTTATGAATTCCTCCTCTGCTATCGGGTGCGCCGCTTCGGAGTCGTCAAACAGCTTGCGTGAGGCTACCATATTGCCGGTACGTCTGGACTCCTCCGAGATCGTGTGCCAATAGTCGGGGTGTTTATAGCAAAACGGCATGTAAGGCAGCGGTCTGCCCTTGTAGGAGAAAAGCGATTCACCCTCTATTGGCCATTCCTTGCAGCCGTCCTTTTTGCCCTGCATGAATCCCTGCCATACGAAATCGCTTGGTGTCATTGCGACGGTCAGAGAAATATCATCGAATATCGAAGCAGCCGTCAGAGCAAGAGTTCCCGTAGTTGAGGCTCCCGCAATTCCTATCTTTGCGCTGCCGTGCGATTTGAGCCATGCTATTGCTTTTTCGATGCACTCAAGCGGGTAGTTGTGATGACTATAGTCCTTTTTTGCGGGCGACATGGTCAATACGTTTACACCGAGGCGGAGTAGCCATTTTACCGCAGAGCGCGCCATATAATCCTCGGGATCGTCGCCGAGCATAGCGATGACAGTGCAGTCCGAGCCGCCCCTGCACTCCCAATATGCGCCGTAAAATCCGTCACTTTCAGTATCAAAATGAATGTGTTTCATTATAATTGCTCCTTTCCAAAACGGATCCTTACGATCTGCATCTTCATGATTCTGTCGCCGGTTCTGGCGAGGAAGCGGAATAATCCGCTGACGGAAGGGTCTCGAAGATCATTATAGCCCAGCATATAGCCACGGCTTGTAACCTGCAATCTGCTGTCCCACGAGGAAAGCTCACTTTTCGCATCCGAAACCGCAAAATACGCACCCACATCCTGAATTTTAGCGCTCCTGAGCCATGTCTTTGCTATCATCTTAACCGCTGTCCGGTTCGCCGCGTCAAATACCAGCACACCACCGGGAAAACTGTCAGCCATTGCCTGTACCAGCGTCCTGACTTGCTCCGTCAGGAAATAATAGAATACTCCGGAGGCAAAAAATATCGCCCCTTCGGACGCGTCGATTTTGGTAAACCATTCCGTATCATTCAAATTGCAGGGAATATTTTCCTCACGGTCTCCGGCGGGCAGTAATTGATTGCGTACGGCGATAACATCCGGAAAATCCAGATTGTAAATTTTACAGCTGCCATTGTCACAGGCTCTGCCGGTACCGTCAAGTCCACAGCCCAAATTGACCACCGCCGCATCAGGATGATCTGCCAGGTAATTTTGTACCTCCCATGCAAGGTCATTCTGCCGCATGGCAACCTCCAGCGAACCGAAACGCTGCATCAGGCCGTGGGATTTTTTCTCCACCTGTGAAAAATCATAGTCGATCTGGTCGATCAGGTGTACTGCCATCTCGTCCCGATATAGGTTCGGATACAACTCCGAGCATAGCTTCCGGGAATAAAGCGGGATGATCAGCGTCTCCTGTACGGTGTTCTTCTCTATCTTGTATTTCATGGACATCTCTCACTTTCTTGCATTTTTGCCATTTCTTTTTGTTAGTCTTTCCTAACCGCTGTATAGAGTCATGCGGTTAGTTTATGTTAACTCACATGTCTTAGAAAAGCCGCATTACTGCGGCCTTTCAGCTGACTGTTTTTGGTTTTCGTTCCTATTATACTGAACTTCTTTCCGTTTTGCAAGGTAGATTTCCACCAATAGATAGATATTTCTTGTCTTCTTCCCAGTTGTAGTAGAACTGGATCAGTCCGATGCGGCTCCTGGTACCGGTCTTCTCATTTAATGCAGCGATATGCCGATACAACATCGCGCGGGATACAAACAGGCTGTCGGCGATATCCTGCATGCCGTCATCGGACAGCAGCAAAAGCTGCAGCACTTCCTGCTCCCGTTCCGTCAGATCAAAATATTTTACAAATCTCTCCAGCCGACTCTGACCGGCGGACATTTCGCGACTTTCCATTGCTTCGGGAGCCTTTACAATCTGCGTACAACTATAATACCACAACAGTGTCACACTGATCAGTACAAACAATACCAGTGCCAGTACTGCCGTCAGGATATGATTTTCTCCATTCAGCAGGCTTACGGAAGCTACTCCTGTGATCACAGCACCCAGATTGTTCGCCGCTCTTCCTCCCATCCCTGCCCACAGCCTGCCATCCTGCATGCGATAGGACAGCTGGAAAAATCCGTTCGTAAAAAACACCACGAAAAATCCCGCAGCCACATAGAAGATCAACAGTCCCGGCAGAAACGGTCCGCCGCTTTCGATGATCAGCACACATATGGTGGATAGAATCGTCACCGCATACATGATCAGTCCACGATACCTTCCGTTATTCAGATCAAACAGTACTCCTGCCAGTAATCCACTGAGCGCTAAAAACAGTCTCGGCCACTGACCTATATCCATGGTACCCGCTGCATGCGCCAAGGTCACCACATTGTCCAGTGTAGCGAAGATACATGTCATCAGAACAACCGTCACCAGTAATGCCACACCTGCCAACCGGGGATTCTTCCATGAAATCCGCTCCGCAGCAACACCTTCCTGCGCGTTTTTCACCGACACCGTTTCTCCGTCCTCTGCCTTCTGTCTCCTGTGATATCCAGTCAGTACACTCTGTTCCATTCCGACAGTCAGTACCCACAGCACCACAAAGCTTACCGCCAGGAAGATACCTTCCACTGTCTCGCCCCACAGCAGATTGTGGTTCAGAAACTGAAGGAGCAGCCCCACAGCATAAGCCACACTCACGATCTTCGCCGGATGCCTGCTTCCCCTAAGCAGCTGTGCCGCCAGGTAATGTGTCCTGCTGCCCAGATATCCCAGTATCAGGAACAGAAAACACCCGCTGCCCAATAGTACCCGGTACCCAGCCCCGGCAAACAGCAGTATATATCCTGCGATCACCGGCACCGGCAAGAAGAATCCCGCTGCCTTGAACGCAGTGGGATTCCCAGATTTGCTTTTCCATTTTTCTATCAGAGAATATGCCAGAAAACCCAGTGCACTGACTCCCAGAATATAGCTCTGCGCCAGCACTACTCCTGTGGGATCCGTATATAACGCCATCCGGTTATCAAACAGATACTCTGTTCCTAAAAATACAAAATAGAAAACAGCTAATGAAAGCATGGTCTCTCCTTAAACAGACTGGAAACCGCCTTCCAGATCCTCGATGATATCATCAATATTCTCCGTACCGATAGACAGACGAATCGTATTGCTGTAGATTCCCTGCTCATTCAGTTCTTCCTCAGACAGCTGTGCATGGGTGGTGGAAGCCGGATGGATGACCAGAGACTTCACATCTGCCACGTTTGCCAGAAGTGAGAACAGCTCCAGATTATCACAGAACTTTTTCGCTGTCTCCTTGCCGCCCTTGATCTCGAAGGTGAAGATGGAACCGCCTCCGTTCGGGAAATATTTCTGATACAATGCCTGCTGCTCCGGATCGGTGGATACGGAAGGATGATGCACACGCTCTACCTGCGGATGATTGTTCAGATACTGTACAACCTTCAGTGCATTCTCCACATGACGCTCTACGCGCAGAGACAGTGTCTCCAGTCCCTGTAAGAAAATAAAAGCATGAACAGGGGAAATGCAGCCGCCCATATCTCGAAGGAGCATTGCACGGATAGCGGTCACAAAAGCCGCGCCCGGTACTGCCTTGGTGAAAGTCACACCATGATAGCTGGGGTTCGGAGTGCACAGATGAGGGAACTTGCCGCTGCCCTCCCAGTCAAATTTACCATTCTCTACGATCACACCACCTAAGCTGGTGCCGTGTCCGCCGATGAATTTGGTTGCGGAATGTACCACGATATCTGCGCCGTACTCAAAAGGACGTACCAGATAAGGGGTAGCAAAAGTATTGTCCACTACCAGAGGCACCTTGTGTGCATGGGCGATCTGTGCCAGACGCTCGATGTCTACCACATCAGAATTGGGATTGCCCAGAGTCTCGATATAGAGAGCCTTGGTGTTCTCCCGAAAGCTTGCTTCGATCCTGTCATAATCGGAAGGAGCTACGAAAGTAGTGGTCACACCGTAGTCCACCAGGGTATGCGCCAGCAGATTGTAGGTTCCGCCGTAAATATTATTTGCAGAAACAATGTGATCTCCCTGTTTTGCCAGGTTCTGGATCGTATAGCAGATGGCTGCTGCTCCGCTGGCTACTGCCAAAGCTGCGGTACCGCCCTCTAATGCCGCAATACGCTGCTCAAAGACACCCTGGGTAGGGTTGCCCAGACGGCCGTAGATCTCACCGGGATCTTCCAGTCCGAAGCGTGCTGCTGCATGGTCGCAGTTGCGGAATACATAAGAAGATGTCTGATAAATGGGAACGGCTCTCGCACCGGTCACGGGATCGGGCTGCTCCTGTCCCACGTGTAACTGTAATGTCTCAAATTTCAAATTACGCTCTGCATAGGGCTTTTTACTCATGTTCTGCCTCATTTCTGCACTTTATGTGCTTATGTATTTTTCTATGATGCCAGGATCAAAAGGTCTAAGCCCACATGCTTGACCCCGACTTTATTTCTATAAAAACATGCTAAAACACATTACAAATTCTGTCAATGTAAAACTTTAGCACAGTACCATGATTTACTTCACCAGCCGATCCTTATACTTCAGCCATTTTCCCGTCCGTATCCTGTTAGTGAACAAAAATGCCCGTACGACCCAGTCCATGGTCATAGCGATCCAGACACCGATGACGCCGAGTCCCAGACCCTGTCCCAAAATATATGCCATGCCCACACGGCAGAGCCACATGGAAGCGATCGCCACGATCATGGTAAATCTCACATCTCCCGCAGCGCGAAGTGCATTGGACTGTGCAAAGGACAACGGATGCACCAGCATACAACATACACAGCTGTAACATAACAGAAAAACAGTTATTTTCATTGTCTCCGGACTCAGATGATAGATTCCGCAGATCGGTCGAGCAAAAATAATCATGGGAATTCCCAACAGGATCATACAGGCATATGCTACTTTCATCATTTTTTTCAGATAATATAATGCCTGCTCTGTTTCTCCTGCGCCGATGCACTGTCCGATCACAGTGATCATTGCCACACCGATGGCATTGGCAGGGATCTGCTGAAAGCTGGCAATGCTGCCCGTTACGGCATTTGCCGTCGTAGCCGCCATTCCAAAACCGGCGATCAGGCTGGTGGTCAGAAGCTTACCGATCTGAAAAATGCTATTCTCCAATCCGTTCGGTACGCCGATATACAGGATTTTCCCAAGGATTTTGGTATCCAGACGCCAATGATTGCTCATGATGATCTTGTCACTTTTCTTAAGAAGCATTACGATCAGCACCGCAGACAATACTCTGGAAAAAAGCGTGGACAGCGCCGCTCCTGCAGCACCGATTCCAACACCGTAGATCAATATTGCGTTACCCACTACGTTCACCAGATTTGCCGCCAGAGATACCTTCATGGACACCTTGGAATCTCCTACCGCACGGAACAGAGCTGCACCACCGTTATAAATTCCCAGAAAAGGAAAGGACACCGCCACAATATAAAAATAAATTCTTGCAGCACTCATGACATCCGCTTCCACATTGCCGTAAAGCAATGCCAGCAGTCCCTTGTTCCAGATCAGCGCTATCGTCATAAACAGAAGGGCCACACCCCCAACCGCTATAAACAGCTGATTGGAGGCCCGGCCTACCATTTCCTTATCTCCGTGTCCCATATATTGTGCCGCCACGACCGCACCGCCGCTGGCCATGGCCGTGAACAGACCGATCAGCAATACGCAGATACTATCCACCAGAGAGATTCCGGATACCACAGCTTCTCCACAGCTGGCCGCCATCACCGTGTCCGCCATTCCCATTGCAATTGCCAAAAACTGCTCTATGATCAGCGGCCACAATAATTTTTTCAATGCATCCTGTGAAAATAACATTTTTTTCTCTTCCGTCATAATTTACATCATTCCTTTATCCTTACATTGACATCTGCCAAAATAACATATTGTCATTGCATTGTAAATCCGGGAAATGGTATTTTTACAGTTCCTGATATGCGAAATAGTCCACAGCCACCGAACCGCCAGCCGCACCCTGTTCGTTGATGGCAAACAGTCCGTCCTTGACACCGACCCAGCGGCCCGGAGTTGCTTCCACCATCTGTCCCACAGGCTGTAAATTTTCTTCTGCGATTCCTACATAAAATGTACGGTAAATCTCCTTCTCCACCTTCATCTGCATATAGATCACATCACTGTTCCATTCGCCCAGATCAGTGCGTACTTCATCGTCCTTCGTCCAGTTGCCGGTGCGCTGCTGCAAGCTCATTTTACCGTTTATTTTCTGAACTGCAAGTGCTGTATAACATCCGCCCAGCGATACCAGTCCTGCCACATCGCCGTCCTTCATCTGTTCCAGATGCAGACAGGTGGTAATGGAGAATTCCGGTGCCGGCCATTTCTGCAATAACAGGTTACTGATATCGCACAGCTGCGTCTTCGGGTCTGCGGCCTGGGCATGAAGAATGAGCTGGCCGTTTTCCAGATCATACCATTCCTTTTTATAATTGGCATTCCACTGCCACTGTAATCCCAAATTTTCCCCTTCGAAGAAATCACTGTCCTCCGGTGCATCGATTGGGTACGTCGCTCCTACTTCCGGCTTTTTATAGCGCAGTACCGGTTCGCCACAGCCGTCCACCTCATTCACACCGATCACCGGCCAGTCATTCTCCCAGTGCATAGGCTGCAAATGAACGATACGTCCTGCATTGCCCACATCCTGGAAATGCAGGAACCAGTCCTGTCCGTCCGGGGTATCCACCCAGGCACCCTGGTGAGGTCCGTTGACAGGAGAATTTCCCTGATGCAGGACGATTTTCTCTTCCCAGGGACCGTAAATATTTTTCGAACGCAGTACGGTCTGCCAGCCGGGCTTCACGCCCCCTGCCGGAGCGAAAATATAGTAATAGCCGTTTCTCTTGTACAACTTCGGACCCTCAATGGTAGGTTGGGTCGCATGACCATCATAGATGAACTGACCGTCATCCAGCACTCCGGAGCAGTCCGGTTCGATGGGAGACATATACAGCATGCTCTTGAAACCGATACGGCTTCTGGCGAAAGCTGTCACCATGTATGCTTTGCCGTCCTCATCCCAGAAAGGACAGGGATCGATCCATCCCACTACCTTACGCACATAAGCCGGCTCGCTCCACTTGCCGAAAGGATCCGTGGTCTTGCACATCATGATGCCCTCGTCCGGCATGGGGATAAATACGTAATAAGTTCCCTCATGATAACGGATGGCCGGTGCCCAGGTACCACAACCGTGTACCGGCTTGTCATAATAGTCAAAGGGAAGCTTGTCAATGATGTAATTGATGACCTTCCAGTTCACCAGATCCTTCGAATGCAGCAGAGGCACCGCAGGGGTGTTACAGAAGCTGGAAGCGATCATAAAATAATCCTCTCCCACACGAATGGCATCCGGGTCCGAATAATCGGTATACAGGATCGGGTTGGTATAGGTGCCGTCGCCCTGATCGGCGATCCACATTTTATGTATCTTCGTCTTGTCCATAGTTTCTCCATTCCGCAGCCTTTTGCCGCTGTTTACTTTATAAAATCAGTATAGCAGATATTCCGTCATATCGCGTGTCATTTATCATTTTATTTATGACAAATCTTGCATTATCTACACTGCAATGCCATAATATAATGATGCCAGGGTCAATAGATCTAATCCCACATGAGCAGCATGGAACAATCCGTAGGCATCAAAGTGACAATCGTTGCAGGAGGAAAACACCTTGAGTTTCTTTTATCAGAATCGTAAAGAACAACTCTATCTGTATCTGTCCAAGAATAACTCTTACGCCGTCCATCTTCACAGACAGCTGGAGCTGATCTATGTCTTAAGTGGTTCCACCACGGTCACTGTGGAACAGCAGGATTTTCCTCTGAAACCCGGTCAGGGTGTCCTCGTTTTTCCGAACCAGATGCACGGCTTAAAACATGTGGAACCCGGTCAAAATCTGCTCTGTATCTTCGAACCGGACTTCTGTCATTCCTTCCGACATTTTTTCCAGAATAAAAAGCCCTCACGCAATGACTTTGCCGTCTCCACCCTCTCTGAGCACAGTCATATTGCCCTGCAGGGTCTCAAAACCTTAGCTGCCACCATGGAAAAAGATCGTCCCACACCCTCCGATGTGCAGATCTATGCGGAAGGGTATCTGACGCTCCTTTTGGCAGATCTTCTGCCTTCCCTGCCCCTACAGACCCTAAAAAGCACGGAGGATCTGAAGCTGGAGCAAAGACTACTTCTCTATCTGGATGCCAACTACACGAAGGAATTGTCCCTGGACAGTCTCTCGAAAGAATTCGGTGTCAGCCGTTTTGTCCTCTCCCGGATATTTACGGAAAAGTTCCACACCACTTTCCCGGATTATATGAATTCCAGAAGGCTTGATTATGCCAGAGACCTTCTGCTGTCCACAGAGCTCTCCGTAACACAGATAGCACTGGATGCCGGCTTTGGCAGCTCCCGCACCTTTTTCCGTGCCTTTCAGGATACCTTCCATACCACTCCGGGCGCTTACCGCAGGCAGACGGAGTCTACCCACAACAGCTCCTCGCCCGCCCGGATATAATCTTTCCAGGTACGAACAATCCGTCCCCGGTCAGGTGTCTGACACATTTCCACTGTCACCGCGGTATCCACGCCTTCCCTCGCAAGCCCTTCCTGATCGAATTCTACGAGAAGCTTGCCTTTTCTCACAATCTCATTGGGCAGGACATTACAGCGGTAATAAGTGCTATGAAGTTCTTCTTTATCCTTACAGATATTCAATAGCAGCTCCACCCCGCTGTCCGTGCGGAAACGGATCCGGTTGCCCATAGGATAAAGCTTCAGCACTTTTCCCGAAGTGGGAGCATAGACTCTTCCATCCGCCGGCAGGATGGTAATGCACTTAGTATTGTCATCCGCCGCTTCTTCCGTTGTGTCCTGCAAAGTATCCTGCGATATTTTCCTGATCTCGCCGTTCACCGGGCTCCCTATGGCGGTGCCTTCCATAACAAGCTGTCTGTTCCCTGTTATTCTTCTCTCTTCCTGTCTGTTGACCGCCTCTTTTTCTGTTTCTTCCATATTCCACCGGATGCTCCTGCCCAACCAGAAACCGATCAACAGTCCCAGCACTCCCGTTGCCACCACAGCATACATCTGCATGTTTCTACCTTCCTTTTTCCATAATAAGACTCTTACATCTTATTCTGTCTCATTTTCGGGAAAACATGCCAGTTTTTCATTCATAAAATCCAAGAGTATCGCTGTCACGATCCCCGCCGCCATGCAGAACAGATTCCGGGATGCCGCATCCGCCGATGTTGCAAAGCTGCCCCAGGGAACGGTCATCACCGTAGCTGCACCGACGATTCCGAAAATTCCATGAAACATCAACGCATAATGCCTCTCAAACAGCCGGTTTACCAGTTTTGCCAGACAGATAAAAGTCACCACGCACCCTGCTACTCCCGGAAGCAGAACCTCCGGTCTCACATGACCGATCCCTTCCACAAAGGGCGTATACAGTCCCAAAGGCATCAATATCGTTGAAAAGCTCATGCCCGGAGCGATCACCGACAGGGCAAAGGCAAAGCCACAGAATAAAAAGCTGAAAAATCCCGGTTCCACGGTATTTTGGGAATTCTGCAGCCAGAATAACAGGCTAAGCATTGCCACTAATGTCACGCAGGATAAGATCACATTTCCCACATTCCTGCCCTGTTCTCCCGCTTCTCTCCACAACGAGGGAAGCATTCCCACGATCACTCCCACAAACACGCAGACGGAAGGCTCCGGGTAAGTCTCTAATACATATGATAACAGATTCGCCACCCCTAAAAATCCTGCTGCCGATCCGATCATATAAGGGAATAATCCCGGCAGACGGATCCGCCACTTATGTACCGGATCCGACAGCAGCTCCATGATCGGTCGATAGACTCCGAACACTACACTTAAAACGCCGCCGGATATCCCCGGGAGTACCGCTCCCAGACCGATCAGCGCCCCTTGTAATACTTTTCCCAAAAATCTAAGATCCATCGTCATTCTCCGCATCCTGTTTCTCTTAAAATCATATGCTTTTTCCTTAGGAAAATAGGTCTAAAAATCAAAGATAATTATTGACATTTCAAGCAGGGCAATGGTATACTCTAACCGTATTCTAAATGAAAGTCATTGATCTCACATATTTTTGTAAGACATTGCTACTTTTTCACGGATGCTTTACAAAAATATGTGATTTTTTTGTCCTACGTTTTAGAATCATCAAAAGGATCAGGCAAAGCCTGAATTATTAAAGGAGGTACCAATAATGAATAACGGTACAGTTAAGTGGTTCAATGCTCAGAAGGGTTATGGTTTCATCACCAACGATGCTAACGGAGAGGAAGTATTCGTACACTTTTCCGCAATCAATGCTGATGGTTTCAAGTCTCTGGAAGAGGGCCAGAAGGTAACTTTCGATACCGAGTGCGATCCTCAGAACAGCAGCAAGATCCGTGCTACCAACGTTACTGTTGTAGCTTAATAGCAAGGCAAACCAAAAGGATCAGTCCCTTAGGACTGATCCTTTTTTGTGTATACGATGAGCCAAGTACAGATTTGTGCTTGCACAAGAATCTGTATTTGGCGAATGTACATCATCGAGCTTTTAAGCGAGATGGTGTACAAAGTATACAAATCGAGTAGGAGCCAGCCTACTCGATTAACTACTCAAAATTCCTCCACCGCTCTGCGGGGATCTCTGTTTTCGTGACCAGGCATTCCGGATCCGGTGCCAGCACATGCCGTACCACCCGGAATACTTTTTTAGCATCACACAGGAGACACTCCGCGTCTCCAAATACCACTTCTTCCACTGCTCCGCAATCCAGAAACGCCTGGTTTAATTTCACAAAATCCTCTGAAATATGAGGCTGCATCGCATTGTAATGTTTCCGCATATATACTTTCTTTTCGGTTCCGTCCGGCAGGATCGTCACAAGCTCCATAGGCTCCGCCGCCAGCCGATTCGGTACATTCAGCACTTCTTCCACGCTGTGGATATAAGTATTGCGTTCGTGCCCCACACCTACTAACAGAATTTTCCCTCCACAATCCTTCAGCCGGTCGTACGCTCCTCCGGGGGTACAGGGAGTATTGTTCTCGTCTTCCCCCGCCAGATATTCTGCGGCTCCTTTTCCGAAGCCAGCCAGCGAATGGGTGGGATGCAGGGATCTTACCACACCTTTTCTCAGTCGGAAGAGATTTGTCAAGAGCCCCACGCAGGACATTGTGCTGCGATAGTCATACACCGGACACTCTGCATTCACATTCGCCCAGGTATGGGTCGGAAGTAACAATAACCCGGCCGCGAAATATTCCATCCAGGCATCCAGCACAGTATCCGCACCGCCCTCCACCTCTCCGATGGCTTTCATGGAGGAATGGATCAGGATCGTCTCTTTTCCGGTGAGTCCCATGGTTTCCAATTGTCGTTTTAAGTCTTCTTTCGTATACATGGTTTTCTCCACTCTATAACGTTCTGTGACAACCTCCCTTGATCACTGGATTGATTTTGTGTTGCCGAGTATCCCCGCATTTTTATTTCATTTCCTTTGGGATAAAGCTGTCAAAAATGAAAACATCAAAGTGTTTCCTTGCTTCATCCAGCTCCTGCTGGCTCTTAATGGTCCAGGCTGCTGCGGTATTATGATACAAACCTCTGCAAAGCTTTCTTGACAGGATCTCTGGATAATGGTGATTGTATGCCACGAAATCCGGCTTTGTCACGAAGTTCAACAGCAGATTCTGCAGGATAAAATACAATACTCCCACATACTCTCCTTCCTTCAGGAAAGCATCGGACAGCTGTCCGCGCACCAGTTCCGGATGATTCTTACGATACCACCGTACTCCCAGAGGATTAAAGGACTCCATGCAGTACATTCCCTTGTAGGTCCGAAGCATCTCATCCGCAATAGGGCACAGGGACAGGTCGGTACGCTCGATCTTGAACTCCACGATCAGAGGTACTTTTCCGTCCACCATCTTAAGCACGTCCTCGAACTTCGGAATCTTCTCTGCGGACTTGCACAGATGGAACTGCTGCAATTCCTCATAAGTGTAATCACAGATTTTTCCTTCGCCGCCACAGACTCTTTTTAAGGTAAAATCATGGAACACCACGGGAATCCTATCCTTCGTCAGCTGAATATCCAGCTCGATACCGAAGCCTGCATCCACGGCCTTGCGGAATGCCGCCATGGAGTTCTCCGGTGCTTCTGTGGCATTGTCATGCAGACCTCTATGGGCATAAAGCCATTCTTTAAAAGGGGCTGTGTCCGGTTTGTGCAGCATCCTCGGCATGATCATGAGAAAATACAGAACTGCGAGAACTACCAAAACAATCAATAAGATTCCTAATACTTTCATTCCTATAACCTTCTATCTTCCTGTAACTTTTTACAGCGAATCCATACCGTTTCTATCACAGTATAGATTCGCTGCCTTTTACTTTAATCCACTACTCTTTTATTTTCAAGTAGGTATTTCTTAAGATTCTCCAAAGAGCTTACAACACATTTGTCAAATTGTATCGTCCTGCCAAGTATATACCGAAGTTATCCGCATCAATCATCTACATCAAAGTTTTCCAGAATACTCTCTTTTTTCTGGGGCTTCACATCGCCGTGACGTACCTGGGTCATAGTAAGGAATGCCATCAGGGAGAAGAAAAGGGCATAGGGAAACAGGGTGTTATAGGACACATTTTCCAATAGGAATCCGGATAGTACCGGAGTCAGGATCTGCGCTGCCATGGAGAACGTATAATAGGTTCCGGTGAATTTCCCCACATCGCTGCCACTGCTCATGGCCACGATCATCGGATAGGAATTCACATTGATGGCTGCCCATGCCACACCGATCAGGGCAAATGCCACATTGACGATGGGATGATATTCTCTGGCAAAAATTGCGCCACCATAGCAGGCTGCCATCAGCAGAACACCGCCCATGATAGTCTTCTTACGACCGATCTTCGCAGAGATGTTTCCAATGGGAATATAGCTCAGAATAGCAGCTACCGTCGCTACCATCAGACAGTTGGCGAAGCTTCCGCCCTCCATCTTCCATACTACCTTCGTATAGCGGGAAAAAGCTGTGGTCACGGCATTATACGCGGTGAACCACAAGAAGATAGATGCAAGCATGAAGTACATACTGCGCTTCACTTCCTTGGGCATACCCTTGGTGCCTTCCGTCTTTCCTGTCTGTTTTTTCCCGTCGAAAGATTTTACCTCTCCGGTATCTCCCACTGCCTCGATCTCACCAGCAGCTTCCACTCCCTCGGCCATTGCTTTTTCTTCTATTGTTCCTGCATTTGCCGCCTCTGCCTTCTCGACTTCTTCCCGCAGCTTATTTTCCCGGATGGTGATCACAAGAATTCCCACAGCAATCGCCATGACTGCTGCAATACTTGCAAATAAAGGCAGATAATCCGGTGTTTCACCTTTGCCCACCAGAACTTTGATCATGATCAGAGCATAGACGCCGCCCACAGCTCCCATGAGGTTGATCACCGCATTGGCACGGCTGCGCAGATGGTTCGGTGTCACATCCGGCATCAATGCCACCGCCGGGGAACGATACAGTCCCATGGACACCAGGGTGAAAAACAGCACCGCCAGGAAGATCACCTGGTTACTGAAGGACTCTCCTGTGTTCCATCTTGCTTTTTCCGCATTGTCGATCATCGGCAGTAACATCATGAAGATCACTGCCAGGATCGTACCCGCCACGATAAATGGCATTCTTCTGCCAAGCTTCGTATGCACCTTATCTGACAGCGCACCAAACACCGGCAGCAGAAAGATCGCCAGCACATTGTCCAGTGCCATGACCGCTCCCGTCATTGTCTCGCCCAGATGATAGGTATTCTGCAGGATCAGTGGGATGATGTTGTCATACATCTGCCAAAAGGAACAGATGCTAAGAAAAGCCAGTCCGATCAGAAACGTTCTTTTGTAATTTAATTTTGTCTCCATAAGAAAACCTCCCTTTGATAAATTCATTTTATCAAAGGGAGGTCCTCCTAGCAATCATTACTATGTAAAATTTATGTCTTTAAAATCTATATTGCTTATCCTTTCACACCGCCTGCCACCAGTCCACTCTGGATAAATCTCTGCAGACACATGAAAACAATCATAATTGGCAAGGATGAAATCACCGCTGCTGCTGAAAACAGCGTCCAGTGAGCAGCAAACTGATCACTGATAAAGGACTGTAATCCCAACGCCAGCGTCATTTTTCCCGGTGTCTGCAAAAAAATCGATGTGATTACATATTCGCTGTAGGTTGCTATAAAAGAAAACAGGAAGATCACCGCAAGCTGCGGCATGGCAAGCGGAATGATAATCTTGTAAAACACCTGAAACTGATTCGCCCCGTCTACCATTGCTGCCTCATCCAGTTCCACCGGCAGACCATCAATATAGGATTTTAACAGCCAGATATTGTATGCACTGCCTCCCGCCAGCACAAAGATTAACGCAAGACTGCTGTCAACCAGCCCAAACCTATAGATCAGAATATAGTAGCCTGCCACTGCCATACTGTTGGGAAATACCTGCAGCACCAGCAGCGACATGAGTCCATATTTTCTCCCGATAAAACGCAGTCTTGCGAATGCATATGCCGCCAGAGAAGTGATCACAAGCTGGATCGTCGCCACAATAACGCAAAACTTTAGGGAATTCCATACCCATACAGTAAAATCCGTCTCCCGAAACAGCGTCACATAGTGTTCCACACTGAACTTTTCCGGAAAGAGAGAGGACAGAAAAAAACTGTCGCCCGCCGAAAAAGAAGACATTACGATCCACACTACCGGAAACAGCACCAGTATTATGGTGATCCAGATTACAATACGGCTTCCCCAGAGCGCACGCATTTCCGAACCGTTCATTTTCTCTCTGCCAAGCATTTAATCCACCTCCTTGAATGAGCCGGACAAATGCATGTTCACCAATGTAAATGTTCCGACAATAATAAAGATCAGTACACTAAATGTAGCAGACAACTCGTACCGGTTAGACCATGTAGTCATTTTGTAAGTCGTACTTGCCAGAATATCCGTATAACCGGCGAACTGGTTGTCTACTCTGGCAGGACCGCCCTGTGTTATCATATAGATATTTCCGAAATTGTTGAAATTCGCCGCAAATGAAGAGATCACCAACGGGATAGAAAGCTTCGTCACCATGGGAAGTGTAATACTTTTAAAGCATTGAAACTTCGATGCCCCGTCAATCTCCGCCGCTTCATAATATTCCGTGGAGATGGATTGCAAACCGCCCAGACAGACATTCATCATATAAGGAAATCCCAGCCATACATTGACAATGATCAGCCCAATCCTCGCCCAAAGGGGATTCGTCAGCCATGGGATGTTCCATGCAATTCCGATTACATGAAGCAGATTATTGATCCCGCCGTATTGCTCATTTAGCAATCCCTGCCATGCAAGAATAGCGATTGTGGACGGCAATGCCCACGGTACGATCAGTATTGCCCGATATATTTTGGATTCCTTCATATGCGGATTGTTCAGAAGAATTGCCAGCAGCAGTCCCATAGCATAGGAACCCACCGTACTGAATATCGCAAAACATATCGTCCACCCAAGCACCGGGAAAAACACACTTTTAATACTCCCGGAAAAAACTGTCAGATAATTGTCTGCTCCCACAAAAGTGTAATCTCCCAAATGGTACATATTATAATTCGTGAAAGACAAAATAACCGTATACAGAATTGGCAGACAAGTCACCAACAATATGGTAATCAGTGTGGGTGCCAGATAGGCATATGCCATACCATTCTTTTTCTTCTTCATATCTTCACTACTTTCCTGAATTCATCAATTCAACAGCTTCTTCCAGTTGCGCCACCATATTTTTCGCCGCTTCCTCTGGAGTCTGCTCACCTGACCACATGGAACGGATATTATTGACATGAATGCTCCATAGCTGACCCATCTCGGATACGGTAGGCATCGGTTCTCCCTGATTGATCTGTACGATAAATGCTTTCGCGTAAGCATTCTCCCTGATCTCTTCCAGTTCCTGATCGGACAGTCTTGCAGG
>ERZ780117.280-NODE-280-length-24060-cov-3.304520_pt1 | contig 24060 bp, 25 predicted proteins | sample MGYA00510985_ERZ780117 | MGnify/ENA primary metagenome ERZ780117 (study PRJEB29588, sample SAMEA2159553) | human gut metagenome | biome: human gut; feature: human-associated habitat; material: faeces | place: Denmark | collected 2008/2010 ...
ACGAACATATTCACCTATCCACTTATTTACTCATTCCCTTAAAAAACGAGCAGCGTTTACTCTGGCTGAGATTTTAATCACACTTGGGATTATTGGCATTGTGGCTGCAATGACACTGCCTTCGTTAATTCAAAATGTCCGAAATCGTCAGTTAGAATCTGCATTAAAAAAGAATGCATCAGTAATTGCTCAGGCTCTTGATATGTACAGAGCTGAAAACGGGGTTTCTATAGTTTCAAATCTGCATACACATGAATTTAAACCTGAAATAATTAAGTATTTTAATATTCTTAAAGATTGCGGTTTTGGATATAATGATGACTCTGCTTGTATAAAAAACTATGGTAGTTCAAACTCTGATAAAAATTCCAATACGTATAAGAATTTTTCCGGTACAGCATCTATTGATTTGTCGTGGTTTGACGACGGACAGTTTGTCTTAACAGACGGCAGTCTTATTCTCCTTGAAAACAATAATAATCTTGACGGTACTCCCGGGAATATTTATATTTCTGTTGATGTTAACGGATACAAAAAACGTCCGAACAGGTTGGGACAGGATTTATTTATGTTTCAGGTTAATAATGAAGGCAAACTGCTTCCTATGGGGGTAGATGGAAGTAATTTTTACAGTGCAAACGATACATATTGTTCAAAATCATCAACCCATAAAGATAATGGTGCAGGATGCACTTATAAGGCTTTATCAGATTCGTCATTCTGGAAAAATTTACCTTAATATAAAAAAATAAAAGGCTTCTTTTGTGAAGCCTTTTATTTTGTCTGAAAATATATGTAAAATTTATTCTAAAATCCAACCGTTTGTAAGATCGACTTTTATGGGCTTAAGAAGTTTTATATAAACCGTATCACCTGCTTGAACGTTGAGTTTTTCTCCTTTTAAAACAGCCCTTACAAATTTCATAAACCAGTTTCTGTATTTTGTAACTTCTCCTGCCCCGTTAAAAGATACTGTTTGATCATTGTTTGTCGTTAAAAGAGAATTGTCTAATACAAGAACTCCGTTTCTTACAAACCATTTTCCTTTTCTTACATCGAGAAGCTGCCCTTTAAGGGTTGAACCTTTATAAACAAGAATGTATTTATCTTTTGTTATATAGTTTTCAGGCGCAGCAGCAGAATATATTTCTCCCGGCTGGGATGTTTGCGAGCTTATGTATTTAGTTAATTTTACAGGTACTATTGCTCCGGCAGGAATTGTGCCTATACTTCCTTGAACAAACGCACTCTCAACAACGTAGCCGTTCCCTGTTTTCTTTCTCATTGCTTCTGCAAGTTTTGCATTCGGATTTAATTTTGCCTGTTCCATCATTTCATAAAGAATTGCAGAAACTTCGGCTCTTGTAGCAGGTCTGTCTGCTTCAATTTTGGCTTTATCTTCTGATGGAATTGTTACAAGCATATTTAAGATTTCAGCTTTGCCTGCAGGAATTAAGAATGATTCAGGTACTTCATTTATATCTGTATATTTTTTTGAAAGCACTTCTTTAGCTTTAATATTACTGATTTGTTCAGTAGTTAATGCATTAACGGCTACAGTAATTGATTCAGCGCGTGTTACTGTGTCATCAGGACGAAAAGCTTCACCTTCATCAGGGCATGAGATTAAATCAAAATACAGTGCCTTTTGAATAGCATCATAAGCCCAGAAGCCGGGTTCTATATCATTGAATTTTACAGGCTGTGCAATTGTTGTGTGCTCCTGTCCTAGAGCCTTAATAGCCATTGAAGCAAATTCCGCTCTGCTGACATTATCGTCAGGCTTGAATGTGCCGTCAGGATAGCCTACAATTACACCTTTTTCTGTTAATATTTCTATCTGTTTTGCTGCCCAGTGCTCAGGGGTTACATCAGGGTATGCAAATGCCGGAATCGCAAACGCTATCAAGGCAATTGCAGATAATAGAACTTTTCCTAAATTTTTCATACATTAACTCTCCTATAAAATCCTACAATTATTATGTTACATGCAAATTTTTATTACGGCAATATTTTAATAAAGTTATGTTACTTTCCCTGTAAACTTTTTTGTCATTATGGACAAGCCTTTTAGGCAGGTTTATAATGATAAATGTACCTGTGGAGTTTTTTATGCTTCAAAATTATTTGTTATATTTGTCTTTTATAAACGGAAAGCTGGAAAAATTTTTTAACCGACAAAAACCTTATATCATGTGTGAAAAGGGATGCGGAAAATGCTGTAAAAATGCACAATTTCCGTTTTCAAAAATTGAATTTGATTTTTTGCTGGCAGGTGTATGCCGTCTGCCTGAGGAAACTAAACAGATAATTTGGAATAATATAGCAAAAGTTTTGGAGCAGCGAGAAAATTTTAAAGGTAAAAAATTCCTTTATGACTGTCCGTTTTTGATTAATGATGTGTGTAGTGTTTATCCGTACAGGGGCATAGTATGCAGAACATTCGGGCTGATGTCTAAAGGTGCTGACGGACGTATAAAAGTGCCGTTTTGCTGTTTTGAAGGTTATAATTATTCAAATGTAATAGATTTGGAAACAAGAAAAATTTCTGCAAAAAAAGTTAAAGAAAGAGGCTTTGAGGAAGAACCGCTGGGATTTAATATAAGCTATGAATTTTTAACTGATCCTGACTTTGAAAAAGGTTTTAAATTTGAATTTGGCGAGAAAAAACCGCTGATTGAATGGTTTATCAAACAGTGATGAAATGACTAAAATAAAAAGAGGATAAAAAATTTTTATCCTCTTTTTAACTGGGCAGGGGTGGATTCGAACCACCGTAGTCTCGCGACGGCAGATTTACAGTCTGCTCCCTTTAGCCACTCGGGCACCTACCCTTATTAAATTTTCAAAAATTGCCTTTGACGGGATTTGAACCCGTGGCCTCTCCCTTACCAAGGGAGTGCGCTACCCCTGCGCCACAAAGGCTCAAATACATTAATCATTATTCTTTTTTCAATAAAAATGCCGACTATAGGAATCGAACCTACAACCTACGGTTTACAAAACCGTTGCTCTACCATTGAGCCAAGTCGGCAAGCCACATGAACTATTCTATTAAGAAAATATTAAAATGTCAATACTATCTTTTAGGAACTTATATCTGAGTTTGTACTAAAAATAACTGAAATCGTATTCCTTAACTTGTTTCAGGGGCTTATAAATGGTAAAATCTGGAAACAAGTTTGGAATGACATAACTGGTTTTGTGGGAACGCTTACGCTTATCCGACTTACGGATTGCGATATAGTCCCATCTTTTCTTATTTGCTGTATAATATTTTTAGATTTTTTAGAAAGGCTGAATTTTATGACAAGATATTTTACTCCGATTTTACTTTTAACAATTTCGAATATATTCATGACATTTGCATGGTACGGGCATTTGAAACATAAATCAGCTGCTCTTTGGGCAGTTATTCTTATAAGCTGGGGCATTGCGTTTTTTGAATACTGTTTTCAGGTTCCTGCAAACAGAATCGGAAGCAGTGTATATTCAACAGCGCAGCTGAAAACAATTCAGGAAGTTATAACGCTTGTAGTTTTCAGTGTATTTTCGGTTTTATACCTTAAAGAAGAATTTAAATGGAACTACCTTGTAGGGTTTATTTTTATAATTTTTGCCGTATTTTTTATATTTAAAAAATGGTAGCGTCTATTTCTCAAATACGAATACTTTGTAGTATTTAAGTTTGTCAGCTGATTTTATTTTTAGATATTTCTGGCATAACATAAATGCTTCAGCATTCATTCTGGATAAGCTGCCTGTCATTACCGGAATTTTTTTGTATTCTTCTAATGATTTTAGCGGGTAAGAATTATAATTTTCGTCCCAAATATAGAAAATACGATCATGTTTTTGCATTGGTTGAATTACTCTTTTGACAAAGTCTTTTTCAAATTCAGGATTGATTAAAATTGGATTAATAACATATTTTTTATATTGTTCGTATCTGTCTGTAATATCTGTATCCATTGCATAAGGCTGATGGACAAAATCTTGAAGCAGACTGAATTTCCTGCCGTTAAATGATATATATTTATCAAAATCATTTTTTCTTAAGGCAAGAACTATTGTATCATTATCTTGTATTTTGTAATTATTTAATACTGTTGCAGCCGGTTTTTCTCCTAAATCTCTGTAGCCCCTTACAGCGCTTAAAGGTGATGATATGAGATAAAAAACATTGACAATAAACAGATATGTTATAAGTATTTTTATTGTTCTGCTTTTCAATTGGGCAAGTCCTGTACTTACGCACAAAAGAAACGGAGGAATTGCAAGAATTGTGTATCTTGTGAGCATTCTCAAACCGCTATTCATACATAAAATTGTTTCAAATGCAAGAAATAACAGCGGTAAAGCAAGCCAAAAATAATTTTTCTTTTCGGTTGTTACTGCTTTGAATATCCCAAAAAATGCAATACCGGCAGGTATATAAATAAACAATATTTGTAGAATGCCGAGTGTCGGAATATATACTGCAGGGTTATTATATATACCAGCTAAACAGGGTGTAAAGTAATTTTGTATAAGAATAAATGTCGTGTAAATATTGCTTGTAAATATCCAGTTTGCACCTTCATATTTCCCAATGTGCGTGAGAATATAAAAAGCAAACGGTAATATTATACCTATTAATATTATGTTTGATATAATGAATTTTTTTAGAATATTTTTCTTTTGCCACAGAATATAAGCAAGCACGATAATTCCCTGCGCAATAACGTATAAGACCCCTATTGTAAAAGTATAAACTATTGCGGCATTCACAATAATATAACCTGCATAATCAGAGTTTTTGTTATTTTTTAGAATTCTTATAATATAAAATAATGAAATTGTAACAAATAAAGATAGAAATATATAAAATTTAACTTCCTGAGAATAAAATATTAAGGTTGAATTTACAGCTGTTAAAAACGCAAATATGTTTCCTGTTTTACTGTCTTTAATTTCTCTGCCGGTAAAAAATGCCATTATAACGTTTAAAACACCGGCAAGTACGGAGAAAAGCCTTATAGTTATATCTCCATTCCCGAAGATTTTAATCCATACAGCAAGCATTAATTGATAGAGCGGGAAATGTACATCAGCATTAACAGAGGCTTTTATAATGTCGAGCGGTCCACCTGCAATTGTCTGGTTATACATTACCATTTCGTTATGCCAGAACCCTGCAGGTTTATCAATGAATAGCAGCCTTAAAACTAATGCCATTATGACAACTAAACCAAATATAATATAATCTCTCTTTTTCATATATCCCCTTAAATTTATATAATAAGCGGAAGACGGGACTCGAACCCGCGACGTCAACCTTGGGAAGGTTGCATTCTACCACTGAATTACTTCCGCATTTGTCTTTATTTTATTACAAAAAAAAATTTATACAAATTATTAATATATCTGTTAATTAAAAATACTTATATTTTTAATAAGCGGGAGACGAGGCTTGTCTTGGATTTGCTCCACGCTCATGGATACTCACCTTTAAGCCTGCGGCTTAACCGGCTAATTCCGTTCGCTATCCGGATTTGTTCGCTTCGCTCATGCCATCCGTTCGCAAATCCGCCGAACTGCGCAATTGGCGAGTTCCTGCCATTATCTCTGTCCATAAAAAAGCCCCACCTATGGTGGAGCTTCTTTATGGAGCGGGAGACGAGGCTCGAACTCGCGACATCCTCCTTGGCAAGGAGGCATTCTACCACTGAATTACCCCCGCATCGGGTTACTTCTTTAGTATTGCATAAACAATTTTTTTTTGCAAGTGTTTTTTACGAATTTATATTGCAGCTTATACTAAAAAGAGCTAAAATCGTCTCCCCTGAAATAAATTCAGGGTGGGTGCTTATAAACGATAAGATTTCGAAACAAGTTCAGGAATGACATAACTGGTTTTGTGGGAACGCTTCTCTTATCTCATCCTACAAATTGTGATATAAGTCCATTTTTTATACAGCAACAACTTCTTCTTCATTACCTTCTTTATTGTTTGTGTCCATTGAACTGACATCTATTTCAAGACGATTTGGAAATTGTTTTTTCAATTGGTTAACAAGATCATTTGTACTTTCTACCCAGAAAATTGAGGCCGTTAAAATTTTTACGTCTTCATCCAAATCTTTAAGTTTAAACATTACGGGATCCGAACCTGAGTGCTGGCAGAGAATATTTTTCAGCAAAACTATTTCTTCAAATCTGAAATCATCAAGAAGGGTTATTGTAAAAATGTTGGAATTATCAACTGTTTTAACGGTTTCTACAATTATAGAAGGCGGTTCGTCATCAGATCTTCTGTTAACTTTGCCTGATATAATGACGCGCTGTTCACTCTGCAAAATATCTCCGTATTCCGCAATTTTGCCGTTAAAGGCTATAGCTTCAATTTTCCCTGACAAATCTTCTATCGTCAAAAATCGGATAAATTTTGTCGGATCTTTTTTAGTCGGAATTTGTCTCATTGTTGTTACAAGACCGCAGATTGTTACAATTTTATCATTTGGCAGTTCCGGAATTTCGGAGATTTTATGTGTCATTAAGAAAGGCAATTTATCTCTGATTGTAGATAGCGGATGGCTAGTTACATAAAAGCCGAGAAATTCTTTTTCAAAATTTTGAAGTGTTCTCGCATCATATTCTTCATCAGAGCCTGCAAGTTTAAATTTCGCATCATCAATTTCTGCTGTGTCTCCTAACATGTCGAATAAGCTGCCCTGACCTGATTCTTTTGCTTTTGATTCTTTTGAGGCGGTTGAAGTTATATATTCAATATTATCCCAGAGCTGTTTACGGCTTTTTTCTATTGATGCGAATGCTCCTGCTTTAATTAAACCTTCAAGAGTCTTTTTATTTGAGCATTTTGTATCCAGACGTTTTATGTAATCATAAATTGATTTATATTCGCCGTTTTCTTCACGTTCTTTAATTATTTCTTCAATAACACCTTCTCCGACCTGTTTGATTGATGCAAGGCCGAAACGTATATTATGCCCGTCAGGAGCGTATTCAAGATAAGATTTATTGATATCGGGCGGGAGTACTTTTATCCCGTATTTTAAAGCTTCTTCAATATAAGCCTGAGTTTTATCCTGATCTCCTGCAACGCTTGATAAGAGTGCAGAGAGATATTCAACAGGGTAATGACATTTCAAATAAGCTGTCTGGTATGCGACAAATGCATAAGCTGATGAATGCGCGCGGTTAAAGCAGTATTGCGCGAAGTTTTCTATTTTTTCAAATAAATCTTCCGCATCTTCTTTTTTCATTCCGTATTTAGCGGATCCCTGAACGAGCTTATCTTTCTGAGCCGCCATGGCAACAGGATCTTTGTGCCCCATCATACGGCGCACCTGGTCGGCCTGACCGAGTGAATAATCAGCCATTACCTGAAAGATTTGCATAATCTGTTCCTGATATACCATTGTTCCGTAGGTATCTTTCAGGATTGGTTCAAGTCTGGGGTGGGCATAAGTAATAGCCTGACGGCCATGTTTTCTTTCAACAAAGTCATCAACCATGCCCGAACCTAAAGGACCGGGTCTGAATAGGGCAACTAAAGCACCTAAATCTTCAAAAACGTCAGGTTTTAATTTCTTTACAAGACTTGTCATGCCGGAAGATTCAAGCTGGAACACCCCGACTGTTTCGCCGCGAACAAGCATGTCGTAAGTCGGTTTGTCATCAAGCGGAATATGATTAATATCAACATCAATCCCCTGACATCTTTTAACAAGTTTGACGGTTTTGTGTATCATTGTAAGATTTCGAAGCCCGAGAAAGTCCATTTTCAAAAGCTTCATCTTTTCTAAAATTTCTCTGTGATACTGCGTTATGATAATTCCGTCTTTTGAGGGCTGAACAGGTACAATCTGATCAAGCGGTTTGTATGAAATGATAACGCCTGCGGCGTGCATGCCTATACCGCATTTGATACCTTCAACGCATTTTGCAGTATCAATTACTCGTTTAATTTCGGGGTCTGTGTCGTACAGGTTTTTAAGTTCCGACCCTTCAATCATGGAACCTTCAATTGTATCTTCAATCAAAGATGCAGTTCTGTTGCTTTTTGCGTATTCCATCCCGAAAACTCTTGCGACACTTTTGAATGCGTTGCGTGCGGCAAGTGTATTGAATGTAATAATCTGGCAAACTTTGTCTTCTCCGTATTTTTTTACAACGTAGTCAATTACTTCCCCGCGTTTTTCAATACAAATCCCCAGATACAGCCTCATCCACATGCCGGCAATCCGCGGCCACTGAACCGTTCGGGATTTAAAAATCTTTCAAACAACAGATGATGGCGTATAGGGTCAAGATCTGTAATATCAAGGGCATAAGCAACAACAGAACCTGCAGCCGAACCTCTTCCCGGGCCTACAGGAATATCATGGGTTTTGGCATAATGTATAAAATCCCATGTTATAAGAAAATATGCCGAAAATCCCATTTTTTCGATAATACTTAATTCGTATTTTACGCGTTCTTTTAGTTCCGGGGTAATATTTTCTTCGCCATATTTTCTTTTTAACCCTTGCTGAACAAGTTCCTCAAGATATGAATCTGTTGTATGATTAGGAGGTACTGGGAAATCTGGCAAAGGAGCTTCCCATTTTATTGTTACATGGCATTGCTCCGCAATATTAACGGTATTTTTAATACATTCATCGAAAGTTTCGGAATCCATCCATTTGAAAGCATCGCGCATCTCAGAAACTGTTTTTACATAAAATTCGTTATTAGGAAAATGGAATCGGTTTTCTTCATCCTTCATTGATTGTGTTTGCATGCACAAAAGCGTATCATGCCAGTCGGCATCTTCTTTTCTCAAATAATGGGAATCATTTGTTATAATCATTTTGATTCCGATTTCTTTTGCGATTTTTATTAAATCAGGATTTGTTCTTTTTTGCTCTTCGAGTCCATGATCTTGCAGTTCAATATAGTAATCATCACCGAACAATTCTTTATATCGTTTTGCAACGGCTTTTGCTTCTTCATAGTCGCCTTTGAGCAGGTTTTGCAAAACTTCTCCGCCAAGACACGCAGAACAGCATATAATTCCTTCATGATGCTCTTTTAACAGTTCAAAATTTATTCTCGGCTTCATATAAAAACCTTTGCAGGCAGCATCTGATGCTAGTTTTACAAGGTTCATATAGCCTTCATTATTTTTTGCAAGCAATATAAGGTGATATCTTGGATTGTTATTAGGATCGCGTTCCGTTATATCACCGTTGTGGACATAAAATTCGCACCCTATAATAGGTTTAATCCCTGCTTCTTTTGCTTCAAGATATAAATCAAGTGCCCCGTACATAACTCCGTGATCGGTTATTGCAACGGCAGGCATGTTATTTTCTTTGGCAAAATTGCAAAGATCTTTGAGTTTTATAGCACCGTCCAGCAGTGAAAATTCGCTGTGCAGATGAAGCGGTACAAATTGAGTATCTTTGTCCATATTAAAATTTTAACACAGTGAATTTTTAAAAAAAATTGAATGTTAAAGAATATTTATTGATAATTTTCAAGAGTTTTGTTAATTCTTTCTATCATTTCTTCTTTTAAAAATTTCGGTGAAATAATTTCGCATTCTCTGCCGTATCTCATAAGTCTGTTTATTAAAAGATTTAAGTCTTCATCTTTATTTATTATTATATTGCTCCCGTCAGACTCCATTTTGTCAAGTCTTTCCCAGTCTCTTAATTTATAATTTCTTGCCAGTCTGTTTTTAATTCTGTACACAACGGTTGTCGGAATTGACTGACCTGACGATGCGACCGGAAGCTGTTTTAATGATTTTATATTTTCTACAGGTATTTCATATACCCTGCTTCCGCTGTTGCCAGTAACTTTTAAACAGATTTTCCGTTTTTTATAAATTGTTTCAAGCGGTGAACAAACCAGATTTATTTCACCTTCTTTATCATTTGTATATATAATTTCAAGTTTCTGTTTATCCTGACAGTATTTTTCACACTTCTTTACCTGTTCAACCATTTCTGAGTGATAAAAAGAAAGGTTAAGATTATTTGTGTTGTCAGCAATTTGCTCAAGACTCTGTGCGGATTCATCAAAACGCATTTCAAGACTTCTTATGAAACTTTCAAAATTGGTTTTATTTTTTCCGTCAGGCAAAACAGAGCCTGCTTCTTTTAAGATATGGATACTTTTTATATCATCGGGATTAAACTTCAACTTATAAATAGAGCTTGTCATGTGATATTTTTTCTTGATTTTTTTTACTTTAATCCCGAAAATTTTCATTGCATTAAGGTATTTATTCAGTGTAACATGCGTATTTGAAGTTCCGTCATATTTGCCGTCAGAGAAGTGGTCGATAACTTTTTTAAATTCGACATCTCCGTCATATAGCATTTTAATAAATTCAAATAATTTTATACAGGAATCATTGTATTTTTCTGTTAATTTTTTAGCCACAATAATACCCCGCTTTCATGTCTTTCAACAGTTTAATAAAATCGTTTTTAAAGCTCTCCGGCTCCAGTATTGTGCATAAAGGCCCGAATTCCAGCAATCTCTGCCGTGCAAGAAAATCATTGGATGTATTCATTTCTATAACTGTTTTATTTTTTTGTTTTTCTATAATTTTTTCGTTTTCATTAAGCTGAATTTTTTCAGGTTTACATTCAAGTTCATATATAATTTTAAAATTATTTAAGTTATCAGGAATTGTCTTGTTCAGTTTAATTTCTTTAATTTTATAAATTCTGCTGACAAGGAAACTGCCGTACTGCATGTATTCCAAACCTGTTCCGTAAAGATAAATTTTCCCATTGGATATTTCGATTTTGTCAGCAGTTAATTCAATATCTTTTTCCCCAGAGTTGGGTGAATTATATGAAATAATTATCTGTTCTTTTTTATCGCAGCAGTCAATTAAATCTTCAAGAAGTTTTATATCAATGTCTTTAAGCATTGATATTTTTCGCATTTCTGCGATAAACTCATCATTTTTTATATAGCAGCCAATTTTTTCAAAAAAATGTTCCATCGCAACAATTTCATTTATATCCATTGTTTTAACGATGCTTTTATATACTTTGATAACGCTTTGAATTTGTTCGGGAGTCAATTTTAGTTCAAACGGATTTTTAGTTATTACATATCTGGAAATTTTATCTTCCCCTCTGACTCTTTTAACCTCACATCCCAGACGGCGGAGAGAATTTATATAAACTCTCAAAGTATCAATTGAAATTTTTTCTCTTAAGTAAGGGTGATTATATATATATTGGCTTATTTCTTCATAAGATTTCGGACCTTCAGCAAGAAGTGAAAAGATTAAAAGAGATTTAAAGCCCGTAAATGACATTAAATTATAAGTAACCTTTTGAGTTTTTACAAATTCTTTCATTTTATTCTCCCCGTTATTTTATTTTACTATAAAATTTGGAGCATGTGCAAGGCATGTTTTTTACGGAAATTATTAATTGTCAATTAAAATTTATTTTATTTTTACGTAATTTCATTAAATTTTCTTCATTAAGATTTAAGAACTTGAATTTTTTATTGATGTTATTAGGGGCATGGTCAATTGTAAATTTTATTTTATTTTTTTTTACTTGTCAAACATTTAACTTAGATTTACATTTGAAAATGTGGAGGGGGCGCGTAACTGAATTACTAAAGGGACGGCTGCCGGATAGTTGAATAATCGGGAAACAGAAAAAGAGGTGATGGCAAAAAAGGATAGTTGGAAAACGGTTATAAAGGATAAAGTGGTAAAAGGGAAAAAGTTAAAAGTTTTTTGAAGTGCGAGAACGATTAGGGATATTTTTTTTATTAAGTTTTTATTACGGGAGTAAAAACGATTTAAGGGGATGAGGAGATAGTTGTAATTATTAAAAGCTTGCGAAATTGCAGGCTTTTTTATATTATATAAATTATGACAGAAGAACTGGAAACAAAACTTGTTATAGGATTAATGTCAGGAACATCATGCGACAGCATTGATGCAGGTTTGTGCGAGGTGCATCCGGATATGTCAGTTAAGCTTATATCCGGAATTAACTACAAGTATCCGGAGCATATTAGAGCAAAAATATTTCAGCTTTTTTCAGGTAATGTTTCCGTCAAAGATGTCTGCCAGATGAATTTTGCAATCGGTCATTGTTTTGCTGAGGCCTGTAAAGTTCTTATATCCGAGCATGGAAAGCCTGATTTTATTGCAAGTCACGGGCAGACAATTTATCATTATCCTTTTGATGAAAAACTTGATAAAATCCCTTTGAAAAGTACATTGCAGATTGGTGAAAGTGCGGTTATCGCCGAAGAAACTGGCTGTCTTACCATTTCAAATTTTAGAGAAGCTGATATTGCAGCAGGCGGTCAGGGGGCTCCTCTTGTTTGTTTCGCGGATGAAAAATGGTTCAAGCCTCTAAAGAAAAATCTTCTAGTTCAAAATATCGGCGGAATTTCTAATGTTACAGTTATATCAGAGGAATTCCCGACATTCGGTTTTGACACAGGTCCGGGTAATATTATTATAGATTACTGTGCAAACAAATATTTTAAAATGCCTTATGATAAAGATGGAAAAATTGCAGATTCAGGAAAAGTTTCGGCAAGCTGGCTAGAATGCTTAATGCAGGATGAATATTACTTTAATGTTCCTCCAAAAACTACAGGCAGAGAATATTTTTCTGCAGAATATATAGAAAACGCACTGCGTTTCGGCCCTAAAAAGCCTGAAGATATTATAGCAACAGCTACAGCTCTGACCGCGAAAACAATAACTACAGCTTATGAAAGATTTATTTATCCTGATATTGATATTAAAGAAGTAATTATCGGCGGCGGCGGGGCTTATAATCAGACCTTAATGAAGTATCTCAGGCATTATCTGCCAAAGCATATAGATTTGAAAACGCATGAAGCATACGGAATTTCAAATAACTTTAAAGAAGTAATGGCGTTTGCACTTCTTGGATATTGCACCTATTACAGAATTCCTAATAATCTGCCTTCGTGTACAGGTGCAGGTAAAAGAGTAATTCTCGGAAAAATGTCTAATTGATTTTTTTGCTTGTTTTGTTATAAGTTTATTAACTATTGTAAAACTTATTGTTTTTTTTAGCAATAATGTTTTTTCAGAGGTATTCTTTATTGTGTTATAATTTGCTGAAAGTTAAAACAAAAAGGAGAACAAAATGATTAATAAAGTGGCATTTACAGGCAGAGAAACAATGTTAACAGACGGATTACAAAAAGCATCACAAAAAGCAGAAGATTTCGTAGCTTCATCTTCTGTATTACCTTCATTGCCGAAAGTAAAAACTGTTAAACCGCTAATTAAAGAAGCAGAATATACAAGCCCGTTTGCACCTACAGGCAATCCTGCTTTAGATGAAGTGTCTGAAGAAATTGCAAAAGAAGGAAATAATTTAGATATCTATATGTAATGATTTTATGGCATTTGGAATGTACCTGATTGTGTCGGAAGCCAAGACTCCGTATTCAGTCAGGTCATTTTTTGCCAGATCGCCTGCTAGTCCGTGGAGGTATACTCCTAAAACCGATGCATCAAAAGTATTCATGTGCTGTGCTAAGAGTCCTGCAATCATTCCGGCTAATACATCGCCGCTTCCTGCTTTTGCAAGCGCACTGTTACCGGTTTTGTTATAATAAATAGTTCCATACTGTGATGCAACAATTGTCCTGTGAGATTTGAGCACTGTAACACAGTTGTATTTTTTGCATATTTCCTGCGCTGTATCTTCAGGGGATTGTAATACTTTATCAAGTGTTGTATGCAATAGTCTTGAAGCTTCTTTAGGGTGAGGGGTTAAGACTACATTTTCAGGCAGCTGTATGTTATTTTCTGCAAGAATATTCAATCCGTCCGCATCAATCACTGTTGGAAGTTCTTTTGACAGTGAAACTGTTTGTTTAAAGATTTTAACTGCTTCATCAGATGTTGAGAGCCCGCAGCCTATAAGCAAGACTGTTGAAGTTTTTATAATATTCGGAATTTTTTCAACAGGAGCAAGAACTATTTCCGGAGAAAACGATGATGCAACTCTTAAAACCTTTTCATGGCTTGCAAGTTCAACATATCCCGCTCCGATTTTCAGTGCAGAAATCGATGATAAATAAGCCGCTCCAGTCATATATTCAGAACCCGATACATTTAAAATTTTTCCGAAAGTCCCCTTATTTGAATTTTCTGGTCTTTCAGGCATCTTTGGTATATTATAATCCATTTTGTCTTATAGCCTCATAAGCAACAATTGCAACGGAATTAGATAAATTCAAACTTCTTTGTCCTTCTTTCATCGGAATTGTAAGAGCATTTTTATTTTTTACATAAATCTCAGGAAGTCCTCTTGTCTCAGGTCCGAAAACAAGGAAATCTCCGTCATGAAATTTTACATCCGTGTACAATCTGTTTGTTTTAGTTGTCAGATAATAAAAATTAGCAGAACTGTTTGCCTTAAACAATTCCTCCATTGTATCAATTTTGTGCAAATCGACACTGTCCCAGTAGTCTAATCCTGCACGTTTTGTATATTTACTTGACAGTGAGAACCCGAGCTTGCCGACAAGATAAAGAGAAGCCCCCGTACATGCACAAAGCCTTGCAATGTTTCCTGTATTTTGCGGGATTTCAGGCTCATATAAAACTATGTTAATTTTAGCCATTCTTTAATCCTTATTGAATAATTTCGGACTTTCAACAACGACAGGTATTGCTCTTACTACGCAGAATATAATTGCTGCCCAGGCAAATAGCATTGTTATTGTATGAAGAACAGGAGTTCCGCTCCATAGTTCCATCCCAGGTGTGTTTACGGCAATCAGCAGGAGAAATGCCAGAACTTTTGCAACTGCATAGCTTATTCTCATAAAACGTGATGCGCAGATAAATTTTCCCCATGATGTAGACTGCATTGATTTATCTCCGAAGGCAGTCATTCCTTGAGAGAGTGCAACACTTCTGATTCCATCTGTTGTGAAGGCTCTTGCAGTACAGATAAGAGGAAATATAATACTTATCCAGCCCATAACCGAAAAAACTGTCCAGTATGAGATCTCAACAATTCTATCTCCTAAAATATCCAGTACAGAACCCCATTCAGACGACTGATTTAATTTTCTTGCAAGATAACCGTCCAATCCATCCATAGAAAATGCGATAATTGTCAATACAAATGCAAGCAAATAAGCCCATGTCGTTTTAACATAGAGTAATGCAATTGCACCGTAAGCCACAAATATACGTGAAACTGATACGATATTTGCAAGATTGTTTTTTATATTCATTTATGTCTCTCCGTTTTTGCAAGTCTGAATTTTATTTTTTTGTTCTTGATAGGGCGAAATTAACTTCATCGAGTTTTTTTACTCTATCGCCGAGCATAATTTTTTCAGCTTCTTCAAGAATTTGTGTTACCATACAGCCGTTGTCTCCGTCTGAGCGGGCTTTTTTACCTGTTGAACAGCAGCTTATAAAGTGCTGGCATTCAAGTTTTAAAGGCTCAATTTCAAGGTAATCCAGCTTAATATTTTGAGAATTGTCTTTTACAAAATTGTCGTATATAACAAGTTTGTTTTCCGGAACAGTATCATCTAAAATAGCCGTGGCTTTTGTACCTCTTACAAGAAGCTGAACATGTTTTCTCGGTGTAATCCAGCTTTCCGAAATATGCCCTATAACTCCGTCTTCAAACTGAATCCCGACATGTGTTATATCCATAATGTCGTTTTGTTCTGAAGAACACCCGAGAGCCGAAAGTACATGGACAGGTTCTTTGCCTGTAACATAGCTGATTAAAGATACATCATGAGGCGCCAGATCCCACATTACGCTTCTGTCATTTTTAAAGAAATTTACATTTAATCTGTCGCTCTGTGCATAAATAACTTTTCCTAAAGCACCTTCTTCAATAAGCATTTTTAAACGATTTACGGCAGGATGGTAAAGCAGTAAGTGCCCGACCATCAAAACAAGGCCTTTTTCATGCGCAAGTTGTGTCAAATCTCTGGCTTCAGCGGCAACAGTTGAAATTGGTTTTTCAACATAAACATTTTTACCTGCTTCAAGCATTGCTTTGACCATTTTATAATGTGTGTGGCTCGGGGTAACAACGCATACACCGGTTATATCTTTGTTGTTAATAATTTCATTAAAATCTTTCGTAACTTTGACCCCCGGATACTGTTCCGATACTTTTTTCAGGTTTTCTTCATCAATATCGCAGACAGTATCAAGTACGTTTAAGTTATAAAAATTGCGGACAATGTTTCTTCCCCATACACCGCAGCCAATTACTGCAATTTTTTGTTCACTCATTTTAATTCCCTAATTTCCTTATATCTCTATTAAAGGCTTGCGCCTTTTTATTTATATAATACTACTCAAAGATTTTTTTGCAAACTCTTTTTATGCATTATTTTCATTTTGTTGCTGCTGAAGTGCAGATAGTCTTAATTGATGCATCTCTTCGCATTTTTGATAAAAAATTTCTCTGTCAGCTTCTGGAAAATATACGGCTAATTTATCTAAAAGCCCTTTCGGAAATTCTGAATATTTTGCCATTCTATCCAGAATATCGTCATTCAGCGGATATATAGATCTGAAATTCTTGTAATAAATTGCCTTAACCTCTTCTTCGGAACGCTGCAGATTTTCCATAGGTTTTGTTCCGAGTTTGTAAGTTACGTAATTTGTATCAAAATATGCAGGAGTATATTTTTTCATTATTATTCTCATAATAAAGTCAAAGTCAGACATTGTTTTAAATTTCAAATCGAAATAGTTTTCCTTTTCAATCATAGATTTTTTGAAAAACATAGCCTGCCTTGAGCATGGCATAGCCTGAAAAGCGTTATACATAGAAGGTGCAAATAAAAATACAAAGCCTTCGGGATGCCTGCAGTAAGCCGGTGCAAATGTGAAATCGGCATTGTTCGCTTCCATAAGATTTACAATATCGTAGATCGAAGTTATATCGTGTATAAAGTCATCACAGCTTAAAAATGTAATATATTTCCCTTTTGCACGCATTACACCTTTATTGTAAGCATCAAATTTTCCGGTGTCGCGTTCCGAGTAAAAATTAAAAAATCCTAGATTTTTATAATTTTTAAGCATTTCAACTGTTCCGTCATTTGAAGCTTTGTCGATTACGAGGTGCTCAATATACGGATATGTCTGGAGTTCAAGCAGTGATATTAAAAGATTAAAGTCATCTGCCAGATTGTTTTCCAGAAGGTTGTATGTCGGCGTAACTATAGTAACGTAAGGTTCCATTTTCTATCCTCATTCTGCAAATTTTTTCTTAATAATAGCATATTGTACGTCTTTTTACGAATTATTAAGAGATGTAAATTATATACATAAATTACAACAAAAAAGGTTAAAAGTGAGTTTAAATATAAATAGTAGTGTTTATTAAGAGTGGTATAGGAGGTTATTATGACTCAGTATACTTCGATTTCGCCTGCCGAAACAGGAATTATGACAGGGGTTGTTTCGGCTGCTGCAGGTTATGCGCTTGCCCCGCGAAAGTACAATCTGGAACAGTTATTGACGCAGAAACCTGATGTTTTTCAAAAATCTTTTTCGGAAAATGTTATTAAAAACGCCGGAAAAGAACAGAAAAAAGCTCTTGATATTATTCTTGAAGGGCGTAAAATTCTTAAAAATGCGTCAAAAAATAATTCCGTGGAAGCAAAACTTGCTGAACTTTTGAATGCCCCGAAGTATTCAAAAGCTTATAGAGCCGTTAAAGATTTTCTGCCGAAAGCGAGGGTGCAGACTGCTATTGTATTCGGTATTATAGGAGCATTAGCCGGAATTTTCGGCAGAATAATGTTCGGAGAAAAAACAGCTTAATATTCTGTATAAATGTCTCTTATTATATATTCTTCCAGAGATTTTTTGTCATTTGATTTTGTTTTTGAATCATGGATCATGATGGCAAAAGTGTATTTTTTGCCGTTTCTGGAAGTTATATAGCCAGCAATTGCACTGACATCAGATAGGGTGCCTGTTTTCGCCTTTAAGTTATCTTTGAAATAAAGCATTCTGTTTTTCAAAGTTCCTTCCCCTGCTGTCGGCATGTTTTCTTCCAGCATATTGCGGACTTCTTTTTTTGCTAAAAACTCACTCATAAAATCTGCAGTCATTATATTATTTTTAGAAACCCCGCTTCCGTCAACAATTTTTATGTTATCAGATTTCATGTTGAGTTTGGCAAAATAAGCATTTAGCATTTTTTGAGAATTTGCAAGCGAGCCGGTATTTTGTACAAATTTGGCTCCTGCGAGCTTAAAAACGGTTTCTGCAACAAAGTTATTGCTGTTCGTGAGGATTTCTTTAACAGCTTTTTCCAGCGGATGCTTCACCTCGCTTACCTGATAAATATTTGATGCAGGTATTTTTTTTTGCTGAAAACTTCCGTAGTAATCCATTTTGGCAGAACGTATAGCATCTTCAAGTCTCAAAATAAAGTATCTTTTAGGATTGTTAATAGGAATATATTTAGTAATTTGTGTTTTTACTGTGCCTTCAACTTTTAGCATATCAGGCGAGATATTGTTGTTGCGGCTTATTTCAATATTATTTTCTTTGCCTGTTGCAACCAGATTCATAAATGTTGTCGGATAGAATTTTGATGTGTAAATATCGGCAGGCGCACCGAATATTGTGGACGCGATAATTATTCCTAACTTGTTTCCGTCTATATTGTATGAGCTGAATTTTGGCATCAGCGGGTTTAAATCATCATCCCACTGCCAGCCTTCGCCCCATTCCGTGCTGTCAAAAATATAGTCATCAATATAAATAATTTTAGGTGAAATTATCTTTTTCTCTTTAACAGCTTTTTCAAAGAGGCTGTTTAATCCAGCAGAGGTTAAAAACGGATCTGCACCGAGTTTTAGATATAATTCATTATTTGTATTTTTATATAAACCGGTTGAAAATTCGTAATCTTTCCCTAGTTGGTCTATGGAGGCTGAAAGTGTTATAAGTTTCAATGTTGATGCAGGCATAACAGGTTTTTCACCGTGTAATTCATAGACGCTTTCCCCTGTTTCAATGTCTCTGACAGAAACTGATACTCCGCTTTTGTTGATATCCGATTGTCCTATGGTTCTGTCTATGGCTGCTGCAGATGCCTGATTTTGGATTCCTGAAATAATAAGCAGACTGAATAAAAATGCCAGTAATTTTTTCATAACATTTCAACCTCATAATATTTTTTTATGTCGTTAAGACAGGTACATTTATTTCTGAATTCGTACATTGGTGCAAAATCAATACTTGCAGAAAATGCTCCTTCTTTTTGGTCTTTAATTTCTGAAATGGTTTCGCCTTTGTAGTCAATAATTCTTGAGTGTCCTAAATTCCATTCGTCATTTTCAATATAACCTGATTGAGTTAATGCAACCATGTATGTCTGATTTTCTACTGCCCTGCATCGTGTCATGCACTCCCACGGTACAGGTTTATTAAGCCCCCAGGCCGCGCAGTTTATAAAAAGGTCAGCCCCTGCTTTTCTGTAAGCTCTGTAGATTTCGGGAAACCTTATATCATAACATATTGTAAGTCCTGTTTTGATACCTTCTATATTAACCATAACAGGATTATTGCCTGTTTCTACAAATTTACCTTCATTGCATCCGTAATATGAGAATAAGTGATTTTTAGAATATAAAGCGACAAGTTCTCCTTTTCTGTTTAATACGGGACAGGTATTGTAATAATGTTCGTTATTTTTGGAAATAAAGCTCCCGCCGACAACCCAGGTATTGTATTCTTTTGCAATATCCGAGAGAAATTTAATTGTTTCGCTGTCATTAATTTCTTCAGCACTTTCCCTGAAGTATTTAGGCGACCAGCCTACAGTCCAAACTTCAGGCAGAACTATAAGATCTACTCCTTGGTTTATATCTCTTTTAACAAGGAATGCCATTTTATCAAAATTTGCTTTTTTGTCCCCGAGCTTTGAACACATCTGTATTGCGGATATGTTTAATTCTTTTTCTTTTTGTCCCATAGTTTTTGTTTTTTAGCCTCGTTATATATTTCAGGTGCTTTTGCATCTAAATTTAAAAGCTCATTTTTAATTTTTTCTTTTACAGCGATAATTTCTCCATCAGAAGCATCATTTTTTATATATATCGGCTCCCCGTAGATGTTTAAAATATTACATTTGCCCAGAGGTGTTTTCATTTTATCCCATGAGGGCAGACTTATAAAAGTTTTTTGCGGAGAAAACCATGTAACAGGAATTATCGGTGCTCCTGACATTTGTGCGAGTTTAACTGCTCCGTTTTTAACTTTATGCAGCGGACCATGCGGCCCGTCAACCATTATTGCTACACTTTCTCCTTCTTTTAATCTTGTAAGCATCTGCATTGTTGATTCAACAGAGCCTTTTTTGCCTGATGAACCGCGTACAACTTTAAAGCCCCAGTTCTCGCAGACATTTGCCACAATATGCCCGTCAATTGAATTGCTGATTAGTATACTTAAATTTTTTCTGTCTTTAATCCCGTGTACTAAAAACTGGTTTGCATGCCACATCGCAAATATGCAGGGCGGATTAATAGGATGATTGTGGTTTTCAATATGAGTAAATTTTTCCTGTAATCTTAAAATTTTGTATGCGGTATTTGTAATAATTTTCAGATTACTGTCATTAATCAGTCTAACCATGCTTTTTATTATATCACGATTTACTGAAAAACATAGAATGTTTATGCTTATCCTTTCAGTTTTCAGTATAAATAATCTTATATTTTAGCTTGGAAGGCAATAGTTTATTTTTATTAATTCATTTAACCTCATATTTAAAGAGGTGAGGGTAAATGAAAAAATTTGTTTTATTATTATCATTAATGGTTTTGGCATCTGCTCCGGCGCAAGCAGGGATTTTATCCAGAATATTCGGATTTGGAAATTACAACAGCGGTTATTATTATCCGCCTGCTGTAAGGTATTCAAACAGTTCCTATTATCATCCGCCGAGGTATAACAATTATTATTACAATAACAATTCATATTACAACAGAAACCCGTATCGTTACAACAGATACTACAACAGATATCCCGGCAATTATTACAGACGTCCGGTTATTTTAAGAACAAATGTCAAAAGAAGTATGGGTGAAAGTAGCGAAAAACTTGTAGCAAATCAATTTTCAGGGATTGATAAATTGGAGCGGAAGATCCTTTTGCAGACTTACGAATATGATTCCGCAAAAAATCGGATAGAAAGACTTGAGCAGAGAATATTCGGAGCTTCTCAACAGGGCGAGCTAGCTGAAAGATTCAAAACATTGAAAGATGTTTCGAAAAATTTTAAAGCTTATAACCCAAACAGCATGTCCGAGGAACAAAATTATTCAGCTGAAAATTCTTACAGACCTCCTATTTTTACAGGCACTGCAGGAAGCGGATGGCAAAATACTCTATGGGGAAATTTTAAAAATCAGTTTGTTGGTATGCCGACAGGTTATACTCCTGCAATGGATCCTGCTTATATGGATTATTTTGAGGCGGAACGTGCAATGATGGGCGGTAACGGTGAATCTGCAGATATCAGGACAAATACAGGTTATTATAGAGCGAACAGAGATCATGGAATGAGAACAGGTGTTACGATTTTAGATTGACTTTCCTTTTAAAATCATTAATATCATTCATATAGATGATTATAACACTCTTAAAATAAGTCATAATTATCACAAAAGAGTATTATAAAATGCCTTTCAGATACAGGTTGCAAAAAGTTCTTGATTTCAGAATTCGTAAAAAAGAAGAACAGCTTACGGTTGTTCAAAAAGCTCAGCAAGCCGTTTATGAAGCTGAAGAAAATATAAGAAAAAACGATGAAGAAATCAAAATGACAAAGCAAAATATGCGTCAGGCAGATCCCATGATGTATGAAACTTATGATAATTATTTGATATTTTTGTGGGACAAGGCTGAAAAACTTGAACAAATACGCATAGAAGCTCAAAAGAAGCTTGATGTAGAAAAGGCGATACTTGTAAAACTCGAACAGGGCGTCAAAGTTCTGGAAAAACATAAAGAAAAGAACAGAGAGGCTTATATCGCAGAAGAAAAAGCCGCAGAACTTAAGCAATATTCCGAACTCGGCGTAACAAGGTATTTCAGACAGAGTCAGGAAAGAATTGAAGAAGAACAGGAAATACTTAAACAGTTAGAAGATATAGACGGAGGTAGTTAGTAAAAATGAATGTAAGCACAGCTTCAACAGCCGCAGCGGCAAGCGCATCAGGAGTTAATTCAACTCAATCCAGCACAAGAACAAATAGTATTGAAAAAACTTCTGAAAAATCTTTTGATGAAGAAATGAAAACTGCATCAGAAACTGATGAAACAAAAGAGACAGCGCAAGAAGATGCTAAAGTCTCAGATGAGAAAAAAACTTCCGAGGAAGAATCTTCTTCAAAAGATAAAGAAAAACTTTCAAATGAGCAAAATGTTCAGGATGATATTGTAACAGATGAAATGCTTAATGGCAGTGTTAATTTTACTGATTATAAATATCATAATGAAGGTCAGTCAATTTTATCACAGAATATTCAAAATCTTTTAAATACCAAGGACCTTATGAGTGTGGTTAATTCTGCTTCCGTTATAGATTATGATGTTATTAATATGTCTGACAGTGATGCAAACTTTTTTGCAGACCTTGTACAGAATACTGATATGTCAATGAAAAGTATTGCTTCTCAGATTGACAGTGCTATGAGTTCAAATACTCAGAATATTCAGCAGAATGTAAAAGTTTCGTCTGTATTGATGGAAAAACTTTCAGAATCTATGAGAACAAATCAGCCGTTCCGTATAGACTTTGACAAAGATGTTTCTGTCATTATAAAGGTAAATAAAGACGGATCACTTGCTGCAAACTTTATCCCCGGCGACAAGGCTGTTGAGCAATATCTGCGTAACAATATTTCATCTCTGAGACAGAGATTTGATGAACAAAATCTTCCGTATTCGGATTTAAGCTACAGTAATTCTCGCCGCCAGCAGCAGGAAAGACGTAAAAATAAACAAGGAGAAGAGTCATGAACGATTCATTTATTACCGCACTCAATACACAGAAATCAACGACTAACTGGATGGATGTTATCGCCAGCAATATGACAAATGTTTATACTCCGGGGTTCAGAGAACAGCAGGTTAATTTTAAGACATTTTTAGGCGGGGCTATTTCTGATGATTATGACAAGAAAATGGATCAGGGAAAATCTACTCCCGGAACCTCTAAAGAAAACCTGTTTCTGGAAGGCAAGGGCTTTTTTCTTGTAAAAAACCCTGAGGGAAAAAGTATTTATACAAGGCTCGGTGAATTTGTCTTTGATAAAGAAGGCGTTTACAGAGATCGTTACGGGAACACAGTTCAGGGCTATATTTTGAATGATAAAGGTGAAATTATGCAGGGAACCAAGTCTATTGCGTCAGATCTTTATCAGGAAACGGTTATGAAAGGCGGTGCTGTTGATATTCCTACAACAAATATAAAATTGTGGATAGATCCGAATAACGGTAAATTTTTAGGCAAATACGATGATTACGAAATCGGGAAAGACGGAACAATTTACGGAAAAGCTGATAACGGAAAGCGTTCTGTTCCTCTTTACAGAGTTGCGTTAAGGAATTTTCATAATGCGCCTGCTCTTTATGAATTCGAGGACGGACAGTTTCTTGAAACGGAAGAATCAGGAAAACCTCTTATGGGCACCGGCGAAATAAGATCAGGACTGCTGGAATTGTCTAACGCGGATTTGAGTGCAAATATTTCATATTACCAGATGGCAAAACTGCAGATGGAAGTCTCAAATAAATTAATTTCTTCTAATAAAGAATTGCTGGAAGAAGCTTTGAGACTTGTAGGGAACTAATGTTTATAATATTATTATCAAACTCCATAATACAAAAGAGAATTTCTCTTTTGTATTTTTTTATATAAAAATAGACTTGAAAAAAAACAAAAATCGTTTATAATAAATATGTATAATAATCAAAGGAGTGGAAGCATGGAAAAAATATTA
>ERZ780117.291-NODE-291-length-23375-cov-2.978516_pt1 | contig 23375 bp, 13 predicted proteins | sample MGYA00510985_ERZ780117 | MGnify/ENA primary metagenome ERZ780117 (study PRJEB29588, sample SAMEA2159553) | human gut metagenome | biome: human gut; feature: human-associated habitat; material: faeces | place: Denmark | collected 2008/2010 ...
GAAGAATCTGCTTGTGCACCTTTATTCCCCTTGTTCACAGCCGGTTAGAAGAATAAGAGACGGAGGATAAGAACAGACTGCCGCAAGATTGACACCAGATTCCGGCACCAGTCATGAAGTCTGTAAACGGCTGTGTACGAGGGATAAGGAGAGGAAAAACAGGAAAGGAAGAGGACGGAATAACACCCCAACACGACACCACTGCCCAAACAGATGTCAGGATAACGGACAAAAAAAATCCCCGCCTGTCAACCATTGTGACGGGCAGGGACCATACACTATATAAAACTACAAATGGGGTCTGATATGGAAATATTCTTTTACACCACTTCTTCCGCTTCCAGTTCCCAGCCGCGGAACAGCAGGATGAGGAGGCGCAGGGTGGTGTGTCCCTTGCTCTTCTGCACCTTCTCGTCCGCGGCATAGCGGTGCAACTGACTGGCAGCCTGCTCCTTCAGGGCAGCCAATTCGGCGGGAGTAGCGTCGCGGCGGGCGTACTTCACCTCTACCAGGTAGCTGTAGGCAATGTCGGGCTGGCGCTGCAAGTCGGGCATCATGTAGAAGTCAGCATAGCCTTTCGAGGATTCGTGCTCGGGCAGGACGATGTAGCCCCTGGTCAGTCCCAGGTAGGCCAGCAGGAAACCTTTCACGTGCGCTTCGCCCTCGATGAACTCACGTACTGCGCTCTGGCGTTCCAATTCCGCGGCAAAGTAGCGGAAAGCCGGTTCCCACTCGCCGTGCAGGGCCATGCCCTTGACCAGGTCGGACAGAACGGACAAGTCGAGCGTGAAAAGCGAGGCGTTCCGGTACGCCTCCACCAGATAGGTGTACAGCTGCTCGCGAACCGTCAGGTTGGGGATGCCCAGGATGGTGTCCCCGAAGTCCGTACCCTGTATGGACAGCATTCCGAAGTAGAACAGCAGGCTCTTGAAGTTGTCCGTCTCCACCATCCGCTCGGCGGGGAAGGAGGTCGCGATGGAGGCGGTGACGCGCCCTTCGGACACCAACTGCTGGATGACGGAGGTGTTCTTGCCCAGCCGCCTGTCCACCTGCACCAGGTGGCGCAGCTTGCCGTAGTCCGTACGGATGTTGTTGTCCACCATCTGCCTGGGAGGCTGTTGCTGCTGTATATAGTTGTTGAGGTAATAAAGGGTCATGTCCGAATTGAACATGTGCTCGTCGGACGCATCTTCCGAGAAGCAGTAGTTGTCATACCACGGTTTCATCTCCTCCAGCAGGCCGTCCACCGTCACGTCTGAGGGCAGCGCTCCTTCCGACTGGTAATAGCCGACCATCCGGCGCACTTCATCCGTACTGAAACCGATGATGCCATTGAACTGCGGCAGCCGGCTGATGTTCGTCCCGATGTTGAAGCCGCTGGTCACGTCGTCCATTGTCACGGGGCTGACGCCCGTGATGAACAGGCGGTCGATGGCTGCGCCCGGTCCCGTCGTGGCGGCCTTGATGGTGTTGAAGAATTCCCGGATGAAGCCTTCGCCATGGGTCGTCCGGCGGTAGCGTTCCGTGCCGTACGTGGCCAGGAGCGTATTGGTGAAGTTGTCGTACTCGTCAATAATGAGATACAGACGGGCACCGTACTCTTGGGCCAGAGTTCTCAAGAAATTGAGCTTAGCGACAAAGCTGCCCTTCTCTTTGATATCCTGCACGAAGCCGGGATAGTAATAGGATTCGTATTTCCGGGCGAACACATCCATCTCCATGCCGCAATATTCGTCAAAACTTTCGGCAAGCGGACTGATGCCATCGGTGGCGAGGGAAAAGTCGAGATGCAACACTTGGTAAACGCCTTGCAGGGGCGTGGGATGGCTGCCTATCCACTGATTACCGAACCGTGCCTCGAACTTAGGCTTCTGAGCGATATCGTAGTAGGCCCGCAGCATGCTCAGGAAGATACTTTTGCCGAAGCGCCGGGGACGGATAAAGAACAAACTCACCGGTTGTTCTTCGAGCAGGGGCAGGTACATGGTCTTGTCTACGTAATACTGGTTTTGCTCCACTACTGAGACAAAGTTGGAGACACCATAAGGGATTCTTTTTATATTTTCTTCCATGAGGATATGTATTTTATGAGTCATTCTGAAAAGAATAGAACAAAAGTAACTGATTATTGAAGAAGTAACAAAGAAAAGGGGAAAAAAGATGGTACAGCATATAAGTACCACTTCATTATTAGTTGATACTATGAAGATAGACCAATCTATACAATTTGTACTTACTAAAATTCAGGCTTCGCAAGTAATCCGAAAGGCTTTCAGGCTACTTGCGAAGCTTGAATTAAAAATCATTCCAACATGTCAAAGAACGAAGGATTCTAAATCCTTATAACTGATATCAACGGATCACAAATTCGCTTGAACGGGAAATCGCAGATCCATTAAGACGGATTATTTTGATATGAGATATATACGGCGCTCGGTATTGTTGTCATAATCATTTATATCTATGCTCCATCTATTATTAGGCCTATCAAGATCCAACCTGTAATTCGGATCATTCGTAGCACACTTTACCCAGTGGTCACTCGGTATAAGGGTGGTGAAAAGACTGCTTGGATTTGAAGGGAAAGCGTGCCAACCATCATCAACGGGAATAGTCCCCCCTACAAATGACATCCACTCTTCTTTTGAAGGCAGACGCCAACCGCTATAGGCAGACTGCATATCGCTGTCTTTAATTTGGTCGAATGTTTTGCCGGTCGTCTCCAGAAATACCCAGAACCTGTTCGTCTTGTTATCCTTGGATGAGGCGAAGTAACCTTTGTAAATGGGCATGTAATTATACATCTTGAATTCATAATCTGGGAAATAGGTCGAACTATTACTTCTAAATACTATGCTTCCTATCGAAGTCGCATTTCCTCCGAGGCAATAGGAAGTACCACCGATATTGAACTTGAAAGTATCATAAGGGGAATTGGAACTCCAGCTCTTTGTTTTGGAAAAGCTAATGCTTCCAAAAGAAGCTGATCCGGTAATATTGACTCCTGCCGGAGAATATATATTGAACGTAAAATTATATTTTCCATATAAATTGGTGTTATCTAATACATCAAAGTAGCACCAGGTATTTGTCGGTTCATTGAAACGTACACAACTATAATCACTTGAGAAAGTGGGGCGTGCCGCATCTTGATACAAGGTACCTGTAAGTTGTTTGTTATTGTCGCTGACATTCTTTAGGTAGAAAGAACCATTATAGGCGGTATTAAGGTCGTTGGTATTTCCATCCCAATAAATTTCGTATACTTTCTCATAATTATTGGGAGTACTTACTATCCGTTGATAACACCAATTTCCGGGCGTAATCAATGTGCTTCCTCCCAGCGAATAAACCTTTATTTGGGCTTTAGACTGCTGTCCGCTCGCAACGCGATACATGTGTAGAGAATTACCGCTTAGGGAATTCACGCTGGGGGCCATCGTACCGGTAGCTGTTATCGCAGGTGCTTGAAATTCCCTCGTGATATTTACTGTCATTCCTGTTCCTCCGGCAACGTTCGTGAATACGATTTGGGTATCATCGAAATTCACCGCATCCTCTATCAGTTTGAAAGTGAAACTTACTGTTTTACTTTCCGGTATGCTGCGCGTAGACACCGGTGTAATGTTCTCCAGCCATGACGGGCACTTGCTTATGGTAGGTTTACTATAATTATCCATTGTTAGGGTGAATTGCTTGTCCTTGATGACAGGCATAGTAAGCGTGGCGGTGGTGGCTGTTACAGATGAAAGGCTGATTCCTGTACTTTGATTTGTTATTTGTAAGTTATCGAGTCGATTAGGCAGTAATTTCACTTTGATGTTCTCGACTTTTGTCTCGTCCGAACCATTTTTCAAGGCTACGGTGATTTCTTTTTCAGTCAAGTCGGTAGCATCTGTACCTGCCCATTGGAAAGTATATTCCTGCGTAGTATTTACACTTGAAGTAGGACTAACGGTAATGCCCGAATGGGCTGGAAATTCCACTTTGCTACCACCTATGGAAGTGATTGTTATTGCACCTGTGGATACATTAGCGCCGGCCACCTGTACCAGATAGAGTGTATTATCCGCCGCATCCCAGTTATTTACTCCGTCGGGATTCATTGTTCCACCTGTGGATTCCACAATAGGAATTCCAAAGGTTGTATCTATTAATATCACTTCTTCACCGCCTCCTGCATTATCCGTCAGACGCAGGATACCGCGAGGATAACTATTGCCTGTGTAACTTTCATTGAAAGAAATTTTGTACTTTACTTGTTGCGTGGCTCCTGTTCGTGTTGTAGTGACAGGGATTTCTTCCAGTTTCAACCAGCCGTCAGCAGGGCTGTTGCCGTTATAAGTCAGTTTTGTTGCTACCCCGGCATTGGATCCAGTGGAAACAGTAAAGCTACTCCCAACTTTGAGCGCCAGTGTCACAATATTGGTGCTGATGTCGTAAGTGGTTTCACCCACAGGCAACAAATCAGCTACCGCAATTGTCTCCAATCCGTTGTCGGGCTCGTAATCATCTATATAGTCTCCTGTTTCCCAATCCACCAGACGGATATTGGCTGTCAGTTCAAAAGGGTCAGCTTCTGTGATCTGCACCGTATAGCGGCGGTTGTGGTTTATCTCGATGCGCGTACCGTTACCGTCGGTTACACGTTCGAAAGGGATACGATAAGATACCTCTTTCTTTTCATCCGTCAGGTTCATGGTATACAGTCCTTTCAAAATCAAAAATCCTGCATCTATGGCTTTACATGGGTAGCAATAGAAAGCTTTGGTGGTAGTTCCTGCATTGGCGTTCAGTCCGTCGAAAAGGCGGTAAGGGTATGTAATCAGTTGGCCGTTCGTGGCGGGAACATCTCCTGTCGGACGAATGGGGAACAGTGTTACACCCTGTCTTCCGTTTCCCATACTGATATCCGTGATAGTAAAATGAGACTTCGTAGCATCGTTTACTATATCGAAGCGTGCCACGGCGCGAGTAAGTGAAACATTCAGTCGCACATAAGTTCCCATACTGTATTCGCGCAAGTCGGTAGGCTGGCTGTTGGCACCGGACATAGGCAGCGGAGCAAGCAGGATATTGGCATTAAAACCGATGGGATTTAAGAGCGGGGTATTCAATTTAATGAAATCGCTTTCGGTAGGCGTCCCGGGGCTTGTTACTATATCTCCCGGTACACCGGATTGTGTTTGAGAACTTTGCTGTAACGGGGTATAATTCGTGTATATATTTCCTGCGGCATCATTCATTTCGGTTTGATTGGCTACGCAATAAAACTTGGTGAATAAACCTTTGCGGGGGTAGAATACCACATTTACTTTCCCGGCGGCCTCGTCCGCTTTCAGTTCGAGAGGGGAAGTACCCGCGGGCAGGGTTCCGGCATCCGAACGGTAGGAGAAACGTTCCTGAAAGGTGTAAGGCCCTTCCTCCTTGTCACTGCCGAAAGCATAAATATCGAAACTTTCAATATGGTTTTCATCCTCCTCGGCTATACCGTCACGGGTGATAGCCCGGCTTTCAGGTGTACCGTTCACAAGGATCAGCTTGTTTTGCAAAGAGATTACCACCGAACGGCGGTTAGGGTCATTGGCCTGCGGGTTCTCCGGTGTTTCGGGAGTGCCGCCTATTGTTTCCACTTCGGAGGTGCAACCAGCCATCAGGCAGGACAGTATCACCAATGAGAAGTACAGAAAGAATTCAGCTAATGCTTTCATGCTTGTTACTTTTATGCGGTTATTACTTATTTCCATTCCTCGTTCTTTTTATTCTCTATTATGTTTTCTGTTTTTCGTTCTTTATTTTTCATTCTTCATTTTCTTCAGGTTCTTCCTCGCCTTTTCCGGTTCTACTCCCAGTGCCTTGCGAAACCATTCTTCCGCTTTCTTCCGGTCACCTTCCAGATAGGCCAGCACGCCGAAATCATTCCATGCACGCGGGTCATCGGCCACCTTGTTCAGATATTGCCGTGCGCTAACCGGATCACCTGCCATGATTACCGCCGAAGCCGCATTGATATTGGCCAGCACGTCGTCCGGAAAGTGGTAGGCGGCTATCTCATAAATTTCACGGTATTGCTCCGTACCGGGGCGATAGAATGCAGCCACCCGGTACATCTCCTGCAATGACAGCAGACGGGGATGGGTATATATCAGACTTGCCGCCTCTTCTATATTGAAAGCGCGGGCCTCATAACCTACTGTGATACGGATACGTCTCAACTGCGGAAAATAGCTTTTCAGAAGTTCCCGATATACGGCTCCTCCGTGCATATCCATCAATTGTTTTTCGCGTCCTTCAAAAATGCCGATTCGGGCAATGAGAGACAATACTTCGTCACCGTGATTCATGGGGCGGCGTTGCAGAAGTTCCACCAATCCGTCCCAGTCTTCGGGTACGGAAGAAACTTTATAAAGATCGTACCCCGGTGCATACGTGGTATGCATATACTCCTTGAAGCAGCGTGCGCGGTTGGAAGCCAGTATTTCATTGTCCTTGTATGTCCCGTCAGGCGAGGCGTATCCGCAGATGGAGATGCTCGAAATACTTGCCAGATTCCCTTCGGTGAGCGGGCGCATCAGGCTGTCCAGTTTCTTCAATTCGGGTCGGTTGTTGTGGAATTCGCGGCGGACGTCATAAACTCCGGTAGGGTAGTCTATATATAAGGTGGCACTTTCCGAACGGTGTTTCTTAGTTTCCATATCGGGGGTGAGGCAAGTCACCATGGCTGTACATTCGGCACAGGGCATACAGTCCGGCCTGCTTTGGGTTTCTTGCCGGTTGGCGGCATTTTCACTTCTTTCGACAATCGCCTGCGGAATCACCGTCTGTCCCTGCGGAACATGGAAAGGGCTTGTCAGGGCAAGATCGGTTATCACCGGCTCTACTCCGAGCATCTTCATCCGGCAGCAATCCCGCCGTTCGCGCATCAACACCAATGAAGCGTGTTCCATCCATGGGCTATAGGCAACGGATACCTTATAAATAATGCTGTCTTTCCGGTTTCTGTCATAAAGCGTACGGTAAGGAGGCAAATAGCCGGGAGACGGTTGAAGCGCCTGCCTCCTGTGGTCGGCACGGGCACGGCGACGTCCGCTCACTACCACAGCGGGCAGCTCTTGCAGACGCCCTGCGCCACGCAGCACGGGAGTGTACAGATAAGCCTCCGCATTCCCTGCTTTTGCATCACTCAGATTGAGTAGCAGTTCTATGTGAAGACTGTCTCCCTGTGTAAAGACATGCGAACCGAGTGTTAAAGTTCCGCCCGCCCATGCTTCCGCAGTCAGCAGTACCCCAACCAGACATCCTATTATTTTCTTCATCCTTTTCATCCAGCCTCTTTAATTTTTAATTGCCTTTTTATCCCAGTCCTCCGCCTTCCGCCCAGTCCGATGAACTGAGCTGTGTCACCACAATCTTCTGCCCGATGGTTACCAGCAGGTCAAACTCCTGTTCCGTGTTTTCATCCAGACTGACAGGCAGTTTGCGAAAGAACAGTTGCAAGTCAATCTCCTTCATAATCCGTTCATTACCCCGGTAGATACTCAGCAACGGATGTGATCCTGATGTCAGGCGATACGTTACCAACTCGCCCGTCAGTTCATCGTTATAGTTCATCGCCGCCTTGGCTTGATGCCATATTACCGGGCTGCCTATGGAGGGAAATGTAAAAGCTCCGTCACCACTGGCCAGCGGTATGTCGTAACCTGCCGGAAAGCCGTATTCGCAAGGTACGCCCCGCAGGCGGAATGTATAGCCTCCTGTTCCTTCCGCCGGATAATATCCGTCTTCCCAATGTACGGTAATCCGGAGGACGGCGTGACAGTGGGTCAGGTAGATGGTCCGGTTCACTGAATTTCCCGTAGCGGGAATTTCAAACGTGCTATATCCATAGTATAGTCTTTCGGTGTTCGGTCGATATTCGCTTGTGGATGTTCCTGTAGCTGTTCCCGTGGCCGAAGTCATTGCCAGTTCACGGATTTGCGTCACGCCGGGTTGGGGTGCGGGTACTACATCGCTTTCATATCCCCAGTTTCCCCATGCCACGAGGGTATATCGTCCGGGAGCTAACTCTCCCTGCCAATACTCCAGACTGTCACTTTTCAGTAGCCGGATGTCCTTCAACACTCCGTCCGCATCGAAAAGGAACTGGTGGATGTTGTCCACATACATGGAGAGTTGTCCGGCGTCGGGCCTGCCGGCATAGCGGTAATTCAACCGTGCATTGTAGGGACACACTCCCGGTTCGTCGAAATCGAACGTGCAGGAGGTGCAGAACCATAGTATGCAACAGAGGATTACCATAACTTTCATCGGATGAAATAAATGAGTGACACACCGGCCCGTGTAGGCCCGAAATAATTTCTTTTATAATGTCCCATGCGCTCACCGCAGCCTGCGCACCTGTATTTATCATATTCCATGCGGGCATATCCACCGCCAATTACGGCTTCTATCGAGAAGCGGTCGCCCAGCACCCAGTGATAACCGTAAGTGATACCTCCGCCATACAGGTCGCCCCGGTAAATAATGTCTTCCATACCCGAAAAGAAAGGAATCTGTCCTACGTTGTAGTAAGCGTAATGTCCGTGCACTCCCAGGAAGTGTCCTTCGAACTTACGGCAAGGCCAGTAGCGTAATTCCGGTTGTATCAGGCAGAGATTCAGTTTCATATCATTGCCGAACTTCCAGGCATTGTAAGCCCCGTTCAGTGCCATTGTGAAATGACGGCTGATGCTGGTTTCCACTCCTGCGTTGGGTGTGGTAGTTCCCCACAATAGCAGGTCGGTGCGCAATGCCACGCGTTGGGCAAAGGCAGCGGTACTCATCAGACTGAGCAGCAGGAACAGCAAATAAAGTCGTTTCATGGCAATTCGGATTTATTGCACGGTTTTAGATATGGGGGATGGAGTTCTCGATAAAACATTCACTCACGGGGAGTTCGGCTATGGAAATTTCCATCAGATAAAGGCGTGTCATCTGATTGACAATGCCCAGCTTGCGGGCTGTCGTCCCATAGCAGGAATAGAATTCTTCGTCACTGGGGCGGTTGAAGTAAACGCCTTCTCCCAATGCTTCAAGAATGGAAAGGAGGTTGATTTGATGATATGCACAAGCAAGGCGGTAGGATTCCGGGCGGTTATCAGACTGATTATCCGGTCGATTTTCTATCAGTGCTATCAGGCGTCCTTTTGATAGCTTTTGCAGCAGGTACGTAATTTCGGAAGGCGAAGGATTAAGGGAAGTACTCAACTGGTAATCCTTATACTGTATGTCGTGCAGTACCGCCAGGGCGAGTTTTGTTCTGAGTGTTAACATAGCGCTTGCTTTTTATGTAGATTATTGTCTGTTTTGTTTGGAATGTTCCGATTCCCGGTAGGAAACGGAACAGGCGCTATCATAACCATAGATTGGACAGATAAAAATCATCTTCCATTTTAAAAAGGCAGACAATTCTTAGCTCTTCCTTCCCTCTATTCTTAGATTTAGTAATGAGATTCCCCTATATTGAGATATGGGTAGGGGAATTATGTCTTCAAACAAAAAAAGTGAAAGCTTTTTAATCAATACAAAGAGCTTTTCCACTGATATACCATATTATTACAGGAATACAATATTTATTGACATGACTTTTTGAGACAAAATCTAACTTTCAGGATAAGAGAGATGTTTTTGTCGTGTCTGGTGTTGTAATTTAACTGATTTTTTACAGAAAACTGGGAAACTTCGATAAGTATTTCCTGCTTTCCTTGTTTATTTCAATTGGAAATTGTTCCTTTACCGCCGGAATCGTTCCGTTTCCTACCGGGAATCGGAACAGAAATATGAAGCTCATTCTTAGTGCTTTTCCTCACTTTATAGTTTCCTTTTTCTTTCCTCTTCCATTCCTTTTCTGCCATCGGATTAACCAATGCTGCCATTTGCAAATTCACCACCGCCAGTTGTTCATCAGAGAACGACCTCAAATAAGTATGTGTAATTTCTTCCGAAGCATGGCTCAACCCTGCACTAATCTTAGATACGGGTATATCTTCATTATATGCCAGGGTCGCCCACGTATGCCGTGCTACGTATGAAGTCAGTCTCACTCCCAATCCTAATCGTTCAGATAATCGATACAAATGTTTGTTGTAAAGTCGCAAGGCACTCTCATATTGTTTCCTCTCCTCTGGTATACTTCCAGGTCTCCGAATAATTTTTAGAAGATAAGGCGAATCCGTATTCTCGCACTTATACCTCTTAATAATCTCCCACATCCACGGTTCAAGAGTAATCGTCAATACCCTTCCCGTCTTACTACGGCGATAGCAAAGCACATTATCCTGAATATCCGTCTTCCGTAAATAAGCCAAATCTATAAAAGGAATCCCTCGTAGATAATAAGAAAGAATAAACAGATCCCGTGCCACCCCCAAACTTGGTGTATCCTCCAAATCAGCATCCGCCACCATACGAAGTTGTTCAATACTCAGCGCCCTTTTCCTCGTCTCTTCATATCCCATAAACACCTCACTAAAGAGCCGCTTAGCGTCTTTCAGCTCTTTCTCCTTTTCTGCTTCTCGACAAATAGCCCGCAATGCCCGGAAATAGCACGCTGAAGTATTACGTGAACATCCCGAAGCCCACAAATAGTGCTCAAAACCGAGAAAGAATCCTGCCGTCAATTCTTTAAAAGTAACAAACTCCATGTTAGCAAACCCTTCCAAACTATGCAGCATACTCCTGCAAGTATGTTCCGCCGAGAACTTAAACAACTCGCCCAAACTATCCGCATGAGTTATAATACCCTCCTTTAATGTCTTCATTTTCATCACACTGTTCTTTTAATTAGTATCTCCTCTCAACTCTACCTTCCATCATTTGTTTTGTATGGAAAAGAAGGAAAACATCAAAAGTAAGAACAGAAGATATGACTGCCTGTCATGAAATACGCATAAATGACTACACCTTATTATACAGAAATCCCCCGGAACTTTTCATGATTTGAATTCCGGGGGATATATTTATTTCTTGTTCTGAGCCTTTTCCGCTTTTCTCTTATTTACATAATCCTTGAACATCTGGCGCCAGTTACGACCATGCTCATTAAAATACTGTTCGCACTTGGTCTTGTAGATTTCAAAGATGGCAGATATCTGCTTCATGTTTTTATAATCAATAGCCTGTTCACGAGCCAGCTTCAACTGTTCCAACACAAAAGCGGTTTCTTCCTCCGTCATATCAGGGACAATGGCCTGATAACCTTTCAAAGTGAAAGCTACTTTGCCTACAGTATATTTATCAAGAATCTGCTCTACTTGTTCTTCCGTCAGCACTCTGCGCAAATCTTTCATCAGCTTTTCATGAACTTCTTTCGGCATGGCGGAATCGGCAATCATTTCCCGATCCAATTTACTTAAAGATTTACCAGTGACAGGATTGATACCCTCCGGAACAGTGGAATAAGGGTGTTCATTATGCCAGTCACGAACCTTGCGCAAATGATTATAGATAGTTGTTACAGCAAAGCCCGCTTTCTTATCATCCTCCATATTTAAGGAAGCCACCCAGTCCATTGCCTTTTTCTCAAGAGAAGCATCCGACTTTAATTGGGCAAAAGCTTTCTTGTCAATATAAACAGCTACTTTATCAAACGAACGAATTGCGCTTTCCGGCAAAAGTTCTCCTTTCTCACCGAAACTATACATAGCGGATTCCGGTTCGATGGTGACTTTTGTTTCATCCAGCATATTTCTATCCAAGCCGAACACCTCAGCAAAAAATGTATAAACAGCATTCCGCTTATTAGGACCAAAGTCATGTCTTTCTTTCGGAAGATGTATGTTCGTCACTTTATCTTTTGCATCGTAGAATCCATAAACACGCTGCAAATAAGGATATTCCAGTGTAGGCACACTTGCCGTCCAATCACCACCATCAGACACTACTAATTGAGGACGGGGAGCAAAGATTGCTGCCAATTCGGCATTGCATGTGCCACCCGCCGCCAATTGAATAGGCATACCGCTTTCACAGGGGCATCCTCCATCAAAATGAGAAGCCAAACTTACCACCGGCGCCGAAGCCGTGAAGCGATCATCCAGTGCACTCAGCAGAACTGTTTGCGTGCCACCACCGGAACCGCCATTCACACCGATTCTTTTCCTGTCAATATCTTTACGGGCAGCAAGCATATAGTCGAGAATCAGCAAACCATTCATCGCCTGAATGGTATGAGCTGCACTACTGCGGTGTGTCGCACTGCCAACCTGCAAAATTGACTCTCCCCAACCGAAGAGATCATAATCCACACAAACAGCCCCCATACGTGCCAGGGTTCCCATACGCTGTTGTTGATCTTCGCGATAACGACCTCCTCCAAAGTGTCCATTCGGACAAATGATCAGCGCATGCTTCCCTTTCGATTTAGGGGCATAAACAGAACCGCAAACATACAGCCCTGGAAGCGTCTCAAGTGCAAAATTCTGAACTGTATAGCCATCATATTTCCTCACTTTGGAAAGAATCGGCTTCGACTCCACACATTGTGCGAGTAAAAGGTCAATTCCCAGACGTTGCCGGACTTCTTTTCTTAAAGAATCGGCACGGAGTTCAAAAGCTTCCTTATCTGCATAAAGCGTATTAAGGTAAGCCAGCATTTTCTCTCCGTCAGCATCTGTCCGCCGAGGATATTCATAAGCTTTCAACTTATATATATTGCCAGTTTGTTTCACAAACTTATAATCGAAAGGGGATAATACATTCGTCAGCGATTCTTCCACTGAATAAGGACGGATACGAAAATCCGCATAAGGCAACACTTTACCGACCGTATCAATATCGTATTTCAGGCGGATACCAAAACGATTTTGTATGTCCGTAAGAACTTCGTTCAAAGGGCGGGCAAAGGCCGTTTCAAATGTTTGTGTTTGTGCTTCAGCCGAAAGAGATGCAGCAAAAAGCACAGAGAAAAGAATACGTTTCATTGTTCTATATATTATTGTTTACTTTTCATCGACTTCCTTTGGATACATCTTTTTACCATTCACCATGACATCTTCCATCGTGATGCGTTCGCAATCCTCAAAGACACATTCCTCACCGGCTCCCTGCACATGGATGTCGCGCAGTACAATATCAGAGATCGGAGCTTCTTCCAGCCCAACTATCTTAACAGGAGTCTTGACATCCGTAACCGTCATTCCACTGATATGTATATTGCTAAACAGCGGAGTACGTTCACTCTTGGGTTCGGCAGGCATACCGCTATACTTCAGATTCAGTACCACAGCCTCCTGCTTGATATTGCGGATCACAATGTTACTGACACGGATATCTTCGACCACTCCTCCCCTGCCCCGGGTGGACTTGAGACGAATGCCCCGGTCCGTTCCATCGAAAATGCAATTGGAAATAGTCACCTTACGCACGCCTCCACTCATCTCACTGCCTATCACTACACCACCATGACCGGAAAGCATGATGCAATTAGTGATGGTTATATTCTCACAGGGTACTCCCAACCGACGCCCCTGCGCATCGCGACCGGACTTGATCGTTATGCAATCATCTCCCACCGAAATGTGGCAGTCGCTGATATGCACATTCCCGCAGGGCTCCGGATTGATGCCGTCCGTATTGGGCGAGGGCACATTATGAATGGTCACTCCCTTCACCTTCACGTTTTCACAGAACTCGGGATTCACCGTCCAGAACGGAGAGTTGACGATCTTCACCCCCTCTATCTTCACGTCCTTGCAACGAACCGGCTGGATAAACGGAGGACGGAAAAAGCGACGTTGCAGTGTACCGATGTAGTCCTTGTTTGTTTCAGCATAGATAGCCGTTGTATCATTTGCTTGGTCCCACATCGTCTGATACTTATTCACATTCCGCATGCCATTGTCGCGCAGATCAATCATCACACGAAAAAACTCCATCCACCACTTCTTTCCCTGCCCGTCCAGCGTACCTTCACCTTTGATTGTTATATTTTCCGCATCCACGGCATAAATCAGAGGCTGGAAACTCTTCATCATCACTCCCTCATGACGCACCTCCACAAAGGGAAGATAATCATCGAAGCTATCAGAAAACAGCAAAGTGGCTCCCGCCTCCAACTCCAAAGTGATGTGGCTCTTCATCCGGATGCTTCCCGTCAGATAAGTGCCGGCAGGAAAAAAAAGGGTACCGCCACCGTTCGCGTTCAGGCGGTCGATGGTAGAATTGATAAGTTTGGTATTCAACGTCTTTCCATCCACCTTCGCTCCTGCTTTCAGCATATCTACACGTTCTGCACGAAGCACCGTAACCGCACAAAGGCAGAAGAGTGAACAAAGAAGTATTCTATATTTCATGGTCATAGTATGGTTGTTTATGGTTCGTTTATAGTTTGTTGTTCGTTCACTACAAATTCATGTTTCCCGCTCTCCACCTCTCTCGGTTCTTTCTCTCCCGGAAGTGTAACCACCGCCACAGTGTTTACCGGAACGGACAACTTCAGCTTAAACCGGCCGTTCTCGCGGGTCCAGTCTACAGTTATCTTACCGTAAAGGGTTTCATAAGATGACTGCACGTATTTCAGATCACCGACAGGCTTCGGGGCGATTCTGAACTTCTGGTATCCATGCTTCACGTCCGGAGAGATACCGACCAACGAGTTAAAGAACCATTCATCAATCTGCCCCATCATAAAATGATTCCAAGAGGAGCCCTGACGAGGGTCCCATTGCTCAGTCAGAGTCGTTGCACCAAACTTGAGTTGAAAGCCATATCCGGGCGTTTCCTCATGGTTGAACATTTTATAGATGAGTTCATCGGCTCCGTAATTGGCCAATGTCTGGATCAGATAGCGGTTTCCCACATCTCCGGTAGTCAGACGATTGCCGTGTGCTTCCACATCTTTTATCAGGTTCTTAAATACTTTGCGCTCCAGATGACGGTCCGTTTCATAACCTCCAGAATGGCCTCTACTCAGAACCATATCCAGAAAAAGCGGCAAGGCATTGCTGCACTGGCTTCCCGTACCATACTGCGCCGCATCGTAATCCTGAAAGCGTTCGTTAAATGCCACCACGATATCATTCGCCAACGAATTGTAATACCTGACATCATCAGCATTACCCACAATGCGAGCAGCCTTTATCAGATATTTGACAATCATGTAATAGTGTGCCGTAGCCACCAGCGGAACTGGCGTATTGCGGGAGAATCCTGCACGGAAGTCACCGTAATCATACCAGTCGCCCAAACCGAAAGAAAGGATATGATTATCTGCGCGGGTAGAGAGATAGTCCACATATCGGCGCATATTCTGGTAATACTTCTTAATCAGCGAATCGTCCCCGTAGGTTTCGTAATACATATACGGGAAAATGACCAAAGCACCTCCCCACTCGGGAGATTCGGCAAAGGCATCCATGCCCGGTCCTTCGAACACGACATACTCCGGTGCGGTGCTTGGCATGGCTCCGTTGCGATGTTGGGCATCCGCCATATTCTGCATAATCTGCGGAGCGAAAGCTGTCAGGTCATAATTGTATAAAAGCCCCGGCCCGTTGAGGTGCACCTGTTCCAGCCATCCCAGCTTTTCCCGATGGGGACAATCGGTAAATACAGACTGCATATTGCTGCGAACCGCCTTCTCTATCAGACGATGGGCAGCGTTGAATATCGGATTGGAACACTCGAAAGCAGACACCTTTTTTGCCGAGTTATAAACAAAGCAGGATTGAATATCTTTCAGAACAGGCAATTTCCGGGGATTCTTCTCCCCCTTCAGTACGGCACCCTCTACCTGAATGTAGCGATAACCATAGTATGAGAAACGGGGACGCCAGGTCTCGTCCCCCTCACCCTTCAAGGTATATTCGTAGTAATGCTGACGTCCCGTTTGCCGTTGGTTACAGGCTCCTTCCTCCGTCAGAGCCTCAGCCACCACCAAAGTAACTTTCTGACCTCGTTTACCACGCACGGTAATTTCCGGAAAACCGGAAAGGTTCTGCCCCATATCCAGTACGAAAGCGGAAAGGTCGATGGTTCTCTTGGTCGATTTACAGGCAGAGGCAATCTGTTCCGGGGTCAGTTTCGTCACTTTCCGGACACCATAACGTTCCATAATTTTCACCGGAGCCGCCATTTGCGGACGCAACGTTCCCTTCGGAGCTTCCTGAACCACTACCGGGCGCCAACACGCATCATTAAAACCTGCCCGGTTCCACCCTTTTTGTTCGCGACGCGCATCATAATCTTCGCCTCCATAAATACAATTAAAGGTGAGGGGGCTTAAGTCATATTTCCAACTGTCGTCAGAGCAAACCACATCCCGTGTTCCATCTTCATAATTGACAAGCAGTGAGAATAAAAGAGTCGGTGCCCCGAAGCTGATCTGTAACTTGCGGTAACGTCCGCCCTGCACATTATAGAACCCGTTTCCCAATAAAACTCCCGCCACATTCTCGCCCTCCTGCAACAGTTCCGTTACATCATACATATTATAATAGACGCTCTTGTCATAATCACTCCAGAGGGGAGCAAATTCACTGTCACCGACTTTCTTCCCATTCAAGGTGAACTCATAGAATCCAAGGCCACAGATGTATGCGGTAGCCTCCGCAATCTTTTTGTCCGTGCGGAACGTCTTACGCAAGCAAATGCTTTTCTTTGCCAATGTATCCACGTCTTCCCATGCCGCCTTTACCTCCGGCTTCTTCAACTCGCCTCCGTGGAATTTCCGTCCTTCGGGCAAGCGTGCGTCTTTACGGGTGATGGCCCCAATCCATTCAGCCGAAGAAAAACCTTGGGGAACTAAACGAAACTTTGCTTCTCGACTCCATTCGGAAGGCGCGTCCGTTTCATCCCAAACCCGTACACGCCAGATGTAGTTATAGAAACTAAATCGGAGAAACTTCGCTCCATGAGTCGGTATCAACTGGCTTTGCGAAGATTGGACCTTTCCCGTATTCCAAACCATACGTCCGGTGCAGGCTTCCCGAATCTCAATCTCATAAGCAGTCTGCCTCGTCCCATTCTCCGGCGACTCCATGGTCCACCCCAGCCGGGGATAGGCTTCAACAAGCACCAACCCTTCCTGCATTTCGCAAGTGAGATGGCTGACCGTTATATTCTTTGCCTGTGCCAGACACGGCAAGCAAAGAAGAAAGAAAATATATCTTTTTAAAAACATCATTCGTTTTTTTCGATTTCAGTAGTAACCATTATTTCAAGACGTTCTCACAAATGATTCTCGTCAATCTATCTGCATATCCAACTTGTTTTCCATCTACAAAAATACGCAATCCTTTTCCTCGATGGTAACGATCACCATATTTATCCCAAAGAATTGTCAGGTTACGACCATGATATAAAACATTATCCAGACAGAACCAATCCCACTTATCTGCCGGTATCAACGGATTTACTTCCACCGTATCATCCAGGCGCGGGCGTAATCCAATCAGACCGGTAATCATCAAATCATTAAAAGTAGAATGATTATAGTAACGACTCCGTTCCTGGTCACCCTTCAGCCAATAACCTGTCACCTCATCCAGATATTCACCAATGTAAGGACGTCCGCGATGATATTGCGACTCGACATACAATTCCATTTGACGGAAATACACACTATCGGATAATACTCTCTGTGGATAATTATTCATAAAGTTAGCCATTGCTGTCAATGTCTGGGCAGAAGCAAACGGCCAGATTGCTCCGTCCCATTCACATTTACCAACTCCGTGGGTACGAAATTCCGGATGACGGCGCTCGGCAGTAGTTAATCCGTAAGGAGCAGAAAAACCGTTCTCATCCATAATCTCTTTCCAGGCAACTTCATATTGCTTCACTGTGTCCGGCAAATTAAAATACCAAGGTATATATCCGATAGCCTCGCGTACATTCGCAGAAGAGTCCGCACGCATTGTCTCAAAAAACTGGTGGCGTGAATTCCACAACTTATCTTGCACCAGCCTTTTCAATGTATCCGCCCGCATACCATATCTCATAGCCATTCCTTCATCATCCGAAAGGATTCCCATCAGTGAAAGAGCTTTTGCATTACCATACATATAGCTATTAATGGTGGGGCGGGCATACTTTTTCTTACGTCCGCCACTAATTGATTCTTCCATGCCATCCTGTACATCTCCTTGCCAATATAATCCGTTTTGCAAACGGTTCGTGCACTCCCAGCGTTGATACTCGGCTTCCAGATTTTCCTTCATATCCAGCATGAAATCCTTATCAGCATCCACCATATAACGTGCCAGCACAGCATCCGCATTCCACGAACTAAACTTATTCATCTTATTCATCGGCCCGCCATCATTCCCCCGATACCACGTATGAATAATCTGATCCAGATACTTCGGATCGCGCAACCAACGGCTTTCATAAATATGATGCCCGATAGCGCAGGCTATCAAATTATATTTATCAGAATAGGAACGCTGAACCAGAAATTCCGTCATGCCATATCCCACAGGTGTTTCTTTGATATGCTTCCGCAACGACCACCAGCGATAGTAGTACATCTCTTCAAAATTACGTTGCGGACATTCAAACAACGGTATATTCTCTTCCATCCATTCCGAAGCCTTTGCATTCGGAATGGCCTGGGCTATATTCTCATCTTCCATACCATTGAAATAATCTGCATAATGGCTGAAATCCGCATACTTCAAAACAGCAGCAGTCGCATCTTTATCCACAGAAGAGGTCTTCACATTGGCGATACGATATTCAGCTAGTGGCTCCTGGTCACCGGCATTCGGCAGATCATAGGTCTGATCAGCCGGTGTATCTACAGTGGGAAATGTTCGTGGAACTCCTGTACGGAACGCAATACGTTCAATAGCAGGTACCGGTGCATAGAACATGCGCAATCCTACTCTCTTACCATCCACAAATACCTGAATATTACGATCGGTCACTGAAAGGATAGCCTCTACATGATAGTTTTTTCCCGGTTCATATTTCATCAGGTTCCCAAAGCGGGAACCGCCTTTAGCACGAAAAACTCCATCAGGAGTCAGCTCAAGCCGGGAACAAGCAATGCTGTTCTCATCCAGGAAGTCAATCTGAAGAGTACCTTTATCGTTTTGTCCGGCCTGTAGATCAAATGAGATTTTCAGTTCTTTAGAAGCCGGTATTTTTCGTTCTACCTTGGCATAATCAAAAGGATCTTTATCTTGCAAACGCAGCCACTTTCCGTCTAAAGTGACTGGAGCCCAAAGGGGAGAGTAAATATTCCAGTCGGTCAACTCAGCTATTGATCCGGCTTTTGAGAAATCATCGTCTGCATGTGCAGAGGCTTGTATCTGTACCGGAACAGGAATACGTGATACCCACATATCTTCTTTGTTCACACTGTAAGCAACCCATAAATCACCATCCGCAGGAATTCCATTTCCTTCTTGAATACCGCGGGGATATTGCGGACCATACGACTTATAGTTTCCTCCATAACGCATCGGCGGAATTTCACCATGCACGAGGTTCAAGGTCGTATATTCCAGCCCATCCTTACTCAACGATATAGCCAGCGGCCAGCGAAACTCCGAAGGATTATACACGGTAGCATACATACCATCAGTCAGGCGTTGTCCCCAAATCTTTGCATTGCTATTAACGAATCCTTTGGCACGAAGCACCGGTTCCGCCCAAGTATAGCCACCGTCTTCAGTGATTGAAGTCAGTGCATGTTTCCAAAGGCTGACAATACGCCCGTCGGGTAAAGTATAGCAATTGAACGCTTTATATCCCTTCTTCAAAGGAATAATCGGGTCTTCCCGATCCGCCTCTTCCACCCATTGCATTCTATACAATGGATTATCCAGAATTTCCTGACAAGCCTTTACAAACTCACGATCCTTACTTTTCTTGAAATAAGGGTAATCGGTATTTTTTTCATTAAATCCATGATTATAATATATAAAGTAGATGGGACCGAATGAACCGTCTTTCTTAATTTCACGAACTACCCGACCAATACCGTTTCCATCATTCGGATCATCTTTTTTATCCAACGCAACTCCATAATTCCCCATTGTAATCAGTCTGCCGGACTTGGATACATAAAAGCCCACACGCTGATGCATGATGGCAATCAAGTCTTTTGCCTGCATACCCGGACGGGAAGCCTTCGTATATCCGTCGGGAACTTTATAAGGAGGAAACACGATTTCCGGATTTGTCCAGTTATATCCGTCTTTAGAAGTCATCAGAAAAGTCTGGGAAGGCGGAATATGCTCATCCGACGGATCTGCCAAATATTGATAATAGAATTGCCCATTCCAATAGGCCAACATCGGTTGGTGATTATAAGTCCATCCTCCACCATTCGACGCATCCGGATGTTCACGATTGGCACGTACCAATTGAATATTATGCACTCCCACTACCGGTGACAATTGTCCATCATGATAGGTGGGATTAGAAAGTTCGGTTCCAGTGTAATGTATCCTGTCTTGTGCTGAAGCCGACGTTAGTGTCAGCCATCCAGTTGCCAGAACAAAAAGTATTTTGATAGGGCTGTTCATTATCTGTTCCTGTTTTATATATTATTTCTTCTTGCTTTCTTTCAACAACTCCTTAACGAGCGACTCCGGGGCTTTGAAAATAGTCCCATGTTTATGGCCTGTGGGTACACTTACGTTTCCGGTTTCATCCGTAAAATTACGAAAATCCCTGGTACGCACAGCGCCATATATTTTCTTCCTGTAGACATCGAAATAGATAAGATAGTCATCTCCTATCTTCTCTACAGAGGGACCTTCTACAAACGATTCCGTGAAAGGTTGCGATGCAGGCGAATAAGGTCCTGTCAATGAATCGGCAAAAGCAACTTTCAGATTACGCTCGGGACGTGTATTATCTTTAAGCACCATTACATAATCATTCTTTGCACGTTTTATGATGGTAGCATCAATTGAACTGAAGCCCGGATCATACAAAAGTTTGGTTTCGGATATCGTCTTAAAGTCTTTTGTAGTGATGTAATATAAGCGATGGTTATTCTTTTCTTCTTCTATACCCTTTTCAAAACGCCCCGGAACACAAGATGCCCAGACCACCATGAATTGTTCAGCCTCATCATCATAAAAAATCTCCGGTGCCCACACGTTGACGGTCGTCGGTTCATTGGCCATTACCGGAATCATTTGTTGCTCCGACCAGTGAATCAAGTCTTTGGAATATGCATAGCCAAATCCCAAATCACCTTTCCAACTGGTGGTCCAAACCAAATGATAAGTACCGTCCGGAGTACGTACCATCGAAGGATCGCGCATCAGCTGATGTTGTCCCAATTCCGGTTTCAGCCAAACACCGGGAACACTATCCCAATGCATGCCGTCTTCACTATATAGATATCTTAAACCTTCATTAGCCGGCTCATGGAATGAGGTGAACATATAGTAGTCTTTGTTTCCTCCACAAGAAGCTAAGAACAAAATGCTTATTGCAGCTAATGTATTTCTTAATTTTCTCATTTTCTAAATAATACTTTTGTTTTTATATCGTATTCTGTATACAGAGGAGACGGCAATAAGACGAATTTGTACTCAAAGATAATGGAAGATTCGCCATATTCCAAAAATCAGAACACAGAAAAGGGTGACTTCTCAGCCACCCTTCACATCACATAACTAACCAGTTTTTATCTATCCTAATTATCAGAGAGAGCCTCCACGTGCTTTCACACGCTTGTACCACTCTTCACGTTCTTTTGTTAAATCATATCCACGCTTAGCCAAATAGTTATTGATACGCCCCTTATATTTACCGAAGGCTGCATGTTTCTTATCCGAATTCTCAGCATCCAAGGCAAACTCACGGGCTTCTATGAGCCAGGCATAGATTTGTGCTTTTTCTTCTTCCTTCAAAGAAGGGATCATGTCAATTGTAGCATCATACGTCACTTTCACAACGCCATAAGTCATCCCATCCTTCACCACTTCTATTTGCTTCTCATCCAGAAAAAGAGATAAATTCGCGGGATATGCAAAGTGAGAACGGTATAATGCCGCATCCTTTTCATACTCAGCCGCTTTCAAGGCATCATCCTTTGCAGCACCACTCAATCCCGACTCCTTTATTTTCTTCACTTTGGCATCACGAACTTCATAAATATCATTCAGTTCGAAGTACCGATTGGCAATCACATTACGAACATCTTCAGCCACCTTTACATCTGTAAGCCCAAGTTTATCTACGATCTTCTGAGATCGTTTAACAATAGATTCCACATATTGAGGATCACGATTATCCTTATTCAAGTCTACCGCTCCGGCTGATAACCAACCGAAAACCAGTAATAAAGAAATTAATATTATCTTTTTCATTGACATTACATTAATTTACCTTTTTCTGCCAATGTATCGTAGTTATTCTTCATATCAGTCCAGTCTACCTTATTCTTCGTACTGATACCATTGATATATTTCTCAATATTAGTATACCCATCACCAGTGCAATCTTTATTGGCATCACTCGGATCGTTTGGATTCAGACCATTCGCAATTTCCCATTCATCCGGCATACCGTCACCATCCGTATCCACATAAGGAGTTCCCTTATATTCCGGATAGCCACCCATTTGGCGAATATCAGTTATAATACCCTGTTTATAAGAATCTTTCGGCAAGCGGCGATATTTAAAATAACCTTCCTCATCCTGAGATTTTGGAGCTAATCCCCATTTATCTCCATAGGCATCTTTCGGAAGTTTCTTTTCATAATAAGCTTGACCGGTTTTCACTTCCTCAATAACCCGCTCATCAACAATGTCACGGCAAGGAATATTAGCACCTACATATTTCAAAACATAATCATAAGCATCATTTGCAGACATAATATTAATATAAGGCATTACGAAAGGTTGATACGTACGCATCTGCTCGGTATACCCCTCTGTATCCTTTTGAGTCTCAATCTGAATACCACCAGCCCAGTTATCCTTTGTGATTTCAGGATATCCTTCCATCACATTGCCATCTGCAAAGACACGGCCATATACTTTATAATCCAGCTTGCTACGTCCGGCTTCCGGCTTCAGAATGCGATGACCGACCGGAGAATCTCTCGGAGTCAAAGGACCCGGTTTATAGTAATTATTTATCATATTGAACATAGCACGATAATCGCCACCATCAGCTGAACGATGTACCCAATTGTAGACTACATTATTCACGAAATTGAAAATCCCATACCAGCCAATAGACGGGTTACGCCCAGCATTACTGGCCCAAAGATTGCGCATAAAAGCACAGTTCTCACCACCCAATGTACTACCGAAAGCATGATTGTATGTATCCAGTGCCTTAGCGGAAATTGTATTTTGAATGGTTACATTGACAGTCGGAAGTTTCTCATCTTTATATCCTTCACCAGGACTGTACATG
>ERZ780117.292-NODE-292-length-23322-cov-4.247518_pt1 | contig 23322 bp, 25 predicted proteins | sample MGYA00510985_ERZ780117 | MGnify/ENA primary metagenome ERZ780117 (study PRJEB29588, sample SAMEA2159553) | human gut metagenome | biome: human gut; feature: human-associated habitat; material: faeces | place: Denmark | collected 2008/2010 ...
AAATTTATATAAACATAAGTTATAATATAAATAAGGGCGGGACAAGTTACCGCTTGCCCCTTTAAAAGCCCTCAAAGTAGTTTAAGTGCTAGTATTATCAGTAAAATGATTACTAGCGCTTTTTCAGTTACACTGAAATCCACTTTTTACCACCACCTTTCCTCTATCGGTTTTACAAATTTGCAGTTTGTGCCGCAGAGGTACAGGTATGATAAAAAAGGGCTTACCCTCAATCATATATTAACAGAAAATGTAAAATCTTAATCATCTGTATGGCGGAAATATTATTAATTTAATATATATACTTTTGAGCTTCCAGTTTTAACTTTTCCTGTTTTGCCATTTTTTTGAGAAGTTTTTCTTCAGGAGTTTTTATTCTGAACATATTTAAAAACCAGACTTTTGCCATTCGCAAACCTGTTTTAGAAAATAAAGGAACTTTTACTGACGGTGCTGATATATTTTTTGACAGGTCAAAATTATCCACAGCTAACTTTGCGTGCTCTTTTATTGCATGTTTAAAAACTTTATAGTTGCCTGCAGCGGCTGAAAATACCATATCTGATTTTAATTTAGCAATTCTAGCGGCAACAGGTGATGCAAGATCAGGTGAAATTTTTATCATTATTACTCCTTCTGAATTTCTTTTTTGAAAATCAGTGTATTTATTTTTTTGTCATTCACTTGATTTTCAATTTCTTTAACAAGCATAAATTTATTTTTTTGATAGTAGTCATAATCACAGGCTGTATCAGTCCAGAGATAAATATTTTTTATGCCGTTCTCTTTTGCTGTTTCGACAAGTTTTGACAGAAGCATTTTGCCGCCGCCTTTTTGCGTACTGATAAAAAGCCCCATCATCAAATCATATTCATTCATTACTAATTTGACTTCTTTACCTGTATTTTCAAGATAATCAAGAAGATTAAGAGCGGTGATTTTATCATTATCTGACAAAGTTTGTATTTCTGTTTTAAAATTTTCAACACTGCTATTTTTATCAGTTTTTGATGATGCAAAAACCAGCCCTTTCAATCCATCATCATCTAATGCAAAAGAAAATGTTTTATTTAAATAATAGTATTTCAGCGTAAAATCATATATAATTTTTTGAAGTCCTGCATTTTCTTTTGAATACAAATCACCCCATACAAGATGGGTAATTTTTGAAGCTTCTTCAATATCGATGTCTGTAAAATTTCTTACAATCATATCAGAAATTTTCCGTTTTCATATATAAGTTTGTCATCGGCATATATTTTCCCGCCTGCAATGTTTGATGACGGTTTCATATTTTTAATCATATCCCAGTGAACGCCTGAGACATTTTTTCCGCCTGTTTCGGGGTAAGATGCGCCGACTGCCATGTGGATTGCTCCGCCGATTTTTTCATCAAATAGAATATTTCCGGTAACTTCCTGAATTTCATCATTTGTTCCCATTGCAATTTCTCCGATGCCTTTTGAGCCTTCATCGGTATTAAGCATTGCTTCAAGGAAATCACGGCCTGTTTCAGCATCAAATTTTACTATCTGACCGTTTTCAATCCAGAGATGAACACCGGTTGCAGAGTTTCCGCGGTAGTTTTGCGGAAAATCAAAGTAGATTTCACCGTTAATATCATCTTCAACAGGTGATGTGAAAACTTCACCGTCAGGATAGTTGTTAATTCCTGAACAGCTAATCCATTTTCTGCCTTCAACACCAAAGGTTATATCAGTTTTTTCGCCTGTTATGCGTATTTTTTTTACACCGTTTAAGTAATTTGCCCATTTAGTCTGTTTTTCATCAAGCTCTTTTAATTTTGCAACAGGATCATCCTGATCAAGGTAGCAGGACTTGAACAGGAATTCCGAGTATTCATCAAAAGACATTTTAGCTTCCTGAGCGAGTGCATGTGTCGGCACATCTGCGACAACCCATGAGGCTTCGCCTTTTGCTGATCTGTCCATAAGAAGTTTAGACAAGCCTTGTGATGCTTTTGAACGGCGTGCAAGCTTTTTCATATCAGCACGCGCCATATTTTTGGTATTCATCGGCGCGCCGATTGAAATAAATTTATTAACGGTTTCATATTCAAGTTTTACAATCGGATCAATATAGTCCAACTGTTCATCCGATGCGTGTTTAATGAAAATATCCGACATATCTTCAAAAGACGTTCTCAAAATCGGATACGCTCCTTTTTGAATAACTCTTTTATAAACAGCTTTAACAAGCTCTTTTGCATAAATGCTTGCTGCCCTGATTTGTACAAGATCGCCTTTTTGAACGTTTGTCGAATAATCGACAAGAACTTCGGCATATTTTTCCCAGATTGTTTTTTGCATATAATACCTCTTTTCCCCCTCACCCATTTTTCAAATGTTCATCCTTCGCATTGAAAAATTTCCCTCTCCCGCAAGCCACTCGCTCTCAATAAATAAAATGGCCAAATCTTAGTCCTCTATTTGCTCGTTCGGGCGAGGGAAAATTATATTTAATTATCTTCTAAAGATTCGTGGCCTGACTTGTGGGTTTTTAAAAGCACCCCGCGTTTTGATGTCTGAATAAATTCAATCATTTTTTCAATATATTCATTCATCGGAATTTCCGCTTTAATCTTTTCGATTGCCTGAGTTGTGTTGTATTCTTCGGAAATCAACAGTTTGAAAGCTTCGTTTGTGGCTGTTCTTATTTCTTGAGAAACTCCTCTGCGTTTCATCGCAATTACATTCAAACCGCGCGGGACAGGGGGTCTGCCTTCGCCTTTTGAGTAAGGCAGAATATCCTGACGCGATGCTGAAAAACCGCTTATAATTGCCATATCGCCTATTCTTATATTCTGATGGAATACGCTCATTCCGCCGACAAATGCGCCAAAGCCTACATGAACATGCCCGCCTAAAGTTACGAGGTTTGCCAGAATTACTTCATCAGCAAGGACACAGTTATGAGCGACATGCGAGCCGACCATAAGCAGGCATTTTTTACCTATTCTTGTTGTGAAATCTCCGCAGGCGGCACCTCTGTGAACGGTTACATTCTCTTTGATAATTGTGCCATCTCCTATAACCACTTTTGTAGGTTCGCCCTTGTAACCTAAATCCTGCGGTTCTGAACCTATTGTCGCAAAGGGAGAAATTGTACAATCATCGCCGATTTCGGCAAATTCTATATGAGCATTTGAAATAACTCTTGTTCTGTGCCCTATTGTAACATTTTCGCCTATAACAACATATGGTCCTATTATTGCGTCATCTGCAATTTTTGCGGATGGGTGTATAATCGCGGTTTTGTCTATCATTTTTTTTACCCTCTTTGTCGATTTTTGTGTTACTTATTATTTCTTTGCTAGAGGCTTCGCCTCCGTTTTTTACCCTCTTCGTCGATTTTTGTGTTGCTTATTATTTCTTTGCCAGAGGCTTCGCCTCCGTTTTTACCCTCTTCATCAATTCCTGTTCGATTTTTTGAGTTTTGGCCAGTAGCTCACATAAGTTCGCTCCCGTTTTTCCTCTCTTTTACTATAAAATCAATTATAGTACAAATCAGAGGTTAGAACAATATTTTTTATATTATTTTAATATAAAGTCTGGATGAACAGCACATGCCAAATCAAATGCATCATCAAGAGCTTTATTTACTATATTTACAAGTTCTTCGCATCTGCTCTGGGCTGCGTATGCTGCAAGTCTGACAAAATCCTGCTGTGATTCTTCTGTATATTGAACTTTATAACTTCCATCTTTTGCAATATTATTTTTAACGGTATATGTTGCAAGGGCTAATAGTTCATCAAAAGCTTTATTTTTCTTTCGCGGTCTATTATCTTTAAGAGTTCCGACAATATTCAGCACTGCAATCTGGTATGTATCTGCCATAACATTATTTATGCCCTTAATATCTGTATACTTTGAGCATATCTCATTGGCAGTTTCGTCTATTGAACTTTTTTGTGTATAAGGATTGAACACGGTAACATTATTTAAAGTGTCTGGTTTCATTCCTGCTTTTTGTTCAATAAATCTTGTTAGCTGCGTAGGGGTTGATCTTAGTGTAAAAAATGTTTCATTTTCTTCTTTAATTTTTTTCCAGGCAAATTTCATATTTTTTGAAAACGATTTTCTTGCCCACTCGTTGCCGCTCCAGAATCGTTTTAATAATTCGGATTGTTGTTTTGATAAATTGGTAGGATTTGTTTCAGGGTTAAAGTTTTTTTCTCCATGACGTTTCATAAAAGCAGAAAGAGCAGATTTTATATGATCCGCACCGAAAATATTCCAGGCTCTATTTAAAACGCGCCTTAACTCATTTGCTTTTTCAGGATTTTCCTTATAAAACTCTTTTTGTCTTTCAGACATTGTAAAAATACGCTCGGGATTTTCTTCCCAATATTTTTTTAAGCCTTCTGAGATATGTTGTTTTTGTTCGGCAGACATAGGTCCGCGTTTTATGTAAACAGGCTCTCCTTGCTCCAGTTGAGCTTTTCTGTCAAGAGAAGCCATACGTTTTTCTGTCATCTCACGCGTCAGACGTTCGTTATATTTCGGGTCAGAAAATTTCAATATATGCCCGTAATCTCTGTCTACTGTCGGTATATTCAATTTTTTTATAGTGTGATATAAATCTTTTCCGCCAGTATATTTTTTCAAATCATTTAAGGAAAAACCTTCTCCCCAGTAAAGTTTCAAAATCTGAAGCGATAGATCTTCTTCAGGGTCAAAAAATTCTGTATCACCTTTTTTAATACTTTCAAATAAAGTATCTTTACTAAATTTTACTTCACTGTCAGAAAGAACATCTTTAAATTCGGGAAATTTTTCTTTAACCTCTTTTAATGAAAAACAATCCTTCAAACTTGAATAAAATTTTTTATGAATATCAATCAGAGTTTCACCTTTTCGGTTGCCTTCTTCCAGAATCATCTCTGCCCATTGTCTAATATTCGGCGGGTAAAGATTTGATTTTTTCTGTGCAAGGATATCCAATCTTTCTATGGTTTTTGCAAGATTAAGGCTGTAACCTCCGGTAAATGCAAGATATTGAGCAGTTGTAGGCAAATTAGCATCTATATATGTCCGGCTGTAATTATTATCAAACGCTTGATTGTTTTTTTTATTAATACTTTTTTTGTTTAAATTATAAAAAGAAATTTTTTCTATCTTCATACTTTTTCTCCTGAAAAATATGAAAAACCATAAAAATTTTTTTTTGCTAGGACAAACAATTTTGCAGCCTGTTAATGTTTAACGACTCTTGAAGCATTATTTTTAGATGCTTTTGCTTTCTTGCTGTCATCTGAAATAACCTTTGCGACAAGCGCTATTCCCGCTATAAGAACGGCTGTGCCTGCCGCAATCCAACCTTTCTGTGAGGCAGACAATTTTGATTTTTTAACGATTTTGTCTGAGACAGGTTTGTACCATTTTTTATCAATAAAAACTTCCTGAGCATTATCATAAAATATTTTATTTAAAGCTTTTTCCAAATCCTCAGGCTTGTCTTTATAGAATTCTTTCACAGTATTTTCTACAAAGTCTGTAAATTCACCATACTTAGCTTTATCCCCCATTTCTGCAATCGGTGCATCAGATCCGAACATAATTCTGTCAGCTCCGAGTTTTTCAATAGCATAATTAATAATATTTTTATTCTCATCTCCCTTTCCGAACAGCGGGGTGAGCCAAGATATATCTACAAAAACATTTGACTTTTTACCATTTAAAGACTCTGCAATATTATCTATTGCTTTCTTCATTCTTTCAGGCTGTGCCATCAAATCAATATGATAAAGAATAACAGGGAGTTTAGGGTGTTTTTCAGCAAGTTTTATAATCTCTGCAGGATCAGACATTCCGTCAGTCGTAGAATGGAATACGCAAGGCAGACCTTTTTTTTCAGCCAGATCAAGATATTTTGAATAAATTTCAAAATTATCTTTTACGGATTTTTTAGTATTAGTGGGATGGAATTTCATTCCGTAAAATTTTGTACCTTCAAGCAGTTTTTCCACAACAGCAGTATCTTTCGCAATTCCGGGCTGGCAGGAAATTAAAGGATAAATTTTAACATTTTCATTCCCTGTAACCATTGACATTTCCTTGGCACCGTTAAGCTCTGATTTGAATAAATCAGAGCCCTCGGGGTTTAATGCCGAAACCGAACTTACAAGCACTTTTTTTACATTGTGAGGTTCAACAGTATCAATAATATTCTGGACATTATAATAACTGTTGCAGTTATGAAGCCCGTCATGCATTGAACCTATATGTCCTTGAACATCAAATTTTTTTCTGCTGCTTGTAAATGATGGACTGTAATAACTAATTGATTGAATTTTCATAAATTTAACTCCTTACATAAAAAACCATAGAATAATTTTTGCATACTTTGCAATAAACACAGCAGCAAAACTGAGAATAAAATCATAAATTATTTTAACACCGCTCTGGGCACAAATCCAGCCCAGCATAAATTCAGAACCTTCATGCTTCAAACCCGAAATAAAAAGCATATACAAAACACCTATTAAATGAATCGTTAAAACTCCTACAAGAACCGCATGAAGCATATTTCTGTTAGTATAACCGCTTTTTAATATTGAACCTGCGAAAAATACAGCAGGAATATAAGCCAGAATATACCCGAAACTATATTCAAAAATATAAGAAGGTCCTCCGCCTAAAGCAAATACCGGTATTGCACACAAGCCAAGCAATATATAAAGCAAAATACTCGCAATTCCGTACCTTCTGCCCAAAAATGCTCCTACAAACATAATTACAGGGACCTGAGGAATAAGCTTATATGTATGAATGTAATCGCCTGCACTAAGATGCTGCCCGCTAAATACTCCGGCGGGAATTGTAAAATGATTTATATTTATTTGAATAAAAGTGGAAAAAATTATCAAAAACATACAACATAATACCAGAAGCAGACTCCCGAATGATAATCTGATTCCTTCTATTTGTTTTTTTATAATCCTTATGCGCGGTACGGCTGTGTTTGTCATAAGATATTGATTTTCCCCTTTAGAGCAGTAATATTATTTTCATATCCTGTTTTAAATTTATCGTAAAAAATATTTTCTGTCCACATTATTAACGCATCTTCATTATTGTCCTGATAGTAACCTTTTCTTGTCCCGAGAGACTTGAAACCGTATTTTTCATATAAAGCAATTGCGGGCTTATTGCCTACACGGACTTCAAGCGTAATATATTTCGCCATATTTCTGTAACACTCATTGATTATAGTCATCAAAAGAGCTTCCCCAATATGATTACGTCTGTATTCAGGTGTTATCGCAATATTTGTAATATGAGCTTCCTCTAAAATCTGCCAGCATCCGCAATATCCGATAAGTTCATCATTTCCATTAAAAACGCTGAAATATTTAGCAAGATCATTTGAAAGTTCGCTCATAAAGGATTCTTTTGACCAGTGATGAGCCCCGTAAGCCTTTTCTTCAATAGATATAACTCCGTCAAGGTCAGATTTTTGCATCGGTTTAATTTTAACGCTTAACATATACTGATTTTAGCATGGAAAAGGAATAACCGCTGATATATTAAATTTTATTTACCTATTGATAAAAATAGCTCGATATGGTAAAATTACAACGGATATCAACGGAAAGGGCAAAAACGGGAGCAAACGCAAGAGTAAATTCTAAAAAATTTTTAAAATAAGACTAAAGCGATGCGACTGACATAAATTGTAACAATTACAACGGATATTGACGGAAAGGGCAAAAAAAAAATGAAGAATATTGTTGTTTATACGGATAAAAACGAATCAAAACTTGCAGATGTTCTCGCGCAAATTGATGATACAAATGTAAGAATTGAAAACGCTGAAAATCTAAAAGATTATGAAACGCTAAATCCTGGACTTATTGTTATAGAAAGTGTTCCGAATATCAAAGATGTTTTGATGACAACAAAATTCAAAGCTCCGGCATTGTTTATCGGAGATGTTTTCAAGGGAACTACCGTCAGAGCTGTCATTTTTGATTTTATAAAAACTCCTGTCGACAATATGGAGCTTGTAATAAGAGCTAATGCGCTTTTAAAATACAAAGAACTGCGCGACAAATTGAAAGTCGTATCAACAACAGATGAACTCACCGGGCTTCATAACAGAAAGTATATGCAGGAACGTCTTGAACAGGAAATTTCAAGGGCACGACGTTACGGCACAAAGCTTTCCTGCCTGCTTTTCGACCTGGACTTTTTCAAGGTTGTAAATGATATTTACGGATACGAATGGGGCGATGTTCTTCTTCGTTCTATCGCTGATAAATTAAAACAGCTTATCAGAAAAGAAGATATTCTTACCCGCTACGGTGATGAAGAATTTTTACTTATTTTGCCTAACACTTCTGAAGAAAATGCATTTTTGTTTGCCGAAAGATTCAGAAAAGATATTGAAAGAATGGAATTTATACCCGCAGGAGAAGAAGAAAGACACCCGATTACAATTTCGGGCGGTATAGCGACATATCCGTGTATTGAAAACACTGATGAAGATGCAAACACAATTATCCGCTACGCAGAACATGCTTTATATAATGCAAAAAAACGCGGTAAAAACAAAATCGTTCAATTCTCGCAATTAAATCTCGGGGAATAAAATTTAGTAAATATATAAATCTGACCTGATAAATTTTTTATTGAAAAATTTATCAGGTCAACTCACGCACTGACACAAAAAACAGGTCTTATAACCTGTTTTTTATCGGCGGCAACGGGAATTGAACCCGTGTCAACAGAATGAGAATCTGCTATCCTAACCCCTAGACGATGCCGCTAAGGTTTATTAAATTTACAATATTATTTTACATCAAAAAAAATTATTGGCACTGTTTATTTATGCATAAATCTTCACAGAGAATAATTGGAATTTCTTCACCGGCTTTTGCGTGGTATTTAAGTCCGGGAGTAATTAAACCTGAAATTAAGCCTACTGTTGTACCGACAGGGATACCTATTGCGTAACCTACTCCTAATTTTGCAGGATTTGGAATAAACGCAAAACCGGTTCCGGCTCCTGCCCCGACTATACCGAGCCCTAATGTATAACCCAGCAGTTTGCCTGCCGTATGCCACGGGCCTTCTTTTAAGGAGGAATCTTTTGTCAAAGGTTTCGCAGACATTTGAATTGCAGTGCCGTCAGGCAAAATTAAATATTCAAAATTCAAATATACACGTGCATTTTTATTAGGGATTCTCTGTTTTTCAATTCTTATAACAGTACCGACAACTTTTGAGCAGGAAGGGATTAACAATGTACCTTCCTGAGTATAAATAGCATTTGGAACTGAAAAATTTACTCTTTCACCCGCTTTTGCACATTCAGAAAAAAATTTACAGTCAAATGCAACCTTGAAAACATTCCCTTTACAAATTATATTTCTTAAATTTGTTATGGTAACGTTGTTACTCAATGCTCCTTTTTCGCAAAACATGTGCTCCTGCCCGATAATCTGTTCTTCACATCCGCAATCTTGTGCATAAACAGACATTCCAACTAACAATATAAAAAATAATATATATACTTTTTTCATAGCAGAAATATAATTAAACAATTTATAAATTATTTCCATTGCCTGCATTTCTATAAATTTTTCGGATATTTAATGCCATAAAAGGCAATATAAAAAATTAATATTTTATCAAATTATATTCTTTAAAAGGAGGAATTATGACAAAACCGTTTTTAGACAACATTACGCAGACATTTGTTGACAATATAGAATCAAGAGAAGGGAAACCGCTTTATGAAATTACTCCCGAACAGGCAAGGGAATTTTTAAGCGATTTACAAAAAGAATTCTATTCGCCTATACAGGCAAAAACAGAAGACATAAACATTTTTTGTCCTGTTTCGGGTGATATAAGTGTAAGGCTTGTACGCCCCGAAAATTATACGGATGAAAAACTGCCTCTGATAATTTACTGCCACGGCGGAGGCTGGGTTATGGGCGATGCTGATGCTTTCGATATGACTGTAAGAACCATCGCCAATCATACAAATTCGGTTGTAGGATTTATAAATTATCCGCGTTCACCCGAATTTCAATATCCAGATGCTTTAAATCAAATTTACGATGCAATAAAATATTTTGCACAGAACGGAAGCGATTACAATATAGATTCGGAACGAATTGCAATAGCTGGCGACAGTGCAGGCGGAAATATGGCTGCTTCTGCCGTAATTAAAATAAAAAAAGAAGGAGGTCCAAAACTTCGTTTTCAGGCTCTAATTTATCCCGTAACCGATGCCGAGATGAATACAGAATCATATAAAGAATTTAAAAACGGCCCGTGGCTCAGTAAAAAAGCAATGGAATATTTCTGGGACAGTTATGTTCCTGAAAAAAATAAGCGCAAAGAAATTTACGTATCGCCTCTTAAAGCGGAAATAGAAGATTTATACGGCCTTCCGCCTGCGTTAATAATCACTGCGGAGAATGATGTCTTGAGAGACGAAGGAGAAGCTTATGCAAGAAAATTGATAGAAGCGGGCGTAGATACAGCATGTGTAAGAATTAATAACACATGCCATGACTTTATACTTTTAAATGCTTTAAGAGACAGCAAAGCAACAAAGGCAGGATACAAGCTCATTTGCAAGTTCTTAAAACATGCGTTGCATGACTAAATATAAGATTGATTTACATAAAAATCCCCGCTGAGGCGGGGATTAATTTTACTTTTCAACATCTATAACATTTCCATTGCGATCATAATTTGTTATTTTGACATTATGTGTTAACGTATCCATTTCTTTAACTTTTTTTATAGTCTTACCGTCGTCGTAATACCCTGTCAATTTTATCACATCACCTGTAGCAGGATCATAGTCTACAACACGCCATATAGTCTTGCCATCTTCAGCATAATCTGTCTCTTTTATCCTCTTACCTGTCGCAGGGTCATAGTCTGTAACAGAACTTATGGTCTTGCAATCGTCGGAATACCCTGTCTCTTTTATCCTCTTACCTGTAGCAGGGTCGTAGTCGTAGGCTGTAACAGAGCTTATGGTCTTGTTATCCTTTGAAATATATTCTCTTAGAAGCTTACCATTTTCACCTTTTTGAGAAATAACATGCATACCATCTCGCACAGATCTTTCGCCTTCAAGCTTTGAAAAATCTGGGAATTCCACATTTGCTTCCGACCCTGCCCCTGGTACTGAATCCGCTTTTTCTTCAGGCTGAGATTTCGCCTTTGGAGTCGAACTTTCATTAGGATTCGGTGTTTGAATGTCATCAGCTTTTGAACCCGCAGAAGCTGCATCCTCCGCTGTTTGGGCTGCTTTACGTTCACCGCCCTGAACTGCGTCCGAACCTTTCTTGGCTATATCTTCTCCAATATCTTGAGCTCTGCGCCACCAGTTATTTTTATGACCGATTATACCAAGAGCAATTACACCTGCTAAAGCAGCCGCGCCTATCATATATTTGGAAGCATTGGCTTTTTCTTTATCCTCTGCAGATAATTCATTATCAGGAACATTCTTAACCTCTTCTTTCTTTGCCGGAGGTAATTGTTGAGACTGTTCTAAACTTTGAAATGCTATTTTATCTATAGACATAAACTTTTTACCTTTCGATTTTTCCCTATAATTTTGTTAAACCAAAAGGGCGTAAAAAATTGCTACAGGCGCAATACATCCTATCCTATCCTATCCTATGAGGATTATATCCAGGATTTCAGACTTTTTAAACCTGTCTTTACATTTAGTTACATGTGATTATTCACAACACATTTCACATTAATATTCAATCGCAATTTTTAAACAACCGTCCTGTTTATGTTCAAAAATTTCATAAGCTTTTTTTATATCATCAAAAGCAAACTTGTGCGTAATCAAAAAATCCGTAGAAATTTTACCCTTTGAAATTAAATCCACAAGCTCTTTACAATGAACAGCATCAACACCGCCTGTTTTAAAAGTCAAATTCTTGCCGTACATTTGAGGAAGCGGAAGGATTTGATTTTTTTCATACATTGCAACGACTGCGACAATTGCATTAGGTCTTGCAATTTTATATGCAAGCTCAAACGTATCCTCTGCGCCTGCGCATTCAATTACGACATCTGCTCCGTATTTTACAATCTCTTTAACTTTCTCTTCACAGTTTCCACCGGTCAGAACAAAATCCGCAAACCCTAATTTTTTGGCAAGTTCCAATCGTTTTTCATCTATATCTATTGCAATAACTTTTTCTGCACCGAGATATTTTGCACACTGCATAGCACAAAGCCCCACAGGCCCTGCCCCGATTACGGCAATAGTATCGCCTGCTTTAATTTCGCAAAGTTCCGCTCCCCAGTACCCGCTTGATAAAATATCTCCGACAAATAAAGCATTTTCAAAACTCACGTTATCAGGCAGTTTTGTTAATCCGTTATCTGCATAAGGCACTCTGACATATTCAGCCTGACAGCCGTCAATTCTGCATCCCAGTTCCCAGCCGCCTTCAACACAGTTATTCACAAAACCTCTTTTGCAAAAATCGCATACCCCGCAGAAGGTTTCACAATTAACTGCAACTCTGTCCCCTTTTTTAAAATTTTTAACACCGTCTCCGTTTTCTACAACCTCTCCGACAAATTCATGCCCGAGCACAACACCGTTTTTTGCTGCAGGAACACATCCTCTTATTATATGCAAATCACTTGTACAGATAGATGATAAAGCAACCTTAACAATTGCATCAGTATTGTTTTGAATTTTTGGAAATGGCTTTTCAACCATTTCGATTTTTCCGTTTTCACAGACTAAAGCTTTCATAAAAAAAGTTTAGCACAAAAAAAAGCGTTATATTGTCGTGCTGATTTTAATTCAGCGGCTTAACCGGATTCTGAAACAATTTCAGAATGACCGTAGCAATATAACGCTTTTTTACGGCTTCTAATCTTCACCGGGAATAGTAACCATATTGATAATAAGACCGAGAAATGCCAGAACAACAGACCCGAGAAATGCAGCTAAAAAGCCGTCAACTTCTACACCGGGTGCTACATAACCCGCAAGCATAAACAACAGAGCATTTATAACAAGAGTGAAAAGCCCGAGCGTCAAAATATTGATAGGCAGTGTGATAAAAACTATCAGAGGTCTTATAAATATGTTTATAAGCGCCATAATTACGGTTATAAGCATTGCGCTCTGGAAATTATCAACATTAATTCCCGGCACAAGCCACGCTACAAATATTATTGCCAGCGTAAATAATATCCACCTTACAATTAAAACCATACACATTTCCTTTCTACATAAATATTTTAAAATTTTAAACTGCCGTTTTCATTGCCGCAAAGTATAATATCTCACTTGCTAATCCTAAACTTTCTGTGTATAATAAAACGCATAAAAAAGGAGATTTATTTTATGAAAGAAAATATTTTAATTACGCTTGCAATACTTATTCTTGCAACAATGTGGTTTCAAATTGCAAATACTGGAGCCAAAAACAGATATGATGTTGTAACCAGCAGTAATATGCTTACAATCCTTGTTGACAAAAAGACAGGCGACACATGGAGAAACTGCATCTGCGGAGAAAAATCAAATGTTCCTGGATGCTGGGAAAAAATGATTACGATTAATCCTGAACCGTTTAACAAACCTGCAGGAGAAGTTAAAGCTCTCAAAAAAATGGAAAAATTAATTAAAAAACAGCAAAAACTACAGCAGGAAACTCAAAAAAATACTCCAGTACAAACACCTGCACAGTCTGAAAAATAATTATATGAAACTTTTAATGAAAAACGGATTTGGGCAAGACTGCTAAATCCGTTTTTCATATAAAAGTTCACTTACAGTCCTAAAAAATCTTTTTTAATTCTACCAGAAATTGCTTTTCGTAATCTAATCTCCGAGTTTTCAGAAAACTCGGAAAGTTTTATAGGCTCAAGCTGGGTTATTGTATAAGTTATAACACTTTTCCCCGCATCATAAATCGGTCTGTTTTTCTGTAAAAAATGGTAATCACATTCAATTCTGACGGGAACAATATCTGCACCGGAATTTATTTGTAAAGCCGCTGCACCTTTATGAATTTTTAAATCTTCCCCCTCAACGGTTCTTGTACCTGTCGGAAAAATTATTATGTTATACCCGTCATTCAATGCTTCTTTACAGATTGCTTTAAACTCATCAAGCTCTGCATTATTCGGGATATAAACATTTTTTACTATATTTTTCATAAAAATATTATTCAGGATTTCTTTTTTTGCAAGGCACAGAGAGTTGTCGTAAAGTCCTATCAAAATTAGAATATCAATAAAAGAAGGATGGGTAGATACAATAATTTTGCCTTGCATCTGTTCAATATTTCGCAGATTTAATTTTATCAAACCGCATGTTACGAAAAGCTGTGTATAAATATGCCACAGTTTATGAATTATATGTGAAAAAAATTCTCTTTTCTTTCCGCCTTTAAAAAATATACCGCCGGCAGGCAAGAATACAAAGCTCAAAATCAATGAACCCAGCCCGAATATTACAAAAAGCATTACAACCAGAAATCCGCGGAAAAATCTAATCATTCACCCTCTCCAGAATATAAAGCGGGCAGATATAGCGTCCGCCTTTTAAAAATTCGTTAAAACTGTTAGAAGGCAGATTTTCACAATTAGGCAGAATTCTCACATGTTCGCCCTGTTCAAAATCAATCAGCATTGAAATACTTTCAAATCTGTCAACTGATTCAGCAAAACAAAAAAGAGTTTTTTCCTTATTCATAACAGCGTCTAAAAGCCCCGCTGAAAAGCTTTCCTCACCTGCAGCAATCGAATTATAAGAAGAATGCAGATTATTTATAAGCGAAAAAAGCCCTATTGTTGAATTGTGAACGGAAAAACTAAAACCTGCCGGCGAAATTTCATTATCTTCATTTTCCTGCCTGATAAGTTTTACAACACGTTCCAATTCACCGTATCGGGAAGCATAAACCAATCTAACATCTGCGCCGTCAAAACATTGCAAAATTGTACTCAAGGCAATTTTCCCAACAGGCGATAATTTTCTGCGCATCATCATTGGAATTTGCGACAAATCAAGATTTTCACCCGTTGAACAGGCAATTTTTTTTATATAAAATTCCAGCGTATTCATGGTAACATATTATCATGAATGGAATTTTTATTACAGGTGCAAGCGGAATTTTTGCAGACCATTTAACTCCTGATGACACTATAGTTAAGGGAAATAAATTTTATTTCGGAAAAATTGAAAAAGATTTTCCTCCGATAAATGAACCAAAATACGACCTGCGCTGTAACAGAATTTTAAAATATCTTGTTGATAAACTCGATTTAACGGGGTTTGAGAAAAATGAAATCGGAATAGTTATCGGCACTACAAATTCAGGCATAGGAGAATTTGAAGCTACCGAAAACAAATATCATGCAGAACTCGGCAATCCTGCTGAATTTTTGAAATGGTATCTCGGTACAACAAATTACGCGGCAGGAGTATCTACTGCCTGCACATCAGGGATAAAAGCTTTTTCAACAGCCGTAAAGCTTCTTGAAAACAACGTCTGCGAAGTCGTAATTGCAGGCGGCGTTGATACAATTGCACCGATGCCGTCTTACGGGTTTCACGCTTTAGAGGTTCTGTCTCATGAAAAAACAAATCCGTTTTCAAAAAACCGTTCGGGAATAAGTCTGGGTGAAGGCGGAGCTTTGTTTCTGCTGACACAACCTGATAAACTCTCTCCCGACCCCTTAGGGGAGAGAGAAAAAATACTTAACGAACAAAGTGAGTTTAGTATTTTGGGTAAGGGGCATACAGGAGTACAGAAATGCAAGAAGGCAGGCTGTATCGAAATTCTCGGTATCGGCGAAACATCAGACGCATATCATTCGGCAACTCCTGACCCTGAAGGTACTCAGGCAGCAATTGCAATTCAGGAAGCACTTGATAATGCAGGATTAAAAGCTGATGACATAGATTACATAAACCTCCACGGCACAGGGACTATTTCAAACGATTTAATGGAAGCAAATGCAATTTACAAAATTTTCGGCAATAAAGTTCCTGCAAGTACCACAAAACCTCTGACAGGACATTGTCTGGGGGCTGCTGCAAGTGTTGAAGCTTATATTTGCTACGAAATTTTAAAAGGTAAAAGAGCTTTGCCAATCCAGGAATATGACGGAGAATACGATGAAACTCTGCCGAAAATCAATCTTGTTAATAAAGATACTCCGCAGAAAAATATAAATACCTGTATGTGCACCTCATTCGGGTTTGGCGGAACAAATGCGGTTGTGATTTTAGGAAAGGTAAGAGGGCAGATATGAGTGTAAGCGATTTACAGGAAATTGATCTGGAAAAAATATTGCCACATGACAGGCCGATGATTTTGATTGACAAAATTTTAGAAGTCGATATGGATAAAAAATTTGCCAAAACATCGGTTACAATAAGTGAAGATAAAATATTTTTTGATAAAGAAATCAGCGGTATTTCTCCGCTTGCGGGGATTGAATTTATGGCGCAAACAATCGGCTGCTATTCTTATTACAAAAACGGAGAAAAAATTCCTGAAATCGGTTTTCTTCTCGGTACAAGACTTTATGAAAATAATTTGGAAAAATTTGAAAACGGCAAAACATACATTATGACCGCACAGGAAATTTACACAGACAATGAACTTGTTTCATTTGAATGTTTAATTTATAATGAAAACAAAGAGGTGGCAAAGGCAACAGTTAACGCATTCCAGCCTGCTGATGCCAAAGCATATTTAAAGGAATTATGATGGGTGAGAATAATTTGAAAAGAGTTTTAGTTACGGGTTCAAGCAGGGGTATAGGAAAAGAAACTGCGCTTTACCTTGCAAAAAACGGTTTTGATATTGATGTTCACTATGCGGGAAATGAAGCAAAGGCAAAAGAAACCGCCGATGAAATAAAGGCTCTGGGACGTAATGCGGAAATTTTGAAATTCGATATAAAAAACAGAGAAGAATGCGCATCCGTCCTTGAGGGCAAACTTTACTACGGAATTGTTTTGAATGCGGGAATTGCAAGGGATAATGTTTTTCCGGCTCTGGAAGGCGATGAGTGGGACGAAGTTATTTCAACAAACCTGACAGGATTTTATAATGTCCTAAAACCTCTTGTAATGCCGATGATTTCAAACAGAATTAAGGGAAGAATTATTGCGATGTCTTCTGTTGCCGCGCTTTCAGGCAACCGCGGTCAGGTAAATTATTCCGCATCAAAAGCGGGAATTATAGGTGCCGTAAAATCTCTTGCGCTTGAGCTTGCAAAGCGGGGGATTACAGTAAACTGTATTGCTCCGGGGGTAATTAATACCGATATGATAAAAGATGTTCCGCTGGATGAGGTCAAAAAATTAATTCCGATGAAAAGATTAGGTGAAGCTAAAGAGGTTGCAAGCCTTGTAAATTATCTTATGAGCGAAGACGCATCATACATTACAGGGCAGGTAATTTCCGTAAACGGAGGGCTTTACTTATGACAAAACGTGTAGTTGTTACTGGAATGGCGCTCACAAGCCCGTTAGGAAGCAATATCAATACAGCATTTGAAAGCCTTCAAAAACTTGAAAACTGTGTTGAATATAACAAAGACCTTGACCAGTATCAAAAACTGAATACAAGACTTTCTGCGCATGTCAAAGGTTTTGAAATTCCGCCGTCTTATAACAGAAAAGTTACCCGTACAATGGGACCTTTATCAATTATGGCTGTCAGAACAGCTGAACAGGCGCTTGAAGATGCAGGACTTCTTGGTGATGAAATTATTACAAACGGACAGACAGGTGTAAGCTACGGTTCATCATCTGGCTCTCTTGATGCAATAATAGATTTTTACGGGATGCAGGTTGATAAAGTGGTAAGGGGTCTGAATTCAGGTTCATATGTAAAAATGATGCCCCAGACTGCTCCTGTAAATATTTCGCTTTATTTAAAAACCACAGGCCGGCTTGTGCCATGTTCAACTGCGTGCACTTCAGGTTCAATGGGTATAGGCTATGCTTATGAAACAATCAAAAACGGTTATGAAACAGTAATGATTGCAGGCGGCGGCGAAGAACTTCATGCAACGGAAATTGCAATCTTTGACACATTGTATGCAACAAGTTTGAAAAACGATACCCCGAAATTAACTCCCTCGCCTTTTGATAAAAACCGCGACGGGCTTGTGCTCGGCGAAGGTGCAGGAACAGTAATTCTTGAAGAATATGAACACGCCAAAAAACGCGGGGCAAAAATTTATGCAGAAATCACAGGTTTCGGCACAAACACTGACGGAACACATATTACTAATCCCAATAGAGAAACCATGAAAACCGCCCTTGAGCTTGCGCTTAAAGATGCAAATTTAACGCCTGACAAAATAGGTTACGTAAACGCACACGGTACAGCAACAATTCAGGGCGATCTGGCAGAAACATGGGCGACAGAACAGGTATTTAAAAGAAAAGTTCCCGTAAGTTCCACAAAAAGCTACACAGGCCACACGCTTGGCGCCTGCGGTGCAATTGAAGCGATTTTGAGTATAGAAATGATGAACAGAGGCTGGTTCCATCCGACTTTGAATTTAACGGAAATTGACACAGAATGCGGAAAACTGGATTATATTCAAGGGCAGGGCAGAGAAATAAAAACAGATTATATAATGTCAAACAACTTTGCCTTCGGCGGGATTAATACGTCATTGATTTTCAAAAGAATATAATTTTGTTTTCCCACCCTACAAGCTAGTTATCAGCAGTTATGGTATTATTATTCCATTTTTTTGTTAACCTTTTTGGAAATCAGGCAGGCAGCTTCATAAAAGACTATAGGCAGACTGCAGTAACCCGATACAACAAGCGCATCTTTGACAGGTGTCGGCTTTTTTACCTGCGGTACTATTTTTGAATCTGATGTTTGAATTCTTACGGGCGGTACTTTCATACAAGTATTTTCTTACCTTTTGTGAATAAAAACATTAGACAAAAGAGCAGAAATTTTTGTATTTTTGTACTATAATGAAAATCAGGCTGATTAATATAAATAGGGAAAAGTATGATAACAACAGATAAATTGACCGTCAGATTCGGTTCGCAGACATTATTTGAGAATGTAAGCATTAAATTTACCCCAGGCAACTGCTACGGTGTTATAGGCGCAAACGGAGCAGGGAAAAGTACGCTGTTGAAAGTTATAGCAGGCGATATTGAACCTACATCGGGAGAAGTCCATATTTCAAAAGGGCAGAGAATTGCGGTTTTGCGTCAGGATCATTTTGCTTTTGATAATTACAAAGTCATTGATACCGTAATAATGGGACACAAAAAGTTATACGACATTATGCAGGAACGCGATGCATTATATTCAAAGCCTGATTTTTCGGATGAAGACGGCATAAAAGTTGCGCATCTCGAAGAAGAATTTGCCGCTCTTGACGGCTGGCAGGCAGAAGCTATGGCTGCGTCTTTGTTATCTGATTTGGGAATTCCCGATGAGCTTCACTACGAGCAGATGTCAGAACTTGCAGGAAGCGAAAAAGTGCGTGTATTATTAGCGCAGGCATTATTTGGAAACCCGGATATCCTTCTGCTTGACGAACCTACAAACCATCTTGATTTAAACACAATCTCGTGGCTTGAAGAATTTTTAATAAATTTTCAAAACCTTGTTATCGTAGTTTCCCACGACAGAAAATTTCTTGACAATGTCTGCACACACATGGCAGATATTGATTACAAAAATATTCAGCTATACACAGGCAACTACTCTTTCTGGTCTGAAGCAAGCCAGCTTATAAAGAAGCAGAAGGAAGAACAAAATAAGAAAACCGAAGAAAAAATGGAAGAACTAAAAGCATTTATTGCACGATTCAGCGCAAATGCCTCTAAAGCAAAACAGGCTACTTCCAGAAAAAATATGCTCGATAAGCTGTCGCTTGAAGAAATTAAACCATCCTCAAGACAATACCCGAGAATCAGGTTTACCTACAACAAAATCCCCGGCAAGGATGTTCTTCAGGTCAAAAATCTTTATAAAACCGTTGACGGCGAGCTTTTAATCAAAAATTTGAGCTTTGAAATTAATCAGGGAGAAAAGGTTGCATTCATAGCACGCGATCCGTTTATTATCTCGAATCTTTTTGATATTTTAGAAGACCGCGTAAAGCCTGACAGCGGAGAAGTCATCTGGGGTGTAACGGCTACGCATTCATATTTCCCGAAAGACAACAATTTCTATTTTGAAAATAATCTGACAATAATGCAGTGGCTTGCGCAGTATTCACCTGATCAGCACGTAAACTTTTTACGCGGATATTTAGGCAGAATGCTGTTTTCGGGTGATGATGCAGATAAAAAGGTTAACGTTCTTTCGGGCGGCGAAAAAGTCCGCTGTCTGTTTGCGAAAATGATGATAGCTGAAGCGAACGTAATGATTTTTGACGAACCTACAAACCATCTCGATTTAGAAGCAATTACCGCTCTGAATAATGCAATGATAGATTTCCCGGGGACAATTCTTTTTACATCACAGGATTATCAACTAATTCAAACCGTTGCCGACAGAATAATCGAAATTTCTCCAAAAGGTTACATAAATATGCGCAACAAATATGACGAATATCTTAAAAATCCCTTTGTGCTAAAAAAACGTCAGGAATTATACGGAACATAGCTTGATACTCATAATTAAAATTAAAATTAAAATTAAATTTTAATTAGAACTATTTTTGTTTTCTGAAATTATTTTTTACATAAATTGTATATTTATCCTGACCGAAGTGCGAAAATGTAATTTTACCGATTGACGAAGCTTTAAAAAGTCCTGCAACAGGGGAGTATTTAACGCTTTTCGGATGGAATGAATATTTATAGAAATACTTGTCTGTATCATTTAATAAAAGAAAATCTTTTTTCTCAAACACAGATTTTCTGACAGTTATTTTGTTATCAATAAAATGAGAAATTAATAAAATTTCAGCATCAGGAAAAATTTCTTTAACCTGTCCCTGCGTCAATTCCTTTTCTTCAAAAATCTTTCCGTTATAAACGAGTTCGAAAAACTTTAAGTCCGCATTGTGGCAAGAAATCAGACGGCCATTATACAAAAATTCATAGTCCGAACCAAGCATAACCTCATTATTGTTATATGAATAAATAGAGTAATTTCCTGTACCTGTAGATGTTTTTTTAGAAAGGGAAATCATATCGTCAACAGGAGCGCCGATAGAAAAAGCTGCACTTTTCGGCGAATATAAAAGCTGAGTTGAATTCAATACAGGTTTCATATTATCTGCAAACACAGGAGAACACAGCAGCAAAAGACCCAAAGTTAAAATTATTTTTTTCATAAACACCCTTTCATATTTTTTATAATATTAACACAAAAATATTAAAAATTATTCAATTACCCTTACGAGGGAATACAAATATCCGGCTTACGGGTAAACTTCTGATAAAATCAAGGTAAGCCATCTTTATAAAAATTGATTTTATTTTTCCTCCCCTCCCCCCCCTGGGGAGAAGGGATATAAAGGACAGGAGAGGGGTTTATCAGAAGTCATGAAGAGCGGAGAGCAAGATGTCAAGCTTTTATCGGTGCTGCGCACTATTAACTTAATATGAGTACATACGCAGCATAAAAAAAAGGAGCCGCAACTTCGGGAATTTATCTCAAAGTCTTAAGCTCCGTTGGAATTAAGAATAGCTGGAAGTATGAAAAAGATTTAATTATATTTAATACGGATTTATAATTAAGGGCAATTAGCCGATTGTGCAATTTTATAAAAAACTTTGACTTTACAGGCCAATATCATTAAGTAATTTATATGCTGAAATATTTTCTGTTACTTATTGTAATATTTTTCACAATACCTGTTTACGGGCAGACAGTTTTGACAGGTGAAGTTAACTATAATATTCAATCAGAAAAAGAAGAATTGTTTAACACTCCGCGCAAAAAACTTGATTCTTTTCTTGTTGCAAAAAACATAACTGACAAAAATAATATTGAAAACTTAAAATATTCTTTAAAAGGCAATGTTGAGCTGAAAGACAGAACTTTAGCATTTTTTTCCGATTCCACTTATGCTGTAATGTATTATAGCGATATGTATCACGTCTGGTATTATTCAAAAAACGGAAAACTTATTTATACGGAAGAAAAAGACGCGCTTGAATACCCTTACAAATCCTATAAATATACCATTTCAGGCAGACTGGTCAATATGGGGCTGCGTGTATCAAAAGATGAAACCTTCATTTATACACCTCAAGGTAGGCTTATCGCTCACTGGCTGAAGGACAAGGCTTACGATGAATACGGAAATGTTATTATGACAAGAAAATATTCTGAATAAAAAAAACGGCATAATGCCGTTTTTTTTATTTCAAGTTCCAGAAATATCTCTGAAATTTTTCTTTTAGGCTTAATTTTCTAAATTCGTCTTTTTGGACGGATTCTATTTCAAAAGGTTCGGGCTGAACGGTTCTTGCAAATTTTATATCAGGTTCGCCGAAAAGCATCACATAAGATGCCTTGTAACCTTTCGGAACTTTCAAATAATCTGACAATTCAGGCATAATAAGAAGGCAAAATTCCGCAAGACCGCACCAGCAGGTTCCGATATTCATACTTTGAGCATAAAGTTCAAAATAGCTCAATGCAATCATAGGATCAACATTGTAACAGGGGGCATCTACAGGTGTTGAGACGACCACCATGTGAGGAGCGCCTCTGAATACTATATCTTCACCGTTAAGAAAAACGTTAGCATATTTGCTGAATTTGTTTGCAATAGCTTTAACAGGCTTTTTTGTTAATGCATCAAGAATTTTTTTATTAACATAAGAGCGGAATTCGTTCATAACTTCAATATCATCAATAAATGCGAAATGAAGTTTATGAAAATTACAGCCTGTCGGCACAAATTTCAGCATATCTTTAAGCTTCTGCATCTTAGCCTGCGCAAGATTTTCCTGCTTATAATGCCTGCAGCTTCTTCTTGATTTAATCAAATTCAAAATCATTTCTGGGTTCTGAAAGTAAATTTTGTCTGAATTTTCAGGATTTTTACCGCAGACAGATATTGCCCCGACAGGACAGACAGCAAGACAGTGCTGGCATTTAAAGCATTTTTTCTCATCAATTTCAGGGAATTTTTCATCATTAAATTTTAGAGCCTTCGCAGAACAGTCTTTAACACAAAGCCCGCAATGAATACATTTTTCCTTATCAACTTCAAACATAATTTCCACCGCCTTCCTAAATAATAAATTTACTTTTTAATTATACAAGAAAAAATTATTAATGATATAATTTTTAATATGAAA
>ERZ780117.297-NODE-297-length-23094-cov-6.774643_pt1 | contig 23094 bp, 17 predicted proteins | sample MGYA00510985_ERZ780117 | MGnify/ENA primary metagenome ERZ780117 (study PRJEB29588, sample SAMEA2159553) | human gut metagenome | biome: human gut; feature: human-associated habitat; material: faeces | place: Denmark | collected 2008/2010 ...
CGACTACTCCAGACCGCCGCTCAGCAGCACGCCGTAGGGCACGTCGCTCATCAGCTGGCGGCGTACGGCCTCTTCGAGGGCCGTGCGGACGGCTGATACCTGTGCCTGCCAGGCTTCGGGAGCGGTGCCCGAGGTGGCGGCGGTACGGGTGTCGTTGGGTGCCTTGGCGGTATAGTTGTCCTTGACGGCTTCGTAGTCGGTCCAGTCGCGCTTGTACCACGGGCGCATCTTGCCTTCGCGGCTCCAGTAGTAATGTCCGGGAAGGAATGGTTCATATTCGTCGCACATGCCTTCAAGGGCTTTCAGTTCGCTGGCGCAGTAGACGGTTCCGTCGGCATCGCGGCCTATATAAAGAGGTATGACGCCGATGGGGTCGCGGGCAATGAGGAACTCGTCGCGCTCTTCATCATAAAGAGCAAAAGCGAAGATACCGCTCAGCCGTTCGATGAAGTCGGTACCGTAGCGGCGGTAGAGGGCGAGGATGACCTCACAGTCGCTTCCTGTCTGGAACTCATATTCACCGGCAAAGTCGGCGCGGATGTCACGGTGGTTGTAGATTTCGCCGTTGACGGCCAGAATCTGCTTGCGGTCGGGTGAATACAGGGGTTGTCCGCCGCTTTGGGGATCGACGATGGACAGGCGTTCGTGCGCCAGGATGGCCGAGCCTCCGCAGTAGATGCCGCTCCAGTCGGGACCGCGGTGGCGGATGCGTTTGGCCATGGTGAGGGCTTTTTGCCTCAGTTCAGGTGTCTGTTGTTTGATATTGAAGATACAGGCTATTCCACACATAATGTTTTGATGTTTTTTTGAGGGGTTTGTTATACATTTCAATGAGTCAGCATCCGGTCGATGTCGGCGGCGGCACGACGGCCGGCGGCGATGCACTTCACCACGAGGCTGGGGCCTGTGGCTGCGTCGCCCGCTACGACGGCATTCTTCGGCAGCTGGGGCAACTGGGGCTTCAGGAAGCCCATGGCCAGCAGCACGAGGTCGGCTTTGATGACTTCTTTCTTTCCGGTAGGCTTCATGATGGGGCGTCCGCCGTCGGGAGCGGGCAGCCATTCCACTTCTTCCACCTCTACGCCGGTGACGCGGCCGTTTTTGCCGATGAATTTGTTGGAGTTCAGGCTCCAGCGGCGTGTGCATCCTTCTTCGTGGCTGGAACTGGTTTTCAGCACGAGGGGCCATTGCGGCCAGGGAGTGGCGGGGTTGTAGCCTACGGGCGGTTTGGGCATGATTTCAATCTGCGTGACGCTCAAGGCACCCTGGCGGTGCGAGGTGCCGATGCAGTCGCTGCCCGTGTCGCCGCCGCCGATCACCAGCACGTGCTTGCCCTGGGCGGTGATGCGTTCCTTCGCGTCGAAGGTCTGTCCCGCCAGTACGCGGTTCTGCTGTCCCAGCATCTCCATGGCGAAGTGGATGCCTGCCAGGTCGCGTCCGGGGATGGGCAGGTCGCGTGCCTGCGGTGTGCCGGTGCAGACGGCGTAGGCATCGTATCCGTCGGGCAGATTGGCCAGGTCGACGGTCGTATTGGGCTGGAACTTCACGCCTTCGGCCTCCATGATGCGCAGGCGGCGGTCGATGATGTTCTTGCCCAGCTTGAAGTTCGGTATGCCGTAGCGCATCAGGCCTCCTATGCTTTCGTCGCGTTCGAAGACGGTCACATCGTAGCCCCGGCGGTTCAGCTGGTTGGCGGCGGCCAGTCCGGCAGGTCCCGATCCGATGACGGCAACGCGGTGTCCGTTGCGGGCATAGTGCTGCGGCTGGACGTAGCCTTCGCGGAAGGCGGCTTCGATGACGGCGGCCTCGTCTTCACGGATGGTGACGGGGGCGTCTAACGCGAGTTTCAGCACGCACGACTTCTCGCACAGGGCCGGGCAGATGCGTCCCGTAAATTCGGGGAAGTCGTTCGTGCGGCTCAGGATGTAGTAGGCCTTCTCCCATTCGCCCTTGTACAGGGCGTCCTGGAACTCGGGCGGGCGGTTGCCCAGCGGGCAGGCCCAGTGGCAGAACGGCACGCCGCAGTCCATGCAGCGGCTGGCCTGCAGCTTGCGTTCGCTGGTGTTGAGCGTCTGCTCCACCTCGCTATAATCGTTTATACGTTCGTGTATCGGTCTGTATCCCGCTTCCTGGCGCGGGATGGTGAGAAATGCTTTCGGGTTTCCCATATGATAATTGATAATTAAGAATTGAGAATTGAAAATTCAGGAGTGAAGGAGTCAAGAAGTGAAGCCAATAGCTCTGCGTGATGATTTGTCTTATGGTCAACCGAACTGTCGGCTTGACTCCTTAACTTCTTTATCTCCTTAACTTTTGTTTTTAATAGTCTCTCTGTACCTCCGCAATCTTCTGTTGCAGTTTGCGCATCTGTTCTTCGGCCAGCACCTTCTTGTACTCGATGGGGGTTACCTGGATGAACTCTTCGACGTAGCGTGGCCAGTTGTCGAGCATGGTGCGTGCCAGTGCCGATCCCGTGTAGAGGTAGTGCTGGCGGATAAGTTCGTGCAGCTCCTTGCGCGAAGTGGCGTCCTCGAGCAGCGACAGTTCCACCATGTCCATGTTGCAGAAGTAGTCGAATGTGCCGCGGGGGTCCCACACGTAAGCCACGCCGCCGCTCATGCCGGCAGCAAAGTTGCGGCCCGTCTGGCCCAGTACGACGACACGTCCGCCGGTCATGTACTCGCAGCAGTGGTCGCCCACACCCTCGACGACGGCAATGGCGCCCGAGTTGCGCACGGCAAAGCGTTCGCCCGCCCGTCCGTTGATGTAGACCTCGCCGCTGGTGGCACCGTAGAGCAGGGTGTTGCCCACGATGGTATTCTGTTCGGCGGCAAAGTTGCTGCGTACGGGCGGTTGTACGGCGATGTGTCCGCCGCTCAGTCCCTTGCCCAGGTAGTCGTTGGCCTCGCCCTCCAGCTTGAAGCTGATGCCGTGGGCCAGAAAGGCGCCGAAGCTCTGTCCGGCCGAGCCTTTGAACTTCACGCTGATGGTACCGTCAGGCAGGCCGTCGTTGCCATACTTTGCAGCTACGGCTCCCGAGAGCATGGCGCCCACGGCGCGGTCGGTATTGCCGATGGCATATTCCAGCGACACTTCGTGGCGGTCGGTCAGGGCGGGAGCGGCGGCCTTCAGCATTTCCACGTCTTTCACGTGCTCAATGTCGTGCTGCTGCTGGGTGCAGTGGTGCAGGGCGGCGCCGTTCTCCACGCGGTGGAGCATGCGTCCGAAGTCCAGCAGGCTGGCCTTGCTGCCTGCCACTGCCTGCCGGAGTTCGATGAGGTCGGTGCGGCCCACGATGTCATTCAGACTCTTGAAGCCCATCTCGGCCAGATATTCGCGTACCTCCTGGGCCAGGAAGCGGAAGTAGTTCACTACATATTTATAATGTCCGCGGAAGTGTTCGCGCAGGCGCGGGTCTTGCGTGGCCACGCCCACGGGACACGTGTTGGAGTGACACTTGCGCATCATCACGCAGCCCAGTACGATGAGGGCCGTGGTACCGAAGGCAAATTCTTCGGCGCCCAGCAGGGCCATGCTGATGATGTCGCGTCCCGTTTTCAGCTGTCCGTCGGTCTGCAGGCGTACCTGTCCGCGCAGGCCGTTCAGCACCAGCGTCTGCTGCGTTTCGCTCAGGCCTATCTCAGGCGGGATGCCCGCATAGCGGATGGACGAGGCCGGCGATGCGCCGGTACCGCCCTCGGCTCCGGAGATAACGATGAGGTCGGCTTTCGCCTTGGCCACGCCGGCAGCGATGGTTCCCACACCGCTCTCGGCCACGAGCTTCACGCTGATGGCGGCATGCGGGTTCACGTTCTTCAGGTCGAAGATGAGCTGTGCCAGGTCTTCGATGGAGTAGATGTCGTGGTGGGGCGGGGGTGAGATGAGCGAGATGCCGGGGATGGAGTGGCGCGTGCGGGCGATGACCTCGTCCACCTTGAAGCCCGGCAGCTGTCCGCCTTCGCCCGGCTTGGCTCCCTGTGCCACCTTGATCTGTATTTCCTCGGCGTTCACCAGGTATTCCGCCGTCACGCCGAAGCGGCCCGAAGCCACCTGCTTCGTCTTGCTCGACAGGCTGATGCCGTCCACCTTTTCATGGAAGCGGATGCTGTCTTCGCCGCCTTCGCCCGTGTTGCTGCGTGCGCCCAGCTCGTTCATGGCCAGTGCCAGTGCCTCGTGGGCCTCCTTGCTGATTGCACCGAACGAGATGGCTCCCGTCACGAAGTGCTTCACGATGCTTTCCACCGGTTCTACCTGTTCGATGTCGATCGGGTTGCGGCGGAAGCCGAAGAAGTCGCGCAGGAAGAGGGGAGCCTCCTTCTCGTCCACCGTGCGGGTGAATTCCTTGAACTTCGCGTAGCTGCCCAGGCGTGTGGCCAGTTGCAGGCGGCTGATGGTATCGGGGTTCCACGCATGGCGTTCGCCGTCCCTGCGGTAGGACATCTGTCCGATGTAGGGCAGCAGCGGGTCCATTTGTGCCGGGACGAAGCCGTTGTCGTGGAAGGTGATGTAGTCCTTGGCGATTTCTTCCAGCCGGATGCCGCCGACGGTCGACGCCTCCGTTCCGAAGTAGCTCTTGAGCAGTTCCTCGCTCAGTCCTACGGCCTCGAATATCTTTGCGCCGCGGTACGAGCGGATGGTGCTGATACCCATCTTGCTGATAATCTTGTAAAGTCCCTTGCAGATGGCTTTGATGTAGTTCTTCTCGGCCGTTTCGTAGTTCATCTGCACTTCCCCTTTCTTTACCAGGTCGTCCAGCACGGCATAGGCCATGTAGGGACAGATGGCGCTGGCGCCGTAGCCCAGCAGCAGGGCGGCGTGCATCACTTCGCGTATCTCGCCGCTCTCTACGATGAGGGCCGTCTGTACACGCTTCTGTACGCTGATGAGGTGATGGTGCACCGCGCTGATGGCCAGCAGCGACGGGATGGCGGCCTGCCGGGCGTCAATGCCGCGGTCGGACAGGATGATGTAGTTGGCTCCGTCGGTCACGGCCTGCTCGGCTTCCTTGCACAGCTGCTCCAGGGCCTCCTGCAAGCCCGCCTTGCCGCGTGACGCTTCGAAGAGCATCGGCAGCTTCACCGTGTTGAATCCCTTGTAGCGGATGTTGCACAGGATGTCCAGCTGGGTGTTGGTCAGTATCGGGTGGGGCAGGCGCACCATCTTGCAGTGCGTTTCGTTGGGCAGCAGGATGTTCATGCCCACGGCGCCGATGTACTCGGTGAGCGACATCACCAGCTCCTCGCGGATGGGGTCGATGGCCGGGTTGGTCACCTGCGCAAACTGCTGGCGGAAGTAGTTGAACAGCAGTTGCGGCTGGTCGCTCAGCACCGCCAGCGGGGTGTCGTTGCCCATCGAGGCGGTAGGCTCGGCCCCGTTGCTGCACATGGGCATCAGGATGCGCTCCACGTCCTCGCGGGTATAGCCGAAGGCGCGCAGGCGGCGGTCGTAGTCGTCCACCGTGTTGGCCACCTTGCGTCCGCTCTTCAGGGCATCCAGTTCGATGCGGTTGGCCGACAGCCATTGGCGGTAGGGCTTGGCGGCGGCCAGTTGTTCCTTCAGCTCGCCGTCGTAGTAGATGCGTCCTTCCTCGGTGTCCACCATCAGGATCTTGCCGGGCTGCAGCCGTCCCTTTTCCTTTATTTTCTCTGCTTCAAAGCTGATGACGCCCGCTTCGCTGGCCACGACCATCATGCCGTCGTGCGTGATGAGGTAGCGGGCCGGGCGCAGGCCGTTGCGGTCCAGCATGCCGCCTGCATAGCGGCCGTCGCTGAAGAGCAGGGCGGCCGGGCCGTCCCAGGGCTCCATCAGGATGGAGTGGTATTCGTAGAAAGCCTTCAGGTCTTCGCTGATGGGATTCTTGTCGTTGAACGATTCGGGCACGAGCATGGCCATGGCGTGCGGCAGGCTCAGGCCGGACATGACGAAGAATTCCAGCACGTTGTCCAGCGAGGCGGAGTCGCTCATGTTGGGCTGGATGATGGGGCGGATGTCCTTCACGTTGCCCAGTGTCGGGGTGGAGAGGACGCTTTCGCGGGCCTCCATCCAGCCCCGGTTGCCGCGGATGGTGTTGATTTCGCCGTTGTGGGCCAGCAGGCGGAACGGCTGTGCCAGGCTCCACGTGGGGAAAGTGTTCGTGCTGAAGCGCGAATGGACGATGGCCAGGCCGCTGGTGAAGTAGGGTTGCGTCAGGTCGCTGAAGTAGGCCCTCACCTGGGTGGACGACAGCATACCTTTATATATAATGGTGCGGCTCGAAAGCGACACGATGTAGAAGTCCTTGTGGTGTACGCGCTGCTCTATTTTCTTGCGGATGATGTAGAGCGTGCGTTCCAGGTTCTCCGTGTGTCCGGCACCGGTAATGAACACCTGCTTGATGTCCGGCTCCGTCTCGCGGGCGCTTTGCCCCAGGATGTCCGAGTTGACGGGCACGGCGCGGAGGTGCATCAGCGTGAGTCCTTCGCGCTCCACCTCTTCTATAATGATGCTCAGGATGTGTTCCTGTTCCTTGGGGTCTTTGGGCAGGAAGATGAGCCCCGTGCCGTATTTGCCTTTTTCGGGTACCGGGATGCCTTGCAGCAGGATGAATTCATGCGGTATCTGTACCATGATGCCGGCTCCGTCGCCGGTCTTGTTGTCGGCCCCTTCGGCTCCGCGGTGCTTCATGTTCTCCAGCACTCGCAGGGCAGAGTCCACCAGTTCGTGCGATTTGCCTCCGTGCAGGTTTACTATCATGCCCACGCCGCAGGCGTCGTGTTCGTTGGCCGCATCGTACAATCCGCATTGTCGGTAGCCTGTGTTCCTCTCAGTCTCTCTTTTTGCTCTGTTCAAATGCTCTTGATTCTTCATTGTTGCTTTCGTATTTATGTTTTTGTATGCTATATTGTGTCATTATGCGTGCAAATATAGCTATAATTCTTTCTATTTGCGTTTATTGCGCAGGCTTTTGTTGCCCTGCTTTTATCTATATCTGCCGTATAGTTTGCATTTGTAATGTTTGCACCCTGTTTTTCTTTCAGTTCTTAATATATCGTTCATTATATGTTTCATATTGTAATATTCATTGTGTTGCTGAAATAAAATATGGATGAACTATTGTTTTGTATATTCTTTCTTTGCGTGATATTCTGATAAATAAATTGTATAAAAACAAAGCAAAAAGAATTGGAAAATCGTATCTTTGCATCGGAATTTCGGAAAAGAATAACAGAACAATCCAGATAGCGATATGGAACCATTAAAACATGAATGCGGTGTGGCGATGATACGCCTGCTCAAGCCGCTCGACTATTATCAGAAAAAGTATGGCACGTGGATGTACGGGCTCAACAAGCTCTATTTGTTGATGGAAAAGCAGCACAACCGCGGACAGGAAGGGGCCGGGCTGGCCTGCGTCAAGCTGGCGGCCAATCCCGGCGAGGAATACATGTTCCGCGAACGGGCCCTGGGCTCGGGAGCCATTACCGAAATCTTTTCCACCGTGCAGAGCCACTTCAAGGACCTGACGCCCGAGCAGCTGGCCGATGCCGACTATGCTGAGAAATACCTTCCTTTTGCCGGTGAAGTCTATATGGGCCACCTGCGCTATTCCACCACCGGAAAGTCCGGACTCTCGTATGTACATCCTTTCCTGCGCCGCAACAACTGGCGTGCCAAGAACCTCGCCCTTTGCGGCAACTTCAACCTGACCAACGTCGACGAAATATTTGCCCGCATCACCGCCATGGGGCAGCATCCCCGCAAGTATGCCGATACCTACATCATGCTCGAGCAGGTGGGCCACCGCCTGGACCGCGAGGTGGAGCGCCTGTTCAACCAGGCCGAAGCCGAAGGGCTGACGGGTATGGGCATCACCCACTACATAGAGGAACATGTGGACCTGGCCAACGTGCTGCGCACGTCGAGCCGGGAGTGGGACGGCGGCTACGTGATGTGCGGCCTGACGGGCAGCGGCGAGAGCTTTGCCATCCGCGACCCGTGGGGCATCCGTTCGGCCTTCTGGTATCAGGACGACGAGATAGCCGTGCTGGCCAGCGAGCGTCCGGTGATACAGACCGTGCTCAACGTGCCGGCCGACAGCATCCGCGAACTGCAGCCGGGACAGGCCATCTTCATCAGCAAGGCGGGCCGCCTGCGCACGGTGCAGATCAACAAGCCCCGTGAGTTCCGTCCCTGCTCCTTCGAGCGCATCTACTTCAGCCGCGGCAGCGACATGGACATCTACCGCGAGCGCAAGCTGCTGGGACAGAAGCTGGTGCCCAGCATCCTGAAGGCAGTCAACTACGACATCGACCACACCGTCTTCTCCTTCATCCCCAACACCGCCGAGGTGGCCTTCTACGGCATGCTGCAGGGGTTGGACGACTACCTGAACGAGGAGAAGGTGCAGCAGATAGCCGCCCTGGGCCATAACCCCACCCACGACGAACTGGAGCACATCCTCTCGCGCCGCATCCGCAGCGAGAAGGTGGCCATCAAGGACATCAAGCTGCGCACGTTCATCGCCGAGGGCAACACGCGCAACGACCTGGCCGCTCACGTCTATGACATCACCTACGGCAGTCTGGATCCGGGCGTGGACAACCTCGTCATCATCGACGACTCCATCGTGCGCGGCACCACGCTGCGGCAGAGTATCATCGGTATCCTGGACCGCCTCAATCCGAAGAAGATTGTCATCGTCAGCTCGTCGCCGCAGGTGCGCTACCCCGACTACTACGGCATCGACATGGCCCGCATGAGCGAGTTCATCGCTTTCAAGGCGGCAATCGAACTGCTGCGCGACCGCGACATGAAGGACGTCATCGCCGCCGCCTACCGCAAGGCCAAGGCGCAGGCCGACCTGCCCAAGGAGCAGATGGTGAACTACGTGAAGGACATCTATGCCCCCTTTACCGACGACGAGATAGCGGCCAAGATGGTGGAGCTGCTCAAGCCCGAGAGCGTCCGTGCCAAGGTGCAGATTGTCTACCAACCCCTCGAAGGGCTGCACGAGGCCTGCCCCCACCATCCGGGCGACTGGTACTTCAGCGGCAACTATCCCACGCCCGGCGGCGTGAAGCTGCTCAACAAGGCCTTCATCGACTACATCGAACAAGTCTATCAATTCTAAGTATATGGAAGAAGAACAGAAGCAGAAGGACAAAGGAAATATCGACGGTTCCTTGTTAGCCATCGGCCTGTCATTAGGTACGGCCTTGGGTATCATTCTCGACAACCTGGCCCTCTGGTTGCCCATGGGTGTAGCCATGGCCTTTTCTCTGAGTGTGATGAAGAAGAGAAAGAACAAAGACAACAACAGTAACAATAACGATACGAACAAACAATGAGAAACGTAACCCTTATCCTCGACGACGGTACCCGCTTCCGCGGCCAGTCGTTCGGTTATGAAAAGCCGGTAGCAGGCGAGGTGGTGTTCAACACGGCCATGACGGGATATCCCGAGAGCCTGACGGACCCCTCGTATGCCGGCCAGTTGATGACCCTGACCTACCCGCTGGTGGGCAACTACGGCGTGCCGCCCTTCACCTTCGAAGCCAACGGGCTGGCCACCTTCATGGAGAGCGAGCGCATCCATGCCGAGGCCATCATCGTGAGCGACTACTCCGAGAACTACAGCCACTGGAACGCCGTGGAGAGCCTGGCCGACTGGCTGAAGCGCGAACACGTGCCCGGCATCACGGGCATCGACACCCGCGAGCTGACCAAGGTGCTGCGCGAGCATGGCGTCATGATGGGGCGCATCGTCTTCGACGACAATGAAGAATTAAGAATGAAGAATGAAGAATTGGGCTGCGCTGCGGCTCAGTACGACGATTCTTCATTCGGAGGCGGAGCCGACATTCTTCATTCTTCATTCAACTATGGAGAGGTGAACTACGTGGACCGCGTCTCCTGCAAGGACATCATCGTCTATGCCGGAGGGGAAAGCAAGACCTTCCCCGTCTCCACCCCGAAGGAGGAGCTCAACTCTCAACTCTCCACCCTCAACTCTCCACTCTCCACTCTCCACTCTCCACTCAAGAAGGTTGTCCTCGTGGACTGCGGCGTCAAGACCAACATCCTGCGCTGCCTCCTGCGCCGCGGCGTGGAGGTCATCCGCGTGCCCTGGGACTACGACTTCAACCAGCTGGCGTTCGACGGCCTCTTCATCTCCAACGGCCCGGGCGACCCCGACACGTGCGACGCCGCCGTGCAGAACATACGCCGTGCCATGCAGAACGAAAAGCTCCCCATCTTCGGCATCTGCATGGGCAACCAGCTCCTCTCCAAGGCGGGCGGGGCCACCATCTACAAACTGAAGTACGGACACCGCAGCCACAACCAGCCCGTGCGCATGGTGGGCACGGACCGCTGCTTCATCACCAGCCAGAACCACGGCTATGCGGTAGACAACAATACGCTGGGCGCCGACTGGGAACCCCTGTTCATCAACATGAACGACGGCTCCAACGAGGGCATCCGCCACAAGCGCAACCCCTGGTTCTCCGCCCAGTTCCACCCCGAAGCCGCTTCGGGACCCACGGATACGGAGTTCCTCTTCGACGAGTTCGTAAACCTGCTTAAGTAATCCTTATATATATATATTGTAGACACAATGAAAGAGAACAATATAAAGAAAGTCCTGCTGCTCGGTTCGGGCGCGCTGAAGATCGGCGAGGCCGGCGAGTTCGACTACTCCGGTTCGCAGGCACTCAAGGCCCTCAAGGAAGAGGGCATCTATACCGTCCTCATCAACCCCAACATCGCCACCGTGCAGACCTCGGAAGGCGTGGCCGACCAGATTTACTTCCTGCCCGTCACCCCCTACTTTGTGGAGAAGGTCATCGAGAAGGAGCGGCCGGACGGCATCATGCTGGCCTTCGGCGGACAGACGGCGCTGAACTGCGGCGTGGCCCTCTACAAGGGAGGCGTGCTCGAGAAGTACAACGTCCAGGTGCTGGGCACCCCCGTGCAGGCCATCATCGACACCGAAGACCGTGAGCTGTTCGTCGAGAAGCTGAACGAAATTGACGTGAAGACCATCAAGAGCGAGGCCGTGGAGAACGCCGAAGACGCCCGCCGCGCCGCCGCCGCGCTGGGCTATCCCGTCATCGTCCGTGCCGCCTATGCGCTGGGCGGACTGGGTTCGGGCTTCTGCGACAACGAGCAGGAGCTGAACGTGCTGGTAGAGAAAGCCTTCTCCTTCTCGCCCCAGGTGCTCGTCGAGAAGAGCCTCCGCGGCTGGAAGGAAGTGGAGTACGAGGTGGTGCGCGACCGCTTCGACAACTGCATCACCGTCTGCAACATGGAGAATTTCGACCCGCTGGGCATCCACACGGGCGAGTCCATCGTCATTGCCCCCAGCCAGACGCTGTCGAACACCGACTACCACAAGCTGCGCGAGCTGGCCATCCGCATCATCCGCCACATCGGCATCGTGGGCGAGTGCAACGTGCAGTATGCCTACGACCCCCAGTCCGAGGACTACCGCGTCATCGAGGTCAACGCCCGCCTCAGCCGCTCGTCGGCACTGGCCTCCAAGGCCACGGGCTATCCGCTGGCCTTCGTGGCCGCCAAGCTGGGTCTGGGCTACGGCCTGTTCGACCTGAAGAATTCCGTCACCCGCACCACTTCGGCCTTCTTCGAGCCGGCGCTGGACTACGTGGTGTGCAAGATACCGCGCTGGGACCTCGGCAAGTTCCACGGTGTGGACAAGGAGCTGGGCTCGTCCATGAAGTCCGTGGGCGAGGTCATGGCCATCGGCCGCACCTTCGAGGAAGCCATCCAGAAGGGCCTGCGCATGATAGGGCAGGGCATGCACGGCTTCGTGGAGAACAAGGAACTCGTGATTCCCGACATCGACAAGGCCCTGCGCGAGCCGACGGACAAGCGCATCTTCGTCATCTCGAAGGCCTTCCGTGCCGGCTACACCGTCGACCAGGTACACGAACTGACCAAGATAGACCGCTGGTTCCTGGAGAAGCTGATGAACATCATGCGCACGTCCAGGGAGCTGCACGACTGGGCGGGCAACCACAAGCTGCTGTCCGACCTGCCCGACGACTTGCTGTATAAGGCCAAGCGTCAGGGCTTCTCCGACTTCCAGGTGGCCCGCGCCATCGGCATGGAGGGCGAGATGGAAGACGCCATCCTGGCCGTCCGCCGTCACCGCAAGGAGCGCGGCATCGTGCCCGTGGTGAAGCAGATAGACACCCTGGCCGCCGAATATCCCGCGCAGACCAACTACCTGTACCTGACGTACAGCGGCACGGCCAACGATGTCCGCTACCTGGGCGACCACCGCAGCATCGTTGTCCTCGGTTCGGGCGCCTACCGCATCGGCTCCAGCGTGGAGTTCGACTGGTGCGGCGTGCAGGCCCTGAACACCATCCGCAAGGAGGGCTACCGCTCCGTCATGATCAACTACAACCCCGAGACCGTTTCCACCGACTACGACATGTGCGACCGCCTCTACTTCGACGAACTCACCTTCGAGCGTGTCATGGACATCCTTGACCTGGAGAACCCGCATGGCGTCATCGTCTCTACCGGCGGTCAGATACCGAACAACCTGGCTCTGCGTCTCGACGCGCAGCAGGTCCGTATCCTCGGCACCTCGGCCAAGAGCATCGACAATGCCGAAGACCGCGACAAGTTCTCCGCCATGCTCGACCGCATCGGCGTGGACCAGCCCGAGTGGAGCGCGCTGACGTCGATGGAAGACATCAACGCCTTCATCCAAAAAGTCGGCTTCCCTGTGCTCGTCCGCCCCAGCTACGTGCTGAGCGGCGCCGCCATGAACGTCTGCTCCAACCAGGAAGAGCTGGAGCGCTTCCTCCAGCTGGCGGCCAACGTATCGAAGAAGCACCCCGTGGTGGTGAGCCAGTTCATCGAGCACGCCAAGGAGGTGGAGATGGACGCCGTGGCACAGAACGGCGAAATCATCGCCTACGCCATCTCCGAGCACATCGAGTTTGCCGGTGTGCACTCGGGCGACGCCACCATCCAGTTCCCGCCGCAGAAGCTCTACGTGGAGACTGTGCGCCGCATCAAGCGCATCAGCCGCGAGATAGCCAAGGAGCTGAACATCTCCGGCCCTTTCAACATCCAGTTCCTGGCGCGCGACAACGACATCAAGGTCATCGAGTGTAATCTCCGTGCCTCGCGTTCGTTCCCCTTCGTCAGCAAGGTGCTGAAGCTGAACTTCATCGAGCTGGCCACGAAGGTCATGCTGGGCATCCCCGTAGAGAAGCCGGACAAGAACCTCTTCGACCTGGACTACGTGGGTATCAAGGCCTCGCAGTTCTCCTTCAACCGTCTGCAGAAGGCCGACCCCGTGCTGGGCGTCGATATGGCCTCGACGGGCGAGGTGGGCTGCATCGGCGACGACACCTCGTGTGCCGTGCTCAAGGCCATGCTTTCCGTGGGCTACCGCATCCCGCAGCAGAACATCCTGCTGTCCACCGGTTCCACGGAGCAGAAGGTGGACATGCTTCAGGCAGCCCGTCAGCTGCAGCGCAAGGGCTACAAGCTCTTCGCCACGGGTGGTACGGCGAAGTTCCTCACCGAGAACGGCGTGGAGAACACCCGCGTCTATTGGCCCAGTGAGAACGGCCAGCCCCAGGCGCTCGACATGCTCCACAAGAAGGAAATCGACATGGTGGTCAACATCCCCAAGAACCTGACGGCGGGCGAGCTGAGCAACGGCTACAAGATACGCCGTGCAGCCATCGACCTCAACATCCCGCTCATCACCAACGCCCGTCTGGCCAGCGCCTTCATCAATGCCTTCTGCACGATGTCGGTGGATGACTTGGGCATCAAGTCGTGGGCGGAGTATAAGTAATTCGAGCTTCCGCGCGAACCGTTATATGAATGGGCTGTCTTTCGGGGCAGCCCATTTGTTTTTTTACTGTTGCATCTGCGTTTGGACAGAGTGCAACTTCAGCGCCGTAACTATGGACTTCAGCGCCGTAACTATGGACATTAGCGCCGTAACTACGGACTTTATAGATCCCAACTACAATGTCTGTTTGCCCGGCTTAAACAATCATTATGTCCTGTGTCTAAATGCAGGGAAAGCATAAAAAAACAGGTTGTCTTTGTAACAAAACACTTCGCCCCGACGTCTGATGGGTATAGGACTGATAAAAGAAGAATAGAAGAAAGAGCACATGGATGCCGAGAGTTTCAAACGAATGTTTTTGCCCTGCCACGCCAAGCTGTACGGAGTGGCCTGCAGGTTGCTGGAGAACGCCGAAGACGCCGAGGACCTCATTCAGGAAGCTTACCTGAAGCTGTGGAGCAAGCGCGAGGAGCTGACGCTCATCAGCAATCCCGAAGCCTTTGCCGTCACGCTGGTGAAGAACATGTGTTTCGACCTGCTGCGCTCGGGCAAATACCTTTCCGATAGGCAGCACCTGCCCCTGACCGACGCACAGAACGCACTGCCCGCCGACGGCCGCGAGGCGAAGGACGACGCGCAGCTGGTGAGGACGTTGATAGCCCGTCTGCCTCGGCAACAGCGGATGGTGATGATGCTGCGCGATGTGAAGGGATGCTCCTACGAAGAGGTGGAGCGACTGACGGGACTGAACGCGGTGAACGTCCGTGTGCTCCTGTCGAGGGCGAGAAAGAAGATACGTGAAGAATTTACTAAATGGAACAACTATGAAAGTCGATGAAATGGAACGGTTGCTCGCTGCCTACTACGAAGGGACAACGGACGAGCACGAAGAAAACAGGTTGAAGGAAGCCTTGCGCACGGAGGACGTGCCCGAACATCTGGAGTCCGACCGCAGGCTGTTGGCGGCTCTGGAGGAGGAGAGTCCACAGGAAATACCCGTGCCTGAAGGGCTGGAAGAGAAGCTGTCGCGCCTGATAGACCGCAAGGACGAGGAGCTGCCGCACTTCCTCCGTCCCAACCGTACGCGCCGCAACTGGCGCTGGGCGGCCGGCGTGGCAGCCACGTTCCTGGTGCTGATGGGCATCGGGTGGGGCGTGACCACGATGGAGAAGAAACCTGTGCCGCCCACGCCGCTCGACACCTTCAGCGACCCGCAGGACGCTTATCGCATGCTACAGGCTACGTTCAGCGAGATGTCGAGCAACTGGAGGGCCGGCATCGAGCAGGTGCAGGAAGTGCAGTCGCAGATGGACGTGGTGCAGCAGGAAGTGAAACAAGAATTATCCAAATAAAAACCATCAATTGTTATGAAAACCGTCAAATTGTTTTTGGTCAGCCTACTGCTGGCATTACCGTTGCTGGGCCAGGCCCAACAGGAGTTGTTCAAGAAATACAGTGACAGGAAGAACGTGTCGTCCGTCTATATCTCCAAAGCCATGCTGGAGATGAACCCCAGCCTGTTCACGAAAGACATCTACATCGGCAAGGCGGCTTCGCAGCTGAACTCGGTGCAGATTGTCTCGACGATGGACAAAATGATCAAATCGGATTTGCTGAAAGACATCCGCGAACTGGTGAAGTCCTCGCGCTACGAGCTGCTGATGAAGCAGAAGGGGACGGTGTCTTCCTCCGAGTTCTACGTCAGCCGCAAGGGCGACAAAGTGAAGGAACTGATAATGGTAACCAACGGGGCTGCCTCGCTGAAGTTCGTTTACCTGGAAGGGGAGATGACGACCAAGGACGTGCAGAACATTCTGCTCTACCAGAACACCAGTGAATACGTCGCTCCTTCCCGAGGCTATCGCTTGGAAGACTTGCAGGCGATGGGCATTCAGGGATCTCATATCGACTTGAAGGACCTGGAACGTGCGTTCAGCTCCGACGAATGGAAAAAGTTTGTCGAAGACATGAAGAAGCTGGGCGACGACATGAAGTCGCTTCGGGATTAAATGGGTCCGGTAACAGTGCAGTGTTTTTTACGTCCGCTGATACTCCTGCGGCGTCATGCCCGTCATCCGCTTGAAGAATTTGCTGAAGAACGATGGGTTGGGGAAGTGCAGCTCGTCGGCTATCTGGTAGGTGAGCAGGTCGCTGTGCTTCAGCAGCACCTTCGCTTCGAGGATGACGGCTTGGTTGACCCACTCCACGACGGTGCGTCCGCTGACGTTGCGGATGACGGAACTCAGGTAGCGGGGCGACAGGCAGAGGCGGTCGGCGTAGAAGGCGGTGGTGTGCTGCGTCTTGCAGTACTCGTTGACCAGCGTGATGAAGCGTCGGAACAGTTCCTCGTGGCGCGAGGGGCGGAGCAGTTCGTCACGGTGGTAGTTGTCCTGCAGGTAATGTACGTTGTAGAGCAGTGAGGTGATGAGGTGTTGCACTACTTCACGACGGTAGGGCTGCAGGTGTACGGCGTCCCATATCAGCGAGAAGAAAGTGCCCGTCCGCCGCCATTCCTCCACATGGTTGTCCAGGAAGAAAGCCTGTTGGGTATGCCAGTCCGTTAGGATGCTGTGTTGCTGAGTTGGGATGAAATTGCTGTCGGCAGCCAGTGCCTGAATGTCGTAGTCGCCGCTGATGTCCACTATCTGTAACAGGGCGTTGGGCGGGATGAGCCCGATGGTATGTTCTTTGATGGTATATTCCATCAGGTTGACGGACATACGGGCGCTGCCTCTGAGGCCTCTCAGGATACGCATTTCTTTGGTGCGGTAGGGTTGGCCGACATGGAAGAACCGGTTGTTCATCTCGTACATGCTGTTGACGATGCCCATTTCGCGGTTGATGAAGGCATAGTCGTTGTTGGCGGCCACACCCATTTCGTTCAGGAAGTTCAGGGTCAGGTTGATGGGTTTTTGCTTGTTCATAAGTTGCGTTTTTCTGCAAAGGTACAGATAAAAACAAGAAAAACGAAGAATAAGAGGGGGCGTTTGGGGGAAAATCGTACAAATGGGACAGAGATACTGCGCGAAAGAATGTATATCTGTCCCGTTTCCTTTTATCTTTGCAACATGATTGGTTCACTTAACTCTTGTTGCTTATGAAAAGAAACAGATTGCTCCTCTTTTTATTATTGTCTGCCCTGTGCCTGCCGCCGCTTCGTGCGCAGCTCTCGCTGGAAGAATGCCGCCGCCAAGCGCGCGACAATTATCCCCTCATCCGTCAGTATGGTCTGATTGAGCAGGCTGCGCAATACGACGTGGCCAATGCCGCCAAAGCCTATCTGCCGCAGGTCAGCCTCTCGGCCAAGGCGTCCTATCAGAGCGATGTGACCAAACTGCCTTTCGAGTTGCCGGGTATCGACGTCAACTTCATGCCCCGCGACCAGTATCAGGTGACGCTGCAGGTGCAGCAGTCTGTGTGGGACGGTGGTGAGACGAAATGGCGCAAACAGCTGGTGCGGGCCGGGGCGGAGGTAGATACGGAGAAACTGAACGTGGACCTCTATGCGCTGGACGAGCGGGTGAACCAGCTCTACTTCGGCATCCTGCTGCTGGATGAACAGTTGGAGCAGAACCGCCTGTTGCAGGACAACCTGGAACGGACACACCGCACGGTGAGCGCCTGCGTGGACAACGGCACGGCCAACCGCAGCGACCTGGACGAGGTAGCTGTGGAACAGCTCAGCACTCGTCAGCAGCGTGTGGCGATGGAGGCTTCGCGTCGTGCCTATGCCGACATGCTCCTGCTCTATCTGGGTCGTCCGTCCGAAGAGGAGCTGAGGCTGGAGAAGCCCCTGGCCGTAGGACCGGAGGACGGAGAGAACCGTCGCCCCGAGCTGCGATGGTATGATGCGCAGACAGCCCGGCTCACAGCGCAGGACGCCTCGCTCCGCACGGGCTACATGCCCCGGCTGGGCCTCTTTGTACAGGGTGGCTACGGTAATCCCGGCCTGAACATGCTGGAGGATAAGTTCAAGGCTTACTACGTGGCGGGCGTCAGCCTGTCGTGGAATCTGGGACGGCTCTACACGCTGAAGAACGACCGCCGCCTGATAGAGAACAGCCGCCGAAGGTTGGAAACGGGACGCAGTACCTTCCTCTTCAATACGGGGCTGGAGGCTACCCGTCAGGAAGCCGATGTGCGTGCCCTGCGACTCCAGATGAAGGATGACGACGAAATCATCCGCCTGCGAACCCGTATTCGCCAGGCTTCGGAAGTCAAACTGCAGAGCGGCACGTACACGGTGAACGATCTCCTGCGTGACATCACCGCCGAGAGCCTGGCCCGCCAGCAGAAAGCCATCCACGAGATACAGTGGCTGATGAAGTTGTACGACTGGAGGCACACGCTGAATAATTGAGATTTGAAAATTGAGAATGGAGAATTAATCGTTTGTCATTTACCATTGATCATTAACCATTTACCATTTATATGAAACCCTTTGCAACAACTTTTCTTCTTCTGACTTTGGTCGCCTGTTCGGGCACCGGTGACCGTTACGACGCTACGGGTACCTTCGAGACGACCGAAGTCGTTGTGTCTGCCGAGGCTTCGGGCAGACTTCTTTGCATGGACGTGGAGGAAGGCATGAAGCTGGAAGCCGGTCAGGCGGTGGGACAGGTGGACACCGTGCAGCTCTACCTCAAGAAACTGCAGTTGGAGGCCAGTGCGCGTTCCGTATCGGACCAGCGCCCCGACATCCGCAAGCAGATAGCCGCCACGCAGGAACAGATTCGTCAGGCTGAACGCGAGCGCGACCGTGTGAAGCGTCTGCTGGAGGCCGATGCGGCCAACCGCAAGCAGCTGGACGATGCCGAGTCGCTGCTCCAGGTGCTGCGCAAGCAGCTGGCGGCGCAGAACTCCTCCTTGCAGAACAGCGACCGTAGCCTGACGTGGCAGTCGTCGTCCGTCGATATCCAGGTGGCGCAGGTGGACGACCAGCTGGCCAAGTGCCGTGTCTGTGCCCCCGTGGCAGGAACCGTCCTGGCGCAGTATGCCGAGGCAGGCGAGTTCGTGGCACCCGGCACGCCTCTCTTCCGGCTGGGCGACATGGAGCAGATGTACTTGCGTGCCTACGTCACCGGCGAGCAGTTGGCTGATGTCCGGCTGGGGCAGACGGTGACCGTCGTGGCTGACTACGGCGGCGGGCAGCAGCATGAATACGAGGGGCAGGTGACGTGGATTTCGGACACTTCGGAGTTTACACCCAAGAACATCCTGACACGCGACGAACGGGCCAATTTGGTCTATGCCGTCAAGGTAGCCGTGCGCAACGACGGCGGACTGAAGATAGGCATGTACGGTGGTCTGCGTTTTTGAGTCATTGTAAATTGTATGATGATGGAAACCATACTGACAGCAGACAGACTGACGAAGAGCTACGGCGCGGTGAAGGCCGTGGACAGTGTATCATTCGTGGTACGCCGCGGTGAGATCTTCGGGCTCATCGGTCCCGACGGGGCGGGGAAGACCACCCTGTTCCGCCTCCTGACCACCCTGCTCCGTCCGGACAGCGGACGGGCCGTGGTGGCGGGCTTCGACGTGGAGCGGCAGTACAAAGAGATACGCCGCCGCGTGGGCTATATGCCCGGCCGTTTCTCGCTCTACCAAGATCTGACGGTGGAGGAGAACCTACAGTTCTTCGCCACCGTCTTCGGCACCTCCATCCGCGAGAACTACGACCTGGTGCGCGACATCTACAGCCAGATAGAACCTTTCCGTACGCGTCGTGCCGGTGCCCTCTCGGGCGGCATGAAGCAGAAGCTGGCCTTGAGCTGCGCCCTCATCCACAAGCCCGAGGTGCTGTTCCTGGACGAACCCACCACGGGCGTGGACCCCGTGTCGCGCCGGGAGCTGTGGGATATGCTCCACCGCTTGAAGGAGCAGGGCATCACCATCGTTGTCTCCACCCCCATCGTGGACGAGGCGCGGCAGTGCGACCGCATCGCTTTCCTCAACCGGGGACAGGTGCACGGCATCGACACGCCCGACCGCATTCTGACGCGCTTTGCCGACATTCTCTGTCCGCCGGGCCTCAGTCACGACGAGACGCGGCATGCCGACCGTCCGGTTATCGAGGTGGAGGGGCTGACGAAGCAGTTCGGCTCGTTCGTGGCTGTGGACCACATCTCGTTCAGCGTGGGGCGGGGCGAAATCTTCGGCTTCCTGGGTGCCAACGGGGCGGGGAAGACTACCGCCATGCGTATGCTCACGGGCCTGAGCCGGCCTACGGACGGACGGGCCGTGGTGGCCGGCTTCGACGTGGAGCGGCAACCCGAGGAGGTGAAGCGCCACATCGGCTACATGAGCCAGAAGTTCTCACTCTACGAGGATCTGAAGGTGTGGGAGAACATCCGCCTCTTTGCGGGTATCTACGGCGTGAAGGAGGCCGATATCGCTCCGCGCACCGACGTGGTGCTGCGCCGCATCGGACTGGAGGCGGAACGCAACACACGGGTGGGCAGCCTGCCGCTGGGCTGGAAACAGAAGCTGGCCTTCTCGGTGGCCGTGTTCCACGAGCCGGAGATTGTTTTTCTGGACGAACCGACGGGTGGGGTGGACCCTGCCACGCGCCGCCAGTTTTGGGAGCTTATCTACCAGGCGGCCGACCGTGGCATTACGGTCTTCGTCACCACCCACTTCATGGACGAGGCGGAGTATTGCGACCGTATTTCCATCATGGTGGACGGGCGCATCCGTGCCCTTGACTCACCCGACGGACTGAAACGCACCTTCCACGCCGCCACGATGGACGAAGTGTTCCGGCGGCTGGCGCGCGAGGCGGAACGGGTGACGTGAAGCGATGCGTAAGGCTATCGGCCTCTAACTCCCTCTAACTTCTTTAACTACTGATAGAAATGAAACAGTTCCTCATATTTGCCGGCAAGGAATTCCGCCACATCTTCCGCGACCGCAGGACGATGCTCATCCTGCTCGTGATGCCCGTGGTGCAGATTATTCTGTTCGGCTTTGCCATCACCACCGAGGTGCAGAACGTGCGCATAGCCGTGCTCGACCCTTCGGACGACGTACTGACGCGCCGCATCGTCGAGCGGCTGGACGCTTCGGAGTACTTCACGCTGACGGCCCGCTTCCACACACCACAGGAGATGGATGAGGCCTTCCGCCGCTCGCAGGTGGATATGGCTGTGGTGTTCAGTCCCGGCTTTGCGGACGGGCTCTATACGGGTGACGCCGCCGTGCAGTTGGTGACCGACGCTACCGATCCCAACACGGCCACCATGCAGACCAGCTATGCTACAGGTATCATCACTGCTGCGGCCCGCGAACTGCTGCCTGCCGGAGTGCGTGTCCCTCTGCTTCAACCTGAAGTGAAGCTGCTCTACAATCCGCAGATGAAAAGTGTCTATAACTTCGTGCCTGGCGTCATGGGGCTCATCCTGATGCTGATTTGCGCCATGATGACGTCCGTTTCCATCGTTCGCGAGAAGGAGATGGGCACGATGGAGGTACTGCTCGTCTCGCCCGTGCGGCCCATCTTCATCATCCTCTCCAAGGCCGTGCCTTACTTCGTGTTGTCGTTCGTCAATCTCACTACCATCCTGCTGTTGTCGGTCTATGTGCTCCACGTGCCTGTGGCGGGCAGTCTGCCGTGGCTGGTGGCTGTGTCGCTGCTTTTCATCTTCGTGTCGCTCTCGCTGGGGCTGCTCATCTCCACCCTGACGCAGACGCAGGTGGCGGCCATGCTGGTTTCGGGACTGGTGCTGATGATGCCCACCATGCTGCTGTCCGGCATGATTTTCCCGGTGGAGAGCATGCCTTGGGTGCTTCAGGGCATTTCGGCGGCCATTCCGGCGCGTTGGTACATCCAGGCCGTGCGCAAGCTGATGATACAGGGCGTCGATGTGGTGAATGTACTTACCGAGGTGGGCGTGCTGCTGGGGATGGCGGTGGTGCTGGTCACGGTCAGCCTCAAGAAGTTCAAGAACCGGTTAGAATGAAAGTCGTATGATAAAGTATCTGATAGAAAAAGAATTCAAGCAGCTCTTCAGGAATCCGTTCATCCCGAAGCTCATTCTGCTGTTCCCCTGCATGATTATGATTCTGATGCCATGGGCAGCCAGCTTGGAAATCAAGAACATCCGGCTAGACATTGTGGACGGCGACCGCAGTCCCCTGTCACGGCGTCTGGTGGAGAAAGTGGCTGCATCGGACTACTTCTGTGTGTCGGCCTTTCCTGCGACTTACGATGAGGCCCTGCGGCATGTGGAAGCAGGGTCGGCCGACATTGTGCTGGAGATTCCGCGCGACTTCGAGAAGGACTGGATGCGTGGCGGAGCGCCCCGTGTGCTGGTGGCTGCCAATGCGGTAAACGGCACGAAGGGCGGTATGGGCAGTTCCTATCTGTCGTCCATCATCTCGGATTACGCCCGCAGCCTGTCCGCTACCGAAGGACGTTCCATGGCGCCAGCCTTCAAGCTGCCGCAGGTATCGGTGCAGACACTGAACCTCTACAATCCGCGGCTCAACTACAAACTCTTCATGGTTCCGGCTCTGATGGTGATGCTGCTCACCCTTATCTGCGGTGCCCTTCCGGCCTTGAACGTGGTGGGCGAGAAGGAGGCGGGAACCATCGAGCAGATTAACGTGACGCCTGTGCGCAAGTTCACCTTCATCTGTGCCAAGCTGATACCCTACTGGCTGACGGGGCTGGTGGTGCTCACCATTGCCTTCGTGCTGGCGTGGCTGCTCTACGGCATTCTGCCTGCGGGCCATTTCCTGACGCTCTATTTCTTTGCAATCATCTTTCTGCTGGTGGTGTCGGGTTTCGGGCTGGTGGTGTCCAACTACTCGTCCACGCTCCAACAGGCCATGTTTGTCATGTTCTTCTTCATGCTGATTCTGGTGCTGATGAGCGGCCTGTTCACCCCCATCCACAGCATGCCCCGCTGGGCGCAGGCCCTTACTTACGTCAATCCGTTGCGCTACTTTGTGGAGGTGATGCGCACCGTCTATCTGCGTGGTGGCGGTGTGGCCGACCTGCTTCCGCAACTGGGCATGCTTCTGTTCTTTGCCGCAGGTTTCAATCTGTGGGCGGTGAAGAGTTACCGCAAGAGCGGCTAAGGGTCGGCTTTCGAGGGTATATCATAATCTGTATGGAAAACCCCGTTTCCCCTACGAGGAAACGCCCGTTCCCTGTACAAGGAAACGCTCGTTCCCTTTAAAGGAAACAGGCGTTCCCCTTGCATGGAAACGGTCGTTCCCTTCAATGGTAACGACCGTTTCCTCGTATGGGATACGCGTTCCCC
>ERZ780117.298-NODE-298-length-22970-cov-3.706393_pt1 | contig 22970 bp, 22 predicted proteins | sample MGYA00510985_ERZ780117 | MGnify/ENA primary metagenome ERZ780117 (study PRJEB29588, sample SAMEA2159553) | human gut metagenome | biome: human gut; feature: human-associated habitat; material: faeces | place: Denmark | collected 2008/2010 ...
TACTTTGCTCCTTTCTTATTTATAAAAAACAGGTTATATTTATTATAACCTGTTTCCATATCTTTTTCAAGTTTTTATATATGTTTTATGCTGCATCTTCATTGTCAGGACCGATAACCTGTATCCCAAATTTGGTTCTAAATAAATGTTTTACGGTATCTCCTTGAATTTCGTACATCATTTTATTAAACAAGTCATAAGCTTCACGTTTATATTCAATCAACGGATCTTTTTGACCGTAAGCACGTAATCCGATACCGTCTCTTAACATATCTATATTATGAAGGTGATCAATCCATTTGTTATCAACAACTCGGAGCAGAATATCTTTTTCAAGATTTCTTATAACATTGTTATCACTGAATGCAACCTGCGGCTCGGCAGACGGATCATACTGAGTAATTACCTGATTATAAAAATTGATAACTTCTTCTTCATGCTGTCTGTATGCGTCAATCGCAAGAGTTTTTAATTTATCGTAAATAGGTTCAAATCTCAAATTTTGCACATCAGAAACCTGAACAGATGACAATTGCGGTATGATTGAATGAAGTTCTTTTATCATTGTCTGCAAGTCTTCATAGACATATTCTTCGGGATGAAGATCTGGCGCAATACAGCTTCTCAATAATCTGTCAATTTCTTTTTCAATCATATAGTAAACATCTTCTGACAAATTCTTTCCTGCTAGAACTTTCCTTCTCTGGGCATAGAATTTTTCACGCTGAATATTCATAACATCATCGTATTCGAGAACTGATTTTCTTATGTCAAAGTGATATGTTTCGACTTTTTTCTGCGCTGATTGAATTTGTTTTGTAATAAGAGTATTTTCAATTGCCAGATCTTCTTCAACATTAAGCATATTCATCAGAGCGGTAATTTTATCCCCGCCGAAAATTCTCATCAAATTATCTTCAAGAGACAAGAAAAATCTTGTAGACCCCGGATCTCCCTGACGTGCCGCACGGCCTCTTAACTGATTGTCAATACGGCGTGATTCATGGCGTTCAGTACCTATTACGTGGAGTCCGCCTGCTTCAACAACTTTGGCATGCTCTGCTTCAGTAATAGCACGTGCTTCTTTCAAAGCCTTTTCCTTTTCTTCTTCATAATTCTGGCTTTCAGGAGTAATACCCTTACTGTCAAGCATATCTTTTGCGAGAAATTCAGCATTACCGCCTAAAAGAATGTCGGTTCCACGTCCGGCCATATTCGTTGCAATTGTTACAGCACCGACACGGCCTGCCTGCGCAATAATATAGGCTTCTTTTTCATGATGCTTGGCATTCAAAACGTGATGAGGAATGCCTTTTTTCTTTAACAATGCTGAAACATATTCGGATTTTTCAATACTGATTGTACCGACAAGAACGGGACGTCCGATTTCGTGCATTTTTATAATATCGTTAACAACTGCATTGAATTTTGCACGTTCGGTTTTATAAATGACATCAGGATAGTTTATTCTAATATCGGGTTTATTTGTCGGAATAGTTGTAACTTCAAGATTATAAATTTTACCGAATTCTGCTTCTTCAGTCATAGCAGTACCGGTCATACCCGCTAATTTCGGATACAATCTAAACAAATTCTGGAACGTAATACTTGCAAGCGTCTGAGTTTCATCCTGAATTTTTACGCCTTCCTTAGCTTCTATTGCCTGATGAAGTCCGTCTGACCAGCGTCTGCCTTCCATAAGACGTCCGGTGAATTCATCTACAATAACAACTTCACCATTTTTCACAACATAATCAGTATCTTTTACAAATAATTCTTTTGCTTTCAAAGCCTGCAAAAGATGATGAGCGTATTGAGTATTAATATCAAATAAATCTTTAACACCGATGATTTCCTGAGCTCTATCAATACCATCTTCTGTCAAAATAATATTTTTATTTTTTTCATCAACTTCGTAATCTTTAATTTTTTCCAGCTGCGGGGCAACTTTTGCCATTAACTGGTAAGTTTCTGCGGATTTTTCAAGTCGGCCGCTGATAATTAATGGAGTTCTTGCTTCATCAATCAAAATACTGTCAACTTCATCAATAATTGCATAATTGTAGGGTCTTTGCACAAGCATATCAAGACTTGAAGCCATATTATCACGCAAATAATCAAAACCGAATTCATTATTTGTACCGTAAGTAATATCACAATCATAAGCAGCTTTTTTCGCCATAAAATCTTCCGCTGTTCTGCCGCCGGAAAGAATTACACCTACAGAAAGCCCTAAAAATTTATAAATTTTCCCCATCCACTCGCTGTCGCGCTTTGCAAGGTAATCATTTACAGTAATTACATGAACTCCTTTGCCGGTTAATGCATTCAAATAAGCAGGCAAAGTTGCAACAAGAGTCTTACCTTCACCGGTTCTCATCTCCGCAATATGACCGTTATGCAAGAAATACCCGCCGATTAACTGAACATCAAAATGACGCATATTTAAAACACGTTTTCCAGCCTCTCTAACTGTTGCAAAGGCTTCAGGTAAAATTTTATCCAGAGCTTCTTTTTCAAGTTTTCTATCAGTTTTAAAATCATTTGATGTAGGACGTTTTGCAAGAATTTCTTTAAATTCATCAGTTTTAGCCCTCAATTCAGCATCTGTCATCTGCTCAAACTGAGGTTCAAGAGCATTAATATGGTCAATTATTCCCATTATACTTTTAACTTTTTTTTCGTTAGGATCGCCCAACATCTTCAATAAAAAACTTAACATTATAAAATTTTCCTCTCCATTCTGGTAATTCTTATAATTAATAGTAACATAGACAAAATAAATTTGTTACTTCTTAAGGAAATATTTATATTTTGCATAATAAATATTAGAAGTGAATAGGTGAATAAGTGAATAAGTAAATAAGTAAATTACTGTTTAACGAAACAACCGCAAAACGAATGCTGTTTGAGCGGTAAAAGAGATTCCGAAACAAGTTCGGAATGACAAAAATATAGTGTATATGTGGAATAAGCAAAGCATTCCCACCGGTGTTTTGGTTATTATTTAAACCGGCTGGATTCTTTTGGCTCGGAAAGTCTCAAAATGACAGAAATCAATTTGTTCTCTCTTACTAAAGAAGTGAAAAATTTTTTCATGCGTTTTTGCGCACCGTAATGGCTTATAGTCTTATTCACCTATTCACCTATTCACTTTTATTATGTTTTGTTAGTTAAATAACTTTTCCGTGTCTTTTTTTAATTTGTCCGTAATCTCTCTGTAATCTATGGTTACGGGAGTAGGCTGTGAAGTTTTTATTACTTGTAGGAAGAGCCGCGCATTCTCAGGCTTTTGCCCGTCCAGAAAATATTTTGAATTGGCTGAATCTTCACGCGCCGGAACAATAAGCCCGCTTTGCGCGAATTTTTCACTATTCTCTTTTGATGATAAAAATTCCACAAGTTTTTTAGCCTCTGCTTTATGTTTCGATGATTTTGCAACAGCCCAGCCTGATGCATCAAGCTGAACAATACTGCCTTTTGCCCCTTTCGGGAAAGGCGCAATATCCCAGTTAAAATCGGCTTCTTCCCGCAATTTCGGCACCATCCAGCGTCCAGAAAGATACATCCCGAGTTTTTTTTGTAAAAACATTTGAGCCATTGTGGCGCTTGCGCTTTCTGATTTTAACGGTGCGGCATGATGTTTTTTTCGTAAATCCGCATAGAATTGAAGTGCTTTTTGACTTTCTGCTTTATTTATTTCTTCGGGCAGAATTCCGCCTCCGCTGCTCATAAGATACGGCAGGTAAAACAGCGGATCTTCTTCAAAGCTTATACCGAATGTATTTTTATCTGTTAATTTTTGAGCAGTTTTCAAAAAATCATTAAAAGTCCAGTTTTCGTTCGGATATGAAATATGTTTTTTATCAAACATATCCTTGTTGTAATAAATTACAAGATTTGATACATCTCTTGGAATTGCGTAGAGTTTACCTTTCCAGCTAAGAGCTTCAAGAGACTGAGGATAGTAGCCTTTAACAGGTGTCATTTCTTCAAGCATACCTGCATTAGCATAAACAGGGAGGTACAAATTATTTATAAAAATCACATCAGGTGCCGTATTTGAGGCAAAAAGCAGGTGGATTTTTTGAAAATAATTCTGCGGAATATGCATAAATTCTATTTTTATATCAGGGTTGTTTTTTTCAAATTCCGCAAGCATCGGTTTTAATATATCTGTTTCGGATTTTGAACCCCAGCTTGCAAATTCTATGGTTGTTGTTGTTTCTTTTTTCTCGCAGCCGCACAGTAAAATACTGCAAAAAAGCGACATTGCCAATACTGTTTTAATAAATGCTCTCACAATTTTTTACCTGTTACAATTCAATCAAAACGCCCATTTTGTCGTTGTTTACTTCAACAAGAGATTTGAAATCACCTGCTTTTACCATATAAACATTTGCATTGTCATGTCTTACCTGAATAGGATTTGTTACATTATTATCAAATTTTTTCAGGACAAACACTTCATCATTGACTTTGCCGACAAGAGCCGATTTACCGTCAACATTTACTATATAGAAGCCTTTATTTTCATCAATATTAAATCCTGATTTAACAATCAGTCCGTTTATGTAAGATGCTTTTGTTTCATTGCGTAATTTCGCAATAGGGTTAGTTTGTCCTGCAGGATTTGACATATTTACGGTTTTTGAAGCAGGAATTTTTATATCTTGTATTGAAGACGGGCTGAGAATTCTTTTTGCTTCATCTTTCGCAGACTGTTCTTTATCAAGAATAGAGAAAAATTCATCTGCTGATGACATAATATATTCTGACGGTTTAAATTTCATACGTCTTCCTCCTGTTACATCGGACACGCTGAGATTTGCATCTTTGAGCCGTCTAGGATTGGCGTGTAAAATAGAATCACCAAGTTCAATATTTTTTTGTTCATGTAAAGGAATTTCTTTTTCATATTTTTTAAATCGGCTTTTTATCTTATCACGGCTTGTTGTATCAAGATTTAGCTTACGATTGTCAAATGCTTTAAATTTGATAGTTTTTTGTATAGCATCTTCTTCATTCTGAATCTCTATAATTTCAGGTTCAATATTAATATTTGAAATTTGATTCTCAGATACTTCCGAAACCATTTTTTCAAGCTCTCTGCGTTTGTCTTCCACGGGGTTTGAGACAGGCTCTGCCGGAGTTTTAATAAATGTATATGTTCCTTTATTATTTGCTCTGGGAACAGGTTTTGCAGATGCATCAAGATAACGCTGATATTTTTCCTGCCAGGATAATTCATCGTTATTTACTATGTTATTGTATTTAACGGAATTGACAACGGGCGGACGGTTAATAAAACCTTCAGAGAAAGATTTTTTACCCGATTTTACACTGCCAAATATTGCTCTTAAAATATTAGATATAATAATCAGTCCGAGTAGTGATAAAATTGTGTAACCTGCTCCCTTTGCGGTTTTCTTTGCTGTATTTTTTAATTTTTGTATAAAATTCGGAGCGGCTAAAGCAGGCAGTTCCTTAATATCTCTTACTGGTTCTGAAAATGTTGTGCCTGCAACGGTAGATGTTTCCTGTACAATATTTGATTCGGGAGGTTTTTCAGCGGATTTTTCCTGTTTTACTTCATTAATAAGTTCTGCAAGTTGTTCACGTCTGGTTTGTCTTTCAATATTATCGGGATTTACCTCTGTAAGTTTTATTTTCGGAGCCTCAGATTGCTTTTTTACGGCAGCTTTGACTTCTTTTGTTGTTTGAGTTTTTGAAGCCTGTTTTGTTACTGCAGGCTTAATATTTTCGGTTTTATTAACGGTAATTTTTTCTGTTTTTTGTGTTTTTGCAGGCTGTTGAGCCGGAGCTTTGTTAACAGTAACTTCTGTTTTATTTACTGATTGTTTTTGCTGCGGTTCCTGTTTTCCTATATTATTTTTAACAGCATTGGCCTGAGCGATAAGAGTTTTATATTCTTTTTGTTCTTCGGTAACAGGTGCGCTCTTTCTGGCAGATGTTTTGATATCAAGCGGTTTTGTTGTAATAAGTGTAACTTTTGTATAACCGCCGTTTGTATCATTAACAGTTTTTACATTTACATCGGAAACGAGATCCCTTACTCCGTTCAAATTAGAACTGCTGTAACCTGCACTTTGAACTTTAGGAATGAGAATTACATATTTATTATCTGATTTTTTCCTTACGAAAACATTATCATTGTAGCTGTTTGAAGTAAATAACGTAACATTAACGGAGTTGTCGGATGCTCTTTTTAAATCCAGCTGGACAAGATTATTCCCGCTGTCTGCGAAAACGTTTGAAACCGGAGTTGATGCAAGAACAGCTAATAATGCTATACCTATTATGTTATGTTTTTTCACTGCCATTTTCTACCGCTAAATTTTCCCTTATATTATATAATACTTTGAGATAAAAATTTTTGCCACTTTATTAAAAAATTGTTCTTTTATGTTACAATTTATGAAGAAATTATAACATAAAACTCAAGGATTATATCATATGAAAAGCGGATTCGCATGTATTATCGGAAGACCGAATGTCGGAAAATCAACACTTCTAAATCAAATATTAGGGCAAAAAATTGTAATAGCTACGGACAAAGCTCAGACAACGCGCAAACGCATTAAAGGTATTTACACTACAGATGAAGGGCAGATTGTATTTATTGATACACCGGGTGTTCATAAACCTTTGAACAAACTCGGAGAATTTCTGCTGGATGAAGCAAAAATTGCTGTTCCTGATGCTGATTTAATTCTTTTTCTTGTTGACGGTTCTGAACCTGCAGGCAAGGGAGATAAGTGGATTGCGCAAAATATTCTGCAGACTGAAATTCCCGTGATTATTGTTATGAACAAAGTTGACAGACTTAAAAATATGAACAAAATTGAAGAAAACCTGTTAACTTACAAACTGCTGTTTGAAAAAAATTATCCTGTAGTCAGAATTTCTGCAAAAACAGGCAGGAATATCGATACGCTTTTAAAAAATATCTATAAAAATCTTCCCGAAGGCGGACTTTTGTACCCTGAAGATGTTGTAACAGAAGAATCTATGCGTGATGTAACAGAAGAAATTATCAGAGAAAAAATTCTTCTTAACACATCTGATGAAATCCCTCATTCCGTTGCTGTAAAAATTGAAAGTTATATTGAAAATGATGATATTGACAGAATTTATGCAACAGTTTACTGCGAAACAAAAAGCCAGAAAGGTATTTTGATAGGCAAAGGCGGAAGTCTTCTGAAAAAAATCGGCACAGAAGCCCGTCAGGATTTAGAAAAAATTACGGAGAAAAAAGTATTTTTAGGGCTGGAAGTTAAAGTGGAAAAAGACTGGCGCAAAAAACAAAAATCTTTGAAAGCCTTCGGTTACGAACAGGAGAAATAATTTATTTTCTTTTCTCAAATTTTATATCGTAGCCGAGAATATCGGCAATTTTTCTGACTTCTTCAAATTTAATCGTTTTAAGTCTTAGTTTTTGAGAAAGTTTATTGACTGATTTTCGTTTATCTTTACTATTATAAATTTTTGCTGCTATTTCAGTCATTGTTTTTGCTTCTCCAGCTATTAATGATTTTATGTCTTCACGAATACTCATAATTCATATTCTAATTAATTTGACAAATTGTGTATAATATGTTATACATATACATATTAATATGTACATGTACGCAATAATATGTAGAAAAGTATAGCTATGAATATTTTTAATGAAATTGATGAGATTACTAATTTATCTAAATCTTTGGCTGATGCGCTTATGCTTGTGAATGCCCAAAATGATTCTGCATATAATAATGTTACTCTGGCACATATAATATTATAAAAACTTGAAAAAGTTCAAAAAAAATGTACAAATAACTAAATACTTAATTTATAACCACCGCCGTATATGGTCTCTATATATTTTTTCCCGTTTGCAATTTTATCTATTTTGCTTCTCAGATGTCTTATATGAACCCTGATTGTTTCTATATCATCATCAGGCGAATAGCCCCAGACATCTTTTAAAAGCTTTGCCGATGACACCATATTGCCATGATTTTGGAACAGCAGGTTAAATATTTCAAATTCTATCGGGGTTAATTTTGCCTGTTTATCGCCTATTTTTACACTGTAAAGCTCAGGGAGAAGTGTTATATCCCCGAGTGTTAAAAGTTCGCGTGTAGAAGCACTTTCAGGAATTTGACGGGTTCTTTTCAAAAGAGCTCTTACCCTTACCTGTAATTCTTCCATTTCAAAAGGTTTTACAAGATAATCATCAACACCTATGTTGAAACCGTTAACTTTATCATTAATCTGCGAAAGTGCAGTAAGCATCAATATCGGGATATTTTTTGTATCATCGTTTTTCCTTATCCTTTGCGCAACAGTAAAGCCGTCCACTTCTGGCATCATAACATCAAGAATTACAAGAGCCGGCAGTTCCTGCTTACACAGCGCAAATCCCCTTACTCCGTCAAATGCCTGTATAACTTTATAACCGGAAAGTTCAAGATTAACTTTTATCAGCTCATTTATTGCCTGATCATCATCTATTACAAGAATTTTATTCATATCAGAATTTTATATGTAAAATACTAAAAATACAACAGAATTTTGTTAAAAAATATTAATAAAAATAGCCCGTTTGAATGATACATTATAACCTGTTTTCAGGCATATTTATTTGAAAAGATTTGTAAAAAAAAATTTTTTAAGTGTCAATTTTACAAATTTTTGAATTTTTATTGTAATATGTTAATTGCGTAATGCAAATTGTAGTAGTTATAAGTATACATTTATAGATAGGAGGCACATGAATTGGCAGTAACATCACCATTTACAGCATTTAAGGAAAACGGGAAAAAAGAAATCCACTTAGGACAACACGTTTTAGCAGAATTTTTTGAATGTGATCCGAACACATTAAATAGTTTAGATAAGGTAGAAAAGTACATGGTGGATGCCGCCCTTGAATGTGGTGCTACTATTGTCCAAAAATGTTTCCATATGTTTAACCCCTATGGAGTTTCAGGTGTGGTAATTATCTCGGAAAGCCACCTTGCAATCCATACATGGCCGGAATTGGGTTATGCAGCCGTAGATTTGTTTACCTGCGGTGATAAATGCGATCCGAAAATTTCTTATGAATTTTTGAAGAAAAAATTTAATTCTAAAAAAGCAACTTTCTCTGAATTAAAAAGAGGAATTATTGATGAAGAAACCCTGAGAGTTGCTGAAAAACCTTTTGAAATTATGCAGCAATTCGCTGATTAATTTCTGTAAAATACTTATAATAAAAAGCTGCATACTTATGTGCAGCTTTTTTATTATGTTAAATCATGTAAAAAATTTGCCTTTGTATCATGACAGCCGAACTGTTTTTTTATATTATTTTCATAACAGGGGGTAGAAATGCCGGAAGATTTAATAGAAAAAAAATCAAATTTTGACTTAACTTCAAGAAGTGCTTTTTCCAGAGATGATGAAGTTTTTACATCAAAATCTTATGCCGCGCTTCTTGCTAAAAATATAATACCGTATTCTCACAGAAAATTTGCTGATAATTACGTTATTATAAAAAAGGTCTTTAAGTTTCAAGCTGTTATGCCGAGAATTACAAATGCTGAAAAAGCGCTTCTGGCAAAATACGATTTTAATACTCTTGAATATACAACCGTAAAACAAATGTATGAAGAACTTTCATTGTTGCAAAAATGGGCAGTTTCAGCTGATGAAACCTTGAAAAAAGATTCTGATGAAATTCTAGAAATCAGGACAAAAGAGCTTAAATTTATTGTTGCAACGAGTTATGCAAGCATTTCAAACGAAATTTATAAAGGCTACCTTGCATTAGAAAATTATTTTATGGAAATAAGCAAGTATAACGATTAGATTACACTAAAACATTGATTGACACAAGTATGAATAGGTAATGTATCTATGAAGTATCTTGAAGAATCAAATAAAAAATTTGATAAGTCTGCGTACTAGCCTGATTGCGGTTGTTGCTCTCTTAACAGGAGGCATTGTTGGTATTGCAGTAACAGATATTAATACTATTTTAAAAACTTTTTTACTTATATTTGGTATATATTTTGAAATATTATTTATAAGTAATATTATGAACATGAATAAAGAAATTATCAAAAATATAGGAGTTATGAAAGATGACATTAAATGATGTTGTTTCCTTAGCTGGAATTATTATTCTTGGGATAACAGGTTTATATTTCAATTACAAATTTAATCAAATAGGTAAAGATAATGACTGGTCATCTGCAAAAAGCAAGAGATAGACATTATTCATTTATTGTTGCTTTAACTATTTTATAAATAGTTTCAATTTTTTGTCTGTCTTTGAGGTTTTGGATATCTGTAATTATTTCACTTATTAAATCTTCTTCTGGTTTGATATGATCCAAAGCAAAAAGCTCCGAACTTGATACATTAAGAACATCAAGAATTTTTTCAAGGGTATCTGCTGTTAAAAAATTCTCTCCAGTTTCAATACCGCTGAGTGTGCGCGTAGCAATATCTATTTTTTCAGCAAATTGTTCTTGGGTATATCCTCTTTTTTGCCTTAACCTTTTTATTTTGGCTCCTAGTTGTTTTTTAATATTCATGACATTTAACCTCTAGTTTATTCTAAAAGATAACTTTAAATATCTAAACGAGATTAAACTGTATAAAATAAATATATATCCCCTTGAAATCTCTAGTCTGCTGTCTATTTGTTAAGAAATATAAATTTCTAAACGTATTGATATAATTAGCATATATAAGATATATGATATTAAATATCTATTTTTATACAATTTTTGCTATTAAAATGTTTTTATATATAAGTGAGTGCTATAAACACGAGAGATGTACAAAGTAAAAAAGGAGGATTTATTATGTCAATGAACAATGTTAACGGCAAAATTTCGGAGGCTGCTCTACTAGGAGGTATAACCGGTGGGTTAAATGAGTCTGGAGTGTTAAAAGGAATAGATGCGGAAGCGAGAAAAACCGGTAGTATTTTTTCACTACAGAAAAATAACTCGGATAATAAAATTGGAGTGCAGCAAGAAAATATTAATGCAGATCAAATAGCTTTGCCTGAGCAAGTAATTGAAACAGTAGATAGAGTTACAGTTGAAGGAAAATCGTATGAAACAAAACATAAATTAAATATAAAGCAATAAACAAAAAGGACGGGTAATAAATCCGTCCCTTTTTGATTTATATTAAAAATATATAACTTATGCTTCAGCTGTTGTTTCTTCAGCCGGAGCTTCTTCTGCTTTAGCAGCTTCTGCCTCAGCTGCTGCTTTGGCTTCAGCTTCTGCAGCCGCTTTAGCCTGAGCCTTTTTCGAAAGTTTTACTGTTTCTTTTTTTACGTAATTTAGTGTACCGTCATCGTTGCAGTTTTTGATTAAGTAAGCAACAGTTTCAGTCGGTTGTGCACCTTTTTTAACCCAGTCAAGAGCTGAAACTTTATCCAGTTTCATAACTTTAGTCTTCGGATTATAGTAGCCTAGTTCCTGAACAGGTCTGCCTTCACGTTTTGTAGTTGAATTAATTACGATAATTCTGTATGACGGGTTCTTTTTTGCACCCATTCTTTTTAATCTGATTTTTAACATTTTGATTTTCCCTTATTTTTTATGTAACTTGCGGATTTGAAATCCAACGCAGCCGCCGCTTTGGCTGACAAATCCTTGAACAAGGCTAAGAGGAATTGCCTTATCCCTTTTTTATGTAATCACAAAAGCTTTTACTAATCAAGTATTGGTTAACAAAACATAATAAAAGTGAATAGGTGAATAAGAAAATAATCTAATAATATTTATCATGTTTAATATATAATAAAACCATGAAAGAATATGATTTTTACATAGTTCCGACACCTATCGGAAATTTAGGCGATATAACTCTCAGAGCAATAGAAATCTTGAAATCAGTTGATGTTATAGCCTGTGAAGACATAAGAGTTACGCAAAAACTGCTCAATCATTTTGATATTAAAACAAGATGCATTTCATACCACAAATTCAACGAAAAAGAACGTGTGGATTTTTTCCTGAAAATTTTGAAAGAAGGGGAAAAAATAGCACTTGTATCTGATGCAGGCACACCGCTTTTCTGCGATCCCGGAGCTGTCATTGTTGAAGAATTGAGAAAAAATAATTTTACGGTAACATCACTCGCAGGCGCCAATGCCGTTGCTACATTTCTTTCTCAAATCCCAAGAAAAGGAGAAGATTTTGTATTCGTAGGATTTTTACCGAAAACAAAATCACAAATTACAAACATTATAAAAAAATACAGTTCCACTGATACGGTATTCTACGATTCTCCTAACAGAATTTTAAATACTCTTGAAATAATAAAAGAAATACGACCTGATTCAAATGTTGCAATCGGCAGAGAATTAACAAAAATATTTGAAGAGATAGTGATAGATAATATAGAAAACGTCATTAAACATTTTCAAAATAATCCGGTGAAAGGAGAAATTGCAGGACTCATCTTCCGCACGGAAATAAACGACAATGAAATAGATATTGATGAAAAAATCGTCCTTTTAAAATCGAAAAATTTTAAAGCAAAAGAAATTTCTATTATTTTATCAGAACTTTACAACTTCAATAAAAACGATATTTACAAAAGATGTTTAACTTAATTTACATGTTCCACTTTTTTTAATTTATGATATAATATTTTTAGGATAGTAATTGAAGTTTTTAAGGTAGAGATTTTTTGAACTTACAAAAAAATATATACATATCTTTAATAGCCCTGATGCTGGTTATAATGTGCCCTGTTCAGTGTGCTGCAAAAGGTAATTTTTGGGGAGATACGGTTGACACTGAAATTCATGACGTTCAACCGCAGTCTGATGTTCAAACAACTCTGCCTGAAACAGACTCATCCGCTTCAAATTCCGCATCCTCTGAAAAAGGCAAAAAAATAATTAAAAATATCGAAATTATCGGGAACAATATTATAGACAAATCTCTAATCCTTGAAAAAATGGAACTTCAGCAGGGTAATGCTTATAACAGAGAGCTTGTTCGCCATGACCTTAAAGCTATCTATGAAATGGGTTATTTCACGGAAAAAATGAAAGCTGTTCCCGTTAACAATTCCGATGGAACCGTAACTTTAAAAATTATTGTTGAAGAAAATGCTCCTGTAACTGATTTTACGATAGAAGGCAATACTGTAATCTCTACCGATGAAATACTAACCTATCTTCTGCCTATGAAAGGCAAACCCCAGAATATTGCCGATATCAATGAAGCTATTGCAAAAATTCAGGATTGTTACAGTTCAAAAGGCTATATTCTTGCAAGAATAGAATCCGTATCTGATGACCCTGACGGAACAGTCAATATCAGTATAAAAGAAGGTACTATTAACAGAATACTGATATCAGGAAACGAAAAAACAAAAGACTATGTTATAGAAAGGAATGTTTTAACAGAACCGGGTCAGGTCTATAACGAAAATCTTTTGAAAGAAGACCTTGTAAGACTTTATGCAACACAGGCTTTCAAAGATGTTACAAGAGAAATCGAGCCAACAGAAGATCCTGACAAATACGATATTACAATTAATATTGAAGAACAGAGAACCGCAAGCATTTCAGTAGGCGGCGGTATTGACTCTGTAACAGGTGTATTCGGGTCTGTCGGAATTGCCGATAACAACTTTATGGGCAGAAATGAAAGAATTTCACTCAACGGTATTGCAGGTACCGGTGTAATTTTAAACGACTCATCAATCAAACGCAGAATGAATTTACAGGCAGAATTAAGCTACTTCAAACCTTATTTTTATAATGCGGATACATCACTGATGAGCAAAGTATTCTACAGAGATTTCGGTTCATATCAGGTTCCTCTGGCAATTGAAAGACGTGTTGGAGCTGAGGCAACAGTTGCGCACAGAATGAAGTGGAACAAACATGTAACTGGAACATTCTCACTCGGAGTTGAAAATATTGATGTATCTGAAGGTGATGGCAGAAAAATAAGCAACCTTTACTCGCAGTACAACATTCCGATATCTGAACGTGCGAAACAACTAGACGGCGGGCTGTTCTTATCTTTAAGCCCGGCATTACTATACGATACACGTGATAATGCAACCGTTACGAGAAAAGGTACAATGGCAAGTTTACGATTTGATGAGGAATTCGGTCTCATTGACTTTGATAAAACCCACGGGAAGTTAACCGGTATGGTTAAACAATATATTCCTGTTGGTAAAAAATCATCTTTATCGTTCACCGCAAAAGGCGGCGGGAAAATTCACGGCGATAATATGCCTGAAGTAATGGCATACAGATTAGGCGGACCTTATACAATAAGAGGTTTCAAAATGAGCGGTGTAGGTACAGGTGATGCATTTATCATGGGCAGTGCCGAATTCGCGACTCCAATTCCATTCCTTGACAGAACAAGAATTAACTTCTTAAACAACTTGAGATTTACTGTCTGGGCTGATGCCGGTAAAATATTCAATCCGTCAATCACAGACCAGATTTACGACAGACCGCTTTATGCAGTATCTGCAGGTATCGGTTTGAAACTTTACATTCCCGGAATGGGACCGTTATCAATTGATTACGGTATTCCGCTCACCAATCCGGGAGACAACGGAAACAGAGGCGGTTACTTTACGTTTGGTGTAGGCGACTTAATGTATTAATAAATTCCTTAGGAGGTAACAAATGAAAAAATTCAAATTATCAGCTCTTTTAATGACCGCAGGATTATTCCTTGCAATCGGCAATCAGGCTTATTCTGCCGGAATAGGCTATATTGACTATCAAAAAGTACAGGAAAATTTTCCGTATGCGCAGCAGGCTGTAAAAGAAATTGATGCCAAAGCTCTTGAAATGCAGCAGTACATGGTTGACAAAGAAAAGCAGTATAAATCTTTAGATACACCGTTGAAAAAACAAAACTTTGAAGAACAAACAGCCCGTGAATTCAAGCTTAAACAGGACGCTTATATGAAATTAAAAGCTCAAAAAGAAGAAGAAGTATATAACAAAATTCAGGCTGCAACAAAACAGGTTCTAGTACAGCAGAAACTTGATGCAATAGTTGATTACAGAGTAATTTTTGTAGGCGGTGTTGATATTTCAGATCTTGTTATACAAAAATTAAAAAGCGGACAGTTCTAACAGCATACGAATGTATCCGCTATGCTTTGCCTGAAAATTTACAAATACTCAAAGGAAAACCATGAAATATTCAATACACGGAGAACAGTACCATATCGGACTTACTAAAGGAGATGTCGGCGAATATGTAATATTACCCGGTGATCCAAAAAGATGTGAAAAAATAGCAGCATACTTTGATGATGCAAAACTTATTGCGGACAGACGAGAATTTACAACCTATACCGGTATTTTAAACGGAGTAAAGGTAAGCGTAACTTCTACCGGTATAGGCGGATCGTCTGCATCTATTGCTCTGGAAGAGCTTGTAAATGTCGGTGCAAAGACATTTATAAGAGTCGGTACCTGCGGCGGGATTGATACAAATGTAAAAGGCGGAGATATCGTAATTGCAACAGGCGCTGTGAGAATGGAAGGTACTTCAAAGGAATATGCACCCATAGAGTTTCCTGCGGTGGCTAATCTTGATGTTGTAAATTCTCTGATACAGGCATCAAAAAATCTCGGCTATGAACATCATACAGGAATTGTCCAATGCAAAGATTCATTCTACGGCCAGCATAATCCTGAAAAAATGCCGGTTAGTTATGAGCTTCTAAATAAATGGGAAGCATGGAAAAAGCTTGGATGTCTCGCCTCAGAAATGGAATCGGCAGCACTCTTTGTTGTTGGCAGCTTTTTGCGAGTAAGAGTCGGCTCTGTTTTTCTGACAGTTGCAAATCAGGAGCGCGAAAAAATAGGGCTTGAAAACCCCGTTGTCCATGATACAGACAGAGCCATAAAAACAGCAATAGAAGCTTTGAAAATTCTTATCGATACAGATAAAAACTAAGGAGATATCTTATGTATAACAAAAAGATGCAGTACGTTATCAAAACCTGCCCCAGCGACAATACTCAGGAGCTTCAAAACCTTCTGAACGAAATGTCTATGAATAACTGGGAATTATACAGCATGCAGGAAGTTGAAAATGATGACGGGCAAGTGCTTTGCCACTGCATTTTCATGCGCGAAGCCGAAAATGCCGCAAACGATATTAATGCTGACACAATAAATATCTCCACTTTTAAAAGCCAGATGGAAAAGATGCTCTCACCTGAGCTTTCTCCCTATGAAATCTGCCTTGACATTCAAAGTAAAATAAGAGATCAGAAAGCTAAAATTGCCAAAATAAAAAAAGAACTTGAAGGCGAAGCTCCTGCATCTGTAAGCAGAAAAAAACTTAATGATAGAATATCTGCAGGGCTGAAAGAACTAGACGACTTAAAGCTCAAACTTGCAAAGGCTACATCTCCCGATGCAATGTACTCAAAATTAAAAGAAGAAAAATTATCAATACATCTAAGCGAAGAAATTTTGGGCTACATAGATCCTGACAGTGAAATACAGGAAGAAGAACTCGTTGCTGAAACTGTCAAATCACGTCTTAAGTTAACTGAAGAAACAGGCTATGTTATACCTAAAATTGTTTTTCAAGATGATGAGAGCTTAAATCCTTATGAATTTTCAATAAGAATTCGCGGGATTGATGTTTTCAAGGCATGTGTATATCCTCAGTTTTTAATGTATTTTTCAGATGAACTTCACCTTGAAAAGAAAATTAAAAATTCCGTAACTGATACCGATAAAATTACAGGACGCAAAATTGTATGGATAGAAAAGGAAAAAACAAAAGATTTCTGGCAAAAGGGCATGTCGGGAGCTGAATTTATTGCACGTGCTTTAGAATTTTGTGCCGTAAAATATGTTGATGAACTGCTTGATTATGAAGAGCTTGATAAATATATTAATGTTGTAAACGATATAAATGATTTTCTTATTTCAAACATAATACCTGATTTTATATCTTTATCTGATCTGCGTTTTATTTTAACAAGCCTGATCAGGGAACATGTTTCTATTAAAGATATTACATATATTTTTGAAAAAATAAATGATTTTGCGCAGGAAAGTACAAAATCTGATTTAATAAAAAAAATCAGACTTTCTCTATCAAGACAAATCTGCAAAGCTAACGAAAATGCAGACGGAGTTATTTCTGCCTTTGAAATTTCCGAAAAAACACTCGATAAATTCATGCCAAACTTTGACGAAAGTGATGATTCTATTATTCGTATTGATGCAGGATTTGCAGAGAAGCTTGCCGACAAACTCTTAAAAAAATCCGCTCAAATGAATATCCAATCGCCAAAACTTTTAGTTCCGCTGGAATTCAGACATCTGATCTTCACTCTGTTAAGCAACTATATGAACAGTATAACAGTTCTCTCAAGAGAAGAAATAGGGTGCAATTCTCAGATTGAAGTTATTGCAGAAATTTAATAATACGTTACAAACAGTCAAAAAAAAGTTTTGTTGGATTTAATATAAATGTATGCGTGTATTAGGGATAAATAATTATCAATTATCATTTCAGAGGCGTCCGACAAAAGAAGAAGAACCGGGCTTAAAAGATACAATAGACAAAACCTATAAAGCTCTCGGGACAAAAGAACGTATTGTAATAACGCACGGCTCATGCTTTCCTGCATCGGAACTCGAAAGAAATACAAATATCGGCACTCCATACGGTCAATCAGCAAAAGATTGGGCTAAATTTTTAATGCTTTACGGTTTTAACGGCAATCAGCTCGGTCCCGGCGGACAGCTTGAATTTAAAGACGGGAAAATAAAACCTTCCCCTTATAACGCATCTGCTTTTGCGAAAAACAAACTTTTTATAAATCTGCATGATTTAACTACAGATAAATACGGCAGAATATTGTCAGAAGAAACATTCAACAGCGTAACCAAAGCGCCTGAAATTACGGATAAAGATTACGAATTTACAGACTTTGACGAAGCCGTAAAGACTTACGATAAAGCACTTTCAGAAAGCTGGAATAATTTTAAAGCAAATATCACAAAAGGCCAGCCTGAAGCTCTCGCACTGAATAAAGAATTTAAAATGTTTTTACAAAAACATAGTGAACGACTTACAGAAGAAGGTGTATTCAAAGTTTTAGCGAAACATTACAACACCGATGAAACAGACGACTGGCATAATGAAACTGATGAAAATCTCATAGTTGATGTTAAAAACGGTGATGTAAAAGCAATTAAACATTATAACGAACTTGTCAAAGATAACAAAAATGAAATTAACAAACATAAATTTGAGCAATTTATTGCAACAAAACAAATAAAAGAAAATAAAGAATGGCGGGATAAATACGGGTTTAAATATTATAATGACCTGCTTGTAGGCTGTTCAAAAATGGACAAATGGCGTTTTAAAGATGCATTCTTGAAAGACTGGGAAATGGGAGCCAGAGAAGCCGGAGGAATTTCACAAAGATGGTATATCCCTGTAATAGATCCGAAAAAAATATTTAAAAATGACAAATACGAACTCAATATCGGCGGAAAATTTTTAAAAGAAAAAATAGATTTTGCACTTGAATTTAATGAAAATATAAGAATTGACCATGCAATGGGGCTGATTGAACCGTATTTACTTTCTAAACATGCCGATAAAAAAGAATTTGTAAACGGTCCTCAAAAAAATGAAAATGTTGAAAAATATATTTCACAGCTCAAAGATTCAAATGGCGGAGAATATGACAGATACTGGGATTACCCGAAACTTGTAGAAAAGCTTGTATTACCCGAATTGAAAAAATACGATATAACTCCTGACATGCCTGTATGGGAAGATTTGTGCAGTTATCCTTCAAGATTTGTTGATATTTATGAAAACAAACTTCATCTCCCCAAAATCATAAATCTCGATTGGGTAAAAGCTCAAAAGGCTCTAGAAAATTCAAGAAACGGCGACTGGTATCTTATGGGGTCGCATGACAATATTCCTGCAATGACATATTTAGAACGTATCGGGGATATGAAAGACGGCAGCAAAGGCGAATATACCCGCGAACAAGAACCATGGGAACCGCCTTATCTTGCAGGATATCTTAATATGGATGACGGACGAGAAAATATAGGAACTATAAGAAAAGAACTGCAAGAACTTTATGAAAACAATGATAGAGAACGTGTCAGAGCTAAATTTGCGGAATTAATGACAACACCGAAATTCCAGATTTCATTTGCAGATCTTCTCGGAATTACAGATGTAAGCTATAATATCGGCGGAACAACAAGAGAAGAAAACTGGAAAGAAAGAATTTCACCTGATTATCTCGATAAATATTACAAAAATCTTGCAAGTGAAAATCCGACAGCACTCAATATTCCCGAATTGCTGAAAAAAGCTCTTCAGGCAAAAATTGACATGCAGGTAATGAACAGCAATGATAGGGATAAGACAAGAGCAGAGCTTAGTGAAAAATACAAACCTCTTCTGGATGATTTGCAAAAATACGCCGATATCTTAAAAGAACCTGAAGAATAATATATTCAATGAGATATATGCAACTTTTCCATTCATCAAAAATAATTCTTGGCGGACTTTATATTTTTTTCAAAACATTTACCTTTAACAGATGCTGAAACGAGTATAGCAGACAATATCAATCCGTATGCCCCCCCCCTCTTTAATCTTATTCTTCTCTGTGTGTACCGGTTTTTACTCCGGGAACGCATAAAAATAACGGTACAGTTCTCTGGACAAACGAAACAAACGGGGATTTTTCTGCCATAAGTGATAAAGCAACTCCCAGATCATCTACGTGGGGTGCAAAATCTGATCCTTTTATTTCTCTTTTAACTTTTTTATGAAATATTTTTTCATTCAAAACATTTGAAACTCTGTTTCCCGTAAAAATCCCTATTCCTAAAGATGCAAGTGTTGCAATAGAAAACGGAATTCCTTTTAAAGCTTTGTTAAATACTGCGGCAGTTTTTCCGCTATTCTTTATTTGCGGCACAAAACTCAAAATCTTATCTTTATTCTTTTTATATAAAACAGAAACAGCACCTACACAGGCAATCGGAACAAGTACATTTCCAAGAAGCTGATTTACGGATTCTCTCAATTTAGATTTAAAATGTTTTTTATCATCAAATATTGCACCGCCGGCTAATCCGCCTGCAACAGAAGCTGCAGCAATTTCTATAATATCTAACGGCTCATCAAGATCAAGAATTTTCTTTTCAGGATGTTTTTTGCTGTAAAGCGAGAATATTGCCCAGTCTTTTACGGGTGTATTTTTAATTGCTGAAGGAGATAAAGAAAAACCTTGTCTTTTCGCGACATGCGCAAGGGCAGAAGCAACTCCCGCAGCAGACATTGCAGTAACTCCCGCTTTTATTTTCAATTCTTTTTTCTTATCAATATTTGTTTTAGTCCGGTTTAAATTATTATTAATAGGATTAACTTGCATTTTGCACACCTTCTGATTCCATTGTATCAAAAACACTGAAGAAAAAACATTGTTATTTTTTTAAATAATTTTAACAAAACTTAATTAGTGCAAAGAATACACTTGTAGTGTAACAAAATTTTAACAACAGGATGTAATAAAGCAAAAATAAATCTTGAGGAATATTAAAATATTCGGGAAAATTTTCTTATGACTAATATAAAAGTTACTCCAAACCAGACATTAAAAGATTTCAGCTACGGAAGAAAGTTTGTAAAAGGACTTGCCAGCCGTTCCATTGCCCCCGTAATTTTGCTGGAAGCATGTGTAGAAACAGGGAGAACTTATCAGGCATACAAAAGAGGTGGCTATACGGAAGCCAGAGAACGTTTAACGGAAGAAATGCTCGGTGCGGCTTTCTGGTTCAGCGGAGTACCTTTATTTAACAGCCTTATTGACAAATTTGTAGGCAAAAAGATTTACAAACTGCCGGAAACTAACTTTGATACAGGCAAAGATTCCGTCAGAAATCCGTTTGCAAATTACATGAAAAAATTTGCAAATGAGATGAAAATTGATCCTAAAAAAGCTGAAAAAATAATTGCCAACTATAAATTCGGCAAAGTAATGACAAGTATCATTCTTGCAAACTGTCTTGTCGGATTTGTTCTGCCAAAAACAAATCAGGCAATAACAAAACATCTGCTGAAAAAAGAGAAAAATAAACAGGAACAGCCAAAAACAACTAATGAACCTAAGCAGCAGTATTCAATGGATAAATTTTTGAATAACAACAAAGATGTATCATTCGGGGCTATTTCTCCCCAGACATTAATGTCTCTGGCTTACAGTTTTGAGAATAATCCCAAATACGGACTTTTATCCACTGATATGGGAGTTTGGATAGGCAGAGGCGTATGTGCAAGAAACAACCATGAACGTACCGAGGTATTATTCAGAGATATTTCATCAAGTTACTTCTATATGTTCAATATGCCGGTTATTGCATATCTTTTGAACAAAATTCAAGACGGAAAAGGAACAAGACTTGACCCTGTTGCAGCAAAACAAACTACAGATTTGATGCAGTCAGTGCTTGACGCTAACGGCGGGAAAATGAGTGCGGATAAATTCAGAACGGCGGTTTTAGGCAACCCTGACAATAAAGCTTACTTAACAAAAGACATCGCAAAAGCCATTAGAGAAGGCGAAGGCACAATAGAAATAAATAAATTTGCCAAACTATTACAGGATGTAAAAGCAAAATATCCTGATATTGATATTGCTAAAATTGAAACTAATGCAAGAAAAATGGCAAAATTACAGCCAGAAAAAGCCGGTAAAGAAATTATTACGGAAAGACAAATTCTAAATGTGTTTAAAGATGGGGCAGTAAACATCCCCGAATTTTTGAAAAACGTATTTACCTGTTCAACCTCGGATCAGAACCTCTTTACAGGTAAAATATCAGAGCCTGTCTTTGACAAACCGTTAAGCTTCATATCAAACGAAACATTTATCAAAAAACAAAACGAAATAGAAAGCTATGTAGAATCTGTCATCAAAAAAGCTAAAAACGGAGAAATTACAAAAGAACTTCTCAACAAAGCATGCAGAACAAACTATGCGAAAAATGCCTTCAACTGGGGGTTAGGCTTTGTAATATCCGCAGCATTCCTCTCAACCTTTATCCCGAAAATCCAGTACTGGATAACAAGAAAGGTTACAGGTTCTAACGCATTCCCTGGCACTGCCGATTATTCTAATGAGAAGAAATAATAAAAATTATTTCACTCTATGCGGATAATCTTTAGTTATCTTCCAGCCGTCATAGCGAATTAAGGCAGTGCAATAATTTCTATCTAAAGATGGATCAACTTCTGTTTTACATCCGTTTAGTAAACTTTCACGTGTACCATCCCAGTTATACATCCATGGCTCAAACCCCTTATTATAATGATAACGCCAATATATATTATCCGGATTATTATCTTGAACATTAAGGTTAAAAATAAAAGCGAATGCACATATACCGCTGCCGCCTCTATCACCATATTGTCCAATACAATCCTTAGCCTTTGAAGGATAAAAGAACCAATCTCGTGTTGTAGCTTGCTGATATTGTTTCAGTGCACTACCGTCAGGGAAATATACAATAAATGTCCCATCAGACAACTCTTCCGTTTTTATAATTGCCATATAAGGTGCTAAATATTTATTAAACCACTTTAGAGATTCTGATGAATCAGGAATAAGATTGCCTTCATCATCTGTTTGGGCACCCTGTAAATCAGCATACCAATAATTTTTTTCACCATAATCATTCTCAGCCATTGTTACAGCCTGATTTATGGCTGAATAAAATTTTTTTAGTCTTGTTTCAACAACCGTATTTCTGTGATTTTGAATTAATACAGGCATTGTCATAGCTGCAACAACACCGATAATGCCTAAAGTTATTAAAACCTCAGCCAAGGTAAACGCTGCTTTTTTGTGAAGTGAATAAGAGAATAGGTTAA
>ERZ780117.299-NODE-299-length-22958-cov-2.317688_pt1 | contig 22958 bp, 20 predicted proteins | sample MGYA00510985_ERZ780117 | MGnify/ENA primary metagenome ERZ780117 (study PRJEB29588, sample SAMEA2159553) | human gut metagenome | biome: human gut; feature: human-associated habitat; material: faeces | place: Denmark | collected 2008/2010 ...
CGGTTGCTTACGTCGAACATCAGTATCTCGCCATCCTGTCCGGCCTGGCGTACCAGTTCCAAAGTCTTTTGGGCCTCTGTGGCGTTACTTACATAGTTGATAATGATGTGGTAGCCCATTTGAGCTAATTTTACACAGACAGCACGGCCAATGCCACGGCTGCCTCCGGTTACTAATGCATACTTCATTGTTAGGTCTATTTTAGTTTTTTACTATATTCCATATCGGTTCCTTTCCTAATACTTCAGCACAAGTGAAGAGCGCTGTCATGGTCACACCGTGTAACCCGTGCAGCATCAGATTCTGTCCCGTAAGAAGCAGGTTGGAGATGGGTGTACGTGGTGAGAGCAGGGTTATCATCGGATTTCTGAAATCCTTGCGCAGGCCATAAGCTGACCCCTCAGGTGTGAGAGTATAATTACGGTAAGTGAGTGGCGTGCTGGTGTAGCATCCGGTGATCCTATCACGAAGGCCGGGAATGAAACGTTCGGCAAGGGTGATACATTCGTCTGCGACACGCTTCTTCATCGCTTTATAATCTTCACCACGACGGCCCACTTCGGTATGGCTCCATTGTTCACACTCACTCCAGTTCATTGGGGTGAGGAGATCTACCTGTTGTACATACTTACTGCCATCTTCCGGTATGCGGCAACTTACCAGTACTCCGCTTACAGGATTGTTTTTCAGATGAAATGCCCATACATCCGGTTCCTTATAAATATATTGGTTCCAGTTAAAGTATCTGAGAGTTTGCGGCTTGATGCGGAGCGATACGGTGAACATGCCGAAAGTATTCTCCAGATGAGTAATTCTGCTACGATAAACTTTCTTCATCCTGCTGCTTTGTTTCACCAGATTGCAGGTGACAGCAGGATGGATATTGCTGATAAAAATAGTGCCTTCGTAGATTTCTCCATTAGAGCATACTGCATGTACCAGTTTACCGTCTTTTTCCACTAACTCCCGGACTTCGGCATTACAGATAATCTCGCCACCATGCATACGAATGCCATCAGCCAGTGAGTTTACTATCAGAGAACCGTCACCTTTTAATCGCCAACTGCTTTCGATGAAACTTCCGTTACCATGAGCGAAGGTGAACAATGGAAGAGATTCTTTCCGTAATTCCATTTTCAGGGAAGTGCCGCAGAGTACATTTATTAGTAGTGGATCATGGAATGTCTCTGTCAGATACTGATAAGCGCTTGTTTCAAAAAAACGGGAAAGTACTGATGACTCTCCGGTTTGAGGATTCAACGCATCGAATTGCTGTTCACCGCACTGTTTCAGCATATCTGCATATTTGTTCAACGCATCACGTTCAGCTGGAAAGGCTGCTGTCAATGTTTCGACAAATGCATCATATCCTTGTGCGAAGCTGAAAGTCTGATTTCCGATTGTTACCCGGTCGAAATGGTTGTCAAGGCGTTGCCATGGAAGACGCAGCAGTCCCAGATGCCTGAATGCAGAGTGTAGTGATTGTCCCTCGTCCAAACCTCCTACATAGTGAAAGCCTGTATCGAAAGCCAATCCAAGCCTCCTGTAGCTTTGGAGGCATCCACCTGCTTGTGTTCCTCTTTCAAGCAGAAGAACGCTCATACCGGCTTTCGAAAGAATGTGTGCACATTCCAGCCCACCCAGTCCGCTACCTATGATAACTGCATCGTACTTCATTCTTTATTCTTATTAATCATTCTGAAAATGGCCGGTTGTATCACATAAGAGATCACTACTGCCGAAATCATGCCCACAAGAATGGAGAATCCTACTGATTTGATGGCAGGATGTTCGGCAAACAGCATGGAACTCACGGTAACAATCAGGATAAATGCACTGAAGAATATGGCTGTCTTGTGATAACCCAGTAAGATCACCCCAAGGAGGCCGTATTTCTCCTGCCCGCCAATAAGTCCGTTCATCACGAATATGCTATAATCAACCCCTATACCAAAGATGAATGTAGAGATGATAATGTTGATGAGATTGAACCGTACATCAAAAATTACCATTGCCCCCAACACTATAAGCCAGCTCGACAAGATTGGCATAAAACCGAGCAGGGTATGCTTGATATTGAAATGGAAACTGAAGAAGAGTACGATGAGTACAAAGAGCATGGAAACCCATTGCAGCACATTGAAGTCGTCATTCAATTGGATCAGTGTATCTGTGGTATAATAATAGGTGTCGAGCACAAGCAGGTTAGGTGATGAAACTATAGCCTCACAGATACGGTTATAGTCACTTTCCTTGCTGTGGATAGAGTCGTTTTTGCATCTTACGGATGTAAAGCACAGATACTCGTCGTTGTAGGATTGTTCCATCAGAGTAGACTGATAGCCTTCCGGAATAATACTTGCTTCGTAAAGAGCGTCAGGCTCATAATCAGCAGTTGCAAGTTCAAAGAAAGGAGAGAATGCATCGGGAATAAGACCGGCTTCGGGAGCTGTCTTATTGATTAAATCATGTACAAGTTGCAAGCGTTCTCCGGTCCAGAAGTTTTTCCATGCGTCAATGCGTTCTTGTTGTACATGCAAGGGTACAAATATTTGATTCGTATGGGTATAGCTCTTCACAAGTCCGATATTTTGCAGGGAATCGAGTTTGGTAGCCATGATTTCAAAATTCTCTATGGCCTCTTCCATCGTTGCCCCTGAACTTGCGAAGTACTTCTGCTTGTCACCTGTATGGGTTTTGGAACGAAGCAGATTCTCTGAATATGAAGTACTTTCGGCTTTATAGCCTAAGTTGTGCATGTCGGCATCGAATTGGGTCCCTCCGGCAATATAGAATCCTATACACACTACCGCAGTGGCAAGTATGGTGAAAAGCAGTGGCTTTTTACGGTCGAACGGGTAAGCATTAATACGGTCGATGATGGCGAATGCACGGTGATTCAACTTGTTTTTCCTGGGATTGAGGAACTGTGGTAAAAATACCAGGCTGAAGAATGTAGTCCCCACAATGGCGAAAGCTGCGAAGAGCCCAAAGTCCTGTAACAGTTCTGTCCGAATGAAGATAAGTCCCATGAAGGAACCAATGGTGGTAAGGCATCCTAAACAAACAGGTTTGACCTGATCGCGCAACACTTGTTCGGGATCACTGATATATTTATAATGCGTAATGATATGCAGTACATAGCTGAGTGCCACTCCCAGTACTATTGCTCCGATACCGAGTGCCAACAATGAAAAATGTCCTTTTATAAAATACATTGCAGCAAGTCCGAAGAGAGTGCCGAATACCACGGGAAGCAGTAATAGCGGTATGGTATTGTAGTTGCGGAAACAGATGGAAATAAAGATAAGAACCAGTACTAATGAGCCGATAATAGTTCCTTTCAGGTCCGATTTTATTCGCCATGAATTATAGAATCCACTGGCAGGAGTACCGTGATAGCTGATTTTTACGTCGGGAGCAGAGGCAGAAAACTGTTCTATCTGATCATTCAATATGCGGAATAGGGTAGAACCCTGTCCCGTATTGGTGGCTGAATACATGGGTGTAATAAATGCTACACACACTGTGGAGTCTTGGACGAAGAAATGCCCGTTAAGGGTTTTGTAGCTGCCGGCTGCCCCTTCGGTAAAAGGTTTCATCTGTTCCATAAGTAAACCACGCAGTCCTACAGGATCCATCTGTATAAGTTCGGGAAACATACTTCCCACCGGACTCAACAAGTCATCGTGGTTAGCTTTCATTTGTAGCTTCATGTGTGGGTAGGTAAGCATCGCATCGAGACGAGTGTAGACGCTTGTGTCGATATATGCCGGTAAGTGCGCACTCATATAATCGATAACGTCCAGCATCAGGTCATCGGGCAATCTGTAGAAAATGTTTCCGATGACCTGCTGTGTTGAGTCCATGGCTGCATTTCTAGATTCCAGAGAATCAATGAAAGCATCACATATTTCGGTTATATGTTCCACAGAGGCTCCATTCTTTCCTTCAAAGAGCAAGAATGTTTTATCCTTGATGCGCAGGTTGGCAAAGGCGAGTTTGGTAGTACCATCTTCATTTTTCGATGAGGGCATCAGTTTGTTGATGTCTTCTTCCAGATATATTTTTGAGGCAAAATATCCGAAGAAGGCATATAAAGCAATCATTGACACCCAGAAAACTGCGCGATAATTACGGAAAAAGCGATAAATCTTTATGCAGAATTCTGTCATGCTACCATCTCTTTATATCTTTATTATTCATTCTGCCCGAAGTGTGATTCTATATAATCATAGAGATTGTTGAAGGTCTGAATCTTCTGCAAATCGGTTACGGGGATTTTGATCTTGTAAGTATGCTGGATAATGGCTACAAGATCCACAAGACTGAGGCTGTCCAACGAGAGTGTTTCCTTTACATTGGCATTCGGTGTAAAAAGGTCCTGATCAATTTCAAATTCTTCAGCCAATATGGCATTTACCTGTTCAATAATACTTTCACGTGTCATAATAATTTTCTTTTTAAATGGTTACTATAATTTTCTTACAATAAGGGTTGAGTTTGTTCCGCCGAACCCAAAGGAATTGGAAAGGAACATATCAAAGTGCGCTTCGCGCGTTTCCGGTAATATATGGATACGGGCAGTTTCCTCATCCGGATTTTCAAAGTTGATGTTTCCTGCTATAAAGTCGTTCTTCATCATCAACATCGAGTAGATCAGTTCGCTGGCACCAGCCATCCACATCTCATGCCCTGTCTGGCTTTTGGTGGAGGTTACGGGAACCTTGCAATCGCCGAATATCTGAGCTATGGCTGACGCTTCTCTGCTATCTCCGATACGTGTAGAGGTGGCATGTGCATTGATATAACCTATTTGTTGGGGAGATATACCCCCCTTGTTCAGACACAATTCAAGCGAACGGGCCGGCCCTGCTACATTGGGAGTGGAAATATGATCCCCATTGCCCGAGAATCCCCAACTTACTATTTCTGCGAGTATGGGTGCCCCTCGCTTCACGGCATGTTCGTAGCTCTCTATGATTACTGTTGCCGCACCACCACCGGGTACCAGACCGTCACGGTCGCGGTCGAACGGACGGCTGGCCTTGGTGGGATTGTCTTCACGTATAGAGAATGATTGGATGCCGTCGAATGAAGCCACGCTGTATAAGTTGGTTTCCTGAGCACCGCCGCATATAATGCAATCCTGCATTCCGCTACGTATAAGTGTGTATGCCAATCCTATAGCCTGGGAACCGGATGCACATGCGGCTGAGGCCGTCAGGTTAATACCTCGCAGTTTGAACAGGCAGGCAAGATTCATCGTCACGGTAGAGTTCATCGACTGGAAAATGGCACCGCTGCCGCAAGCTGATGTATCCTTGAACTCACGAAACTTATCGAGCGCCTGCATGGTAGCTTCAGCTACGGAGTCGTTTCCATAGATAATGCCGATCTCATTTCTGTCCATATAATCTTGATCCAGCTTTGCATTTTCGAGGGCCGACCGTGTGGCCATATAAGCATATTGAGCTTCCTCGGGCATGAAATGCCGTAAATTGCGTGGGATGAACGGTTTAAGGTCAGGACGCTCTACATCTGCACATAATGCGGAACGGAATCCGGCATCTTTGCGTTCCTGGCTGAAGATAATGCCGCTTTTTCCGGTATATAGCGAATCGCGTACATCTTCGAGTGTTTTTCCGAGGCACGACCATATCCCCATACCTGTGATAACTACTTTTCTTTCCATATCTCTTTTTATCGTTATTATAATTTCTTTTTATAGCATCGTCTCCTTTTTGTCAGGGTGGGATGCAGGGGCTTCCATTGGGTCAGTTCTTTTACATTGTCTTCCAGTTGCGGACCTGTCTCAGCCCATTTAAAGTGACGCTCATTATAAACCGGTATAAGATCATCGAAGAATAATGCGTTTACCCCCAGTCCCTGATAATCGGGACGCACCGCTATCAGGAGCAGTTCGGCTTTTTCCTCTTTTTTCCATTTCAGGGCACGAACCAGATGATACCACCCTAAGGGGAATAGTTTTCCTTTGGCTTTTTGCAGGGCATGAGACAGACTTCCCATGGTGATTGCCACTCCTATAACTTCTTCATTCTCATTTTGTATGACGGGCAGCATTTGCTTGTCTATCAGCGGGAAGTATCGTTTGACATACATATCCACTTGTTTGTCTGATAATTCTGTATAGCCGAAGAGGGGAGCATAGGCAGTGTTTAAGAGTTTGAATACTTTCCTTCCATAACCGTGCTTTACAACATCAGCGTTGGTTAATTTCTTCACTCGTAGTCCGAACATCTCTTTTGAAAGTTGGGTCACACGGGCATATTTAGACGGTATTTCTTTGGGTACTTCAATGCAAACCTGCACCCAATCCACTTCCTTTTCATATCCTAACATGTCCATGTGTTTGGGATAGTAGGGATAGTTATATATTGTAATCATTGATCCCAGCTTATCGAAATCTTCAATAAGCATCCCTTCCTTGTCGAAATCGAAAATTCCCATCGGGCCTTGTATATAATCCATACCATGTTCCTTGCCCCATTGCTCCACGGTTTTCAGCAGTGCGGCTGATACTTCCAGGTCATCAATAAAGTCTATGAATCCGAATCGGACGTTCTTCGTTTGCCATTTTTGGTTGGCTCGATAGTTGATGATACCCGCTATGCGGCCAACCGGTTTTCCTGCTTCGTTATATGCAATAAAAGGTTGTAGGACGGAGTATTCCAGTCCTGCATTCTTACGCGGGTTAAATGTATTACGAATATCCATTTCCAAGTCAGGAACGTAGTATGGACAGTCTGCATACAACCAGTTTGTGAACTTCACAAAATCGTCCATTTCACGCTTCGTTTCTACTTTTTTTATACTGATATTTTCCATAATGAGGGTAAAAATATAAAAGGATTTTCTTATCACAAAGTGGATGAAATAAGTTGCGCCTTATTAACCAATGTTTGAGGATTTCAGAATATCGTTGACCGCTATGATGTGTTTATCTGGGAAACTATGACAATATTATTGATGCGCATATTGTCCTCTTTTTAGTTTGATTCTAAGCTATTCATTTGTTTTACACCAGGGATCATTTCGTGCAGGACTAATGAATAGTATGTTTATCCTTAGGAACAATTGGGTGTTGACCTTGGTCAACAGGCTTGTTAACCAAGGTTGACGGATTCGTTAGCCAAGGTTGATAGGCCTGTTAACCAAGGTCAACACCCGATAAGACTTACTGTGGAGATGAAGAACAAGCAGGGCAAAAGCAAACGACTGCCTGTCTGTTGCTAAATAACTGCTTATGCTTTTATTGTGAATGGTGTGGGATGAACTTCCTGAAGTATGATATACTTATCCGAAAATGTACAGAGTGTTCGATATCGGACACTCTTCTTTTTTCTCTATCGTCTTGTTTTCAGTTACTTACATTTTTGGCACGCATTTAGTATATATAAATAATGTGAATAATATGCCTGTTCGTTTTTGAAAGCGGAACAGGTTGAAAACTGATAAAATAATAAATAACTCAATATTCAACATGGACAGAGAAATTCCGAAAGAAGTGCGTAACAAAGAGCGCAACAAGAAAATTATCCGCTACGGTGGCATCGGCGTGGCAAGTGTAATCGTTATCAGCGTACTCATCTCATTTATGCGTACGGGAGTGAAAACAAAAGATCTGGTGTTTTCTACGGTTGATAAGGGTACGATTGAAGTCAGTGTTAGTGCATCAGGAAAAGTGGTGCCGGCTTTTGAGGAAATCATCAATTCACCTATCAATACCCGAATTGTCGAGATATATAAGAAAGGTGGAGACAGTGTGGATATAGGTACACCAATCTTGAAACTTGACTTGCAGAGCGTGGAGACGGACTACAAGAAATTGCTGGATGAAGAACAGATGCGCAGCTATAAGTTGAATCAGCTTCGGGTGAATAATCAGACCAAACTGAATGATCTGGCTATGAAGATTAAAGTATCGGCCATGCAGTTGAACCGTAAAAAAGTGGAATTGCGTAATGAGCAGTATCTCGACAGCTTGGGTTCGGGAACTACGGATAAAGTGCGTCAGGCTGAACTCAGCTATAATGTGGCCCAGTTGGAATATGAGCAGCTGGAGCAGCAGTATGATAATGAAAAGGAAGTGCTTGCTGCCGAATATAAAGTTCAGGAATTGGATTTCAGCATATTCCGCAAGGGACTTGCCGAGATGAAACGTACGCTGGATGATGCACAGATTCGCTCACCGCGTAAAGCTATTCTTACCTATATAAATAATCAGATTGGTGCGCAGGTTTCACAGGGTAGCCAGCTTGCAGTGATTTCCGACCTCAGCCACTTCAAAGTAGAAGGTGAAATAGCTGATACATACGGTGACCGTGTGGCAGCGGGAGGCAAAGCGATTGTAAAAATAGGCAGTGAGAAACTGGAGGGTACAGTTAGCAGTGTGACACCGTTGTCGAAGAATGGAGTGATCTCTTTTACGGTACAGTTGAATGAAGATAATAACCGTCGTTTGCGTTCGGGCTTGAAAACGGATGTCTATGTGATGAATGCAGTGAAAGAAGATGTAATGCGCATTGCTAATGCTTCTTATTATGTGGGACGCGGTGAGTATGAGCTTTTCGTTCGTAACTCTGATAAAGAGATTGTGAAACGTAAGGTACAGTTGGGAGACAGTAACTTTGAGTTTGTGGAAGTAGCCAGCGGCTTACAACCGGGTGACCAGGTGGTGGTGAGCGATATGAGCAACTATAAAAATAAGAATAAGCTGAAACTGAATTAGCTGTAAGTAACCTGATACATAAATCTTATGCACAGGTTTATATCCCCTATAGTGTATCCTCCTATGCGATAATCATTAAAAACGATGATACTATGATTAAACTTTATCTTAAACAAGCGTGGACCATGATAAAGCAGCATCGGCTCTTTACCGGAATCTACGTGGTGGGTACAGGACTTTCAATAGCCCTTGTCATGACACTGTTCATTATCTTTTATGTGAAGTTTGCGCCCATATATCCCGAATATAATCGCAACCGGATGCTGACAGTGACGAAAATGAAGTCTTATCCTAAAGATAATGATAAGAGTTGGAACTGCTCTGCCGTTAGTTATGATGTAGTGAAGATGTTGCAAGATTTGCCACATCTGGAAGCCATTGGTGCAACAGCAAGTAACTATCGTGAAAATTACGTAGAGGTTCCAGATAATAATGAGCCGATTAGCGTAACCCCGCTTTATACTGATGTCGGCTTCTGGAAGGTTTTCACTTTTCGATTTCTGCATGGAAAATCTTTCACGCAAGCGGATATCGATGCGAAACGCAGGGAAGTGGTTCTTCCGGTGAGCGTGGCGAGGAAGCTGTTTGCTACAGATGACGTAGTGGGAAGGCGCTTTAATATGGATGCACAGGAATATCGGGTTTGCGGAGTGGTGGAAGATGTTTCTGCTGCTACGCCTTCTTCTGTGGGAGATATGTGGTTACCGATAACGCTTAATTCCTGGGTTACTTCGGATGCTACCGGGAAATTGGTAGGTAGTGTCGGTATATATATGACCGCTCCTGATGCTGAGGATAAAGAAGCCTTAAAGGAGGAAGTGCGTGAAGTTTTCAGGAAATTGAATCTTGCCTCCGATAAGTACATGAATGATTTAATGGGGCAGCCCGATGATTATTGGGCCAGTACATTCCGGTTCGACTCTTGTTCAGCTCCTGATTTGGCTTCTGAGTTGAGAATGTATTTTTATATGTTGCTTGCTTTACTTTTCATTCCTGCAATGAACCTGAGTGGTATGATGTCTTCACGTATGGACGAGCGCCTTTCCGAGTTGGGAGTACGCAAAACTTATGGTGCTACTAATATGAGGCTTATAGGGCAGGTATTATGGGAAAATCTCTTGCTAACCTGCATTGGCGGGTTACTGGGATTACTGATCTCTTATCTGATTGTGCTGACGGCAAGTGACTGGATACTTACTCTCTTTGACAGTTATACAGATGTGGAAAAAACTCCTTTCCTCTCATTCGAGATGCTTTTCAATCCGACGGTATTCTGTGCGTCATTCGGACTTTGCGTGCTACTGAACCTCATATCTGCACTTATTCCTGCAATATGGGCATTGCGCCGAAACATTATTCAGTCGTTGAACTCTAAACGTTAAGATGCTATGATGAAGATAATAAGACACCAATTATGGAATCAGCGCCGGCAGAATGGTTGGATATTTGTGGAACTGGTGGTCGTGAGCTTTTTTCTCTGGACGGTAATCGATCCTATTTATGTATTGACATCCAATCTTGCCATTGATCCCGGTTATAATGAGGAACGGGCGTATGCCCTTTATATGGAATACTATGATGAATTGCATGGTAAGTATGACAAAACCCAGGACAGCACTGCGATTAAGCAGGAGAATCTGTATCGTATTACCCGCTTGGTGAAGAACTGTCCGGAAGTGGAAAGCTTTGCTTTGGTGACCAGTGCCAGCTTCCCAAACAGCTCTTCGTGGAATGGCGCAGAATACTTCAATGACACATTGAAGGTACATTCGCAATATTACCAGTTTGTACAGACAGAGGGGGGAGATGTATTCCGTACGTATGGTATGAAGGATGCCAAGAGTGGACAGATAATGTCTTTGCCCGAAGATTGCGCTGCTCGTGAAGGGGTGTTTATTACAGAACGTATGGCAGAAGAGCTTTTTGGCACCACAGATGCGGTAGGTAAAAGGGTGAGGTATAATGACAGTACTTTCCATGAGGTCATGGGAGTATTGCAGGATTATAAACACCGGATTAATGAACAACCGGGTAATCTGTTGATACAGGTAAATAGTAAGGTAGGGAATCACAGTTGGATTCAGTGGATGTATATGTTGACTTTCAAATTGAAACCCAATGTGGATGTCCCGACTTTTGAGAAACGCTTCAAGGCGGAAGTGGTTCCCCAGCTGAATGTAGGTAATTTCTATTTTACCAAGTTGGGACGTTTTGCAGATATCCGCCACAAATATGAAAATGAGAGTGGAGTGACGAATACTTTACGCCTGCAATATTCATTGGCAGGATTTGCTTTGCTCTGCGTGTTCCTTGGCATGGTAGGCACATTCTGGATACGCTGTAATGCACGGAGGCAAGATATCGGATTGATGCGCAGTATGGGAGCTACAAAGAAAGTTATCCGCAATCAGTTTCTGATGGAGGCATGGCTACTGGTAACAATCGCATTTGCAGTTTCTCTGCCATTGACTATGCACCGTATCTATGTATCAGGTTTTGCCAATCCGTCTGAGAATGGTAATCCTGTATACTGGCAAAACCAGCCACTGACGCATTTTCTGATAGTCAGTGTACTGGCGTATATCGTATTGCTTATTATTGCATTGCTGGGTACGTATGCACCCGTTACCCGCGCGGCAAAGATATTGCCTGCTGAAGCTTTAAGAGATGAATAAAATAACGATGCGGACAGCTGAAAACGGACAGAGTGTTCATTTCCGAACAGCTGCTTATAAATGTAAATGATTGATAATGAATGTATGTTTGCTTTGGCATACCATTTGACTGAAAGCTGTGAAGAATCTATAAATTGAGAACTGAATAAATCAATAACAATTAAATACTTACCATTATGATTAAATTGACTGAGATAAACAAGATTTATCGTACGAATGAGATTGAAACCGTGGCATTGGAAAATGTGAACCTCGAAGTTGAAAAGGGAGAATTTCTCAGTATCATGGGACCTTCCGGTTGTGGAAAATCTACATTGCTCAACATTATAGGGCTTTTGGATGCCCCCACGAGTGGGATCATTGAGATTGGTGGTACTCGTACAGATGGTATGAAGGATAAGCAACTGGCTGCTTTCCGTAATAAGAAGTTGGGCTTTGTGTTTCAGTCTTTCCACTTGATTAACTCATTAAATGTGCTCGATAATGTAGAACTTCCTTTATTATATAGAAAGGTGTCTGCAAAGGAACGCCGCCACTTGGCAGAAGAGGTGTTGGCAAAGGTCGGTTTGAGCCACCGTATGCGTCACATGCCTACACAACTCTCCGGTGGTCAGTGTCAGCGTGTAGCTATTGCCCGTGCGCTGGTTAATAATCCGGCCATTATTATGGCGGACGAACCTACCGGCAACCTTGATACGAAATCAAGTTATGAAATTATGGATATTTTTAAAGCTATGAATGATGAGGGCAAAACCATTGTTATGGTTACGCACGAACCGGATATTGCCCAGCAGACCAAACGCATTTTGGTTATGCGCGACGGCAAACTCGTCAGTGACGAGTGGAGGTGACGGCAGATGTTTAACGAATCCATTAAAATGGCGCTTGACGGTATGCTTACCAACAAACTGCGTACATTCTTAACGCTTTTGGGCATTATTATCGGCGTCGGTGCTGTTATAGCCATGGTAAGCCTTGGCTTTGGCGTTAAGGAACAGATAAAAAGCAATATTTCCAGCCTTGGCAGCAACCTTTTAATTGTAATGAGCGGCGGGCGCACGCCGAGCGGCGCACGTTTGCCCATGGGCGAAGGCGCCAGGCTTACCGCAGAAGACGCTGAAGCAATAGAAAAACAGATTGACGGCATTGCGCACGTAGCACCTGCGGTTTCGCGTTCTTACCAGTTTGTTGCCGGCAACCAGAACTGGACGGCAAGTGTTGAAGGCACTACGCCAAATATTCTCGATATCCGCAACTATCAGCTTGAGGACGGGCGCAATTTAAACCAGCGGGATATTACGAGCCGTGACCGTGTCTGCGTTATCGGGCAGACTATTGTAGATAATTTATTCCCGGACGGCGACGCTGTTGGCAAAACCGTGCGCATTAATAAGGCGCCGTTTAAGGTTGTCGGCGTTTTGCAGACGAAAGGCCAGTCCTCCAGTGGACAGGACCAGGATGATGTGGTATTTATTCCGCTTACAACAGCGCAGAACCGTATGATGGGCATTACTTACATCAGCCGCATTACCATTCAGGCAGAGAATGAAAATGTTGTTGACCAGGTACAGGCGGATGTGGAAGCGCTCCTGCGCGTGCGCCATAAAATTCAGGATGATGAGTATGATGATTTTACGGTGCGCAATCTGGCGGCGTTAATGGATACCATGATGGAAACGGCAAATACCATTACCATGCTTTTGGGCTGCATAGCGGCAATCAGCCTTCTGGTAGGCGGCATTGGCATAATGAATATTATGCTGGTTTCGGTTACGGAGCGTACGCGTGAAATCGGTATCCGCAAAGCGTTAGGCGCAACGTATGATAATATTCTGCTGCAGTTTTTAATTGAAGCGATGGTTATAGGCATTGTCGGCGGTACGCTGGGCGTACTGCTTGGCGTAGGCGCTTCTTATGCCATCAGTTATTTTGCGGGGTGGATGACGATAATTTCCGTACCTGTAATTTTAATAGCGGTACTGTTTTCGGTCGGCATAGGCCTGTTCTTTGGCATTTACCCGGCGCGCAAGGCTGCGCTGCTCGACCCGATTGAGGCACTGCGCTATGAATAACGGCAAAAATAAAAAGCATAAAACTACATACAAAGAAGTTTTAATGGCCTTCTATGAATATCTTAGAAGGCCTAAAACTGTTTTTGATATTAAAGACCGGCTGAAAGCTTTAATTTTTTTTGCAATAATTATCTGGATATTGGAAGAAATTGCTCAATTTTTTGCCAAGATGTGATATAATTACTTGATAGATATGTTTTATTTTGGAGGAAAGCAGCTGTGACAGTAAAAAAGCTGGGCATTATCGGCGGGTCTTTTGACCCTGTTCATAAAGGGCATTTGAGCAGCGCGGAATTTGTATACCGTACCCTTAATCTGGATAAGGTAATTTTTGTGCCGGCCTTTATTGCACCGCATAAAATAGGGCTGGAGTTTGCTCCGGCAGCAGACCGTTACCGCATGACGGAACTGGCAGTACAGGATTATCCTTATTTTGATGTCAGCGATGTGGAGTTAAAACGCAGCGGCATTTCCTATACTTATGATACGGTGCTGGAATTAAAAAAGCAGTATCCGGGATATGAGCTGTATTTTATTGTTGGTGCGGATTCCGTGCCTCAGCTTAATACATGGAACCATATTTATGAATTACTGAATGAAGTTACGTTTGTTGCCGTGGCAAGGCCGGGGTATGCCAAAGCCTTTGCCCGTGCGCGTGAATATTTCGGCGGGCTTGGCGAAGAAAAAATTATGCTTTTAAAAATGCCTGAGCAGCCCGTATCGTCAACGGAAATACGCGAGTGCATAAAAAACGGCGAAAGCATTGACGGCATGGTGCCGGAAGCGGTGCGTGACTACATTTTAGAGAAGGGTTTATACCGTTAAGCGGAAGGAAGGAAACAATAAATGCTTACAATTCAGGAAATGAAGGATATGCTGGAAAAAGCATTGCCGCCCAAACGTTTTAAACATTCGCTCGGCGTTTACGAAACGGCGCTGAAAATGGCAGAGCATTACGGCATGCCGCAGGAAAAAGTTGCTGTTGCTGCACTTTTGCATGACTGCGGGCGTGAAGTGCCGACCGATAAACAGGTTGAAAAAGCCGAAGAACTTGGCATGGAAGTTGATTATGTGGAACGCCGCCAGCCGATTTTGCTGCATGCAAAAATGGGCGCTTATTTTGCGGAACATAAATACGGCATAACCGACCCGGAAATTTTGGAGGCTATCAGGCTGCACAGCACCGGTGCTCCCGATATGACGGAGCTGGATATGGTTGTATACCTGGCCGACCTGATTGAGCCCGGCAGGGATTTTGACGGCGTGGAAAAACTGCGTAAGGTTTGTTTTGAAAATCTGGAAAAAGCCATGGTTAAATCTTACGCCAACACCATTGAATATTTGCTGGACAATAAACTTTTAATTCACCCGGACTGCATTTTTGGATATAACCAGCTGATTGTAAAATTAAAAAACTAAACTTGCTGTTAGGAGATTTTTATGGCTTTAGAAGAAGATAACCTTCCGCAGCGCCCGCACCGCAAACGCAGGCTGAGATGGGGAAGGCTGGTATTTTTTATAGTGCTGCTGGCCGCTGTTGTAACAGCAGGTTTTTGGGGCGCGGTATGGTGCTATGATAATCTTATTGCACCGCCCAAGGTGGATGTTGTCGGTGCCGACAGCAAAATAACGGCGGATGAAACGCTTAACAGCCGCATTAACGTATTGCTTCTGGGCATTGACGACGGCGACAGCGAAGCGGCAGAAAGCGAACCGAAGCGTACAGACGCCATGATGCTGGCAAGCTTTGACCCCGAAGGCAATGAGGTGGCGCTTGTATCCATGCCGCGCGATACCATGGTGCAGATACCCGGGCATAAAGGGTATGATAAAATCAATGCGGCGTATGCTTACGGCGGCGTAATGCTTGCCAAGCAAACCGTTGCCAATCTTTTGCGCGTGCCTATCCACTATTATGTGCTTGTAGACTGGCGTGCGTTTAAAGAATCAATCGACCTTATCGGCGGCGTTGATTTGTACGTTGACAAAGACATGTCCTACGAAGACCCTTATGCCGATCTTGTAATTGACATCAAGCACGGCTACCAGCATTTAAACGGTGAACTTGCCGGGCAGTATGTGCGTTTCCGCAAGGATGAGCTTGGCGATATCGGGCGCGTGCAGCGCCAGCAGAAATTTATGATGGCACTGGCGGCACAGATTTTTAATATTGATACCGTTACCAAAATACCGGCGCTGTTTTCTACGGTAGACCGGCATGTGGAAACGGATATGGATACCATGACGATGATTAAGGCTGCCAACACCTTTAAACTTTTTGGCGACCAGAATTTAAAAAGCTGCATGCTTTACGGCGATTTTTATGATGCGCCCGACGGCATAAGCTATTGGCGTACTTCGCAGCAGCAGGTTGAAAGAACTTTGGATGAACTGGGTATTCCCTATATGAAAGAAGAAGGGGAAACCGAAAACCCTACAGCAGATAATGCCGGACAGGCAGAAGAAAACATAAAAAATAATGACAACACAGCAAAGGAGGCTGAACAATGAATTTAACCCCTCAGCAGGTAGCACGCAAAATCGCTGCCGCAGCATCTGACAAAAAGGCAAGGGATATTTTGCTTTTAAACATGGAAAACCTTTCGCCCTTGACAGATTATTTTATTATTGCCAGCGCAGATAACGTAACGCTTGTTAAAGCTGTTGCCGACAATATTGAAGAAAAACTGGCAGAAGAAGGTATTCTGCCTTCCCATACAGAAGGATATGCCGAAGGACGCTGGATTTTAATGGATTACGGCGACTGCGTGGCGCATATCTTTTTAGAAGAAGACCGCGATTTTTATAATTTGGAACAGTTGTGGGCAGATGCTCCTTCGGAATCTTTTGCGGAGGAAGAAAATGAATAAAGTGCAGCCGCATGCCAAATACCGTCCCGGTGATGTAGTAACTTTAAAAGCTGTGCGTGCTTCCGAAATGGGTGTATTTTTGGACGCAGGCACCGGCAATACCGACGACGATATTTTACTGCATAAATTGCAGCAGGAAACCGAGGTAAAGGTTGGCGATTCCGTTAAGGTTTACCTGTATCTCGACCCGCACGGACGCCTTACCGCCAGCATGAAACTGCCTAAAATGCGTGAAGGGCAGCTTGGCTACGTTAAAGTTTTAAGCGTTACGCGTGACGGCGGTTTTGTCGACATCGGCGCAGAGCGCGGCGTATTTTTGCCGTACAGCCAGATGCGCGGGCATGTGTCGCCGGGGCAGCTTGTATGGGTTAAGCTGTATCGCGATAAAACAGGCCGTCAGGCTGTAAGCATGCGCGTGGACAAGGAAATGCAGAAGGCATCCAAACCGGCATCCGGTATTAAAGTCGGTGATACCGTAACCGGTACTATTTATAATATTTTGCCGGAAGGCTTTTTCATCTTTACAAGCCAGCGCTTTTTAGGCTTTTTGCACCGCAGCGAAGTGCCCGGCGGCAGGCTTGATTTTGGGCAGGAAATTACCGCCCGTGTGGCTTATGTCCGTGCCGACGGCAGGCTGAACCTTTCCATGCGCCAGCAGAAGGAACATGCTATGGTTGCCGATGCGGAAGATATTTTAAGCTTTTTAAAGAAGCGCGGCGGCAAAATGCCTTACTGCGATGATACGCCAATGGAAATCATTAAAGAAAAGTTCGGCATCAGCAAAGCTGCGTTTAAACGTGCCCTGGGGCGTCTTTTGCGTCAGGGGCTGATTCGTCAGGAAGAAGGCTGGACGATTCTGCTGGAAAATCCTGAGGACAATAAAAAATGACAGACATACTGCTTATTGTTTTTGTTTCAATAAGTGTATTTATGGCGTCTTTATTCAGCACTGTTACCGGGTTCGGTTTTGCCCTGGTGGCAGTGCCATTTTTAATGCCTGTTTTGGGTGCGCATGAAACGGTTGTGTTCATAATTTTTGGCACCTGCCTTGTAAAAATGATAGTGTTGTGGAATACGCGCAAACATTTTGAAAGGCATACTGTGGCCGTAACGGTTGCAGGCAGTGTGCTCGGCAGCCTGCCGGGAAGCTATTTGTTAAATGCCATATCACCGGCATATTTGCAGATTTTGCTGGGAACCGTACTTGTAATTGTGCTTTTCATGATGGGTATGCACTTGGATTTAAGCGTTAAAAATAAAACTGTTGGGCGTATAACGGCAGGCTTTTTAAGCGGGTTTTCCGCTGCAACAACAAGTATCAGCGGCCCGCCGGTTGCCTTGTATTTTTTAACCGAAGGGCGCGATAAGCTTGTAACGCGTGCCAACATGTGCTGGATTTTCGCCTTCGGCAATATTGGTACCATGTTTTCACTGGCTCTTTCTGGCAGCAGCATCAGCGGCGATTTAATGCTGCTGGCGGCTTATGTTACTCTGCCTATGCTTTTGGGCACATGGATTGGCGAACGCTGTTTTTATAAAATCAATCAACATTTGTTTATAAGGCTTACGCAGATTTTTATTGTTATCGGCGCATGTACTGCGCTGTACCGCGGCATAACGGCTTTATTGTAAAATTTACGCATAATAAAAGGCAAAAGAAGGAGGCTGAAAATTACGGATATATTATTTGTTTTATATATTTCGGTAAGCGTTTTTATAGCTTCTTTGTTTTTTGCCGTTACTGGCTTTACGCTTTCTTTGGTGGCGGTGCCGTTTTTAATGCCGGTTTTAGGGCCTAAAGAAACCGTGGTGTTTATTATTTTCGGCACATTTCTTGCCAAAGTTGTGGCACTGTGGAATACGCGCCGCGATTTTGAGTGGAGTACGGTTTTGGTAACTGTTTTCGGCAGTATTATGGGCAGCATTCCCGGCGGTTACGTTTTAAATGCCATACCGGCGGCGTATTTACAAATTTTACTGGGCATAATGCTGCTTGCCGTAATGCTTTTAATGGGCAGAAAATTTGAAATTAACATACAGAATAAAACTGCCGGGCGCATTGCAGCAGGGTTTATAAGCGGTTTTGCGGCGGCAATGAGGAGTATCAGCGGCCCGCCGGTGGCGCTGTACTTTTTGGCAGAAGGGCGTGATAAAACGGTAACGCGCGCCAATATGTGCTGGATTTTTGCCTTCGGCAGCCTTGGCACAATGGCATCGCTGTTGGCAGCAGGAAGTTTCATCAGTGCGGATTTAATGCTGCTTGCAGTTTATGCTGCACTGCCGCTGCTTTTAGGCATGTGGCTTGGTGAGCGCTGCTTTCATAAAATTAATCAGCGTTTATTTATACGGCTCAGCAAAGGCTTTGTCATTATCGGTGCCTGCACGGCATTATACCGCGGCATAACGGCGCTTTTATAAATTGCTGTAACATTGTTTACAAAATAATTTGCGCAAAAAATATTTTTGCCAAAATTTGTATTTTTGCTTGACGGCTTTATTCCGGCAGGTTAAAATTACAACATCAAATAACTTTAAGGTGTGTGTATTTATGGAACAGATTTGGCAGCAAAATGCTAAAAGTGCATACTTTTTCGGCTTTAGCCAGGGCTATTTTTACTTTAGCGCTGGCCGTTTTGCATGCTCAAAATCTCATAGAAGTTATACCGTAAACAGATGCCTTGACTTCAGCAGTTGGCTGTAAATTAAACAAGTTTTTGTAATCAGGCTCTCTTACGAGGCCTGATTTTTTTTATAGGTTTAATCAAAAATTCAAATATTATTAAAGGGGAGAGAAATATGGTAATTGTAATGAAACCCGGCACGCCGGAACAGGAATGGAAAAAAATTAAGGAAAATCTTGAAGGCAGAGGCTATCAGATTAACGAAATCGTCGGCAGCGGCCAGACTATTTTAGGTGTTATCGGCGATACCAGCGCGCTGGATATGAACATGTTGAAGGTTAACGAATGCGTCGATAAAGTAATGCGCGTTCAGGAACCTTTTAAACGTGCCAACCGCAGCTTCCACCCGGAAGACAGCGTTATTGATGTAAGCGGCGTAAAAATAGGCGGGCGCAAGCTGGCAGTTATTGCCGGCCCTTGCTCAGTTGAAAATGAAAAGCAGATTGTCGGCGTTGCCAAATCCGTAAAACTTGCCGGTGCAACATTGCTGCGCGGCGGTGCTTTCAAACCGCGTACATCGCCATACTCTTTCCAGGGATTAAAAGAAGAAGGGCTTGACCTTTTGAAAATAGCACGTAAAGAAACCGGGCTGCCGATTGTAACGGAAATTATGTCCGCCAGAATGTTGGAACGCTTTGTTGAAGATGTTGATTTGATTCAGGTTGGCGCACGCAATATGCAGAACTTTGAGCTTTTAAAAGAACTTGGCAGAACCAACGTGCCGGTGCTGTTAAAACGCGGTCTTTCCGCAACTATCGAAGAATGGCTGATGGCGGCGGAATACATTATGGCAGGCGGCAACGACAACGTAATTTTGTGCGAGCGCGGCATCCGCACATTTGAAACCTACACCCGCAACACGCTTGATTTAAGCGCGATTCCCGCAGTTAAAAAATTAAGTCATCTGCCGGTTATTGTAGACCCGAGCCATGCAGCAGGTTTGTGGTGGATGGTTGAGCCGATGGCAAAAGCTGCCGTTGCAGCAGGCGCAGACGGTTTAATAATTGAAGTACACAATGACCCGGAACACGCTTTGTGCGATGGTGCGCAGTCGCTTAAACCGGAACGTTTCGCACGTTTGATGGGTGAACTGAGCGGCATTGCCAAGATTGTGGGCAGAGAACTGTAAAATGCAGTATAATTGGTAGTATGGAAGGATAGAAGGATAGAAGGATAGAAGGATAGAAGGAGTGACTTTAGTGGACGCAGGCTTTTGCAGCAGATTGCAGGAACAATGCTTTGCCATTATCGGCATGGGACTGATAGGAGGTTCTTATGCCAAAGCGTTAAGGCGGCTGGGTGTAAAAAACATTACCGGCGTTGATGTTAATAAAAATGTTTTGCAGCAGGCACTGGCAGACGGAGTTATAGACCGTGCTTATGAAAATGCCGGGGCTTATCTGACTGAGGCAGATGTAATAATCTGCTGCATCTACCCCAAGGCGGTTACGGAATTTTTGCGGCAGGCAGCGCCGTTTATAAAAAAGGGCGCAGTAATAACGGATGTATCGGGCCGAAAGGGCAGCCTGCCTTATGAGGCGCAGCAGCTTGTGCCGGAAGGGGCGGAATTTATTTCCGGCCACCCGATGGCTGGGCGCCAGGGCAATGGTTATGATATGTCGCAGGCAGAAATTTTTAACGGGGCCAATTACATTGTTGTTCCTACACCTGCAAACAGTAAAGCGGCAGTTAACTGGCTGAAAAATTTTGCGTTTTGCCTTGGCTGCGGCCATGTGGAAGAAATAACGCCCGAAGACCACGATAAAATTATTGCCTATACCAGCAATCTGCCGCATGCAGCTGCTGCGGCGCTTATTAACAGCGACAGGTTCAGCGGGCAAAGCTGCTGGTTTATTGGCGGCGGTTTCCGCGATGTAACGCGTATTGCCGATATTAATGCAGGTTTGTGGAGCGATTTATTTTTGGAAAACCGCGAAAATGTTTTAAGCGAACTGGAAAATTTTAGAACGCAAATTGAAACGCTGCAAAAGCTGATTAACGAAAATAACCGTGAAGGTTTGCAGGAGTTTTTGCAAAAGGCAGCCTGCCACAGGAAGGAAATTGTTTTATGAGCATTATCAGGGTGAATTTAGGTGCAAAATCCTATAATATAGAAATTGCCGCAGGGCTTTTGGACACTGCCGGAGAAAAACTCCGCAGCATCAGCAAGGCGCAGCGCGCTGCCGTTATCAGCGACAGCAATGTTGATGCGCTTTATGGAGAACGTTTGCAGGCGGCACTTGCAGGCAGCGGCTTTAAAGTAACGCGCATAGTTTTTCCTGCCGGGGAAAAAAGCAAATGCTTAACTGAACTTGCCAGAATTTATGACAGGCTTGCGGAAGCAGGCATTACCCGCAGCGACCTTGTAGTTGCGCTTGGCGGCGGTGTTACAGGTGACCTTGGCGGCTTTGCGGCGGCAACATTTCTGCGCGGCGTTGATTATGTGCAGATTCCTACATCGCTGCTGGCACAGATTGACAGCAGTGTGGGCGGCAAAGTAGCGGTTGATTTGCCTGCCGGCAAGAACCTTGTAGGTAATTTTTATCAGCCTAAGCTGGTGCTTATTGATACTACGCTTTTAAAAACTTTGCCGGTGCGCTTTTTGCACGACGGGCTTGCGGAAGCAATTAAGTATGGCTGCATACGCGACAGGGCTTTGTTTGAAAAAATTGCCGCCATGCGTGACGATGATGAACTTTTGGAAAATATCGGCGGCATTGTGGAACGCTGCTGCGCAATAAAAGCAGAAATTGTAGAGCATGACGAGTTTGATACCGGCGAGCGTATGGTGCTTAATTTTGGGCATACCATAGGGCACGCGGTGGAAAAATGCAGTAATTACGAAAGTTTTACCCATGGCGAAGCTGTTGGCATAGGCATGCTGCTGTTAACAAGGCAGACGGAACGGCTGGGTTTGACGGAAAGCGGAACTGCGGCAGCAATTTATGATGTGCTGAAAAAATATAATTTACCTGTTGATGCTGATTACGGCAATGAAGAACTTTTGAAGGCTGCCGGTATGGATAAAAAGAAAAGCGGCAGCAGCATTACACTGGTTATTTTAAAAAATATCGGCATGAGTTTTTTGCAGAAAACAAACTGGCAGGATTTGCCTGAATATATTAAACGGAGTTAAAGATGGCTAAAGTTAAAATATATCCGGGAGCGTTAAGCGGAATTGTAAATGTGCCTTCCTCCAAAAGCATGGGGCACCGCGAAATTATCTGCGCCGCGCTGGCACAGGGCATAAGCGTTATAGACAATATAAGCATGTCGGATGATATAAAGGCAACACTGCGCTGTTTAAAAGCGCTTGGTGTACAGTCGGAACTTACAGCAAGCCGGTTTAAAGGGCGCAGTGCCGTTAAAATTTACGGTGAGGGCACGGTAAAAGCTACTGGTGATGAATGTGACTGCGGTGAATCGGGTTCTACCCTGCGCTTTTTGCTCCCGCTTGGCGCATTATGCGGAGCGCCTGTTACTTTTACGGGCGCGGGGCGCTTGGGAGAACGCCCGCTGAAACCGTATTATGATATTTTTGATATGCAGGGCGTTAAATATGTACCGGCACAGGGGCTGCCTGTAACCGTTGAAGGCAGGCTGCACAGCGGCAAATTCACTTTGCCCGGCAATGTAAGTTCGCAGTTTATCAGCGGGTTGCTGTTTGCGCTGCCTCTGCTTGAAGGAGATTCGGAAATTATTATTACCACGCCGCTGGAATCTCAGAGTTATGTTGATTTAACGCTTGCCGCATTAAAAAAATACGGTATAAAGGTTGTAAACAACAATTATAAAACATTTACCGTACCCGGCGGGCAAAAATATCAATGCCGCAATGCCGTTGTAGAAGGCGACTGGTCGCAGGCTGCGTTCTGGCTTGCTGCCGGGTGCCTTAACGGAAATATTAT
>ERZ780117.309-NODE-309-length-22429-cov-3.115625_pt1 | contig 22429 bp, 23 predicted proteins | sample MGYA00510985_ERZ780117 | MGnify/ENA primary metagenome ERZ780117 (study PRJEB29588, sample SAMEA2159553) | human gut metagenome | biome: human gut; feature: human-associated habitat; material: faeces | place: Denmark | collected 2008/2010 ...
ACTCGGCATCGGGATCGGTCACGGTATAGCGGGGGATCTCGGTTTTGGTGCGGTGATAGAAATAAAGCGGGCCAACGCCAACGCCGGAAGATACGCCCTTGCCCTGAATACTGATCATAACAAGCGTCCTTTCTTTGGTGTTCAATGGGATCCTGACTGGTTATTTTATACAACCAAATGCAGCAGAAAACAAAAAGCGGCTGCCTAGCCCAGCGCCGGGTAAGGACCTTGCTGGGGCAGGTGCCGCAAACAAAAGGATTCAATTACAAATGCTCTTTGAAGAAAGCTTCCAGTGCCGGTGCTGCGGTATCCTCGTCCTCGCCTTCCACGGTAACGGTAACGGTATCGCCGCACTTAACGCCCATACCCATCAAAGCCATCAGTTTCAGCGCGTTGCTGGATTTATCGCCCTTGATGACGGTAACAGTGCTCTTATACTTTTTGACCTCTTTGACCAGCAAACCGGCCGGACGGGCATGGATGCCAACTGCTTCCTGAATGGTATAATCAAACTGCTTCATAGATGCGTCTTCCTCTCTGTTCCACAGCTTTTCAACAAGCCTGTGGAGAATTTAACAATTTGATTATACCAGCAATGTTGAGCAAAGTCAACGCAAATACTGCATTTCACCCTGTCGTTTTTTGTAAACTTTCACAAAATCAACAAAATGTTTTTAACAATATTGTGGATTCACTCAGTTTTCCTGCCTGGCCAGGAAGGCACGCAGGGTATCCTCCGGCCGGGGGGTATGGTTTGCATAGCGCCGGCGCAGCTCCGCTGCAGCGGTGGACATAATGTAAGGGTGACCTACCAAATCCAGCATGGCAACATCATTATAGTTATCGCCAAAGGCCATCACATCCGCCGGGTCAATGCCCAGCACACGGCAGATGCTCTGTACGCCAATTCCCTTGTTGGCCACGGTGGTATCGATCCACTTGGGTCCCGCCACGGCGCAGTTGGCCTGCTGCCATTTGGGCACAAAGCGCTCCACAAACGGCTCCACGCCGTCCACCAAATAGACGGACACCTTGACGATATCCTCCGGGATCTGGGCGGGGTCTGTGATGACCGTATAATTGTTGCCAATGAACTTGATGCGGTCCACCACGCCGTGCCCGCGCTCCATCAGGTAGGACATGTTTTCGCCGGAAAGCATCACTTCGCCTAAGTCCTCGGTGTTGTTCCAGAAATCCCAGGCGATTTCTTCTGCCAGGGCGCGGGGCATCGGCGTTTTGGCGATTACTTTGCCACCGCGGTAGACAACCGCGCCGTTCTCGCACAGGTAGATGCAATCGTCCGCCACAGGGGCGAACAGTTTGCGCAGGCTGGTATACTGCCGCCCGCTGGCCGGGCAGAACAGGATACCACGGTCATGCAAAGCGCGGATCTCATCAAAAATTTCGCCCTCAATGCGCTTTTTCCCATATTGCAGCAGGGTGCCGTCCAGATCGCTGCAAACCATTTTTATCATATTTGTTTCCCCCTGATTGCTTTTCCTGAAGCAACGTAATATATTATTTAATATAACTTTATATCTGATTTTTGATTATCCCTATAAATATTACACTTTCAAGCATTTCGAAGTATAGAAAAACACTCATTTTACCACGAATATACCACGATTGAACGAGCCTTGATATGACGATAAAATAGCACTAAAAAGACACCATTGACACATTGAAGTGGTGTCTTTTATTAATAAGCAGTCAATCCTAAGACTAACTGCTTTTGCAAAATAAAGGTAATCACTATTTTGTTTGTTTCTTTAGAATAATATAGCTTGCAATCACAACTACAAAGAATACTAACACGAAAACTAAAGTATGAAATATTCCTATCGGATAAGGTGCAATCCACCCTTCTAGTTTGAAAACCAATCCTGAAATATATCCTGTAATCATAGAAATAGGCATAAAAGCAACTCCGATTATATTAAGCCAATTTACATAAAAGGGGGATTTTTCTTCCGATAGTATTCTCGCTATAAAATATCCAACAATCCCTATAGCTTGAATAATCATTGAACCCCAAACTGCTTCCATTGTTTGTTCTGCATACCAATTACCAAATGCACAAAACAGCCCAATAGCAACAAAAGCTGTTGATGATATATAAAGTACCTTACTCGTAAGCTCTTTATTTTTTTGTTCTTTGTCTGCTACTGGTTCAATTCCCTTTAGGATATAGTCAGTTGTTACTCCAAAAAAATCACTCATTATAATTATTTTTTCTAAGTCAGGCGTACTTTGTTCACTTTCCCATTTGGAAACAGCCTGCCTTGAAACTCCAACTTTATCCGCAAGTTCCTCTTGTGATATTCCTTTTGATTTCCTTAAATATTGTATTCTGTCTGCCATATTCATTAGCTAACACTCCTTTCTTTCATGGTGTAATTTTAGCAATATTATCAGTTGCATAGCCACCATTTAGATATGGAAATATGTCAACTGGCAGTTGCAATGATGTTTTTTGACAAATCAGCAGAATATTCTTGCTTATAACGTAATTTAAACATATCCATATTATAACAGTTCCATATATCCGCCACAACAAAAATCAGCACACCCCCCTTGACATTTTTCTGTCTTGAAAAATACACACTTTTTCTTTCTTCCTCTTGATTACCAACCACAGAAAAGAAAAAGCCCTGTCAAGAGCCTTGCCACCATTGGTGGTGCTTTGCACTCTTTACTGGGCTTTTTGTTTGCTGTATCTTTCATTCAAGAGGAAAATTAAAGACCTCTGTTCCATTTCTCTTTCAGATAATCTTCATAGTCCGTTTCATCAAAATCTAACTGTGGCGAAGTGTCGGGAATGTTATTTCTGCTGTCTATGTCCGCAAGTTGACGGAATATCCAGTCATCATAAGGGTCATGGTATTTATACTCTTTGGGCTGTTCTCTGTATCGGTCTAACCCTCGCATTTCCTTATGTACTTTCATCATGCGTTCTATTTTTTGACGTTGTATCAACTGCTTGATTTCCATAAGTTCTTCTAACTCCGTAACCTCATTGGTAATGTAGTTATGGATATACTGTATGAGTTTGGTTTCCATGTAAAATCTGCATTCTTTTTCATCATTGAAAAATTCATTTTCAGACAGATAATCTAAGGAAACATTGAAGTCCTGTTCCCGTTTGATAATATCCATGATATAGGGCTCAGTGTGGTCAATATATTTCCATTCCCCCGACAATAATTCATTGGGCGTTACTCCCAGCACGTCCATTATCTTTTCTAATGTGTCAAAGGTAGGATAATTCACACCCCGTTCAATCTTGGAAAGGCTCTGCATATTGATACCGATTTTATCCGCAAGTTCCTGTTGTTTCATTCCTCTGTGTTTTCTTATGGTCTGTATGTTCTCTCCTAAGAAACTGATTTTCTTTTCGTAATGTTCCATAACTTAGTATAACCGCTCCTTTCGTTGCTTTTCTCGGTGTTTATAAGCATATCATACTTAATATTTATTAAAAAGTCAATCAAAACTTCTTGACAAGTAATTCTAATGGCGTTATTATCGTATTAGATAGGGTGATTAAGCACGCTAGGGTCAATCACACGCTTGAGTAAGCATAGAGAAGATGTATTTTCATTTTGATAGCATGAATAAGCATGGACTATCAGACCGAAAATAAGGTTTCTGACTGGGGCTGTTCCGTTTAGCCACGAGTCTTACAAGGCTCGTGAGCGTTAAGAACGGATCAGACACAGGAAGAAAGGGAACGCCTTTAGGCGTTCATAAAGGGCGTATATGTAACACCGCCCTGCGTATACATGTCATAGTACCTAGAAACTGTGATAAATAAAGGAAAAAACACAATTTTTACCCCGCAAAAAAACGGGGCATACGAAAGGAGAAATGCACTATAACTACACACAAAAATTTATCCGTTAAGATTGATTACATCAGCATTGTATTTGATACTACAACCGCAGAAGATATCATCATGCACATTTTAGGTTTACCGACTGACATTTTCAATGTTTATCCAGCAACGATAAAATTCAAGACTTATCAAGCACGCTGGCAGATTGGAGATATTTATGTATCGGGGGACGCAAGAAAGACAGAGGACAACCCACAGGGGCTAGGCTGTTATCTTGTTATGACTGGCAGAGGTTGTGATGATATTTTCCGTATTCTCGACAGTAGGAATTATACCTTTGGGGATATGTTCCGACGCTGTGAGCGAAGATACGGACTGGATAACTTCCATTTCACAAGACTTGATATTGCCATTGACGATAAGAACGAAAAGCCATTCTTTACCATTGAGCAGATAAAGAAGAAATGCGAAAAAGAGGAATTTATTTCTAATAGTGAGGGCTACCACTTTGACGAAAGCAAGTTTGATGATTTCGACACCGCAAAGACTGTTTATATCGGTGCTGGTAAATCGGGATTATCCTACCGCTTTTATGACAAGGATAAGGAAGTCTGTTCAAAACATAATAAGACACTTGATGAAGTCGGCAGTTGGAAACGGACAGAAATGCAACTGCGTGATGATAAGGCTCATGTTTTTGCCATGACATTCAAAGACAGACCGCTGGAACTTGGGGAACTGGCTTTCGGGCTATTAGCAAACAACCTACGCTTTGTCGTGCCAAACAGAAATGAAAGTAATAAGAGCAGATGGAAAACGTGTCGGTTTTGGGAACGCTTTTTAGGGGCTGTGGAAGTCTTGAAACTGCAAGTACCAAAACAGCATAATTCCCTTGAAGAAACACAGCAATGGCTCACAGAGGGTGGCGTGATTTCAGCGGTCAAAAGTTTTTACTTCTTGGAAGAACATGACGCATTAGGTGGACTGGAAAAAGTGGGAACTATGCTGGATAAGGCAAGATACAGCAACTCCCTTTCCAGTAAACTAACTGCTCATTTACAGAGGATTGACCGCACCGACCTTATCCCCTATATCCAGTATGACACGAAACATGGGAAAGGGGGTATCTGATGAACAGCAACGATATTCCCGTATGGGAAAAATACACCCTTACCATTGAAGAAGCGTCAAAGTATTTCCGTATCGGAGAAAACAAGTTAAGACGCTTGGCAGAGGAAAACAAGGACGCTGGCTGGCTCATTATGAATGGCAACCGCATACAGATTAAACGCCGACAGTTTGAACAGGTCATTGATAAATTGGACGCTATCTAGTGCAAATGAGCCTTGTATGTGTTATGATGAAAACAAGTCATATCAAGGCTCTTTCCAACAAGGAAAGGAGCAGACACCATGAAAGAAAAAAGACGGGATAGCAAAGGACGTATCCTGCATACTGGAGAGAGCCAACGAACAGACGGAAAATACTTATATAAATATGTGGACGCATTTGGAAACACAAAATATGTGTATGCTTGGAGATTGACACCCACAGACCCGACACCAAAGGGAAAACGGGAAAAACCCTCACTTCGTGAACTGGAACAGCAGATAAGACGGGATATTGAGGACGGTATCGACAGCACAGGCAAGAAAATGACGCTTTGCCAACTCTACGCTAAACAGAACACACAGAGGGCAAACGTGAAGAAAAGCACACAGAAACAACGGGAACAGCTCATGCGGTTATTGAAAGAGGACAAGTTAGGTGCTAGGAGCATTGATACGATAAAACCCTCTGACGCTAAGGAATGGGCGTTACGCATGAAAGACAAAGGCTTTTCCTATAACACCATTAACAACCATAAACGCTCGTTAAAAGCGTCATTCTATATCGCCATACAAGACGATTGTGTAAGGAAAAACCCTTTTGATTTCAAGTTGAGTGAAGTCCTAGAAAATGATACCAAAGAGAAAGTCGCATTGACAGAGGAACAGGAACAATCCCTACTCTCATTCATCAAGACGGACAATGTGTATCACAAGTATTATGATGATGTGCTGATACTGTTAAAGACAGGACTTCGTATCTCGGAACTGTGCGGACTGACAGTAGCCGATATTGATTTCAAGAATGAAGTTGTGATAATCGACCACCAGTTACTAAAGAGCAAGGAACAAGGCTATTATATTGAAACGCCTAAAACAAAGAGCGGAATAAGGCAAGTGCCATTAAGCAGAGAAACAATACAGGCATTTCAACGGGTTATGAAGAAACGCCCAAAGACAGAACCATTTGTGATAGACGGACGGAGCAATTTCCTATTTGTCAATCATAAAGGCAAGCCCAAAGTTGCGATTGATTATAACGCCTTATTCGTCCGTATGGTAAAGAAATACAACAAGCAACACAAGGACAATCCCTTGCCACATATCACACCGCATACGCTACGCCATACGTTCTGCACAAGACTGGCAAGCAAGAACATGAACCCGAAAGATTTACAGTATATCATGGGGCATTCAAATATCAGTATCACAATGAACTGGTACGCTCATGCGTCCATAGATACCGCAAAATCAGAGGTTCAGCGTCTAATTGCATAGAAGTATTTACCACGATTTTAACCACGATTGATAGCGAAAATATAAGAAGATAGACCTAGGTATGTGAGCTTTACCACAAAAGCAAAATGCCCGTAGAGCCGATAAAATAAGGCTTTGCGGACATTTAAGAAGATATAAAAAGATAGTCAAAAAGACATATATATTTTATAAAGAAAAAATGATAAAATTATCATTTTTTTAATACTTAAAATTATATAGTAAAACCGTTTTTTTCTTTTACTTCTGAAGACGTATAAAAAGGACTATTTACTATCTGTTTAAATCTCTCATAATTAGTTACCTCAGATGGTGTTAAAGGCTCATTATTTTCTATCTTACTAACAATTGAATTTGATTTTTGGATTAATAAATCATAAACATAATCGAAAAACTCTTTTCCCGTATACTCTTTAATAAATAATTCCAACAAACTTTGATGCTTAAGCCAACTTCTCATAAACTCATCATCGTCAAAAGTTTTAGGACAAGGCCCGTTAACAAAGGTAGGCTTAACCATTAATCCACAAGATGGCCTTTCATCTTCATCATAAAAACATCCATTTTCACCAAGCATTTTGCAAGGTCCACCACTGGTAAATAAATCAACTACGTCCTTATCTTTGTTTCTTGCCCTTAAAAACAAAATAAGAGTCCAAGCATCTTTATTAAAGCTTAAGTTTTTAACGGGAAAAGCATCTATTGAAATATTTCCTTTTAATAATTCTTTTTTTATAGTTATATATTTCATCTTTTTAAAGTCACTAGGCATGTACATACAGCCAGAAACCTTACAGCATGAACCTTTACATTTAGAACATAAATCTTTGTTTATATAAATATTTCCCATAATGTCACTCTCCTTAAAGCATAATGTCTGTAGTATTATACTTAAAACACTTTAAAAGTCAAGAAATTAATCTTGACTTACTTTTCAGGAAATTTTTTAACATAACAATTTTTAAATCCTACACAATAATAACCAGCTGGCTTACCATATTCATCATGAATTTTTTCAGAAGTAGGCACCTTACAACTATTATTAACACATAAAAGGCATCCCATGTTTTCATCTATATACGTTTGATCACAAGTTGATTCTAAATAAATTCTTTTATAAAAACCCCCACGTTTCTTTTTTTTTCTTTTTCCCAGCCATATTTTTAATTCCTTTATTAGTATTTGCTTGAATTTATTCCCAGACGTGTTTTTCTTTCTTTTTATAGAAGCCTAATCCAACAGGTTTGTAGCTGTTAAGATCATTTTTAAGCTGGTAAATTTCTTTATTCAAATCAATAATTTTTTGTCTCAGCGTTTCGTTGTCGGTTTTGCATCTGATAAGTTCAACAACAACTTCATCCATACCTTCCAATTTTTCGTCTATAATTTTGGAAATTCTGTTGCTGAGCTTTGTTTCCATATCTTTTAAGGAAGCCAGAATATTCATAATAGCTGAGGGCTGTTTAGCAACAGCTGCAGCAGGAGGCATTGCAGCACCTTTCATAGCCTGAACTTTTCTCAAATTTTTCACTTCTTCGTACGAAAAATATGTTTGTCCTTTGCTGTTTTTTCTCGGCAGGATAGAAGCGCGTTTGCATAATTCAACGATTTCTTTGTTATCTGTTTTAAGAATACTTCTCACTTCTTGCGGAGATAAAGTTTTTCCCTTTAACTCTTGTTCTAATATCATATTTTATCCCTCAAAATTTCTCCAACTATATTGTATTTTATATATAAAAAAAAGACAAATATATTTAGTAATCTTGTAACATCACTTAATAAATTGTTTTTCAAAGAATCATAAAAATGTATGGTGTTTGGTTTAAGTTTTTGTTATTTAATAAAATAATAAAAAAGAAAAGGAAAAGGTTGTATGAAAAAGATTGCTTTACTATTTATGGCTCTTGCGTTGTCATGTTCTTGTGTAAAATCGGCTGACTGGCAGTCTGTTGATACAAGCAGTGCTAATTTAAGTTTATCTGTTGATATTGATTCGGTAAAAAATATTAATCCAGATGAATATGTTTATGCTATTAAATACCGTGTTGCAGCTAAGCCTGAACAGGTTGCCTATATAAAATCAAATTTTGGCGATAATTATATTGGAGTTATAAAATCAGGCATGTTTGATGAAAATGAGTATCGTCCTCAAGCGGTTTTTGCTAATCCTAGGGTATTTATGAAGCCTGTTGTGCAGGATTCATTTTTGAATATTGCGCACAGATACGTATTTGATTATACTCAAGGTGCGCAAAATGCCGGTATTTCCGATGTAAAAAAACAATCTGATAAAGAGTTTGAAACAGTACAAACTGTTGAGCCTGCATCTGAAGCTTCTGTTCAGAAACCTATATTGAGGGGTGAAGAAATTCAACCCGCTGTTACATCAGATCTTGCAGTGAAAAATATGAAAGAATATGTTGCATTTACAGGTGAAAAACTCGTAAACAACTGGGAGCCTCCTAAATCCGGACGTAATACTCAGGCAATAGTAATTCTTGAAATCGGTGCTGACGGAAGTCTGCAAAATTACAAATTTGCAAAATCTTCGGGCGACAAGCTGACAGACAGATCAATAATGAGTGCAATTGAACTTTCTGCACCGTTTGCAAGAATTCCGGGTATGAAAAGTAATGTAAAAAGTACTGATATGCAGTTTGTTTTCGAATATAAGTATTTCAGGAAATCTGTAATATAAAAGATATAAAAATATAGTAAAAAATCCGGAAATTTAATTTCCGGATTTTTATAATAAATTTGTTTTTACTCATAATATTAAACGGCTTTTTGAACTTTTCCTGCTCTTAAGCATGAAGTGCATACTTTTATTCTTTTAACAGTTCCGTTTACATTCACCTTAACTGATTGAAGGTTTGGTTCCTGAGTATGAACAATTTGTTTATGCGAGAAAGTTAATTTCGCTGCTTTAATCGGTGCTTTACCACATACATCACATTTTTTTGACATAATTCTTATTTCCTTTTCTAGCTAGTTTGTGTATTTTAATAATATATTAAAAATCTTAAAAATCAAGAAGCATGTTAAATTAAGTTAAGCCATTGCTCAAAACCGCTAATTGTAACAATTTTATAAGGACTTGAATTAAATTTTGCCTTATGCTATATTTCATTTATTAAGAACAATTTATTATTAGGGTATGGAAAAAATGAAGAGTTCAACTATCAGAAGATCAAATTTATCTAAGGAAAAAATGGCTGTATTAGAGGCATTGTCCCAGTACAGACGCGATCAGTACGACAATTCCCCCGGAATATATGTAAGACCTAATAAGGAAAAAGAATTAGATGTTTTGTGGCAGAATTTTAAAGTTAACCAGAAAAATGATAAATCTCCAAGCATCTATCTCGCTGCAGGATTTATTGTTGGTGCTGTAGTAATGCTTGTTTTGACGGTTATGATAAGTTTTTCTGCTAACGGATTTAACTCTTTAAAAGAAAAAGTCGCATCATCTCCGGCTCCTGCTAAAAAAGAAAAATTAAGTTTAAATTTTATACCTTCTTCTGTTGAAAAATCACAGCCGGAAGCTGTAAATGAAACTTACACGGTGCAAAGCGGCGATACAATGGAAAGTATCTTAATCAGATTTTACGGCTCATACAGTAAGGAAAAAGAGTCGCTTGTTTTGAAAACAAACAATTTGACAAATCCTAATAAACTTTCAATAGGACAGAAATTAATAATTCCTGTGGAAGAAAAGCAGGCTGAATAAATTTAAAAAGACCGTTTTTTAGAAACGGTTTTTTTATTATTTATTATTTATTATTTTGTATATTTTCGGCCTGCAAGTTCATCAGGAAGAAATTGCTGTTTAACATCAGGTGCATCGTGGCTGTAAATATAACCTATTCCAAAGCCGTAATTTTTTGCATCTTTGTAATGTGCATCTCTAAGATGCATCGGGGGCGGAAAATCTTTTCCGGAATTAATATCATTCAGAGCCTGATCAATTGCCATGACTGTTTCATTAGATTTTGGCGCACGTGCAACATAAATTACAGCCTGTGCAAGCGGGATTCTTCCTTCGGGAAGTCCCAGAAGCTCAACTGCTTTATAGGCATTAAGTGCAACATTTAATGCGTTTGGATCTGCATTGCCGACATCTTCTGCAGAACATGTTATTAGTCTTCTTGCAATAAATCTGGGATCTTCACCTGCTGCAATCATTTTTGCAAGATAATAAATTGCGGCATCAGGATCTGACCCGCGCAGACTTTTTTGAAAAGCTGATGCACAATCGTAATGCTCCTGCTGTGAATACCTTGTATTACGTTTCTGGCATATTTCTTCAATAATTTTTACCGTTAAATTACGTCTGCCGTATTTTAAGTCGCTTGCAAAATACGCATTTTCAACAACATTCAGAGCATAGCGCGCGTCTCCTCTTGCAAGATTTATTATAAAATCAATTGCTCCGGCTTCACAATCCATTGGAAGATAATTTTTTGCAAGGTAAGCAAACCCTTTTTTAATAATCTTATCCATGCTTTCATCGTCAATGGAATTGAGCCTTACTACCTGTACTCTTGATAAAAGTGCCGGCACAACCTGAAAAGAAGGATTTTCAGTTGTTGAACCTATTAAAAACAACGTTCCGTTTTCAAGATGTGGCAAAAGAGCATCCTGCTGCGTTTTTGAATATCTGTGTATTTCATCTATAAAAAGAATTGTTTTATGGCCGCTCCTCAATGCTTCTTTAGCACTTTCAACCGCATCTTTAATATCTTTAACGCCCGATGTTACGGCAGAAATTTCAATAAAGTTTGCGCTGGTTCTTGTCGCAATAAGCCTTGCAAGTGTTGTTTTCCCGCATCCGGGGGTGCCCCAGAATATCATTGAAAAAAGCCTGTTAGTTTTCAAAAGATTAAGTATGGGGCTGTTTGGAGAAATAACGTTGCTTTGTCCCAAAAATTCTTCAATAGTTTTTGGACGCAGAAGTTCCGCAAGCGGTATCTGCTTATTTTGATTTTCCAGTTCCGTAAATAGATTATTCATAGTATAATTGTAACATGGTTAGGCAAAAGTGAGTGGTATAAAGTGAAAAGTTTTGTAATAAAAATATGTATTATTTTGTTTGTTATTTTTCTTGCCGGTATAACAATTCCCGTTAATAAAAAAATGTCCGACAATGAAGTTATTTTTTGGACATTGCAGATGAGCGATTTTTCGCCTTATATGAATACGGTTATAAAAGAATTTGAGGCACAAAATCCTGAAATAAAAATTAAATGGGTGGATGTACCGTTTTCAGAAGGTGAAAAACGTACTCTGGCCTCTGTTTTGAGTGATAATCCGCCTGATCTTATTAATCTGAATCCTGATTTTTCGGCACTTCTCGCTCAGCGGGGTGCACTTTATGAAATTGATGAAAAGTATACGGGGCAATTTAATAAAAATATTATTAATTCTCTTAAATACAATGGAAAGTTGTATTCTCTTCCGTGGTATGCAACTTCTGCCGTAACTATTTATAATAAAAATCTTCTTTCAAAATCAGGCGCAGAATTGCCTGAAACTTTTGAAGATTTAGCAAGAATTGCCCCCCTGATAAAGGAAAAAACTGGTGCTTTTGTTTTGCTTCCGAATATTACAGAAAATGATACTATGCTCAGAATTTTGAATAAATACGGTGTAACTGCTTTAAATATTAATTCTAAGCAGTCTGTTGAAGTTTTTGATTATTTTAAAAATCTGTATGTAAACGCTTTAATTCCAAAAGAATCAGTTACTCAAACCCATCGAGAGGCGCTTGAAAAATATATGGCAGAACAAATAGTATTTTTTCAGGCCGGTGCTAACTTTTTAAATATGATTAAAGAAAATGCTCCATCAGCTTATAAAAATACCGATGTAGCCCCGCAAATTACAGGCAGACTGGGACAGAATGACTTTTCTCTTATGAATTTTGTAATTCCTCTGCGTGCAAAACATAAGAATGAAGCATTAAAGTTTGCTCTCTTTTTAACCAATTATGAAAATCAGCTTGAACTTGCAAAATTGACAAATGTTCTGGCCGTTAATGAAAAAACTTTGAAGGATGATTTTTATACTAATTATGAGCAAGATGACTTAATGGCAAAAGCGCGTGTCATCAGCGCAAAACAGCTTTACAAAATAGAACCGTCATTTAAAACAATGAAAGACCAGAAAGAAATTAATACAATTGTAAATACGGCTGTTCAGCAGATTTTACTAAACAAAAACACCACCGGAAAAATTCTCGATGATGTTTCAGATAAAATAAATTTAATACTTTCAGACTAACACCAGAACCCGCGTATACCAAAGAAACTCGGTCCGCCAAACATAAATCCCGGTGCGCATCCGCAGCCTCCGAAAAATCCTCCGCCAAAAGGCCCGCAGCCATATATAGTTGAAGTCATATAAGGATTAAAGCCGCATCCGAAAATTCCGAAAGGTGAGGTTATCATTGATGCTCCGATAAGCCCCATTGTTCCTTGAGCGTTCGCAATCGGATTACCGTAACCTGCCGCAGAATTTACGGCATATCCTAAATAACTTCCAGTATGTCTTCTTATATCTCTTGCTGCTTCATTTCTTATGGCTCCGTTCATAACGTTAAAACCAAAATCCATAAGAGCATCACCCACTGGTACTCCGTTGTTTCTCGCATTGGTAAAACCTACGGTGCTTCCAAGAAGTGCGTTAATATTACTGAGTGTATATAAAGTATTGTCTAAACCCATATTACCTCTCTCGGTTATATATTTATATATATATAAAGTATATATAGTGTTATATATTGCTATTTTCGTAATGTATAATTTACAAAAGTTTACAATTAGTATATCTGTTATATATATACCCACTTATTACTGCTGCTAATCATTTGGCTGTATAGCAAAAAGCCGGGCTGATGTCCGGCCTGTTACTATTATTTATTCCGAGTATTTATTTTGAATAATTTTATTATACTCAGCTTCAGACATAAAGTGGTTTTGTAGTACGTATTCTTTTGATAATTTTTTCTCTCCGTTTATGAAAGCTTCTTTAAGTTCATTCATTTTTTTATTTGTTTTTTGAATTTCACCGTCCCGCGTAATTCCCTGTTTTGCATCCTCTATCAGAGATTTAAGTCCGTATTCCGATATTCCGTTTGCATTAATTGTATCGCCTGAATTTGGATTTTTAACTTTTTTGCCGGAAACCTGTGTGTTATATTCATTTTGTGCAACATTGAGTTCCTGCTGTTCCTGTTCAGTGTAAAATCTGTTTATTATTGCAGTCATTGTATCGCCGTCATGAACTGTGGCTTTAATGTTATATTTTATGTTGCCGTTTTCATCTGTGTATGCACTTTCAATGCGTTTTTTTACATAATCCTGAGAGGAAGAATCGAGTTTTTTAAATTCTTCCATATTATTTAAAAGTTCATCCAGAGTTTTTGGCTTGTTGTCTACAGATTCTTCTACAGGTTCTGTTTTTTCGGTTTTATCTACCGGTTTAGCTTCTTCAACTTTTTCAGCTTCTGATGTTTCTTTTGCATTTTCCACTTTATTTTCTGTTTCTGTTTTTTCAGGTTTTTCAGCGCCTGTTGTTTTATTATCGCAGTCGCATCCTTGTTTTTTCATGTCCTCTACTTGTTTTTCAAGAGATTGAACTTCTTTTTCTATAACTTTTAGTCTTGAATTCAGTGAATCATTATTGCTGTAACCGCCATACATTCCGTATTGATTATATTGTCCGTATGCACCGAAACCGTTATAATTGTTATACATATACGGCATACTTGGCTGATTAAAGCTTCCGAATATATTTGAAAGAAGGTTCATACCTGCCATAACGCCAAATAATCCGTTAAATCCACCGCCGCAATGATGGTGAACAAATATTGGTCTGCCCATAGGTCTGAATCCGAAATTATTTATTATTACTTTGTTTGAACCGCCCCAGAATGTACGCGGTCCGCCAAGGAATCTGTAAAATGTTTCCATAATACTGCTCCGATTTTTATACTCTTAAATATATAAAGTATATATTTATTAAATAATTGCCATTTTTTTTAATTTTTCCGTTACAATTCTTAATAAAATTTATATATCCAAACCGCTTGTTAGAGTTAAAGATGTTACTTCTTTTAATTTTGGAAAATCTTCAATGTTATGAGTTTTTACAAAGTCAATTGCTTCATTGCGAGCCATTTCAAGAATTTTTGCATCGCGTACGATATCTGAAATAATCAGATCAGGCAGACCGCTTTGACGTGTGCCTAAAAATTCGCCCGGACCTCTCAACTGCAAATCCTTTTCTGCAATTACAAAACCGTCATTAGTTTGTGTCATGATATTTAAGCGTTCTTTTGTTTCTTGAGATTTTGTAGAGGTGTGAAGAATGCAGTATGATTGCAAATCACTTCTGCCGACACGGCCTCTTAATTGATGAAGTTGTGAAAGTCCGAAACGCTCAGCATTTTCAATAAGCATTACTGTAGCTTTAGGCACGTCAACCCCGACTTCTACAACTGTTGTTGAAACAAGAATATCATATTTTTTATCTTTAAAATCTTTCATGACTTTATCTTTTTCGTCATTTTTCAGTTTGCCGTGCAATAATCCGATTTTAAACTGCGGGAATATTTCATTTTGAAGTCGTTCAGCTTCAATCGTTGCGGCTTTAGCCGACAAAGTTTCGCTTTCTTCTATGAGCGGGTAAACAACATAAGCCTGTCTGCCCGATTCAATTTCCTGTTTTATGAGTTCATAAACTCCTCTGTGTGATGTTACAAGAGAAGTTTTAACAGGCTTTCTGCCTTTAGGAAGTTCATCAATTATCGTAAGATCAAGATCTCCATGTACGGTAAGCGCAAGCGTTCTCGGTATAGGTGTTGCGGTCATTGTTAAAATCTGCGGATTTTGAGATTTCTTCTTAAGAACATTTCTTTGCTTTACACCGAACCTGTGCTGTTCATCAACAACGATTGCACCCAGATTATTGAAGTCTACCCCTTCCTGTATAAGTGCGTGAGTTCCTATGGCAATATTCATCTGTCCGTTTCTTAAATCAGTTCGGAATTTCTCTCTCTCTTTTTTACCCTGACTGCCTAAGAATAATCCGACACTTATCCCCATTGGAGTGAGCCATTGAAGAAGATTGTTGTAATGCTGCTGTGCAAGAATTTCTGTCGGTGCCATTAGCGCTCCCTGATAACCGTTTTCAACACCTGCAAGAAGCATAATTGCAGCTACAACTGTTTTCCCGCTTCCGACATCGCCCTGTAAAAGCCTTGCCATTGGAATATCTGAATTCAAATCATGTAATATTTCATTCACTGCACGCTTCTGCCCGCCAGTTAACTCAAACGGAAGATTGTCAATAAATTGTCTTACAAGCCCGTTTTCTTTAATTTTTAATGCAAGAGACGAATGGTTATGAGCATTTTGTTCTCTAAGGCGGACAAGTTTTAGTTGTATTAAGAAAAGTTCTTCGAAAATAAGAGAAAATCTTGATTGTTCCAAAAGCTCCATTGTTTCTGGAAAATGTATCTGTTCAACTGCTGTTTTCTTGTCTAATATTCCGTATTTTTCCCTGATAAAATCAGGAATAACATTTTCGATTTCATTTTTATATGTTTGAATTGCGTTATATATTGCACGTCTCAGAACTTTAATGCTAAGATCTTCGCAGACTGAATAAATCGGAACAATTCTTGCCAGATTTAGATTTGAATTTTTATCTTCAAGAAACTCACCTGTCATTATAGAATAATTTGGCTTATCAAATGTAAGTTTTCCATCGTAATTATTTCTTTTAACGCTGCCTGAAAGCATTATGCCTGCATTAGTAGGAAACTGAGCTTTTACGCGTTCCAGCATAAAGCGGTTTGATTTCGCATGAAAAAAACTTAGATCAAGCCTTCCGCTTTCATCTGTTACTGCTACTTTGACAACTGCAAGATTGTTTTTTGTATTGAATGCCGAAACAGATTTTATATAACCGAAAACTGTTGTGTTTTCACCTTCTTTTAAATCCCGGATTAAAGTCCTTGAAGAATAATCAATATGCTTTTTGGGAAAATACATTATCAAATCCTGAGCCGTATAAATCCCCAATTTATTTAGCTTATATGCAACTTTAGGGCCAACACCTTTTATATACATAACATCAGTTTCTTTTGCGGGTTTTACCTTTTGTAAAGATGTTCTTTCTTCAGATTTAGGGTTTGTTTCGGATTTTAAAATTTTAATCAGTCTGTCGATACTTTTTCTGCGTTCGTTAATCCCTGCAAACGGATAATGTTCAAAAGTTTCTGCAAGGACAGCCCATTTAGGATTTTTTTTAGATAATTTGTAATATCTTTTTGCCTCGTTTTTTATAAAATTAGAAAACGACTGAGATTTACCATGGATATCAATATATTTATATTGAATTTCAATATCTATAGCTTTTTTTAATTGTTCGATGTTATCAATCACTTATGCGTAAAACCTCGTAAATATCCATCTTTTTCGCTTTTCCGCGTATAGTAACATCGGCTATTTTTATAACATCAACAATGTCGCTGACATAAGTATAAGTTGAACTGCTTATAAGAAGGTTGGTTTTGTAAACTTTATTGTAACTTTCAATACGGCTTGCAAGATTTACCGTATCACCAATTACTGTGTATTCAAGACGTTTTTCAGAACCTATATTCCCGACAAATGCTTCTCCTGTGTTGATTCCTATTCCTATTTCAATTTTTGGTTTGCCTTCAAAAAGCCACTTATCTTGAAGCTGGTCAACTTTTTTGAGCATCGCGCAGGCGCATTTTACTGCATTTTGCGGGTGGTTTATATCCTGAATCGGTTCGCCGAATATTGCCATTACGGCATCGCCTATAAATTTATTTATTACTCCGTTATATTTGGTTATTATAGGCTCAATTTCCGAGAAATATTCGTTTAAAATAACAGATACTTCTTCAGCAGTCATTTTTTCACTCATGCTTGTAAAGCCTCTTATATCCGCAAAGAGAACCGTAACTGTTGCTTTTTTCCCGCCGAGTTTAATATCATCTATATTCTGGACTACATTTTTCATAATATCCTGCGAAAGATATTTTCCCATAGCGTTTTTTATTTTTTCTTTATTTCTGCCCTCCAGAATAAATCTGTATGAGTACCCGAAAATCATTGTGCTTAATTGAACAGCTATAGGAGTTATCACATAAGGTATTATGTTATTTTTAAAGCAGAATATGCACAAAATCAGGTATAAAACAGCAATGCCGATTAATATAATAAGCGATGGTATAAATGCGAAAAATCTTATTACCGCAAATGTAAGAATGCAAAGAAAAGCGATTACGGCAATATTTTGCCATAATGTAAATTTAACTAAAAATTCATTATTCAAAAAGTTATCAAGAATTGTTGCCTGAATATCAACTCCCGGGTGTTTTAAAGATACCGATGTTACAAGGACATCCTCAACGCCGAGGGCATTGGCTCCTACAAGAATAATTTTATTATTAAATTCTGCAGGGTTTATAAGCGGTTTTTTACCGTTTTTAAGAAGTCTGTTTGAATTTATAATATCAATTGCTGAATAGCTTTTATGCGATACGTCAGAATTCGGGAATTGTTTACAGAATTTTATATTGTGCTTTATATCTCCGTTCTTTTTAAATACCGGAATTTTAAGACCCGTTTTATCTACAACAATATACTTGTTTGTAATTGTAATTTTATTGGTATTATTTGCAAGCATGTATGCTCTCAGAGCAATTGAGGGATAAAAGTTGTCATTGTAGCTTATTAAATCTGTAGATTCGCGCAAAACTCCGTCTACGGGATCCAGATTGAGATTTACGGAACCTGTGTATTTTTGAGCATCAAAGTATGCTTCAGGAAACATAGTTAAACTTTTATAGATACTGTATCTTGAATTATCCCTTGTTCTTTGATCGGTAATATCAATTGAAAATTTTTTGTGAAAATTTTCATCATATAAACTGCCCTCGTCAGGATTTTTATAAGCTTGTCCCATTGCCATATATCCGCCTATAAAATTGTCAGATTTAGCGACAGTGTCAAAGAAAAATTGATCCGATGATGCAGGTCTTTCTTTATCGAGACTATTGAGTATAGAATCAAAAACAAGAACTTTTGCATTTGTATATTTGTTAAAATATTCAAATATTTCACCATATAATGAACGCGCCCATGGCCATCTGTAGCTTTCAAGAGATTTGTTATCTATGATAATAAGCGATATGTCTTTAGAACCCTGCATTGTAGCGTTAGTCGAATTAATAATTGTGTCATATATAGGATTTTCCCAGAAGTTAACAGACACAAAAGCTATTATTATTACTAAAAAAACGTGAAGCAATACTGATTTAAAAAAGAATCCTTTATTTTTAAATATTTTCATTTTCCAATTATCCCTTTATTTTATGATATAATAAATTTCGAAAAAAGGATAGTTTATGAAAGAAAATTTAATCAAACTTTTATCGGAAGAAAAAATCCTTCCAATACTCAGAAATAAAGATGCTGATGCAGTTATTGATTCTGCAAAAGCATTAATTGACGGCGGGATAAAAATTATCGAAATAAATATTGAAAATCCGTCTATTTATAGAGCTGTAGAAGAAATTTCTAAATATGCAACTGTATGTGCAGGCGGGATAATTACGTCAATGCAGGCAGAAGCTGCAATATTATCAGGTGCAAAGATTTTATCTTCGCCGATTTTTTCAATGAATCTTGTAAAAATTTCAAAAGATAAAGAAATCCCTTTTATTGCGGGCACTTCTACTGCAAATGAAGCCTATAACGCCTGGAAAGCAAGAATTCCGCTTATTAAGATTTACCCGATTACTGCAATGGGCGGCGCCATGTACATTGAAGATCTTTTAAGACCCATGCCGTTTTTAAAAGTTCTGCCATTAGGTAATGTAAAATTAGATGAAATTCATACATATCTTGAAGCTGGAGCTTCTGTTGTAGGTATTGGCAGAGATTTTTACGACGGATTTTCTCTTAGTGAAATAACTTCACGCGCCAAACGTGTTATTAAAGAGTTGAAAGGTTAATTATGGATGAAAAGTTAGACATAATAACTATTGGTGAGTGTTTGATAGAACTGTCGACAAATGCAAAGATGTCTGATGCGGAATGCTTATATAAATATTACGGCGGTGATGCGCTTGCTGCTGCAATATCTGCTTTAAGAATGGGATCAAAAGTCGGATTTATAACACGTGTTGGCAATGATCCGTTTAAAGATTACCTGCTCGATTCATGGCAAAGGGAAGGGCTTGATATTTCGCAGGTAAAACTTTCAGCAGAAGCTAACGGACTTTATGTTATTTCAAGGCCGTCAAAAGCAGATAAAGAACTGGCAGTTTACAGAAAAAAAATTGCTCCTTCAAAATTGTCTGTTGACGATATCAATGAAAATTATATTAAAAATTCATCTGTTATCTACGCAACGGGTGTTACGCAGTCGCTTTCTCCTTCTGCCTCTGAAGCTGTTGAATATGCTTTTAAAATAGCAAAAGAAAACGGTATTAAAACAGCTTACGATCCGAATTATCATTCAGCTTTAACAACTGTCGATGATGCAAAAGATGCTTTTTTCAGATTAGCCTCCAATATTGATATTCTTTTTATGAATACTAAATCAGATTCCACCAATATTCTGGAAATTGATTCTCAGGAAAATATTATAAAACGCCTCTGGGATATGGGTATTTCAACTGTTGTTTTAAAATCTGAGGAAAAATCCGGATATTTTACCGGTTCTAACGGAAAAATAACTTTTACTGAATTTTATACAAACGAATGTGTTGATACAACCTGTTCCGGTGATGCTTTTAACGGCGGATTTTTGCATGCTGCAACTCACGGATTTAATGAGTTTGAAGCATCTAAATTTGCGTCTATTGTAGCAGGTATTCAAACCCAAAACATAGGTGCAATAAAATCAATCCCGCATAAAGATGAAGTTTACTCAATTTACAGGGGATATGATGGTTAAAGTTGCAATTTCAGGCTATTACGGTTTTAAAAATTTCGGTGATGAAGCAATATTGGATGTTCTGGTAAAACATCTGAAGAGTCTTGAGTGTAATGATATAACTGTTTTTTCATCGGATATAGACTACACAGCAGAAAAGTACAATGTTAATGCAGTAAAAAGATTTAATATTAAAAACGTATTAAAAGCTATAAAGAGCTGTGATGTTTTGATATCAGGAGGGGGCAGTCTTCTGCAAGATGTTACAAGTTTAAAAAGTCTTATTTATTATGCCTCGATAATTGCGCTCGGCCTGCTTTTTAACAAAAAAGTTATTATTTTTGCGCAGGGCATTGGGCCGCTGAAATCTTGTACGGCAAAATTTATTGTAAAAAATTTGTTGAAATATTGTTCTCTGGTTACCGTCAGAGACGAAAACAGTTTGAAGATTATGAAAGATTTCGGAATAAATGCAGAACTTGTGTGCGATCCTATTTATTCTCTTCAAATAAGTAAGCAGGCTCCTGAAAATTCTGTTGGTGTTCAGCTCAGAGATTTTAAAACAATGAATATAAATCTTCTAAATAAGCTTGCTCAGTTAATTGTTAACAAATTTCCTGATAAAACTATTGAAATTTTTTCTTTGCAGAAATCTCAGGATTATGAGCTCTCAAAAAATTTTGAGTCAATTTTGAAGTCATTTAACCCTGATTTAGATATAAAAATTATAGAAAACGATATTACATCAAAGATTTCAAAACTTGAATATCTTTTTGCGATGAGATTTCATGCTGTTCTTGTCGCTTTAAAGTACGGAGTAAAAACATGTGCAATAAATTATGATGTAAAAGTTGAAAAATTGGCTTCTGATGCAAATATCCCAATAATTTCTATGGATGCGCATGAAAATTTGGAAGAAATTTACTCTAAACTTCAAAAACTTGAACCTTCTGATTTGTCTCAGTTCGCAAATTCTAAAATTTTTGATTGGTCTAAATTTGATGAATTAGTTATTTAAAAAATGAATTATTCTTCTTCTTCTTTCTCTTTCCCAAATAATTGATTATAATTTTTTCTTACTGCTGTATCAAAGATATTTGAAGATTGATCAACCATGCTCTGAGACCAAAATTCATAGTCTTTTGATGTAATTTTCCCGTCAAGATCTTTTTCAGCCTTGCCGCTAGAATCGCTATCAAATGTTGCCATTGCCGCAGCCATTTCTTTCCAGTCAAGTTTATTGTCGCCATTTTGGTCTAATTTTGAAAAAGCAATTTGGCCTTTTTCAAAAGCTTTATTTCGTTCTGCAGCGGTTGCATCAGATGATAATTGCTTCATTTCATAATTTACAAATTCGTCCGCAGAAATCTCACCATTAGAATTACCCATCTTATCTATATCTGCGAGGAAGGATTTGCTTAATTCGCTTACATCTTTTTTGTATTCATCTTTATCTTTAGGGGTTGATATAGTGTATGATTTATCATCTATAGCATTACCTTTTTCATCGACTAATTCATGTGTCCCTTTATTAAATTCTTGTCCTTTTGTTGTATCTTGATTTTTGTCGATATCTCCTGCATATTCATTATCAGTCTTCTGTTGAGCGAGCTGTTGAGATTGCATGATATTCTGCTGTTGTATTGCTGCAAGGCTGTTCATTTTAGCCTGTTGCGCTAATTGAAATCCCCACTGATATGCCATAGCGTTTCCATATTGAGTGTTCATTGTATTAAGCATATTTGTTGGACTAAATACTCCAATACCCAATGGATTTGACATTGGATTAAACATTGAAGGCATACCAAATCCCATTCCGCCGCCGAAACATCCACCGCCCAGGCCAAAGATACTTCCTCCGCAGCAATTAGTGCTGTTCCTTAAAACGTAGCTTGTTGTTGCAGTTTGCATTAGGCCTGAGCCTAATTTTTGAAATGCGTTACCTATGTTTGCCCAATTTGTCATTATACTCTCCGATTTTATATCTTATATATATAAAATATATATT
>ERZ780117.311-NODE-311-length-22331-cov-3.318145_pt1 | contig 22331 bp, 19 predicted proteins | sample MGYA00510985_ERZ780117 | MGnify/ENA primary metagenome ERZ780117 (study PRJEB29588, sample SAMEA2159553) | human gut metagenome | biome: human gut; feature: human-associated habitat; material: faeces | place: Denmark | collected 2008/2010 ...
CGGCAGACCCGTGGCACGGCGGCTGGACGATGGCTACACGCTGGAAGTCAACCGTCTATGTACGAATGGAACGCCGAATGCTTGCAGTATTTTGTATGCGGCGGCATACCGTGCAGCACGGGCCATGGGCTACAACAAAGTTATTACCTACATTCTGGACACGGAGAATGGCAGCTCCCTGAAAGCTGCCGGCTACACCTGTGAGGGCAGAGCCGGAGGCTTGGAATGGAACGGCGCGAAGGCACCGAAACAGGCTGACCAATATCCGCGCCAGATGAAAACACGATGGGTCAAGAAAAAGGAGGGTTTGCATGGCAGTTGACCGCAAACAGCAGATGAAAGAAATCACGGAACGGCTGGAGCAGGGTGTAAAGGACATTTTTACATCGGAAATGTACACGACGTTTCTGCGCACGATGGCAAAATTCCACAATTACAGCTTCAACAACACCTTGCTGATTGCCATGCAGGGCGGGCAGCTGGTGGCAGGCTTCAACAAGTGGAAAGACACGTTCCACCGCACCGTGAAAAAAGGAGAAAAGGGCATCCAGATCATCGCTCCGGCTCCCATTAAGGAAGTCGAGGAGCGAGAGAAAATCGACAAGGATACGGGCTTGGCTGTGCTGAACGAAAACGGTGAACCGGAAATGGAACGTGTGGAGTATGTGGTTCCGCGCTTCCGAGTGACGACGGTTTTTGATGTTTCACAGACCGATGGGGAACCGATTCCATCGTTGGAAGTGAACGAACTGACGGCTAGCGTCAAAGACTATGCGCTGCTTACGGCGGCAATCGGGCAGGTATCGCCTGTGCCGATGCGGTTTGATGAAATCGAAGGGGATGCCAAAGGCTATTACAGTGATGCAGACAAAGAAATCTGCATTCAGGCCGACATGGGCGAGAGCCAGACCATAAAAACGATGATCCACGAGGTTGCTCATGCGATGCTGCATAACAGCGATTTCATGAAGAAGAACGGCGAGGAAAAAGACCGACTTACGAAAGAAACCGAAGCGGAAAGCATTGCATTTACGGTCTGCTCGGCTCTGGGCATTGATACATCCGATTACTCTTTTCCGTATGTGGCAAGCTGGGCCAGCGGCAAGGAGATGAAGGAACTGAAAGACTCGATGGATACGATTCGATTGACAGCTGCCGACTTTCTGGAAAAGCTGGAAGCAGCGGTGGCAGAAAGGAGCGCAGAGCGCATGACCGCAATGCAGTATGCGGAAAAGCTGATTGCAGACAGGGAGCAAGAGAAAACGATTTTTGATGATGAGCAGCGAAATCTCATCGTGAATTTTGCTCTCAAGCTGGATGACCGGGCAGCAACGGAAGAACTGGTGAACGGTCTGGCGGCTGCACTGGCCGAGGATGACAAAGAAGAAGCCAACCGCCTGATGTATGATGCACAGGAGAAAATCGAAAATCTGCCGGATAGAATGATTGGTCTTTCGGAAATGCACGACTATGGCTACCGGAAAGATGATGTGCTGCCGCTGACGAAAGAAGGCGCACGGGAGTGGCATCGGCTGGGTGAGAAGATTTATCCGCTGTTCCGTGATGGCACGGCAGGTGATTATGTAAGCCAAGAGGGAATCGAGCAGCACGATGGTATTTTCGGCATTAAGGCAGACGCATGGGACGCGATTCTGTTGGAGCAGCGGGTAGATTATGCAGAGGACGAGTATGCGCGCCCGGATTTTAAGCTGACAGTAATAAACCGTGAACAGGCTCTGCGGCTGTATGACGAGGGAAAGCAGATATATCTTGTCCGCATCAGCCCATGGCCGATTCTTGTCACGGCGCGAGAGGAAATCGAGCGCGGAAGTGATACCTTCCAGATTGCAATAGCAGATTTGGAACAGGAGAGGAACATGACAGAACAGGAAAATGTGCTGCTGTATGGCAGCGAAAAGCAGTTCGGCATTTATCAGATTACAGAGCGTGACCCGGAACATAACTATCGTTTCATGGGGCTGGACTATGTGCAGAAGAAAGGCATGACGGTTTCCCGTGCAGATTATGACCTGATCTATGCCGCACCGCTTACGGACAAGGATACGCTGGATGGCATTTATGAACGGTTCAATATCCAGCGCCCGGCAGACTTTACAGGGCATTCGCTGTCGGTCAGTGATGTGGTGGTACTCAATGATGGCAGTACGGTCAAAGCCTACTATGTGGACAGTATTGGATTTGCTGAACTGCCGGAATTTTTCAAGGAAAGGAATGTAGATTTGCAGAAAGAAAACCTTCTGAACGAGGAATTGCAGGAAATCGAAATCTTTGATAAGCCGGGTCTTTTCAGCAATGGCCGACTGCGGGATGAAGATGTGCCGGATGGCTTATATCGCTATGATCTGCGCGGTTCAGACTATGACCCCGGCCAGCCTATTACGGTGGAGAAAACGGTGGTGGTGAACCATGCGGCATCTGTTCTGATGGCCGAAGAGCTTGACCTTGGTGCAGAGGGGCGGCTGGAACTTGGTGAGGAAGGGCTGAACTTCACAGGTGCAGAGTTGACCGTGCGAGAGTTCATGGAGGAACAGCAGCAGAAAAGGAACGGACTGATCCACGGCGATTCCGACCATATCGCAGTCGAAGGGCATATCGGCACATGGTATGCTGTTGATGAAACGGAAGTCGGTGGGGAGAAGTTCTTTCTGCTGGAGCATGAGGAACACGGCGATATGGCGGCCTGCGTTGCAGTCAATGAGCAGGGCAAGCTGGTGGCAGAGGATTTGTGGAACGGCTTCGATGAAGATTTTCAGGAAGCAGTGCAGAAATACTTCTCTGAAAAATGGAATATGCCGAAAAAAGAAGATGTGGTGTCAGAGATCATTGAAAAGGCTGTGCCGGTGCCGGACAACAGCGCACAGGACTATTCGGATGTGCCTGTCTACTATGAGCCGTTCAGCTATGCCAAAGAAAATGACGAGGTGGATTTATACCGTACATCCTATCGGCTGAACAGCGAGTGCAAGCAGGCAATCCATGAAGCGATTGCGGACAATTATGATGGGATGTACCTTGGCGATGGTGCAGTCGATCAGGTGGTGCGGCAGTACGGTATGGAGCGCGTGGGTTACATTCTGGCAAATACTCTGCACCATAAAAGCTACGATGGCCGCTTTTCTCACGGCAATAAGGAATGGTCAGAGCAGGTCAGCACCCCGGAGCATAATGCAGACCGCATGACCTTCCGCACGGATTGGGTGGTTGACAGCCACCCGGTTATTCTGGATGGCTTTGTAACGATGTTCAGAAAAGAACTGGAAGCACGGAAAGAACAGGAGCAGCCTTTCGTAAAGCAGTTCTATGTGGTCGAAAATTTGCAGGCCGCGCCTTTGAAAATTGAGCGGTTCGGAAATCTCGACGATGCAGTGTCGCAGTATCAGGCACTTCCGAACCATTACATGAAAGCCTTGGGCGTGGAGAAGAATCCTGATCCGCTGCCGGGTTCACTGGATGTTTTGCAGTGCAGGAACGGCATTGACACCATCGCAGAGGACTATAAAACGGTTCCGGGCTGGGATAACCCGTATATCCAGAATCATGTTGTCCAGCCGTTGCAGGGGGCGTTAGCCGTGCAGGATGTGGAGCTGTCCTATGAATTGCCGGATGCCTATTTTCACATCCAGACCTGTGACGATGGCTTCGACTATACCTTATATAATAAGGACTTCACGGAACGGGATGGCGGTATTCTCGAAACGGACGGAGATAAGCCTGTGCAGGAGGCTATGACGGAGCTGCTGGCAGAGTTCGGCTGTGATGCAGCACAGGGCAAGATCATGGACGCGGCAGAACTGCGGGAACAGGCTGATACGGTAGCTGAACAACAGGCAGAAGTTTTGAAAGAAAAACTCGCTGCAGAAAGACCTGCACCGGAAGAAACGCTCAGCTTTTACGTTGCGGAGTGCTTGGAGTTTACATTTGCGGGAGAGTTCCACGATCATATGACCATGGAAGAAGCCTTGGAAGCCTATGACAAGATTCCGTCCGAACGAATGAACGCCGACAAGTGCATTGGATTCTGCATCGAGGAAGATGGAGGCTTTGTAGGAATGTATGAGCTGGTCGTGAACGATAAAGTGCAACGCGAGAATATCAATTCCATCAACTACTTCAGGGATGATAAGTTGGTGCAGCAGGCTATTTCCGATATGGAAAAACTGATGGAGGCACGGCAGAAGAGCAAGGAGCAGGAACGCAGCAGTACGAAAAAGTCTGTTCTGGATGCCCTGCGCAGCCTGAAAGCAAAGAAGCAGGAGCAGCCGGCGCAGGAACAGGATAAGCCGAAAAAAGCAAAATCGAAAGGAATGGAATTATGATGAATGTGCGTTTTGATGAACTGGAACTGATGCTGGTGGCGATGTTTGAGCAGAAAACGCTCAAAGGTACGATTCAGACGCTGACGGAAGTTCAGCAGCTTGTGGAAGAGGATGCAGAGATGGCTGTGCTTGTTCAGCAGAGCATCCAGAAGCTGCAGCAGCTGAACGAGCAGCAGTTCAAAGGGCTGGAACTGGAGGTATAAACCGGATGAACCGAATCAGAAAGTAGAAAGGGTGGCAGATGAATAAACAGATCAGAGTTTTCCAAATCAAGGAGATTCATCATAAGCAAAGGGCAAAATCTTATGCACAGCAGATAGAGGATGGTTTTCTGATTCATCATCAGAATTACCAAAGTGCTTATAAGGGGCAGGTAGGACCGAGTGAAACACCAGTTACAGTTCGGGGGCGTCTGGAAGAACAAAGGCCAAATACATTTATCGGCCGTCCGTTCGGAGTCAGTGATGTTATGGTATGGGATGAAGAAGAAAAGCGAAAATTCTTCTATGTCGATAAAGACGAGTTGGTTGAGTTTGGCGGTTTTACGGATATAGACTCTGCCGGAAATGTTGTCGCCCTCATGGTTCCCAATTACCAGGTTGATGGAAAAACAGGAACGTGGCTCCCGTATGATAGTGAAGTTGTAGAGGGTGTCTGCTTCTTTATGATGCGGAATGAGCAACGCAGAGATGTTGTTTCTCCAATCGTGGTAGACAGTAAAGGTGTATTTGTGACAGAGGCACCGAATGGCTTTGAAAATGTTCGGGCCACTATTACAGAATATGTTCGCCGCGCTGAAAGGAAACAGCAGGATGTGACAGAACATGAAAAGTGCCTGACGAATGGAACGTATGAACGGGCGCGGGAGTCTGGCACAGAGCAGAACTACAATATGATTGATGGTTGCGTCAACAACAATCCGAGAAAGCCGCGTGTCATAGGCAACAGAGTCTCAGTGCTGGATCGGCTGCATATCAAACTGGAAGAGCGAAAGCAGAAAGAACAGGGACAGCAGCAACAGCAGGAGAGAACCCTTAAAAATTAAAAAGTATTTTCCGTAAAGCAAGCCAGCCACAGGACTTTCAGAGTGAAGTCTTGTGGCTGGCTCTTTTTATGCAGTTATTTAAAGAGATGGTTCGTGATTGCGTTTAGGCTGTGTACGACTGTGCTGCTGTGTATGTTCTGTTTCAAGAATCATATCAACATTCTGACAAGCGGTTTGCAGTTCGTGATAGTAGTCTTTGAAATAGGTATAGCTTTCGTACCGTGCAGTTCGTATAGATAGCAGTTTTTCTTTCTCAGCCCGCAAATCCTTCATAGTGGGAATCGTGCCATCCGGGGAACTGCGTTTTAAGAATTGAGCGGCTTCCTCATATTTGGCGATTTCATCTTGATGCTCAGAACGATAAATCTTCTTATTGTTGGCCTGTAAAAATTCTTTATATGTGTTTTTTGTAGAAAGATACTGCCCCAGATAGTGAATCTGTTCATTCAACCGTTTCAAATCGGCATCCGTGGACTTTGCGGTATTACGGGCATCTGACATTTTAGCGGAGAGTTCATCCCGCGCTTTTTTCAATTCGTCATAGCTGTCATAGCCGTGTTGCTGTATATAGACGATGGTATTTGCCATCTGTTGCAAATTGGAAATCTTGACTTTCTGTGCATAGGCGCGGTTCTGCTGGGCCTTTACGCAGTCCTGCAAATTCACAACCAAACGAAGATTCGATTTGATATAGAGAACGGCAATGGGGTCAGCAACACTCCATTGCTGTTTTTCTCTTTCAGCGGTGAGCGCATTGCTTTCAAAAAGCATCAGAAGATGATTGCGGTCAAAACTGGTTCCCAATGTTCGCGCAGAAATATATTTTTCCCTGTTCGGTAAAAGATAGCTGAATCGCCCACGGTGATCCTTGACAGAAATACCGGATTCAGCTTGAAGCTGTCGGCTGAACTCTTCAAATGATTTTGCACGCTTTGCTGCTGCAGTAATGGAATCCCGCAGTTTGTCCTTTTCGGTTTGAAATTTGGTTCGCATGGGTGTGAAGCCTTCTGCAATAAGTTCGGCGTTCAATTTGTCCAGATTGATCTGCCCGCGCTGTCTAGCATAATATTCCTGCTGCGTGATTTTGTTGACAGATGGGGAGAGCAAATCAACTTGATTGAGATTTTCTCTCATGCAGATGTTCATAAGAGACTGCTGTAAATGCTTCAAGTAATCTTTTGTTAGGTGGTGCTTGTAGCCGGCTTTACAGTCGATGGGACGTTCCATAAAGCTTTTTTGCGGAACATCCAGCTTTCGCAGACTGTTGATTACGATATGTACATGGATATTGCCGCTGCCGTTATGCCCGTCCATGTGGGTACAGACCAATGCCTGATGGCCAGGAAAATTTGTTTTTACATATTCCATGCCGATGGCTTGCGCTCGTTCTCCTGTGAGTCCGCATTCATCTTTATCCGCAGGATCGAAGCTGATGAGATAATGATGTGTCTTGATTTCATCATAATTCTGATTTTTATGGTACTGTGCATTGAGCATTTCACACTCTACATCAAAAAGTTCCGGTTCACAATTTATGCCATCCAGCAGAATATCCCGGCGGAGCACCCAGTTTCCATTTGCATCCAGCAGAGGTTTCTTCAAGACCTCATCGTGCTCATATTTCAAATAGTCGAGTGCCGCACCGTAGTCTGCGCTTTTACCTGCGACGTGTTTTAAGATTGCCACGATAATCACCTGCCAATTCAGCAATATCTTTCCGCATGGAGCGGAGGTCGGTCATGCAACGATTGATCTCTTCCAACATAGCGCGAGATTGGATACCACCGCTGTTAAAGAAGGCTGCAATCTGGTTCAGATTGTTTCCGATATGAGAGAGCTGCCTTGCAAAATCTCGCAGTTCTGCAATGTCGGCAACGATGTTGTAATGAACGTGAAGTTTTTCGGTTATGGCCTGTTTCCTTACATAAACTGCAACGGGATAGCCAGCCTGTTCAGCAGAACACGAAACCAGTGCGTACTCCACATCGGTAAAACGAACCATTACATTCTTAGTCCGTTTGATGCTTTCATCCTTTTTGGGGCGAGCCATAGTGTGATCCTCCTGCATTTTATAGTTGCGAAGCAACTCCCGATAAGCCGTAGGCGTTCGGCTGCGAACACATTCATGTGGAGCCAGATAGCCAAAATCCAAGATTTTGTGCGTACCGTGGGGATGGGGAACGGAATCCCCATCAAGATTGCCGGGAATGAAAAATCACGAAAGTGAGTTTTGAGTTACCATAGGCGAATCTTGCTCTAAGACAGGGAAACCCTGGTGTTGCAGTATAGGCCTTGCCATCAGAAAAAGAAGTGCTTCTATAAATAGGAATCCGCAGCCTTTATTTGGAATACACTTTCCAGATTTTTTTGAATTTCTTTCAAAAACTGTATTCCAAAATGCCCTTCTGGATTCCTATTAGTAAAGGGGGATTGATCCGATGAAGCAGAAAGAGCGACTGGACGAAAAAGTGAAGCAGGAGCGAACGGAGCCTGACCATCACAGAAAAATCATTATTAAGGGAATCACCGTGTATGAATCGTTCCGACCAGAAGGCAGTGAACTGTGGGACTGCCTCTTGCAGAGTATGGGGAAACACTGAAAAAAAGATTTTTTAAAATTGTGCGCTACAGCTTGATTTTCGTGCCGCAGCTTGGTAGAATACAGACGGGTTAAGTAAATATGTGCAATCAAAAGCCATTAACTTTCTGGATTTTACCATGCGAATTGCGTGGAGACAGGAGGTTTAATGGCTTTGTTTTTTTATAAGGAAAAGAATAAGGACATACGAGCAGCAGCCTATCTGAGGTTGTCTATCGAGGACGGAGATAAGGCTGAAAGCAACAGCATCGGAAACCAGAGAGAACTGATCCGGGATTTCGTTGCAGAACGACCAGAACTGCATTTGGTAGGAGAATATGCAGATGATGGTTACACGGGAACCAATTTTGAGCGACCAGGCTTTACGCAGATGATGGAGGACATCAAAACCAGTAAAATCAACTGCATCATAGTCAAGGACTTGTCTCGACTTGGTCGTAACTACATTGAGATGGGAAAGTATCTGGAACAGATTTTCCCAATGATGGGGATTCGGTTCATCGCCATCAATGATAACTATGATAACGCAAATACTGAGAGCAGTGATTCGGATAGCATCGTGGTTCCCTTCAAAAATCTGCTGAACGATTCCTACTGCAGGGACATTTCCATTAAGGTTCGGAGCCAGTTGGACATTAAGCGGCGCAAGGGAGAGTTCATCGGCGGGTATGCAATGTACGGTTACTGTAAAGATGAACGGAACAAAAGCCGGTTGGTGGTGGATGAGTACGCAGCAGAGGTTGTTCGTTCTATCTATCGCAGAAAATTGGAAGGCATGAGCGCAAAGGCTATTGCGGAACAGCTGAACAGCGAGGGGGTTCTGGCTCCCAGTGAGTACAAACGGCTGTGCGGACTGAATTATCACAGCGGCTTCAAGGCAGGAACTCACGCAAAGTGGCAGGCAATTCAGGTGCTTCGGATTTTGAAAAATGAAGTTTACACCGGAACGATGGTGCAGGGCAAACGGCAGAAAATCAATTATAAGATTAAGAAAATCCGTGACGTAGAAGAATCCGGCTGGATCAAAGTTCCTAATATGCACGAGGCCATCATTCCGCAGAAATTGTTTGACACCGTGCAGGAAGTTTTGAAGCTGGACACCTGTGCATCGAAAGGACAGCAGACAGTCAATCTCTTTTCAGGTATTGTTCGATGCGGTGACTGCGGACAGAATATGGTGCGGCGCACCGTATCAAAAAATGGAAAGAAGTATGTTTATCTGCACTGCATCACAAATCATAACGGCCTGGGCTGTTCTTCACACCTCATCAGCGAAAGTAAATTAGCAGAAGTGGTGCTGGCTGCGTTGCAGGGAAAGATTCAGCAGATCAGTGGACTGGAACAGCGGCTAGATGAAATCAACGAGATTCCCAAAAATCAACGCAGGTTAAAATCTGTAGAAGAGCACATGAAAATGCTGGAACAGGAAGAACAGAAATACCAGACCCTGCGCCGTCAGCTTTACGAAGATATGAGTAACGGCATTGTCAGTAAGGATGAGTATAAAGAGTTCAGCCGTTCCTTTAACGAAAAAGTCGAAAATATCCGTAAGGCAAAAACAGAAATGAACCGTCAGCTGGATAGCCTGAACAATCTGGATGTGGAACATTTGCCGTGGATCGAAGATTTTAAATCCTATCAAAACTTAACGAGTCTGAATCGTCGTGTCCTGGTAGAACTGGTGGAAAGCATTACAGTCTATGATAAAGAGCACATTCACATCCAATATCGCTTCGATCAGGAAATCCGCAATGTACTGGAATATTGCAACAGTGTTCCGACAACAGAAACGGAGGGGAGTACAGTATGAAATGTGTAAGCTATACTCGGACGATGCCTTGGAAAAACCATAAAGGTGAACTGACGATTGCCGACCAGAATCAGCGTATTGCAGAATACCTGGCTGAACATGAAGAGTTCGATTTACAGAAAAAGTATTCTGACCGTAAAAGTGTAGAAAACGCAAGTGCGGCATTTGACAAAATGATTGATGACGGAGTGGGGCGAAAATTTGACTGCATCATTGTAGCATCTATGTATTACTGTGGGCCTGGCTTTCCGGCGGCGCGTCATGCAATCAAGGAAACTCTCTATGAGACAGGTGTGGATCTGATCGTTCTGGAAGAAGGACTGGACACCAGAACTGCCAGTCGAAAAGAGGTTGAGGACTATTTTGAGGAGAAACGCTGCGAGATGCACGCAGAAATCATGTTTGCATGGAGGAAGAAGCAGGGCGCAGGATTCCGGCTGACCAATTCCGTTCCGTATGGTTATATCCGCAGGAATGGTGAAAGCAACATGGTAAAGGATGAAGAGGTTGCTCCGTATCTGAGCGAAGCTTTTTCCAGATATGCATCGGGACAGAAGATGCGTGATATTGCAAAATGGTTGAATGAACAGAATGTCGAACCACCGATGAGGCACAAAAAAAGAATTCAGGGAAAATCATATGAGGGAGAATCTGATCTGTGGACATCGGATAATCTGAGGGGGTTGTTCAGAAATCCAACATACACGGGTGCAACGGCAAACGGAAGCCATCAGATTATTGCAGAGAACTGCCATGAGCCGTACATGACAAAAGAACAGTTTTATGCGCTTCCTTGCAATATGCGGCAGGGTGAGAACAGGATATCTACTCGGAAAAAATACAAAAAACCGAATCCGCTGGCAAAGCGTATCATTTGTACCTGTGGACGTCCACTTTATTGGCATAAGGATAAGAAAACGGGAGAAGAACTATTCTATTGCAGCTACTGCCGTGCTCACAAGGAGAATGGAAAGGAATTGAAAGCTCCGGCTGCATCTGTATATAAAAAGGTGATAGATGCTATGGAGAGAGAACGTCGAGAAGAAGAAAAGATGTACTCCGCAATTCAGCAGGGAGCTGGCAGAAAAGCAATTGAAGCAGTAAGAGCTGATAGTTCGATGCAGATGAAGACCATTCTGGCTGAACTTAATATGGAACAGTTTCGCCGTGTACCGTTATATGAAAGCTATATGGCCGATGAAATCACGGAAGAACAGTATCGTGCTGAAGTGCTGGATTATGAAGAAGCTCATCGAGAGTTGAATGAACAGCTTACGGCAATCATGGAAAATACGACGGTATGGGAACGGGCATTGAGTTTGCGAAATCCGTGGATTCAGCAGATGGAACAATATAAGACCCCAGAGGCACTGGATCGTAATTTTGTGAAAAAGTACATTGAACAGGTCGTGGTTACATTTTTAGGCGATAGACAGGCAGAAATCAGTCTAACGATGAAAACAGAGGAATGGAAGCAGATGCTTGAACGGATAGAATTGGAGGGTACAGACGATGGCACGAAAAAGTAGAAAGAATTTGCTCCAACCGGAACAGGCAACGGTTTCAGTGCAGTTCCCAGAATTGGATGAAGAAAAGATACCAACTGCAATCTATGGACGGCTTTCGGTGGAAGATGATGAAGATAACGAAAGCATGGAAACGCAGATTGCACTGGTGCAGGATTTTATTAACCGTAGCGGTGAATTAAATTATGTAGATACGTATTTTGACAATGGATTTACAGGAACAAATTTCAAGCGCCCGGCCTTTACCCGTTTGATGAACGATGTGCGGCAGAAAAAAATCAAGTGTATCGTTGTAAAAGACCTATCGCGTTTTGGCCGTAACTATCTGGAAGCGGGATACTATATTGAAACCGTATTTCCATTTCTAGGTGTTCGCTTGATTGCTGTCACCGATCATTTTGATAGTACGCGCAAAGAGGATATGGAAAGCCTGGCTCTCCCGATTCGGAATATGGTCAACACCATGTATGCGAAAGACATTTCCAAAAAGGTGTGGACTTCCCTGCAGCGTAAAAAAGAAGCAGGCTATGCAGTCGGAAGTGATGCTCCGTTTGGATATATTCGGAATCCCGTGACAAAACGAAATGAGATTGACCCGGAAACAGCCTTTTATGTACAGTTGATATTCCAGTGGGTGCTGATGGGTGTAGCGATTTTTGAAATCGCCAGACGGTTGACCTTGCTGCAGGTTCCAACCCCACGGGAGTGGCATCGGAAAATTGTTGAGGGAAAGGATGTCGTTACTTATAAAAAATGGGGCGAAACCTCGGTACGGCATATGTTGGCAAATCAAACCTATGTGGGAGATACCGTCAACAATAAAAGTACACGGAAGTTTTTTGCAGGGCAGGACAAACGTAACTTGTCAAAAGAACAGTGGCATGTGACAAGAAATACACATCCAGCCATCATTGCAAGGGATGATTTTGAAAAGGTGCAGGATATTCTGGCGAAGAATCAGAAAGTATACAAAGAAATAAGAGCAGAATCAGAACAGATTCGCACGGAGTATCAGAATGATCTTGCCGGAATGGTGTTCTGTGCAGATTGCGGCAGACCGATGGATTTTGATAGGCTTCCACATGGAGCAGAAGAAAGTAAAAAGGTTTGCTACTATATTTGCAGAGCAAGGCAGGCGGATGATAAGTGCATCGGACACTTGATTACGGAAAAACTGCTAAAAGCTCTGGTAATGGATCAGCTGCATTTTTTCATCGTTCGGCTCAGTGATAAGCGTAAGGTTCTGGAAGAACTGAGAAAAATCGAAGATATGCAGAATCCTGTCTACCGTGCAAAAAGTGAGATTATGAGCCTGACGGATAAAGTTGGTCAGATGGCAAAGAAAAGAGAACAGCTTTATGCGGATTATGTGGCAGGCGTGGTGGATTCCGAAGATTACCAGCTGATTCGGGAAGATTATTCCAAACAGTATGACAGCCTGCGGGCAGCACTGCAGAGAGCAGAAGCCAAAAAGAAGGAAGTAGAACAACAGATTAGAGAATATCTGAATATGACATCCAACCTGGAAGAGCATCTGGATGACTTTGTATTTGATGCTCAGCTGGTAAAATCCCTTGTGCAGAGAATCGAAGTAGGTGCAGATAAACGGGTTCGCATTGTATTTGGGTTTCAAGATGTGTTTGCAGACCTTGGAAAGGAGAGTGCGGGAAAATGATTGCAGCGTATCAGCGCATTTCAAGGGCAGACGGTGATTTGGGTAAGGACGGAAAAGACAAGAGCAACAGCATCGAAAACCAGAAAGAACTGATCCAACGGTATATTTCCTGCAAGGAGAATCTGCAAAATCTGCCTGTGATGGATTTTGTGGATGATGGTTACACAGGTAGCAATTTCGACAGACCGGGCTTTCAGAAGATGATGGATGGTGTGCGCAGTGGCGAGATTGATACCATTATCGTAAAAGACCTTTCTCGTTTTGGACGTGATTACATTGGTGTGGGCGAATACATGGAGCAGATTTTTCCACTACTGGGTGTCCGGCTCATCTCCATCAATGACAACTATGACAGCAGCAATTATAATGGTGCAACCCTGGGGATGGATTTAGTTGTCAGCAACCTGGTAAACACCATGTACTGCCGGGATGCAGGAAAGAAACTTCGGACGGCTAATCGAGTAAAGTGGCGCAAAGGTATTTCCACAGCATCTTCTGCACCGTTTGGTTATCAGTTTGACCCGAATCGAAAAGGATCATATATCATTGACCCACTAGCGGCGAAAATTGTCCGTCGTATTTTTGACCTTGCGATTCTGGGACTGGGGACGCGAGAAATAGCAATGGCGTTGAATGATGAAAATGCTCCTGTGCCGAGCGTTTATAACCGGGAGCATAAGGCGTATGGAAAAGAAACGACTTACACGATTGCCCCTGTGATACTTTGGGACAGCACTCGCGTCTGGAAGATTCTCACGGCGTATGTGTACACCGGAGCGATGGTTCTTGGAAAAAGTCAAAGGTTGATTTCCGGCAAGAAAATCATTCGCGTTGTTCCAAAAGGGCAACAATACATTACGGAAGGAACCCATGAAGCTATCGTCAGCCGGGAAGAATTTGAAAAAGCGCAGTTTGTCATAAGAAGTAGCAGCCATAAAGTGGTGATGGGCAGCGTGGATTTCCCACTCAAAGGAAAAATTCGATGCGGCAATTGCAGACGAGCTATGGGATATGATTACAAACAGGCTTCTCCCATATTCTGGTGCAGAGAGGGAATGGAACTTATCGGTCAGACCCAATGTTCATCGGAAATATATCAGGCCAGTGATATTGAAAATGCAGTGTTTCAGGCATTAAAAAAAGAACTTTCTCTATTGGACTCACTCTATAGTGATATTAAAAAGGAAGAACAGAGCTTAAAAGAAGCCAGTAGAAAGGCAAGCCGCCGAAAAACTTTGATGGAGCAGGAACTGAAAAATCTGAAAGGTGAGAAGATGCGGATGTATGAGGAGTACGCGGCAGGAACGCTCTCCCTGGACAATTATAAGAGCAAAAAACTGGAATGCGATAGGAAGATTACAGAAGTGCAGGACAAAATCGAACAATTTAAAGCGGAAGAATCTGTCAAGAGCGTTGTTCCAGGGACGGTGCGGGCAGCAGCAGAACAGGCAGAAAATTTTCTGCACGGCACGAGACTTACGGCAAGCATGGTGTCAGCCTTCATTGAAAATGTTTATGTGCATGAGGGTGGGCGTATCGTAGTACGGTTTAAATATGAGCAGAGTATACAGGATGCCGTGAGAGCATTACACACAGAATGAATTTCAAAAAGGCGAAGTTGCCCATGATATAACATCAAAGAGTATGTTATAATATGAGCAACAGACCAACCGGAAGGAGGACGAAATGAGTATAACCCGAAAGCTGGTAAAACTGATATTGACCTTATTGACCCTGCCGCTACTCGTCGTAGTATGGCTACTGAAATGGTTCGTGACGTTCCTTCATTGCTGTTCGGCATGGGTATTCTATCTGCTGGGCAGTGTACTGCTGGCAACAGCAGTGCTTTCGTTCCTGATGAAACAATCGCAGGGGATAGAAGCACTTCAAATGCTGATTGGTGGATTTGTGATTTTTATGATTCCACAGGTGGTCGGCAGTGTGGTAGTGTTTTTGGAACTGGCAGCAGCAACGATTCGACAAGTGTGGTACATATAAGGAGAGGTGAAACCTAGAAAATGAAATTAGCAGCGATTCATCATGTGGCAATCATCGTTTCAGATTATGAAAAAGCGAAAGACTTCTATGTGAATAAGCTGGGATTTGCGATTGTACGAGAAAACTTCCGTAAAGAACGGAGTGACTGGAAACTGGATTTGCGCGTTGGTGAGGGTACTGATGCGATTGAACTGGAGATCTTCGCAGAGCCGAACCCACCTAAGCGCGTGAATCGACCGGAAGCTTGCGGACTGCGGCATTTGGCGTTCCGGGTGGATGATGTGGAAGCCACTGTAGCAGAACTGGAGCAGATGGGGATAGGATGCGAACCGATTCGATTGGACAGCTACACCCAAAAGAAGATGACATTTTTCTTTGATCCAGATGGTCTGCCATTGGAACTGCATGAATAAAAAACAACGCCCTCATAGTTGAGAGGATTCGTAAATCTTCTCGGCTATGAGGGTGTTTCATTCCATAGGAATGGGAAAGTTATAGATTGAAGGGCTTAACTAGCTACTGAGCAGCTATGCAGAAAAGTGATTGCAGCGACTTCTTGATCTAAGGTGGATACCGAATTTCAGCTACCACAAACGAAGGCTCGCATAAACCACAGACAGCACCCAGGAGGATTCGAGGGTGCGTCTGCGACTTATGCGGGTTTTATTTTGCGATTTTACGGATAGGTGTTAAATTCCAAGGCTGACAAGAGTGGCCTTTAACTCTTTTGCCATGCGAATAATGACAGTCTGTTCAGTTTCATTACAGTCCAGCAGCAAGCGGTGAAATTCGGAGTTTGCAGAGGAAGAATGTTCAAGACAGTCGAGCAAAAGCTCATCCGCGGAAACGGATAACGTGTTGGCAATTTTGACAAGAACAGAAAGGCTTGGAACCTTTGTGCCATTTTCGATTTGGACAATGTATTCACGACTGCAGTTGACTTTTGCGGCAAGAACTTCTTGCGTCAGATTCGATTTTGAACGGTAGAAGCTGATTCGTTTTCCTAGAGAAGTACGATTTACGGACATATAGTGATCTTCCTTTCAAATGCCCGCATAAGATACTTTAATTATTTGACTTATGGAGAAATGAATCAAGAGGAACCAAAGAGGCAATCTGCATAGAAGTCAGAATTCTTATTTTTCCCCTCTAGCGGAGATGGCTTCTGAGGCCAAAATGTGAACCAGCAGTTCACATTTTGAGCAACAAGTGAACTGCTGGTTCACAGAAAAATATATCTGACAAGTGTATAATAAAAGCGTGAAATCAAACTGCAAAAAAGTGAGGAAAACGAAATGGAAAGGCTGCTGACACTGTATAGCGAAGTTCAGTCAACGGATGTACGGTGGCTGTGGTATCCCTTTATTGCAATCGGGAAAATCACACTGCTGCAGGGTGATCCCGGCGATGGGAAATCCACCATGATGATGAATCTGATTGCAGAACTTTCAACGGGTGGTAAGACCCCGGATGGCTGTAAGATCGGTGCGCCGCAAAAGGTGATTTATCAGTGCTCCGAGGATGGCGTTTCAGACACAATAAAGCCCCGGCTGGAACGCTACGGAGCAGACTGCCGGAAGATTGCCTTCATCAATGAAGAGGTTTATAACGGCCTTACATTGGATGATGAGCGCATCCGTCAGGCAATCATTGAATTTCGGCCTCGATTGGTCGTGATCGATCCGATTCAGGCTTATCTTGGCAGCGATTCGGATTTGCAAATCGCAGGCAGAGCGCGGAAACTCATGCGCCGCCTTGGAATGTGGGCTGCTGGTTACGACTGCGCTATCGTTCTGATTGGACACCTCAACAAAAAAGAAGGCTCCAAAGGGCTGTACCGCAGCCTTGGCAGTATTGATGTTGTGGCAGCAGCACGAAGCGTCCTGCAGGTGGAGCGAGATACCGAGAATCCTGATATAAGAATCGTACATCAAATCAAAAACAGTCTTGCGCCTACGGCAGAAGACATCCGCTTTTCCATTTCTGCCGACAAGGGCTTTCGATGGCTGGAATGCAGGCCACAGCTTTTTGAAAAACAACAGCCGGACGTCGAACCTGAATTTGATACAGAGCAACAGAAAGCTGCCTACTGGATCAAGCATTTCCTTGAAAAAGGTGATATGAGCGCAAATGAAATTTATTGCCGTCTGGACAATGAGGGTGTCAGCAAACGAGTGGCGCGGATGGTAAAAACGGAAATGGGAATCCACTGCTACCAGAAGAAGCGGAGATGGTATTGGAGTGTTCAGCTGGAAGAAGGTGCTATGAATGGAGCGCAAGTATAAAGTAGGCGGCTATGTGAAACTTGCAAAACTGTGGGAACGCTCTAAGGATGCAGCAGTAGCCTATCACAGTTCCTACTATGCTGAAAAGTTCAGAGATGATGCAGATAAAAGGCTGGTTGGTGTCTATATTGACATCACAGGAAATAAGGAAATTTATAAACGCCCGGAAATGGTGCATCTGCTCAAAGATTGCAAAAAGGGTGCCGTCAATCTGATTTTTTCACAGACAAGGGCCTACCTTGCAGCGAATACCTGTGATTTCTGTTTTCTGTTGAAATATCTGTTTGATTTGCCGATGCGGGTGGACATTGTTACAGATGATGACGACCAGAGAATTGACACGATTCTTGATGTTGAGAATCAGCGTCAGAGCCTGAAAGAATTGGCCGAAAAATATACATCAATCCGTGAGAAAGAATATCTTGCATGGAAAGCACGACTAGAACATGAAATGGAAAAGGCAGATGGAAAATGAATGAAGGACAGTATGATTCAAAAAATGTAGAACATATTTCAATAGAAAATATCGAAGTTGTGTCCAATGGAATGGATTGGAAAAGCAGGCATTTGGAAGCTGAAAAGAGAAAAGCCGAAATCCGCGACAGAATCCATAAGCAGACTGAACAGGGTCAGAAATCAGCGAAAGATTATTTCCGCCCTGCAAAGCCGACCCCATCAATTTATGACAGTGACCTAAAACGTGTGGCCGTTTATGCCCGTGTCAGCACATCTAGCGAAGAACAGATTTCCTCTATTGAAAATCAAACTCTATACTACACCAAAAAGATTGCAGAAACGGAAAACTGGAATCTGCAGGATATTTACAGTGACGAGGGAAAATCGGGTACTTCACTGCGGAAACGAGATGCGTTTAAGCGAATGATGCGAGATGCCAAAGACCAGAAAATGGATTTGATTATCTGTGCCAGCATTTCGCGTTTTGCCCGGAACTTTTCGGATTGCATGACACAGATCGCAGCTTTGAAAACCATGCATCCTGCACATCCCATCGGTGTGTACTTTGAAACAGAGAATATCTATACGCTGAATCCAAGCAGTCAATACAGTCTTGACATTCAGGCTCTTTTGGCAGACTGGGAATCGGGCAATAAGAGTCGCCGGATGATCCTTTCGTATGACCAGCGTATTATGACAGGTCAGTACCCGGTGGCTGACCTGATGGGGTATCGGCATACGAAGGATGGACAGCTTGTGATTGAGCCGGAAGAAGCAAAGACGGTACGTTTTATCTTTCTGGCATTTATTCAGGGCTATGATTACGAACAGATTGCAATGATCCTGACACAGAAGAAGCGCAGCACCCTGCGCGGCAGGCAGGAGTGGAATGGCATGATGGTGGCTAACATCATGAAAAACGAACGTCGCTGGGGTGATCTGGAAGCTAGGAAGAGCATTGTGGTAGATTACAAACTGGGCAAGGTCACGAAGAATAACGGCAATCGCTGCTCTGCCTATGTCCCGGAACATCACGAAGCGATTGTTTCACCGGGAATTGCACGGGCTGCACATCTTGTGGCATCCAGCAAAAAGAAGTGCGGGGTGCAGGATATTGTAGTAATCCAGCAGGGAGCATTGAAAGGATTCGTGGGCATCCATCCGAACTGGAGTGGCATCAGTGTTGATAGTATTCACAGTCTTTGTCTGAGGGCCTATCTTCCGGAAGAGGTGGCGAAACTGAATGATATAGCAGAGATGAGGGCTGGAACAAAGCTGGAAAAGCCCCTTCGATCGGAATATCTGACGATTTCAGGCACTTGCTTTATCAATCAAAGCAGCCCGGTCATAACAATCTCAAAAAATGGAATCCGTTTCAGCAAAGCGTGTCATACCCGCTTGGACGACTGCGAGCATGTGGAACTGCTCTATCATCCGATTCTGCAAGTCGTAATCCTGCGAAAAAGTAATCGTGATGCTTCAACAGCGATACATTGGGAAAATAAGGATAAGATTTGCAGCAGCTTTTCATCCAAGGCATTTTCAGGGGTGATATTTGAAGCAATGAACTGGAAGTGGAGTTGTCGTTACCAGTGTCGTGGTATCTGCCGTGGAGAGGAAAATGCAAAGTTCCTAATTTTTGAATTGGATGAGTCCCGGATTTTGATTAGAAAAAATCAGTATGAACAGATTGAGGATCGTTCGATGAATCTGAAATGTCGGCTGTATCGGAGCAAGTGGGTTCAGAGCATTACAGTTAGTGATGTGATGGAATCCGGCCAAGTCGTAGAAAACCCCATGATTGGTGCAATTCCAAGCAGAAATGAAGTTCAACGTGAACTGGATGACCTTTTAATGTCGATGTAGGAGGATTTGTGAAATGGAAGAAAAAAGCAGGGAACAGGAACTGAGCGTACGGGAAATCTCCTTGATTCGTGAGTTGACACAGATACGAAAAGAACATAAAAGAGAACTGGAGTACGAAAAATTTGATGGTTATGAGCTGCCGCCGCGTACACAATTTTCCATGCTGAATAAGCCAGCAGTGAGCATAAAATATGGCGTTATGAAATTTAATATGGCCTGCATCCGGCTTTTTGAAGGAATCAAGTATGTTCTTCCGATTTTGCATCCAAACAAAAAACGGCTTGCATTGATTATGTGTCCGGAAGAAGACAGCGCGTCTGTTGAATGGGCACGGCAGAAGGACGAAAACTGGGTGAATAAGGATATTACCTCTTTGGAATTTGTGGAAAATATCTTCAAACTCATGAACTGGAACCGAGAATGTCGTTATAAAGTGCTTGGACGGGTGGCTAATTCTGATCAGGGCCTTTGTATGTTGTTCGATTTGGAAGAAGCAATCATGTTCACACCGAAGCCACAGGAATATACGGACCCGCTTACTGGCGAAATGAAGAAAAAACAGATAAAGTTCTTCCCGGATGTCTATAAGGATCGAATCGGGAAATCTTATAATGATTACATCGCTGGTCATCAGATGAACCTGTTCGAGGATTTTATTGGGTATCAAGGCTCTGCTGTATTGGGTGAGCCTGAACAGAAAACAGATACTATTTCAGTACCGATACCGCAATGTGAAGAATCTGAAAATATACCTTTATCAGATTTTCCGGAACAGCCTGAAAATGTACAACGACCGGGCAGTGAGGTTGTTGAGAAAGGAATGCTGACATGAGTTCTGGACGAATTATGAATCTGCTGGTGACGATTCCGGCAGAAAGCCGAAGAATGAATGTGGGAAAGGATGTTATTCGTGTTCTTGGGAGCCCGACCTATATTTGTGTTTTGCAGAGGAAAGATCGGAAGTCTATTGCGATTACTCCGTGCACCGCTGAACATCCCATGTCCTTTAAGGTTCCAGACAGGCTGTTGACCGATGGGCAGTGCCGAATGATGATTAACGGAATACAGTTCATTCAGGCGTTGCTGGAGGCAAATGAACTAGCTGTAGGAAAGGATCATCAGTTTAAGGGGAGATATGAGGCTGAGAAAAACGCAGTTATCATTTCACTTGAAAAAGATGAACGGGAATGGTAGTCAAGGCGGGAAGAATCTTGAATATAGGTATTGCTCTATTGAAATATTATGCTGAATTATGCCGACTTAGATTTAAACCAGAGTGGGCAATATGGACAAATCTATGCAGAAAAGTTTACATCTGTCAGCTTGATATGCAAAGTGTTTTATGGTAAGATGAAAGCACAATAGGGGTAGTATACGCTCCAGTTGAACCTGCTGTAAGGAAGTGAATGCCGATGGAAAATCAGCTTGCTCATGCGATAACGCAGACGGAATATGATTCGAGTTATGATAAGGCTGCCAAGAAGCTGCTTGCCAACAAACAGATTCTGGCACAGATTATGAAGAACTGTGTGAATGAGTACAGTGCCTGTTCCGTAGACGAAATTGCAGAGAAGTATATCGAAGGAACGCCGGAAGTGGGCACGGTTGGCGTTCATGTTGATGATACAAACAGACCCCAAAAAACTTCTGACGTAATTGTCGGAAGCAATAATGAGGATTCTACGCTGACGGAAGGAACCATCAATTATGATGTCCGGTTCGATGCAATCGCACCAACATCAGAGGTTTCTACTGCATCGAAAGATGTGATACGTCTTATTATTAATGTGGAAGCGCAGACTGCTTTTAATCCGGGATACCCGTTGACAAAGCGAGCAATCTATTATTGCAGCAGGATGATTTCCGCACAGCATGGTCCGATATTCACGAACTCGGAGTATGGGAAAATCCGAAAAGTGTACTCTATCTGGGTTTGTACACACCCAACCAAGGAGTTCCAAAACACTCTGATTCGTTATTCTATCCGACCAGAGCAGTTGATTGGAAACGCTGTTGAAAAATCGGAAAACTACGATTTGATGAGTGTTGTAACGATTTGTCTTGGAGATCCTGGTACGGAAAACTATACAGGTATTGTGAAATTTATGGATGTGTTGCTCTCTTCTTCCAGAGCAGCTACTGAGAAAAAGAAAATTCTTGAAGAAGAATTTGGTGTTGCAATGAACGAAGAGCTGGAAAGGGAGGTGCTTGTTATGTGCAACCTTAGTCAGGGCGTAAAGGCCGAAGGCATCAACATTGGTGAGATGCGGATGTTGGTGCAGCTTGTTCGAGACGGTGATTTAAAAATAGAGCGCGCTGCTGAAAAGGCAAAAATGACAGTGGAGCAGTTTAAGAAAGTGATGGAAAACACTCCGCTGCAGGCAGTCTAAGATAAAATCATATAGAGTAACAGCTAAGCCCTACAAGGCTCAGAGCGGTTCGATACCGACTGAAAGCCTTGTAGGGCTTATTTTTTTGCTTTTTTTCAAATTTATTTGTAAAAAATGTTGTCCAAGACTTGACATCGGCCGGCGGATACTGCCTGCCGAAGGATACTAAGCAACTTCTGGCAAATTATGCTGACGTGCCTGAGAACCTTATTCCTCCATTCTGAATATCCGCAGGAACGGTGAAAGCAACATGGTAAAGGATGAAGAGGTTGCTCCATATCTGAGCGAGGCTTTTTCCAGATATGCATCGGGACAGAAGATGCGTGATATTGCAAAATGGTTGA
>ERZ780117.318-NODE-318-length-22026-cov-3.346229_pt1 | contig 22026 bp, 21 predicted proteins | sample MGYA00510985_ERZ780117 | MGnify/ENA primary metagenome ERZ780117 (study PRJEB29588, sample SAMEA2159553) | human gut metagenome | biome: human gut; feature: human-associated habitat; material: faeces | place: Denmark | collected 2008/2010 ...
CAGGATGAGTCAGAAGACATTGAAGACAATGAAACAATACAATAGCCAGGATATATACGGCATTTTCTCTGAAGGATTTGAACAAGGCTTTTTTAAAAGAGTTGGAACAGCCAGAGATCTTGACACCTATATAGGCAAAGACGACAAAGGCAGATATGCTTTCAAGTTCAAAGGACAGTATGTTCCAACACGAATCTTTGGCTCCGAGGTAATATCTGTCGAGCAATATGAGGATGATAACTCATATTCACTGATTTTCTTGCTTGAGAAAGAAGAACTCCTTGAACGGTTCTGCACATTCTGCCAGGATCTTCTGTCTTCTCTTAACGGAATAACTGACCAGGTTGAAGGCTATCGGGCCATATGCAACAGATACGCATCATGGAAGCGTCTGTTCAAACCCAATCACGGAGACTTGACTGAACCGGAAATTATGGGCTTGATCGGGGAAATGCTATTTTTGAAAAACGAAATGATTCCAATGTATGGAACAGACAAGGCAGTAGACAGCTGGACCGGGCCTGAAAAAACCAGTAAAGATTTTTCAATAGACAGCATCTGGTATGAAGTGAAAACAGTCAGCGCAGGGAAAGATGCTGTGCGCATCTCTTCAATTGAGCAGCTGGATAGTAATGTTGACGGCTGTTTGGCTGTATACAAACTTGAAAAAATGAGCCCTGGATATAACGGCGTTAAACTCAGCTCTCTCGCCAATGAAATTATGACATTGATAAGCAGTGACTTCTACAAGGAGATGTTTGCAAGGAAACTAATGTCATACGGCTTTGACTGGTCAAGTGATTACGATAACTTTGTATATTCACAAAGCTCATTTGCCAAGTATATTGTGTCAGAAGGATTCCCGCGCATTATGCGGAATAGTATTGCACTGCCAATTATAAAGGTTCAATATGAACTCATCCTTTCAAATTTAGAAGAATTTAAACAATCATAACAAGCACACCGCAATGGAGATAGGCGAATTTAGAAAACAGTTTATGGAGCAGCTCCGCTTTGATGCCGAACATGAAGGATCGGCGCCTGAGGCGCAGTTTATCAGCAGAGCACTGGAACTTCTGGAAGATATAGGAGATGTTTCTGATCCTATGCCTATGTCCATCGAAATGAAGGGGCGCCGGGGGCGCATAATGTCTTTTGATGCCTATGCTTATGATGAAGCTGATGGAGCGCTGGTTATGATTGCCAGTGATTTTGTCAATGAAATCGACAATATTCCTACATTAACCAATACACGCATTGATGAATTATTCCTTCACATGAGGAATTTTATTGAGGAGAGTGTTGATGGTGATATTTCTGCATATTGCGACGATTCAGACCAAGCCATTAATGTTGCAAAGGAGATAAAAACAAAAGTGGGCAAAAGTATGCTTGCTACCGAAATCTCCCGATTCAAGTTTATCATTCTATCCAATGCCATTCTCAGCAAACAGGTTAAAAACGTCAGCCGCGAGGAATTCCTCGAAAGGCCGGTTGAACTGAATGTGTGGACAATAGAGCGTTTTCATCAGACATATGCCTCTAATTCCAGTGAAATCATTGAGATTGCAACCAAGGATTTTGATTGTGACGGCATTCAGTATCTCAAAGCAGACATTGGCGAGGATGCGAACTATGATGCTTATCTGGGTATTGTTCCGGGAGAGTTCTTGGCAAAGATTTATTGCAAATATGGCAGCAAGCTGCTGCAGGGCAACATTCGTGCTTTTTTGAGCGTGAGAGGCAAAGTCAATAAAGGAATACGTGAAACCATTATAAAGCATCCGGGAAATTTCTTTACATATAATAATGGAATTGCTGTGGTTGCCCGCTCAATCGGTTTTTCTGATGACGGGACAAAAATAGTATACCTTAAAGATCCCCAAATAATAAATGGCGGTCAAACTACGGCATCACTGGCCAATGCAAAAATCAAGAAAGAGGTAAAGGACGGAGGCATGGATAACCTGTTTGTCCCGATGAAGCTGACAGTGCTTAATGTTGATGATGATATGTCCGAGGATGACATTGAACGATATAACAATATTACCAAAACAATATCTCAGTGTGCAAACAGCCAGAATGCTGTGTCTGAAGCCGACTTTTTCTCAAACCATCCATACCATGTCATAATGGAACAATTGTCAAGAAAGAGGATGGCTCCGCCGGTAAATGGCAATCCATACCAGACAATTTGGTTTTATGAGCGTTCAAGAGGGAAGTGGGAGCAGGAACAAATGCAGCTCAGTTCCGCGGCTCGTGCAAAATTTTGTGAGAAACACCCTAAAAATCAAGTCATCAAAAAGGAGAAACTTGCCAAATGCCTCAATGCATTTGCAATGAATCCTCATGAGGTATGTCAGAGTTCGGCTATTAACTTCTCCCGATTCGCTAAAACGATCGACAGTCTGTATGAAACCTCCAAGGAGAGTATCAATGAGGTATATTTCTCAAAATGTGTATGTTCTGTAATTATCTTTGATTCGCTGGATCGTCGCATCAATAAAGCAGACTGGTATCCGACAGGAGGTAATAAAGCTCAAATAATTCCATATGCCATAGCAAAAATGATGGCTATGATTCCCAAGAACATGGATCTTGACTGGAAACTCATTTGGCAAAAGCAGGAAATGTACCCGGCTCTTGAAAAGGAGCTGATGAAACTGGCACATATTATTCATAATTTCTTTGAGGAGGAAGCACAAGGCGGATTGGTTAGAAGTATGGCCCGTCGTGCAGATACCTGGAATAAGTGCAAAAGTTTGCCGCTGTCCTTATCGGATGAGTTTGTGTCAACCTTAATCTCAAAGAATGAGATGAAGCAGGAAGAGGCTGCCGCAAAAAAAGAAAGAAAATTCAGCCATAATATAGATGCCTCAGTTGAAATATTTAAATTGGGAGCTGATTATTGGACTAAAGTGTGCAATGATTTATCAAAGGAGGATATGCTGCCATATGGAGATGTCGCATTTATAGGCAGTATCGCAGAGTATATTAAGCGAAATTCTCTGCCGTCTGCCGCACAATGCAAACGCCTCGTCAAGATTATTGAGAAAGCAGAGAAAAAAGGATATATTATGCCGTAATATTTTATAATATATCAATTCAATTAGTACACCTTTAAGCATATTTACAGCAAAACCTGTGAATTATACTCCAAAAGCGGAAATCTAATATGAGGCATAATACAAAACAGCATCATTAAACATTAAACTTTTTGAAGATAACAAAATTCCGATGCTTACTCTCGGTAATCTTATCTTAAAAGCAGATACGGCAGTTACAGTAGCGTTAGGAAATATTATTTATGAATTCGAAAATTATAGAAAAAATTAAATCTGATGAAATTTTATCTAAGATAATTGAAAAATTTGATAATGAAATTTTTCTTGTCGGCGGAACCGTACGCGATTACTATATGGGATTAGAGAGTACTGATAGAGATATTATCGTAATGGATGAAGATGCAAGAAAATTTGCTCTTAAACTTTCGGATTTATTTGATGCAACGTTTGTGCCTCTAGATGAAGAAAATAGAATTTACAGGCTGGTTTTGCCTGATAAAATTAATTATATAGATGTAACAAATCCTGCTGGTGATTCTATTGAAAAAGATTTGATGCGGAGGGATTTGACGATTAACGCAATTGCCGTAAATATTCGAACAGGTGATGTAATTGATATATCAGGCGGTGTTACTGATATAAAAAATAAATGTATTAACTATGTAAATGAGTTGAATTTTGTCGATGATCCGCTTCGCTTATTAAGAGTTTACCGCTTTCAGGCATTGTATGGATTTCAGCTTGCGCCGGAAACTATTAACGCTGTATGCAAATATTCTGATTTAATACATAAGCCTGCTGTTGAGCGTATAAATTATGAAATTTTAAAACTTTTCAGCGGTGAATATGCTCATATTGCTCTTGAAAACATGAATAAAACCTGGCTTTTGGAAGAAATTTTCCCGTTTGTAAAAGAACTGAAGCAGGTTCCGCCAAATTCTCATCATCATCTTGATTTGTTCCATCATTCAATTGAAACTGTTAAGCAAATTCAAAATTTGTATAATGAATCTTCTGATGTTGTAAAAGAGCATCTTAACGCAATTGATTTTGGAGGATTTTCAAGACTTGCTCATTTAAAGCTGGCCGGATTCATGCATGATATCGGCAAGTTTTCTACATGGAGAATAGATGAAGGAAAGCATAGATTTATAAAACACGATGATGTAGGTGCGAAAATGTCTGTTAAGATATTAAAAGATTTGCATTTTTCTAATAAACAGATTGATTATATTTCTTCAATGATAAAATATCATATTTATCCTTCGCATGTAATGACTTCTGTGCAGATAACTGAAAAAATAATGATGCGTTACGTTAGAAAAATGGATACAAATTCTATCGATGCTGTTATTTTAGCACAGGCTGACAGGCTTTCTGCACGCGGTCCTGAAATTACCGATGAAATAGTCGAGCGCAATATTACATCTCTAAATATGCTTTTGCGTTTTTATCTTGAAGCAAGAGAGACTTTAAAACCTCTTCCGAAACTGCTTGATGGTAACGATGTTATGAAAATTCTGAATATAAAACCTTCTAAAAAGCTCGGCGAAATCATGGAAGCTTTGCATGAAGCTCAAATTTCAGGAGATGTTATTACAAAAGACCATGCTGTTGAATTCGTTAAAAAATTAGTTTAGTATATATTTTGTCTATACTAATTCGGAATATTAAGCGTAATCTTTACAATAATTTACAATTAAATTACATCATTTTTTTATCAAATATCTTATTTTTTGTTATTTTTTATAAAGTTTTTTCGTAAAAATCTTTAAAATTTATTTCATATTTTCCTATTTTTAATAAAAAAATCAATAAATGTTCTTAATATCTCCTTAACAATTCCTTGAAATAAGGCAATTTTTTTTGTGCACGTCTTTTAATATTAATGTGTCATTGTTATAATGAGTGTGAAGTTTTAATCCAGACTATATTATGTTAGAAAAAGTTAGTTTAGCTAGTATAAATAGAAATAACAATACCCCGCGCAAGGGTAATGATGCGCAAAAAAATCCGGCATTCAACGGCGGATTAGCAGATTTACCTATTTTATTGGTTCAGCAGTGCGAGAAACAACCTATGGTTAATGTCTCTGTGCTTGATTTATCAACCGCTATCATTCCACGTACAATTGTTGAAACAAAAGAATCAAACAGTTACGCTGGATTTGAGGCATTCAGACGTGAATCTTCCGGACTTATTGTCAACTGTTTAATTCCGAGCTTTATTGTTATGGGGGTTGCATCGCTTTTGCAGCGTCCCATTATGAGTGGTTTCCATAAGGCTAACCTTATTAATACATGGGCAAACGGGGATTCTATAGATAAAATTCACAAGTTCTACCACGAAGCAAACGGTGCCACTCAGGAAGAGAAAATTTACAATACATTCAGAAACGAACTAGGAAGTCTTTCAGGGGTTGATGCTCATGCTACAAAATATTTTGACGAAATACTTGATATTAAAAAAGATAAAAACGGTAATTTTGTCGGAAAAATAGGTAATGAAAAAGTCCATAATGCTGTTAACGAGTTTGTAAAACTTACTCAATCCGACAAATACAGCTCGAAACAATTTAAAAAAGCTTATAGAGACATAGTTGAAGAAACTCTTGTTGCGGAAAATATTAAATTCCATGGTGATAAAAGTTATTTTTCTAATAATCTTGAATCTCTCTGCGAAGATACTGTTAAGATGCTAAGAGGTGTTGTAAAAGAAAATATTACTGACGCTGATAAGCTTACTAAATACTTTAATAAAGCTAAAAGACTTGTAAACTGGAAGAGTATTGGCGGTTTAGGCATAATTATTCCGCTTGCAATTTCGATGCAGCCTATTAACAGATGGATTACGCGTAAAACTTCTGGAAGAAAAGGCGCACCGATTTATAAAGATTTTAATAAAGATACCGAGCATAAAGAGCTTACTCCTAAAGAAAAAAGAGAACTGCTTGCACAGAAATTTATTTCCATTGGTTCTATGATTGGTGTCTGCGGGCTTTCTATGTTTATGGACAGACCCGTATTGAAAAATATTTTCCAGTTTAAAGGGATTTTCCCGACAATGGATCAGGCAAGAATAATTTCTACTGCCACGTTTGCAAGCCGTATGGGTGCTTCTGAAGACAAAAATGAACTGCGTGAAGCTACAGTTAGGGATATTGCTACATTCTCCAGCTTCTATTTCCTTGGAGATTATGTTGCTAAGGGCATTGCAACTTTCCTCGAACATAAACATAAAAAAGAAGGAGTTCACCTGATTAACCGATTAAAAGAAGCACCGGATAAAGATGCAAATATGTTCAAAAAATTCTGGCACTGGGCTAAACATACTTCTTTGAAATCTTCAGATGAACTTGCAACGCATAACGACAAGCGTTTGAGAACTATCTGCCAGATTGGCAATATCGTATTCTCATTACTTGCATTAGGCGTATTTATCCCGTTATACACAAGGTCGAAAACAAATAAAAAACATGCCGCAGAACTTGCGAAGCTGGAAGCGGAAAAACATAATAATTCCGCATCCTTAAACGCATCCTCTCCGTCAAACGGACGAACATCGGAATCGTCTAAAGCGGATGAGAATTTATCATCAAATACTGCTGATGATTTCTCAAAATCTTTAATCAAGGATAACACTGCGTTTAAGTCATTTTTTAATTCGTAAGGAGAAAATTAATTATGAAAATTCAACAAACTACCCCGCAAATACAACAAAAACAATATAAAAAAAATAATAATAATAACGTTAAATTCACCGGAGCATTTGATGCATTCACCATGGGCTTAAGATTTTTGGATACTAATCAGGCCTGGGGCGCTAATCTTGTAGATTTAGGTTCAATGGTTATACCGAGATCTGCAATTGATTTAACAAACAGAGGCCCTGCTGCCGGTATGGAAACTGTCCGCAGAGAAGGCTCAGGCACAGCAAACCATTCACTTGTCGGGGTATACGGAACGATAGCTGGTGTTGCACTCGCTTCTGCTTTGAATAAAAAATACGGTATTAAAGCTCAAAAAATGTTTGTTGATGATGATACGCTTGAACTTTTAGGAAAAGCATGGGATAAGCAGGTTAAAGCAGGAAATAAAGAGCCCTTAAACGAGTATTTGAAAGATGTTTTAGGTTCGGCTGAAACAAGAGTGGGTGATGATTGGATTAAAATTCCTGAAAATAAGCTCAATGATGTGGTTGAAAAATTCAGTAAAGTTTTAAATGACGATAAAGCTCCGGCTGTTATTTCCAAGGATTTAAAAGAATATGCTCATTCAGTAATTACCCAGGCTACAGGATCTGAAAATACGTTCAGACTGGCTAAAGATCAGAAAACATCTTCTTTAGGAAATATCATAGACAGTGTCTATAATGTTACAAGAACATTTGTTAATAAAAATGAAAATATTGTTAACTCTTTTGCGAAAGAGTTAAAAGATAACAAATATCTTTCTGATTTGAAGCGTATGAACCTCAGCCGTTCGCTTCTCGGTATCGGAATTGCATCTGCAATCGGTATGTCAATTCAGCCTTTGAATATTTATTTGACTAAGAAAAAGACAGGCAGTGATGGCTTTGTCGGTGTTGAAGGCAGAGAAAAAGATAATTCAGGTTTATTTAAAGTCTTGAAAGCCGGAGCCGCAGCATTATTTGGCGGAGCTGTTATATCTACTATAGGTCTTGACGGCGGAGTAAAAGGTATTTTGAAAAAAATTCAATTTAAAGGTCTTATTCCGACATTAGACCAGTTTAAATTTATTTATGGTGTTACTATTATGTCAAGATTTTTGGTAGCACGTGATAAGGACGAACTTAGAGAATCTGTTGTGAAAGATGTCTTAGGTTTCTTTAACTGGCTTGTACTCGGTAATTTTGTAGCAAAAATGACTGCAAATGCCATGGATCAAAATCTTTTGAACTACAGTGAAAAAGAGCATGGCAAAGGATTCTTTAATAAAATTATAAAAGCTCCTCTTGTAACAAGAGATGAAGTTCTTTACAGGGGTTTGAAAGCTGCAGGTATTGATACTGTAGAAAATAACAAAGCTCTGAAATTTAAACAGTTGATAAAGAAACTTTCATCTTCTCAAGTAAGTGATGCTATAAGAAAAGAAACAAAAGGTAAGTTGTGGGCATTAAACATTGCACAGATTGCCGGATACTTGTATTCTGGTCTTGTACTCGGTGTAGGTATTCCAAAACTTAATATTTATATGACAAATAAATCAGAAGAAAAACGTAAAGCAAGGATTGCTGCAGAAAAAGCAAAACAGCAGCATGTTCAGCCATCTGCAAACGACCAGTACCAGGCAATGATTAAACCTGAAAATCTGGCTTTTTTAAGCAGTCAGATGTAAAAAAATACTGATTATCCTGAATTTTGTATTAATTTTGGAGTTACAGGCGTATCGGGTAATCTTTAGGAAATTCATACTGATTTTGTTCAAGCAGCTTTCATCGCAAGAGCCTATTTTTACACTCATTTGTGATCCGTCAGTAAAACGTAATGTTACCATGTTTTCATTTAGAAGCTGTCTTTTTTTGATTTCTAAACTTTTTACATAAGGTTTAATATAAGTATTAAAAAAATCCTAGGCTGACTCAGAGCTTCGCATTTGTCCTATATGCCAGTCCTCTCTTGGACCGTAATCCAGTTCAGCAGATATTAGTATCTGATTTACTAAAGAAATGAATTTTTTTATAAGAGTCGGGCGGGCAAGAAAAAAATATTCTCAGGAATACTTGGTTGAGCAGGCTGATATTATACCGCAGCATTTATACCGTATTGAAAATAAAAAAGTTTGTCCTACAATTCCAGTGGTTGTGAACATCGCGAAAGCTTTGGATTTTTCACTTGACAGATTACTGCCTATTTTCTAAATAAAATTATCTGTTTTTTTATAAAAAAACAGATAATTTTTTATCACTTTTATTCAATATTTAATAATTATCCTAACTGAGCGTTAGCGCCTGAAACTACTTCTATAATTTCCTGGGTAATTGCAAATTGACGTGTTTTATTGTATTCAACAGATAATTCGTTAATCATTTTTTCCGCGTTGCTGGTAGCAGCAGACATTGCTGTCATTCTGCTTGCGAGTTCACTTGCCTGAGCTTCTAATAATGACTGGTATAAAATGTTTGTCATATACATAGGAACAACTTTTTGCAAAATATTATGCATATCAGGCATAAATTCCATTAAAGGATCTATCACATTATCATGAAGTTTTTCTTCATCATCGTGCAAACCTTTGAGCGGCAATATTGTCCAGTTTTCAACAAAATAGCTCATCATATTTTTAAATCTCGTTGTTATAACTTCAATTTTGTCTATTTTATGAGATACAAAATATTCTGCAATATCTTCGATTATTATTTTAGCACCTTCTCCAGAAGGGTTATTAGCAACGCCGAGATAGGTTTTCACAATTTCGCAGTCAAAATCTTTACATTTCCTTTTTAAAGAAGAAATGCCCTTTTGTCCGACTATAAACAGAATTGTTTTAATGCCCTGATTCTGATAATCTTTTATAGTCTGCAGTGTTTTTCTTACTACATTGGCATTATAAGCTCCGGCAAGCCCTTTGTTAGATGTTATAACAAGAAGTCCTACGGTTTTTATTTCTCTTACCTTCAAAAGTTCTGGATAATTATCAACTGCTGATTTAATCTTGAGACTCTGTGCGCTGTATGAACCAACAGATGCTAAAAGCTTTTTGAACATACCGGTTAGTTCATATGTAAACGGTCTTGACGCTTTAACAGTATTTTCAGCCTTTTTAACCTTTGCGGCTGCGACCATTTTCATTGCACGCGTTATTTTTTGTGTACTTTTGACGCTCTGTATTCTGTTTTTTATATCTTTCAAATTTGCCATTTTTATACCATAGCTTACAATTGTTTTCAAGGCGCTTTTTATTTGTTCTGCATTAACTTATTCTATTTTGGCATTACCGCTTTATTCTGTCAACGCACTCGGGTACTTTTGTCATCCTGAACTCGTTTTAGGAACTTTTTCTTGTCCCTCGCACCTTTTTTGCTTTATAAACTTTCCTTTCTTTTTACTATAGCTTACAACTGCTTTCGAGGCGCTTTTTATTTGTTCTGCATTAACTTATTCTATTTTGGCATTACCGCTTTGTTTTGTCAACGCACTCGGGTACTTTCGTCATCCTGAACGTCAGATTGATCTCTGCGTTTCAGGCTCTTTGCTTACTCCTAGCACCTTTACAGCTATATAAGCTGTCCTTTCTTGATAACTGCCTAAAAAGTCTTCTTGAAGTTTTGCAATGCCTGTTTAATCTCTTCTTTATCGGCATCTTCAAGTTTTGCTCCTTCATTAAGTCTTGAAGCAAGATCAGAAAGGTTTGTATTAAGGTAAGCAAACCATTCTTTTTTGAATTTGCTGATTTCAGTATTTGCTACATCATCAAGAATTCCTTCGTTTGCGGCAAACAAAATTGTAACCTGTTCTGCAACGCTTAAAGGGTTATATTGAGGCTGTTTCAACACTTCTGTCAGTTTTTCGCCTCTAAGAAGCTGATTTTTTGTTGCCTGATCAAGATCAGATGCAAATTGTGCAAAAGCTTCAAGTTCTCTGAATTGAGCCAGATCAAGTCTTAACTTTCCTGCGACCTGCTTAATGGCTTTAGTCTGTGCTGCACCGCCTACACGTGATACTGAAATACCTGCGTTGATAGCCGGTCTTACACCAGAGTTAAACAGGTTTGATTCTAAGAAAATCTGTCCGTCAGTAATAGAAATTACGTTTGTCGGGATGTAAGCGGAAACATCTCCTGCCTGAGTTTCGATAATAGGCAGGGCTGTAATGCTGCCTCCGCCCAATTCATCATTAAGCTTTACCGCACGTTCAAGCAATCTTGAGTGCAGGTAGAATACGTCCCCCGGATATGCTTCACGTCCCGGTGGTCTTTTAAGAAGCAAGCTCATTGCACGATATGCCTGAGCATGTTTTGACAAATCATCATAAATGATTAAAACATCTTTGCCCTGTTCCATAAATTCTTCACCTATTGCAACCCCTGCAAACGGAGCGATATACTGCAAAGGTGCTGCTTCATTGGCTGTTGCCGATACAATGATTGAATATTCCATAGCACCGTGTTCTTCCAGAGTTTTTGCGATTTGTGCTACGGTTGAAGCTTTCTGGCCGATTGCAACGTAAATACAAATTACGTTCTGCCCTTTCTGATTGATAATCGTATCAATTGCAATTGCGGTTTTACCTGTCTGTCTGTCGCCGATAATTAATTCACGCTGTCCTCTGCCGATGGGTGTTAAAGCGTCAATCGCAGTTAAACCTGTCTGCAAAGGCTGATGAACTGATTTTCTAGCAACAATACCGGGGGCAACTCTTTCTATCGGGCGTGTTTTACCTGCCTCGATTTCACCTTTTCCGTCAATAGGTTTGCCTGTCGGATCAACAATTCTTCCGATAAGAGCATCGCCGACAGGGACTGATGCAATTCTGCCTGTAGTTTTAACGGTCATGCCTTCTTTAATCTGGGTGTATTCTCCGAGAATTACTACACCGACATTATCTTCTTCTAGGTTCAGTGTAATTCCGAGAGTATTTTTCCCGTCTTCAAACGTTACAAGCTCATTTGACATTACATTTCTCAGTCCGTATATTCTTGCGATACCATCTCCGACTTCAATTACCGTTCCCGTATTTGATACTTCGGATTGAAGGTCGTAGTTTTCGATTTTGCTTTTAATTATAGAACTGATTTCATCCGGTTTAATAAGTGCCATAATTTCCCCTTTATATTATATTTTTGCTTAAACTTTCCAATTTATTTTTCAGGCTGTTATCAATGACATCGTCATCAATTTTTATAATCAGCCCTCCAATAATTTCATCATCTAATAGCCAGCTGACGTTCACCTGTTTTTGTAATTTTGCTTGAAGTTTTTCTGTTAATCTTTGTTTTCTGTCCTCAGAAAGCTCAACTGCAGAAACAACTTCAACACGTTTAATATTATTTATATCATCAACTTCGCTTTTATAGCATTGAATAATTTGATCTAATTCATTAAATCTTTTTTTATCAATCAATATTTTCAGGAAATTAGCGGTTTTATCGCTGATTTGATTTGCAAAAACACTGTCTATAATTTCATTTTTTGTATTTATTGAAATTGAAGGGTTTTCAAGAACTTTTACAAGTTCATCAGATTCTGAAGTAATTTCTTTTACAGTATTCAAATCATTCAGGATAGCTTCATACGTCATTACGCCATCTTTGCCGACTTTTATTAAAGAATCCGCATAATTTTTTGCTGATGTAGAGATTTGTTTTTCCGTATTGCCAATCATAAGATTACACCTTGTCTATATTTTCAATGCTTTCATCAATAAACTTGTTATGCAGTTCAGGATTATTTGCGATAGAGTGTTTAATATGCTGTTTAGCAAGTTCTATTGATGCACGTAAAGTTTTTGCTGTCATTTGAGCCGATAAAGTTTTTTCTTCGGCAGAAATGACTCTTGAAATATTTTTTTCTATAAGCTGAACCTGTTCTTCTGTATTTGATAATATTTGTCTTGCAATTCCTTCACCTCTTTGTGAGGCTTCATCAAGACGCTGTTTAATATCTTCATTAATATGTTCGATTGATTTTTCGGCATCAAGAAGTTTATTTTTGGCATTTTCACGTTCATTCTTTGCATTATTAATTGTGTTAATGATATCCTGTTTTATTTTTTCAACACCGGAGGATATATTTAATTTTTTGAACAATACTGCAAAAATAATCAGCAATACTGCAAAATTAAAAGTATTTGATTCAACTATTAAGTTCCAAAAATTTGCCAATTCGTTCATATTAACTCAAAATCCTGTTTACAAGTTCAATATCGGGATTTTCTATTTTTGTATCTATCCCTGTTATTTTAGAAGATATTACTTCTGCCAGATCTTTAACTTTTGCTTTCAGTTCTTCTGTTGTAATCTGAGCTTCCTGCTGCAGGTTTGATTTGGCAGAAGCTATTTCTTCTCTAGATTTTTCTTTTGCCTGCGCTGTCATTGATCTGGAATTTTCGTTTGCAGCATTAACTTTATCTGCAACAAGTTTTTTTGAATCCGAAACTGATTTATCTAATTTTGCTTCTCTATCTTTGAGAATAGCATCTGCTCTTGCGTTAGAGTTTATAGCATCATTTTTTGCATCATTTATGAATTTTTCACGTTCATTCATGACTTTTTCAATCGGTTTATAAAAGATTATATTCATTATGATTGTGAATATAATAAAACTTATTGCTGAAACTAAGAATGTTGCATTAAATTCCATTGTTTTTCTCCGATTATTTGCCTAACAATAAGAAAGCGATAACGAATGCATACAGTGCACAAGCTTCTGATAATGCTGCACCGAGAAGGAAAAACCCGAAAGCTTTACCTGCTACTTCAGGCTGTCTTGAAACTGCATCCATCAAACCTTTTGTAGCGAAACCGATACCCAGTCCTGCGCCTACTGCACCGAAGCCGATTGCAATACCTGCACCTAAGTGTGCCATTTGTGAAATTGTAGCTGTGTCAACCATTTTTTCTCTCCTTTATTTAATACTTTTTATCAAAGTAACTAATGTTCCTCTCCTGTCGCTGAACCTATATAAGCTATTGTCAGCATCATAAATACGGTTGCCTGAATAAATGCAACCAGTATTTCAAAAAGCATTATCGGAAGCGGCAGAAAATATGCCAATCCGCCTAATGCTATTGATACAAGAATTTCGCCTGCAAATATATTCGCAAAAAGTCGGATTGCAAGGCTTAAAGGTCTTGTAAACATTTCTAAAAGTTCAACAAGCGCCATTACAATTCCCGTAAAACTTAATTCATGCAAAAAGAATTTCGGTCCTTTTGCACGAATTCCCATAAATACATAATATATTAATACTATAATTGCCATAGCGGCAGTTAAGTTAATATCATTTGTAGGAGAAGCAAGTTCTCCGCCGTTTTTCAGGTGGATTATTCTTAAAGGGAGCTGTCCCATTAAATTTGCCGTAACTATAAACAAAAACAGAGATGCAACAAGCGGAATATGACGTCTGTTATCATTTTCTACCATTGTGTCAAGTGTTCCGTAGAAAAATTTCATAATGCTTTCGGAAACAGCCTGAAGTTTTCCGGGAACAAGTGATAAATTCCTTGTTGCAAGAACAGCGAAAATTATCACAACTGCCATTGCAAACCACATTGTAAATATGGTATCAAGGTTAACACTTATAGCATGACCTCCGAGATTTAATGTGTAAATCCAATGTTCCATGATAGATTCTCTCCCTTACGAATTTATTTTAACTCCCTGAAAAAAAAATCGCAAATATTTTTTTGTTTGTTCTAAAATTGTTTATGTACAATGATTTCGGAGTTCATGGTATTGAAAATTATACATTTAGATGAGATTGATTCAACAAATTCTTATGCAAAATTAAATTTTGATAAATTTGATGATAGAACAGCAATTTCTGCAGATACGCAGACAGCAGGACGCGGGCGATATGACAGAAAATGGGTGGATCTTGGATCTGGTAATTTATTTTTGTCAGTAGTATTGAAGCCGTCAAATGATTTAAAGCAGGTTTATGCCTGTATACCCCAGTATTTAGCTGTTGTTTTATCAAATATTTTAAGAGATTATGGAATTTCTCCTTCGATAAAGTGGCCGAATGATGTATTGGTGAATGATGCCAAAATCGCTGGCATTCTTTGTGAAAGTGTCATGAGAAAAAATATTTTTCAAGGGTTGGTTTTAGGCATAGGTGTTAATTTGAATGCTCAAAAAGACGATTTCGCAAAGATTCATGATAAAACAGCAACATCTTTAAATATTGAACTCGGATGTGAATACGTGGATAAACAGGTATTTACTGAAAAATTACTATCTGCTTTTTTTGAAAATTATGATGAATTTTTGAATAAAGGTTTTGTGTATATAAAAGATGAATATATAAAATCATGCAAATTTTTAGGAAAAGACATCTGTGTGAAAGGTTTCCGCGAAGAAATTACAGGCATTGCAAAAGATATTTCTGACACAGGTGCTCTTGTGCTTGAGAATAAAGGAAAAGATGTTGTTTTAACAATGGGTGATATATCAGGAGGTTAATTTATGAAAAAGCTTGCTTTGCTTGGCTCTGGTGAAAGTTCGGTTCTTAATGCAATTATAAAATATTTTAAAGATAAAGATGTTGGGATATCTATTTTGTCTGATAATGAGCATAGTGATTTTTATTTAAAATCGAAGGAAGAAGGTATGAATGTAAAATATCTTTCTGCTGAAAAGACTTTTGAATATTTTTCATCGCATGATTTTGATTTAATCGTTCTTTGCGATTATAGAAACGAATTATGTGCTGATGTGCTTGAAACAGGCCGATTTATATCTATTCAGCCGTCATTGCTGCCTGCATTTAAAGGTAAAGATGCAATCGAGCGCGCTTTTATGGCAGGAGTCAAGGTGTCAGGTGTAACGGTTTATTCTTTAAATGCAAACGAAAATGATGAAAAAATTATTGCCCAATATCCTGTTTTAATCAGTAATGAAACTCATTTTGATGAATTTAAGTCTGATATTTATCATCTTGAGGCTGTATTATATCCTATTGTAATAGATAAACTATTGAAAGACGAAGTTTTTGATTTTCCTGATTTAATGAATAGCTGTTCCTGCGAGGGAGGATGCGGTGGTTGTCATTAAAATCTTGTTAAATCCGAAACGGTTGTTTCCAGTGCATTTGAAAGCTCAATAAGGGTGTCAAGCGATGGTTTTGAGAAAGCTACTTCGATTTTTCCCATAAAATTAAGGCTTATATTCATTTTATCCGCCAGTTCCTGCTGCGTCAGACCAAGTTCTTTACGTCTATGTTTTATATTCTGTCCTAATTTTACGTAGAATTCAGAATTCATACGTACAGTTTATACGTAAAGTTTTATTAATTATACGTACTGCTAATACGTAAATTATGCTATAATTAGTATATGGAGGGATTTGCAATATGAAAATTAGAGCTTTTGCATCAGATGAAGGTACTGCATGCGCAGGGCATTTTGAGAATATTCGCAGAGTTGCCTTTACCCTGGCAGAGGTTTTAATTACATTGGGCATTATAGGTGCAGTCGCTGCTATGACTCTGCCTTCTTTGATAAATAATTATCAGCATAAAGTTCTTGAAACGCAGTTTAAAAAAGCTTATTCTATATTGTACCGGCTTGTATTACAGGTGCAGAATGAAAGCGGAATGCCATTGAACGTAAAAGATTATTCGTATTCTTACACCGGTGATAAATATAAACTTTATAATGCTCTTAAACCTTATATAATAGCTAATTTTTGTAATAATACAGGCTGTATAGACAGAATTGAAGTTGATGATGGTAGCAATAAACCTATTCAAAATATGAAAAATTACCATACTTATAATAATGCTAATAAAAATACTTCTTCTTATTTTATGGAATGCGGCGGTTTTATACTGCCTGACGGAATGTCTGTTTATGTAGAAAATTACAATGCTAAAAATTTAATGTTATCAGTTGATGTTAATGGTGTAGGTAAACGCCCTAACCGCTGGGGACATGATTTGTTTACGTTCTCAATTGATAACGAAACAGGAAAATTAATCCCTAACGGAGTTGATGGAGCCTATTGGGGAGTTGACCGCAGAGAGGAATATTGTTCATTAACAAATTCAAATAAAAATAACGGCATTACCTGCTCCTATTATGCATTGAATGATCCGAATTATTTTAAAAATCTACCATAAATTGTAGACTGTTATTTTGTATTGGTGTATAATTGGCATGTAAAAAAGGGGGTCCGGACATGTCTATAGATGATGCATTGGTAATGATTTTGGCTGGCGGTGAAGGGAAAAGGCTCTATCCTTTAACTAAAGACAGAGCAAAACCGGCTGTTCCGTTCGGCGGAAGATACAGAATTATTGATTTTGTTCTCAATAATTTTATAAATTCCGGATTTTTTAAGATTAAGGTTTTAACGCAGTATAAATCTGATTCTTTGAATAAGCATATTACAAGAGGCTGGGCTTTATCTCCTTTTTTAAATCAATATGTAGATCTTGCTCCTGCACAGATGAGGACAGGTTCTGACTGGTACAGGGGAACTGCAGATGCTATTTATCAGAATGTTTTTCATATAACTGATGAAGATCCTGATTATGTCTGTATATTCGGAGGCGACCATATTTATAAAATGGATGTTTCGCAGATGCTTGATTTTCATAAAGAAAAAGGAGCAGATTTATCAATTTCTGCAATTCCAATACCAATTGAAGAAGCATCAGAATTCGGCATTATTGAAGTTGATGACGATTGGCGACTTATAAACTTTGTAGAAAAGCCAAAAGACAAGCCTAAATCAATTCCAGGTAATCCTGATATGTGTCTTGCTTCAATGGGGAATTATATATTTAACAAGAATATTCTGCTTGATGCACTGGATAGAGATGAAGAAATTAAAGAATCCTCTCATGATTTCGGGAAAAATGTTATTCCAATGCTTTTAAGAGATGGCAAGAATATTTATATTTATAATTTCAACGACAATTCATTTCCCGGAATGACTGATACAGAACGCGGTTACTGGCGTGATGTCGGAAGTATAGATGCTTACTGGCAGGCAAATATGGATTTATTGGCCTATGATCCTGAACTTAATTTGTATTCTCAGGATTGGCCTTTGAGAACTTTCAATTACAATTATCCTCCTGCTAAATTTATCTGGGCAGAAGGCGAGCGTGTAGGTATGGCAACAAATTCCATGGTATCGGAAGGATGTATTGTATCAGGCGGAGGTTTGTCAAGGTGCGTGCTTTCTCCAAAAGTTAAAGTTAACAGTTATTCTCAGATTTCTGAGAGTATTTTGATGGAAAATGTTGAAATCGGCCGTCATTCAAAAATCAAGCGGGCTATTATTGATAAAAATGTTATTGTTCCGCCGAATACGAGAATAGGCTTTAACCGCGAAGATGATATAAATCGGGGATTTCATGTTTCGCCTAACGGTGTAACAGTTGTTCCTAAAGGCGCAAAACTTTAAGCTGGTATTTTTTTTATATTTGATTTATTATATTTTAGCAAAAAATTGTAAATCTTTATTAATAAATAGGGATATTAAAGCAATTATTTACCTTCACGTGCTTTATAAACTCGGGTAGTAAAATGGCGCTGTTAAGTATAAAATCATACATTACAAATACCCCGCTGTATAGAGGTGCGGCAAGTATCTATCGCGGTGCAAAACAAAAGGGTCTGGATGTTGTTCCGGAGTCTGTATATTCCAATGATAGAGTTATTAAAGGTATAAAAAAAACAGGGGAGAAAATTTCCTCAGCGGAACAACGATTGATTTTAGGCGCTTCAGCGTTAATGTCTCAGCCGTTTATTGATTGGAATAACAAAAATGTCGATGAAAAAACAAGAAAAGTTTCTGTTGCAAGAACTGTTGCAAAAATTATCGCAGGAACTTTGACAGGATATTATATAAGGAAAGGATGTATAAAAGGTATAAAAGCGCTATCTCAGATTCCAGGCGAAAATGTGCCTAAATGGAAAACGATTTTTACGCCAAAAAATGTAAAAGATAATACATCCGATGCATTTATTCAGTACCGTAATGCAATGGGAACAGTTGTTGCTCTCGTTGTTATGATGTTTACCAACTTTTTAATTGATGCACCTTTAACTAAATTTTTGACAAATACATTTATTAAGCATGGGGAGGATAAGAAATGAAGTCTCCTGCCCAGCTATTTTCAGATTTTAAAACAGTAATGTATAAAAAGTACGGAGAAAATCCCGGACAAATGCTCGTTCACACGGGGGTTCTGGGCTGGATCTTATCTTCACTTGCGCAGGTTACTGCAGTTGTATTTAACGATAAAATTTCACCTGAACAGAAAACGTTTCTTATTCCGCAGGAAGCAGCTGATGCTTTTGTAAATATTGTCTCATTTTATGTTATTACAAGTTCATTTAAAAATCTGGCGTCAAAATTAGTTTCTACAGGCAAGCTCACTACAAAACCAATTAGAGAATTTTTAACAAAACAGGGTGTAACTTCGTCAGAGCATATAGGAAAATTAGGTTTTAATATTGAAAATATGGCAAATTTTCAAGATATAAAAGGTGATTATAAAGCTTTCAAAAACGGTGTTGATGTTGTTGCAAGTACGGCAGGGTCAATTCTTTCATGTAACATTGTAACTCCTATTTTGAGAAATGAATATGCATCTAAACAGCAGAAAAAAGCTATAGCCAAAATGCATGGCACTGATACTCATGAGTTGAAATCACCGAGAGGCATTTCAATGGATACTTATATAAAACTTTCTTCTGCAAAATATTCATCAGGCTCTCTAAAAATATAACATTTTAATAACTCCGGCAACAATAACTGTTATCATCATGAAAAATATAGCTGTAAGTTTGTAAAATGAAAAATTTATCTTTTCGTCGGCATTATCATGTTTAAACTGGCATATTGTCGTTTTGGAGTAATCGTTTTTCAGTTCATTTTTTGTTTTTTCAAATGAAGAGTGCAGCAGTTTTTTAAATGTGTAGATATTTTCAAGGTCCTGTCTTGCAAGAGGGTTCGAAATTGCGATTTTTTTTATTTTGATGCTGTCGATGCTGTTCAACTCATTGTCAACATAGGCAGAAAGATTTGATTTAAAATCTTCATACTGTTTTGTTGCATAAGGATTTTCAATTTCTTCATTTTGAATTTCTATAAATTTATTCATAATGTTTTGCATAGAGATAAATTTTTCCATGCATTCGGGACAATTTTCGAGATGTCTGCGGACGCATTCTTTTAGTTTTGAACTTAATGTGTCTTCTATATAAAAATTCAATAAGGCAGTAACCTGTTCGCAAGTAAGCTGGTTATTCATTTGTATTTCTCCTTTTTCAGATATATGCTTTTAAGTCTTCCTGCAGTTTGCCTCTGGCTCTTGCAATCCTTGATTTTACCGTCCCTATGCTTGAATGTGTTGCTTTTGCAATTTCTTCATAGCTAAGCCCCTGAAGTTCTCGAAGAATTATTGCAATTCTGAATTGTTCAGGCAGTTCTAGAATCGCATTTTTAATAATTCTTTCAAGTTCAGAGGAAATACATTTCTCATGCGGTTTGCATTTTTTATCAAGAAGCTGAAATTTTATGGGCGGTGAATCTTCTGTTTCATCGTCAAGAGAAATAGTTTCGGCTTTCCGCTGGCTTTTGCGAAGTTCATCATAGAAAAGATTTGTTATAATCTGATTAAGCCAGCTTTTAAATAATTTTGGATTTTTTAAATTATGTATATTTTTAGCAACACGTAAAAGCGCTTCCTGAGTCAAATCCGAAACATTTTCTCTGCCCCTGCTAAGGTATGAAAACGCCGCAAAAACATTTTTCTGCTCCCGTTTTATAAGTTCTTCCAGAGCTTTAAAATCGTTTTGCTGAGATAGAACAACAAGTTCTTCCAGAGGCATTTTTTTATACTGCAGTTTGTTGCCTGACATAAAATTCTCCTTACATGTATAGTAAGAAATTTTTGTCAGGAAATGCTCATTCCTTATTACATAGCCAATGGAATATATTTTTTATTCAATAATTTTAATCCGCCGAGATATATCCTTTTAATGCAGTGTATGACGCAACATAGGGTGATGCAAGGTATATTGAACCTTCAACGTTACCCATTCTTCCGCGGAAGTTTCTGTTTTGGGTGGCAAGACAGACTTCTCCGTCAGCAAGTGTTCCGGCATGAACTCCTACACATGGACCGCATCCGGGTGGAAGGATTGTTGCATTTGCATCTACAAATATTGATATAAGACCTTCATCAAGCGCCTGTAAATAAATATCTTTTGATGCAGGACAAATAAGCATTCTCACATCAGGATTTATTTTTTTGCCTTTTAAAATTTTTGCAACAACTCTCAAGTCTTCAATTCTGCCGTTTGTGCATGTGCCGACAAAAACCTGATCCACTTTTACGTCTTTTAATTCTTCAACAGGTTTTGTGTTGTCAACTGTATGCGGGCATGAAATTGTGTGCCCGATATCCTGAGCATTGATTTTAATTACACGTTCATAAACAGCATCAGAATCAGGTTTCAAGCTTCTGAATTTATCTTCGCGTCCGCGTGATTTTAAAAATTCTTTTGTTTTTTCATCCGCAACAAACAATCCTGCCTTTGCACCTGCTTCAACAGCCATATTGGCAAGCGTAAATCGTTCAGACATCGGCATATTTTCAATTGTATCACCGCAAAACTCTAAAGCTTTATAAGTTGCTCCGTCAGCGCCTATCATACCGATCAGGTGAAGCATCAAATCTTTTGAACAAATTCCTTCTTTAAATTTTCCTGTTACTTCAATTTTAAAAGTCTGCGGTACTTTTAACCATGTCTTGCCCAGCGCCATTGCAACCGCAATATCGGTTGAGCCCATACCTGTGGCAAAAGCTCCGAGTGCACCGGAAGTGCAGGTATGAGAATCCGCTCCTACAAGAATTTCACACGGGTTTACGAAAGTTTCAATAAGTCTCTGGTGGCATACGCCTGCTCCTACATCTGACAGGACTGCTCCGTATTCTTTGGAAAAATTTCTGAGAACTGTATGTGTATTGGAAAGTTCTTTTCTAGGGCTTGGAGAAGCATGATCAATAAATAAAATTGTTCTTTCAGGATTATTTAGTTTGTCTTTCCCTAATTTTTTGAACTCCTGTACCGTTAAAGGACCGGTGCCGTCTTGCACTGCACACACATCTACTTTTGCGATTACAAGTTCTCCTGCTTTAACTTTTCTCCCTGCATGTTCTGATATAATTTTTTCTGCTAAAGTCTGCCCCATAACCATCCTCCTGTTTTTTCACTAATATAGCAAAAAAAAACGACTGCATCAAGTCGTAATAATA
>ERZ780117.323-NODE-323-length-21761-cov-3.278540_pt1 | contig 21761 bp, 40 predicted proteins | sample MGYA00510985_ERZ780117 | MGnify/ENA primary metagenome ERZ780117 (study PRJEB29588, sample SAMEA2159553) | human gut metagenome | biome: human gut; feature: human-associated habitat; material: faeces | place: Denmark | collected 2008/2010 ...
TAATAAAGAATACTATTGCAGGACCTATCAGATTTTCTTTATTCTCTTTTAACCATTGGAAAAATATATTGCCTTTATTTAAGCGGGTTTCTTCTTCCTTTGGAATATATCTTTTTAAATCTAACGGCATAACTCTTTATTCCTGAAAATCATCTTTATCAATAGAATTTTTATTTTGTTCAACAAGCTCCCTCAACAAATCTCTAATATCAACAAATAGATAGATCAAATAATAAAAAGCAACAAATAAAATCAATCCAATTAAAATTTCAAAAAAAGCGGCTAATGGTTCAGTTGTAAATAAAAAAAGTCCTACAAGAATTATAACTGTTAAAACAATCCAAGCACTAAAATCGATTAGACCTCTACCAAAATCCACAACGAATTTTTTCATATTTACTCCTTTACCATCTTACTCCAAACTAAAATATCATACTTCAAGATATTTTTTAATTTATTTAATCACAAAAATTAAAAAAGTCTATTAGCCATAAGTCTAAAATATTTCATTTTAACGCAGTATTTTTCAAATAAAATCGCTTATGTTTCCGTTTTTATTTTTGCTGAAACCTTTATGATTATTCTGGAATTATGAAGGAGAAAAAGTTATGAAATATTTTAATTTGTTAATTAGCGATACAAAAGAATTTTTATCAGATAATATTAACCGTCTTGGTATTTTGGTAGTTTTGCTTTGTTTAATAAATGTATGCGGGTTTTATGTTATAGAAAAAGAGTTGAAAGAATGCATAAAGACAGTAAATTTCAGATATTTTAATATTACAAGAAGTCTTGAAGATATTCACAATGTAAAAATTGACACACAAGACGGAAGCTTAAAATTTAATCCTAATAATATATAATTTATTTCCGTTTATTAACTTTTATAGATTTTTCATATAAACATATAGGATTATCATGTGGCGGGATGCAAAAGGAAAATCGAGTTTTACCTTTTGCATTTGCTATTGCAAAATCACCATTTTGAATAATATTCATACCTATAAGTATATCCGCACCAACAAAATCTGATTCAGTTATTTTTACATTCGGGAAACAAAGATTATTCGGCAATAACAAATCCACTAAATAAACATTAACTTCTTCTTTGCTATTAACCCCTGTAACAGTAGTTTTATCAATAGGTATTAAACCTAAATGTTTAGCTAATCTCGGGGTAATTACAGAATGAGTTGCACCGGTGTCCCATAGTGCATTCACCTGTGTAAATTGGGATTTTTTATCTTGGCGTGTTATTTCCGCTATATTTATGCCGACTGGAGTAATTAAAGCCGGAACTACACCATTATATTCAAACTTAAATGCGTGATGAAATTTTTTGCTCATTACTAAGCGAATACCCTATTATAAAATCTTACAGTCTGCTCTTCCGGTTCAATGTATTTTACAAGGAATGTACCTAATTCATTCTCAACCAAAGCAGCTGATATTGCTTCTTCCATTGAGTTATAAGAACCTAAAATTTTATCATCTTTGATAACTATATGTTTGTGTAAGTAATTTTTGATTAGGTTAGCTTTATTGTCCTGATAAAATTTATATTCCTTTTCTAGCATATAAACCTCACTTTCAAAGTATATAATAAATAACGTAAAAAAGTCATTAATCTTTAATATTTTCAATAAACATTTACATTATTTAAACTCTTTTTGAATGATTTGCTAACTATTATACCATATTATGCCCAATTTTAGCAATAAACTAACTGAATTAAACCTATTCTCCGTACAATAAATAATCAATAGACACTTTAAAATTCTGCTTAATCCGATTAAGTATATTCAAATCAGGCTGAATTTTGCCTACAACGAGCTTTAAATAATCATTTTCGGAAATCTTGAGCAATTGAGCCATTTCACGATCTAAAAAATTATGCTTAGCTTGCAGCTCTGATAACCTTTTGCCGAACTGTGAGCTTTTTTCGTCTACAGATGTGTCATTTTGACGCTCAAGAGAATAAGCATGAGTTTTATATAACTCTACACCAAAATAATTTTCTATCGCTTGAAGCTCTGATATCGTTACCTCAGTATCAAACTTAACTCTTTTACTCATTGCTTGTCTTGATAAATTTAAAACATTCGCTATAGACATTTGAGTAATCTTGTGATTTGGTATTAAGTTTTGTAAATCCTCTTGAAGCTCAGTAAAATTCATGTTTTTTATCTTTTTGTAGTATTATTTTTTATATTTTGTAAAAAAAAAGTTGACATATATAATACTTCATGTTACTCTTTGTTTGTGAATGAACATTAGAGTACGTGAACGGTTAATCCCGCCACTGCTTAATTCCATACAATAATACTACAACAAACATAATCAGATATCACCCGATTGGGTAATATTGTTATGCAAAATTTACAAACCGCACATTTAAAATCTTATAATCTTATACGGGGTATAATTCTGCCGAGAACGGTAAACTGTTCGCCTTGATTGATATAAAACGGGTCATACTCTTTGTTGAGAGAAATACATTTAATCTTATCTCCGAGAAGGTTAATTTCTTTAACATAACACTGTCCGTTGTATCTGAATGCGAATATGTGCCCGTCAACGAGTTCCGTATCGCCTCTGTCGATAATAACTTTATCACCGTGGCGGTATTCGGGAGCCATAGAATTTCCGCTTACGCTGACGATTTCGCAATGTTGCGGGTTAATCCTGCATCCGCGTTCTGTTGTGAGCAAACGAGCGTCAAGTGTCATAGTTTCTTTGGTTTCGTCAAGAACTTCCACACCATAGCCGGCAGAAAGAAAAACATCCGGACGATAAATAATTTGAACGGTGTCTTGATTATTATTGTTGACCTTTTTATTTAAAAAGGCATCATCCAATGCTATAATTTCCCATTCTTTTAGTTCCTGTTTACGTGTAACTCTGTTTTGAGCAGCTTGTTTGCTGCCAAGACCTAAAATCTTCGCTACTTGTTCATAAGTAATTTTCTTTTTTGTTAAGTTTTGTAAATCGTTAATCTTCTCATTTAAAAGCATATTTTACACCATTTGAATTATTTTTGATTTGTTATATTGACTTTTGATTATCATTATGTTACATTATTACCATAAATTTATATAAAGGAGAAACTTATGAAAGATAGAATTATCGTTTTAGTTCCTAAGGCTTTGAAAGAAAAAGCCGAAAGAATGAAGCAATGTGGATTAAACGTTTCACAGTTATTGCGTAATTATTTAGAATCTTACTCTATGGAAGAAAAAAGCGAGAGTGTAGCTTAAATCCCGCTTATTTAATCCACAAATCAATTATAAACCAAACAAGCCAATAAGTCTATTAGGCTTAGCTTGGCTATGCAAAAGTTTACATTTGTACATTGAAAATTGAATAGAAAGGAGGGAGGCGATGCAGGAAACTTTTAAAAAAGTTCTTGAAATGGTCAAAGAAAAACCGTCAGCAGAAGTATTTAAAATACAATCTTTAGACGGTAAAAAGATCATGACAAGCAGCTTTGATGCCAAAGAACATAGCTGTGCAAGCCGCTATAAAAAAGAAGGCTTTTTAGTTTTATTTACTAACTATTAAGCCATTCTACGGCACCTTTTCTAAGGTTGTATGATGCCCAAGAAGAAGATAGTTCGGCAACAAATAAGGTATCATTTGTATCAATAAATTGCTTCAGAAAATCCCTTATGTTGCTGCAACTATCTGCCGTAGATATAAGCCAATCACTCTCATTGATTTTGCAATAAGATCCATAGGCTTTTATTGCATCAATAAGATTATCATAGTTTTGACCTGGCTCATGCAAATCATAACTTATTATTTTGATTGTCATATCCCTATTCCTCCTTTCTTCCAAAATTATGAGAACTAAAAAGTTCTCAACTTCATGAGAAATGTAAATTCCATGCTTTTCTATGAAGTACAAGAGCACATTGACAACCGAATAACATAAGACCGCAAGCAGATGCGCGGCAGCAAGTTAATAATCTTCCCCTGTCCTTTTAGGAAGCGTGGATGTCAGGGATTATTAACATAAACAAGTTTTTAATATCAGCTGTCAAGGATTACTTGACAGTTGCCTTAAGAACTTAATATCGCCAAGCACAGTTTCCCGATACCCTGCAAAAATCGGCTTTTATCGGTATATGTCAAACCGTTTGCGGTGGTCTTTATCGCATAAGAAAATTTAAGTCAAATCTCTTCACCTAGCCCTGTGTGTGTATACTATCCTAATTCAAGTCTGCGCAGGGCTTTTTAAAGAGATTTTATTCGGGGCTTTCCTAAGTTGTTTCATTAAATCCAGCCCCGTTTTTCTTACAAAAAGAAAGGATTTACTATGCAAAAAGAAACTTTAGGCGAATTTATTGCCACATTTGTTTTATTCGGCAGTTTTTTCGCAATGGTTATAGGAGGGTAAGATGTTAAATTTAGATGACAGAGCAAATTTAATAAATCTTGCAATGCAGGCAGAAGCAGAATGCTACAACGCCTATTTTATGCAGGGAGCTACAAAGATTTTGACAAATTTTGCAGAGATACACGGAGCACGTGTTTTATGGAGTTTTTTAATCAACGCAAGTGAGATAACTTACCGGCTTTATCTTGAATATTGCCTTTTAGGTTCTCCGGCATTGAAGGAAAACATAAGTTTTAAGGTGTGAATTATGGATGATGATTATATTGTTTACAACGAATGGGCTAACGATGAACTCATCTGGGGGAGCGGTCAGAATAACTGGTGCAGAGCTTATTCTCTTGAAGAATGGAGTAAAGAACCTATGTTTGACGACTATGATGAGCTTTTAGAAATCGAAATCCCGTTTTAGAAAGGATTAAAATGAGTAAAATAAGACGTTTAAAACCTGATGAAATAGAATGCAGGGTTTCTCAAGTAACCGCAAAAGGCTGTTCACTCTTATTATATAAAACTGCAAGAACAGACAGAGCAATTCTTGATGAAACTTTTGGCGAACTATGGCAAAATGATTTTAAAATCATAGATGACAAAATGTATGGCGGTATTGGAATTTATAACAAAGAACTTAACCAATGGCTCTGGCGTTGGGATTGCGGAACTGAAAGTAATACCGAAAAAGAAAAAGGACAAGCTTCTGATTGCTTCAAACGAGCAGGGTTTAAATGGGGCATTGGGATTGAGTTATATTCCGCTCCGTTTATTTGGCTTTCCGTTGATACAGAAAAAAACGATAAGGGAAAATATCAGTTAAAAGATAAATATGCCAAATATTTTGTTAAATCAATTGATTATGCAGATAATGGCAACATTAAAGATTTAATTATCATTGATGATAACAACAAACAGGTATATTCAATGAAAAAAAAGAGTAATTCTCAAGGACAAATAAAAGATGATACACAAATTTATGTAACACTTGCAAAAATTGAAGATATAGATACTATAAAAAGCTTTTACGATGCAAATAAAGAAAACGTCAAAGACCGTAAAGCTTTTCACGAAATGGCACAGCAAAGAATAAAAGCAATAAGAGAGATTAAAGCAAATTTTGAAGGTGAATAATGGACGCACAGGATTACGCAGAAGAATTGAGAGCAAATGCAAAAGAATTCAAACAATATGCATTTGAATATAAAAAAGAACGCGCTTTGTATGCAGAAGCTTTAAATAAACTGACCGGTTTAATTTATCGTGCGAATTTATCAGACGATAAAGCAGCCTTTGAAAATAAATTCTCAAAGCTTTTATGTACACCTTATAAGGAAGAAGCAGAATTTTATATAAAACAATTCAACAACTCACGTGCAAATTATAAGGGTTGGGAAATGATATTGGAAGCTTATAAATCTGAAATAAGCGCAATACAATCAGTAATCAAATATAATTTGCAAGGTGAAATTAATACTAATTTGGCAAATAAAACAGAGTTAGAACAATACTATTAAGGAGGAAAAAATGAACGCAGGTTATGGCTGGACTAAAACAACGGAAGACGGGAAAACATATATCTCAATCAGTCTTGATGAGATATTCGGAGCTTGGTTTCCATTCTTAAATAAGATTTACATCACTCTATGGCATATTCCTAAAGATGAGCGGAAAAGCGAAAAGTCCCCGAACTGGGTGCTTAAATTTGGATTAAAAAAAGATAAACCGCAAGATGCAGAACAAACAGAAGAAGTCCTTTACTAGGACTTCTTTTTTAAGGAGAACCAATGGCAAAACGATTTTGTGATACTGAACTCTGGCAAAAGGAATGGTTTCAGGAATTAAGTTTAAAACATAAAGTTTTACTTAAATATATTTTTGAAAATTGCGATTGTGCAGGAGTTTGGAATATAAATTTTAAACTTGCATCTTTTGTTATTGGAGAAACAGTATCACTTGAAGATATTGAATATATAAATTCCGTAAAAGAACAGTTTGAAATTTTAGATAATAAAAATATTTTTGTTATTGATTTTATAAATTTCCAATATGGAACTCTTTCAGAAAATTGCAAGCCGCATAAATCAATAATCGAAAAATTAAAAAAATATAATTTAATTCAAAGGGTATTCAAAGGGTATCCAAAGGGTATGGATACCCTTGAAGAAAAAGTACAATACAAAGAAAAAGAAGAAGATATTTCTTCTTCTTTGCTACTTTCTTCTTCTTTAGAAAATCAAAAAATTTACGGCAAGTACAACAATGTTTGTCTAACCGCTGAACAATATAACCGGTTACAGGTGCTTTGTATGAGCCAAAAACTCTTAGATGAGCTTATTGACAGCTTATCAACAAATATTGCGGAAGGGAAAGAAAAGCCTTATCAAGCTGATTTCCCCGAAGCTCATTCTATCAGAATTGAGAAATACTTTGAATACAGACGAAAAAACCCGCAAAAATTCACTAATAAGGTCGCATACAAATCAAAGGCACAGGAGCAGGCAGATTGCAACAGCGCAATAGCTGAATGGGCGCGCGAATGGAAAGAAAAACACAAAGGAGGGTAAAATATGGAAGTTACGCAATTTCTTGAAGAAATGGTATTACTTTATCCTCCGGAACAGAAAGACCCTTTCAAGATTAAATCAATCTTGAGCATATATGCGGAACACTTATTACGTGAAATTCAGCGAACCGGGAAAAGATACGATTTCTTGAAGCTTTCCCGATACATTCAACGAAATTACAAATACCAGAAATTCCCGACAATCCCGTCATTATTAGAGTTTTTGCCTTACGGAGAAATCTATAACGAAAGCCTTTCAGGGAATGAAGGAAAGTTAATAAAACGAAAGTACAGAGGCGTTGTGTATGAGTTTACGATTGTACCAAATCACTGGGAAGGGGTTAAAACAATTGAACAATTAGACAGAGAAATTGCACTAAAGACAGCAAAAGAGGGGATATGATATGACACAACAACAGAGAGTTTTAAACTACTTGAAACAAAACGGCTCAATAACAAGCCTTGAGATGTTCGACAATTTTTACATCTGCTGTCCTCAGGCAGTTATAAGAGACCTTAGAAAAACGTTAGGTTTTGATGCGATAACAGACATCTGGGAGCGAAAAAAACGGACAGAATACAAATCTGACGGCACAGAAAAAGTTAAAACCGTCAAATATAAACGGTATTTTTTGAAAAAGTTAGAGGGGAGAGCATGAGTATAAAAGATGACTTGAAACTCTATCCCTGCTATTTATACAGACATAAGAAGCTTTTAAAAATTCCGCCGCCTGAGAATTGGTCATCAGCTTTGCAGATGCACCATTTTGTAAGGCAAAGCATAAGAAAGAATTCACCTGATTTTTACAAACGGGTAGAACACCTGCAAAAGCTTATTTTAATGCCTTCAATAATGAATTATGACTTAGAAACAATGGGAGAAGTTAAATTTTTCGAGAAATACGGGGTTAATAAAAATGACCTTGTGTTTAACCGAAAAAAATGGAGAGAGAATTATTACGATGTACGAACCGATAACACTGAAACGCTTAGATGATTATGCAGAAATCCTGAAAGAATATAAACGCCTTGTAATTCAAAAACTACAGCTTCAATCACGTCTTGGAATGTCAGGTGTAGATTATTCCGCCATAAAAGTAACATCAGGCAGCACCCATAAAATATCCGAGCAGGAACACTGGGTAATGTCGCTTGAAAAACTTAATAAAAAACTCTTGGAATACAGGAGTTGGATCCTGCCGGAAGAAGAAATTTTAAAAACTCAAATCTGCAGAATTTCAAAAATGCATTACAGACAATTGTTAATTCTACGTTACATTTTTAGGTTCAAATGGTCAAGGATTATAAAAGAATTTTTCGGGTTTGAAGATGACTTTGAAGAAGAAAAAAATCTGAGATACAAAGACAAAATTTTTGACTGGAACAAAGCTGCACTTGCCGAACTTGAAAAAATCAGCGCAAAACCTTACGTAAAAGCCTCAAAACAATTAACTTTAAAGGAGATATAAAGGATGCTAAGCATACAGGAGATAAACTTACTGCAGGGAAATTATGAAGCGTTAAAGAAGCAGAATGAAGAATTACAAACTGAAAGAAATCTTTTGATTAAAGAACGCAACGAACTCAAACACCTGCTAAAATCAGAGCGAACCAGAAACAGAATATTGATTGTAAAATACAACAAATTAAAGGAGAAACATGCTCATGCTAGATAATTTTGAACAAGAGTATACGAAATACGAAGCCAAACTGTTTGCGCCATTTGATGATGAACGCATGACAGAGGATGAATACGAAGATATGATGACGACTTTAGGAGAAAGTCTGATGGAAGAAAAATGGCTAAAGGAAATTGAAAATGACAGATAAAGAACAAGTGATAATTGATGGTGCTGATGTAAGCAAGTGTCAAGATTTCTATATCTCTTCAACAGGTACTAAATGTTGTTATTGTGAAAGTGATAACACACAGTATCTTGCTTGCAAAGATAATCCAAACTGCTACTTCAAACAACTTGCTCGCAAGACGCAGGAGTGCGAGGAGCTGAAAAAAGGACTTGATTTGTATAAAACTTGGTATCGAGCAAAGCATGATGATATTAAAAATTATTTAGGTCGTTGTTATAATGCTCTTGAAGAGATTAGGAAGATTATTGCTTCTACAGATGTAAGAACAAGACCGAAATTATATGACTTTGAGCAGGATAATAAAATCCTAGATATCATTAGCAAAGTGAGGATGCCATGATTAACCTATCAAAACAACTATGCGAGATTTGCGGGATTGAACCGCAGGAGGATAAATATTGCTTTTGGGAATGTAAAAATCCAGAATTGGAGAATAAACCCTGCGATAATACAGAATGCCCGCATTATAGGGATAATAAGTATTATATAAATTTTAAAGAGCCCGATAATTTTATGAAACTGTTCAGTTTACCTATCAAAATTAAAAGCAGTGAACCAACGGAAACTATAATTCACATATTGTCAATGCGTTTTCATATTTTTGATGTTGAAGATTTTCTAAACGCTTTATACAAATATCTTACAGGATATAACGACTATGGCGCACAAATTATTGAAGCAATCAAAGAAACGGAGTGGGTGTATGGGTGATATCAACTACTCTTTATTGAAAGAGATGATTGACTGCGCAAGCAGAGAAGTTTCTTTAAGGTTTGCGGTTTACCCGAAGCGCATTCAAGCAGGCAAAATGACAAAAGAACAGGCAGACAGAGAAATTCAGCTTATGCAGTTAATCAAAAACTCGCTAAAGAAAGTATATGAAAACAAAGCCCCTGAATCAGTTCAGCAGGCTTTTTTAAATCTTGATGATTACAAAAACAAACAAAATGAATACTGGAGGTAAAATGCAAGACAGATTTAAGTTTAGAATATATTGCAAAAGTGAGAATAAAATGATGCTCTTCAACAATCCCACTTTAGTTGACGGTAATATTTTGCAAGGCGGCTTATTATTCAAAAATTACGACCATAAAATAAAAAACGTACACGAAGTAAAGCCTGAAGATTTAATTCTTATGCAATGCACAGGTTTAAAAGATAAAAACGGCAAGCTGATTTTTGAAGGGGATATTTTAAGAGTAATAGGTAATCGAGATACGTCAGGTTATGGAGTTGTTGAATATCTGCAAGCTGGATGTCAATTCTTTGTAAATGGTTACTTAAATAATCCTTCACCCTATCACCCACGAAAAAAAGGTGAATTTTATCAACAACTTCAGGAGTGGTTATGCACGGAAGTCATTGGCAGCATCTACGAAAATCCAGAACTGATAAAGGAGTGAAACTAATGAGCCCAAACGAAGTTATAAAAAATATGCTGGAGATGGCGCAGAAGAGTTATGAAATTTTGCGCAAGTCCGGCGACCTGACACAAAACAAACGAATCCGGCTGGACGAACGTGTTAAAACTTTGCAAGAAGTATTAGAAAAGATTTAACCACTCTAGTTCGAGGGATTTTTTATAAGGAGAGCTTATGAACAAAGAAAAGGAGATTGAGGAATTCAGGCTAAATGTACTGCCTGTATACGAACAATATTTAAAAGAGAAAAAAGAATATAAACAAATAAATCATAAAGGCAAGGTAGTCAAACAATGCAGGATTTGCGGAAAGTATAAAGTGCTTTCCGCTTTTTACAAAAATCCGCTTAAAAAATTAGGCCGATTTGACGAATGCAAAGAGTGTTTGAAAAAAAAACGAAAAAGTAATAAAAGTTCATGAAGTTAGTTTAAAAAAAGGAGATAAATATATGAATAATGTTATTAATATTTCTGGTGAGAGTAAAAAATATATACGTGCTAAAGAAATATGCGGAATGTTTAATATTGCACGCTCAACCGTTGATAATTGGGCAAAATACGGACTTTTAACCCGTCGCCCAATAGGTGGCGGTATATTTTATGATTATGAGGAAGTAAAAAAATTACCGAGGGTTAGAAATGGCAAAAATTCGTAAAAGAACTTGGATTAATAAATCAGGTAAGCATACCTGTTATGAAATAACATATATGATTAACGGCAAACAATACAAAAAAGGCGGGTATTTGACTAAGCTTGAAGCACAACTTGACTTGCCAAATGTCATATTTGATTGCAGCACAAATATAAAATTTATAACACTTGCTAATCATTTCTTAAATCGACACTGTGAACTAAAATGTAAACAATCTACTACTGATTTATACGAAAGAAATATTAATGCACATTTTCAAATATTAATGAATAAAATTGCTCGTGATATTGGCAGAAAAGATATCGAAAATCTAATATTCTCATTAAAAAATAAAGGACTTTCCAATTTAACAGTAAATAAATTAATACAACTATTACGGGTAATTTTTAATTATGGTATTGAAAATAAATTTTTATCAAAAAATCCTATTATGAAAAGCGATAAATTAAAAGAAGAAAAAAAAGGAATAAACGTTTTAGATGAAACACAAATTAAAATGTTTCTTGAAACTGCAGAAAAGCGGAATATAAAAGTATATGCTTTATTAGCTACAGCTTTATATACAGGTATTAGACGCGGAGAACTTTTAGCTTTAGAATGGAAAGACATTGACTTTAAGAAATCGCAAATTAAAATAAATAAACAAGTATATAAACACAAGGTTACACCAACTAAAAATAACAAAACAAGATTGATTGATATGTCTCAAAATCTTATAAACATTCTTCAGGAATATAAAAAACAACAAGTTTTATTATCAAAGATGGTTTTCCCAAACGCTTCTGGAACGTATATGAACCCGTCTTTAGTGGAAAGGAATTATTTTCATGCTACATTAAAAAAGTTAAATAAACAACTATCAGAAGATGAACAAATTAATATACGTTTTCACGATTTACGACATACTTATGCTACAATTTTATTAAGCAATGGTGTACCTATAAAATATGTACAAGAACAATTAGGGCATTCGAGTGCTAAAATGACATTAGATGTATATGCAAGTTATCTTCCAAGCGTGAAATTTGAAGCACTAAAAATTCTAAACAATTTACAAAATAGAACACAAATAGAACATGAAATAAATATGATACCCTGTAATTAAGAAAGGGCAAGGGAACTAGCAAATGGGTGATGAAGACAAACAATTTGATGCCACCCCGAGAAAACTCGAACAGGCAAGAAAAGAAGGTCAGGTTGTTAAATCAAAAGATTTTTCAACCGCATTATCTTTGCTTATACTATTTTCCGTAATCTTTGGACTTGCACCTTTTGTCTGGGATCAAATCGTACAGCTTTATACACTTCTTTATGAACAAATTCCGAACGGACACCTGTCTGAGATAGGAATGACGTATATACTTACAATAACAATAAAATGCTCGGCATTAATTATAGGCCCGATACTTTTTGTTGCGTGGTTTGTCGCAATTATGGCAGATTTTATTCAGGTAGGCCCGTTAGTTGCAACAGCACCTCTAATGCCGAAGCTAGATAAACTTAACCCTACAAAATATTTCAAAAATATTATGTCTATAAAAACGCTTTTTGAATTGTTTAAAAATATTCTGAAAGTTGCTTTGCTCGGATATATTGGCTGGAGTGTTTATATGGAGCATATTGAAAATATCTTGATGCTGGCGGCCATTGATAATAATTTTGCGGTAATGATAGAGTTCGGCAAACTTGTTACAGACTTTATTTTTAAAGCCTGTATCGCCTTTCTTGTAATATCCGCCGCCGACTATGGTGTTACAAAATGGAAATTTTTGAAAGATCAGAAAATGTCTTTTAAAGAAATTAAGGATGAATACAAAAACACAGAAGGCGATCCGAATGTAAAAGCCGCTCTAAGACAACGCAGAATGCAAATGTTACAAAGAGGCATGATGGATGCCGTTCCTGATGCTGATTTTGTAGTAACAAATCCGACCCACATTGCCTGCGCCCTCAAATATAAAGCCGAAGAAATGGCATCTCCTATGCTTATAGCCAAAGGAACAGAATTAATTGCAAAAAAAATAATTAATATAGCACGCGAGCACGGAGTTCCGGTAATTGAAAATGCTCCGGTAGCGCGTGCGCTATACAAAATGGTAGATTTAAACCAGCAAATTCCGCCGGAGCTTTATAAAGCAATTGCAGAAATCTTACTTTTTGTATACAAATTGAAAAATACAACAAATAAAGGTACAATAAAGTAAATTCTATGATATTATAAGTTTGTAATCATGGTTATGCAGAATAAAAACAAATTACAGGAATATATAGATATAGTTCAAAAAGTTGCCAAGGTTGAACACAGAAGAGTCCCCCAGCACATGGTGGATTATGAAGAGTTAGTGTCAATCGGAATTTTAGCTGTACAGGTTTTAATTAAAAATAAGACTCCGGAACAGCTCGAAAAATACAATTCCGCATATATAGCAACTGCAGTAAGATGGGCTATCAGAAACGAATTAAGAATAAGATATAAATGGTACTCGCTAAAACATAAACCTGACGATGAATATGATGAAGAAGAAGCAGTTGAAGGAATGGATATGCAAAAAGCAAAAGTCCGTGAAGCTGTTTATGAAACAATTCTGTCAATTGACGGTTTAGCTGCCGCAGCAAGCGATAACGATTCTCCGTTTGACTTTCTTAAAGACCCGCATGCTCTTCCTGATGAAAATGCCGAGATTACGGAAATGGGCAGAATGATTAGAGAAGCAATAGCCAAACTTCCGGCAAAAGAAAGGACTGTTGTTGAATATCGTTTTTACAGAAACATGCAGGTAAAAGATATTGCACGTCAGGTCGGGCTGTCGCCTTCAAGAGTTACGAGGATTGTACAATCATCATTAAATACTGTTAAAGAATATTTGAATTCAAAAGAACAATACGGCTATTAGGATTTAATTATTTTTATTCTGTCGTCTTCTTTTATTTCTATTGGTCCGTTGTGATTTTTAATATAATTTGCCGTATAAACATTTTTATCAACGTCAAATTTTTTCACAACATAGTCAGGATTTGGATTAACAGGTAAATAATTATCCCCGCCGTAAGCAAGAAAATCATCACAGGCTACACTATATTTTTTAGTTGTACTTGGATTATTTATGTCAATAGGGATTTTATTTCCCTGCTTATCAATAAATGCAAGCTCTTTTAACCCGCCTTTATCAGTAACGGTATATTGTAAACCTGACACCAGAAGAATTCCCGGCTTATGTCCCGGATGAACAAAAGATTGTGCGCCTATTTTAATTGCATCAACAATTTGTTTTTCTGAGAGAGAACAAATCATCATTTTATCTTCAAAAGGCGTTACATCATTAATTCTCCTTGAATCAACTTCACCTTCAGGGAAATATCCGCGGAGATTTCCTGCATTTAAAAGCGCAATATCCGTTCCAAGCTCCTTTCTCATGGCATCTACAATCAAATTTCCATGCGGATTATTGGAAATTAATCTGTCTTCAGGAGAAGGAGGAGCCGATTTAATAGTCCCGAGAACTTCGGGTTTTCCGATAATGGATTCTACCGCAGTTTTAAACGGTAATTTTCTTGTAAAAGCTCCTGTTCTCATAACATTATTTTGAACTTTTGTTATAACGCCGTCTTTATCAAAAACGGTATTCAGAACACCAATATATTCCCCGTCTTTGCCAATCTGAGTAAGAACAACCGGTTCACCTGATTTTGAATACAAGAGGTTTTCACCTTCTTTTACACCTTTATACAGATCATGAGTATGCCCGCCTAAAATTATATCAATACCGTCTGTTTCCTGTGCAAGACGCTTATCAGCGTCCTTTCCGAGGTGAGAAGTTATAACTATAATGTTTACATTTTGTGCCTTTAGCTTATTAACTTCATCTTGTACTTTTTTAATTGTTGTATCTATATCATCAATTTTGATATCATTAAGGGACTCTCTTGTTCCAACTCTTTCCAGAGCATCTGATGGAGCAGTACCTATTATTCCGATTTTTTTACCATTATATTCTTCAATAATAGATTTCTTAATTTTGCCTGCCATAGGGCTATCAGGTCTAACTGTTACGTTTGCGGCAAGAAGATTAAAGTTTGCATCTTTTAATGCTTCTGCCAGAGCTGCAGGGGTAGCATCAAGCTCATGGTTCCCCAGAGCATTATCTTTAACACCAATCCAGTTTAAGAAATTACTTGCCACTTTATTTGTCATAGGATTTGAGCCTAAAAGTATATCTCCTGATGCCAGCTTCAATTTTGCCTCAGCAGTTGTATTTGCATCAAATAATCTTGCCATTTCACAAATTCTTTCCATATTTGTCATTTTTCCATGCAAATCCGAAATATAGAAAATACTAGTTGTTGTATAATCTCCGGAAGGATATTTTGGAGCTGCTGTTTTGGATAATGAAGAATATTCAGACGCCGGCAATTCCTTTTTATCAGATTTTTCAAAAGTATCATAACTTACGGTTGGGAAAGACGCAGGTGTATTTGTCTGCTGAGCCGGTAAGGCCGCAGCTTTAAATGAAACTTTCGGAAACCTGTTAATTATTATATTCATATTTTTTCACCTTTTAAACTAATTAAACACTGTCAATATTTTTTTTGCTAAAATTCAGGCTCAATGTTAAATAACATTAAGCTGCCATTTGAATTTGAGGCTGAATATTCATTGGAGGCTGCGAACTCATTTGCGACTGTTTTTTTAGTTCTTTATAAGTTTTCAAACCTTCAACCCAGTTTTCAACAAGATTAACATCATTTGCAACTACAACCTGGGGCAGAGCTGCATGATGAATTTTCGGTAAAAGATAATCTTCGGAATACTCAACAGGGAGAGGAGAATTGTCGTCAGTATCGTTACAAATAAATATCATTTTGCCGTTTTTATCGGTTTTCACTCCGGTAATCGTTATTTCATGCCCGTTGATTATAGTATTGGTATTATCGACCTGAGTATAACCTATAATTACATTTTCACCAAGATTTAAAGCATCAGTTATCTGCTTTTTCATAGTGTCAAAACTTGTTTCATACCCGATAAGTCTTGCATTTTCATCAACAGTCTGGTAAGTAACCGAAATTTTATTTTTATCTTCTACTACAGATTCAGTAAAAGTCTTTTCAAATTCAATCAGACCTTTATCATTCTGATTAAATTTTCCGGCTCTTTTATCTGTGAGACTGTCATAAGACTGCTGGGATCCAACCTGCATAAATGTTGACTGCATTAATACATCAAGCGGGGTTCTTTCAAGTTTATCTTTATCAACGGTTTGAATAAATGCTCTTATTATTGCGTTTTTATCAGGAGCAAAAGTCAAAGCTGCTTCATCAAAGTTATGCGCTTCATAAGGTATTTCAAATGCATTCAAAAGCCATATTGCATCAAGAGTATTGTCAGCCAGATTATTCATCTTTATTGTCTTTTTAACAGACAAATTCGGTGAGCTCAGACCTTCCGCAAATCTTGCAAATTCAGCAGGATATTTCTGTGCAAGATTAAATTCAATGCTTGAAGCGACGCATGTCCCTGAATGTTCAACATTAATATCAGCAGGGTTATCCCCTGATGCTTGAACAGCCTGAGCCTGGTATTTCGCAGGAATATTACCGAACTGCTGGGTTATAATATACGGATCCGCAAGGGTATTGACTGTATCTTTCAGCATAACCGCATTATTTAAACCTTGAGCCCTCGGAGTTGTTGCGATTTTATACAAATTATCAAGAGTTGTAGAATTGTCATTGGATGATGAATTCAGCAAAATTCCTGATTTTAAAAGAGCATTCAATTGTTTTTTTGTTTCTTTATCGGCAAGTTTAGTTAATTCATTGTATTTATTTTTTTCATCTTTTGATGAGAGCTCAGTTCTGAATCTTGAAGCTGTAAAAGCAGGAGTGTATAAAGAAACTGCAGGATTTGATGCAAATACCTGCTTAGACGGTTTATTTTCATCTTTATTTTTGTCAACAATTATGTTACTGCCAGCCTGAACTGTGTTATAATAACTATATGGACGGGGATTTACGTTTAATGAATACACAAAAGTTACAAAATAGCATGGATTTAATATATTTTTAAAATTAATCATATGGTAATATTTATTTTTTTCATCTATAATAACAACAGTCTGTGCATATAATAAAAAAAGAAAACAGAAAAAATTTGCTAAATTCATTAAATTTTAATTAACAAATGTAACAATTAAGGATAAACAATTTGAAAATAAAACCGCTTACAAAAGAACAATTAATAATATCTGCAGACAGGCTTACCCGTTTTAAAGATACGGAAACGAAGTATCTCAGAGTATTCAAAGACATTATAAATTCTAATCTTATTGAGCCTAAACTCAAAAAACAGGATCTTGATGATATTGATTATGAAGAATTAAAAAATCTTGCGGAAAAAATTATTAATTCTTCATTTGATGCAAAAAATGATGACTGCCTTATAAACCAAAGGCTTTATGATTATGAAAAATCCCTGTTTAACCTGAATTCTAAAACAGAAAAACTCATCAAAAATAAAATTAATTACAAAGCCATATTAAATATACTGCCCGATGATATCCCTAATAACCTTAAATGGTTTAAAACTCTGGGCGGAACAGCTCCTGGCAACAATTCATACGGTTTTCCGGTAAAAAAAATTTTATTGTGCGAAGGCATAACAGAAGAAACTCTTCTGCCGGAGTTTTCTAAAATCTGCGGTTATGATTTTGATAAAAACGGAATACACATAATATCGGCCGGCGGAAAAAATCAGGTAGTCAAATATTTTTATAACTTTGCAGAAACTCTTAAAATACCGGTATTTATTCTTCTTGATAATGATGCGGAAGCTAATCTGGAAGAAATCAAGCCAAAATTACGTGAGTTTGATAAAATTCATTTGCTTAAAAGCGGAGAATTTGAAGATTTGCTACCCGAAAGCCTTATTATAAAAACACTTAACTATACCACAGAAAATATATCGCTTGCACCTGTTGAAGATATGCATAAAAGCAGTTCCACAGTTGAATTTCTGGAAGAATTTTTTAAACACAGAGGGCTGCATGAATTTAAAAAAGCAGATTTTGCACAGGCTGTTAAACAAAATATATCGGGAACAGAAGATATATAGGATGAAATTAAAGATATAATAAATGAACTTGCATCTTTAAAACAGCCTGCATTCACACCTTAACAAATTTAAAAAATTTGCTATAATATTTTTATGGAAAATAAAGATTACGAAGATTTTATATCAACAATAAGCCATGAACTGCGTACACCTTTAACCTCAATCAGAGGCTTTTCGCAGACAATGCTCTCTTCATGGGACAAAATTGACGATGACAGCAAAAAAAAATTCCTTAATATTATTGTGGATCAGTCAAACAGGCTTATTAATCTTGTTGAAAATATGCTCGCGGTTACTAAGCTGCAAAATACAAAAGATAACCTTATCTATAGAGAATTTGCCGTAAAACCGGTAATAGAAACTACAACAGCGATTGTTAAAAACCAGTACAAGGATAAAATTTTTGAAATCCTGCAGGACAATCAGGTTACTCTGGTTCTTGCTGACAAAGACAAATTTCAGCAAATTATGACAAATTTGATTGAAAATGCCGCAAAATACGGCGATGAAAATTCAACAATTAAAATAGAAATAAGAAATAAAAACGACCAAGTATCTGTAAAAGTGATTAACCACGGGCCGGAAATTCCTGAAGACTGTTATGAAAAAATATTCAATAAATTTTCAAGAATTGACAGTCCGTTAACAAGAAAAGTTCAAGGGAGCGGTCTTGGCTTATATATAACAAAAAATTTGACGGAAAAAATGGGCGGAACAATCTCCGTGAAATCAGGGAATAACATTACGACATTTGAACTATGCCTGCCCTGCGCAAACATAGAGAAACAAGCGAGGGATAAATGCAGACAGTAACACTAATTATTGACAAAAGACGCGAACTTTCCACAAAATACAAAAAACTTCTCGAAAGCAAAAGCAACAAAGTTCATATTACAAAAAACTTAATATCGGCTATGAAACTAATTCAGGATAAAGAACCTGATTTAATAATCATTTCGGACAGTATTGACAGTGATTTATCGGACTACTGTAAAAAAATCCGTGCGCTTACATACAACATGCGCCCCGTCATAATTGCAACATCTAAATCCGCGGAACTTCAGGACAAAATCGCCGTTCTGGAAAGCGGAGCTGATGATTTTATACCTGAACCTGTTAATCCGGAAGAATTTGTAACCAGAATAAAAGCCCACCTGAGACGCGAGCTTGAATCGAATATGGACACCAAACACCTTCTTCCGGGTAAAAATTATTCTTTAAGAGCGCTGAAAAGAATTGCAAATGAAAATACACCGTGGGCTGTAATGCTCATAAGCATAGAAAACTTCAACAACTATAAAGAAACATACACCGAACTTGCATCTGAGAAGCTTGTACAAACTTTCTGCGCAATTATAAATTCTGCACTCACAGAAAACGATTATCTTGGAGCTTTTACGGATAACAGCTTTATACTAATTACAGACAGTATGAAAGCTGAAAAAATAGCAAATTACCTGATATTTGCCTTTGATTCAGTTGCCTCAAAATTTTATTCGACTCAGGATAACAGGCGCGGATTTATGCTTATGCAGGGAGATGAATTTGCCGGAAGGCGCTCAAACTTTGTACACACAACAATAGGAATTGTTACAAATGAATTCATACAATACAAAGATGCACCACAATTACTGGGAGCTTTGCTTAGAATTCATAAACTTGCGAATCTGCAGTCTAAATCAAACTATTTAATAGAAAGACCGGGGATAACTGCGGAAAACTCTGTCGAAGATGAAATTAACAATAAAATATTTATCATGGAAAATGATGAGGCTATGAATCTTTTACTGACCACTATTCTAAACCTTCAAGGATACGAGGTTAAAGTAATACATGATATTAAAGAAGAAAAGCAAATTCCAGCATTATTAATTCTTGACGCCGGAGATCTTGAAACAATGAACGGACTTAAAGTATGCAAAAAATTACGAAAAAATTCTGCCTATGACAACACAAAACTCATAGTTACATCAATTCTTCACGATAAAGAACTAATACTAACCGCCGGAGCAGATTTATATATACCCAAACCTTATGAGATTTCAAATCTTATAAAATGGGTAGAAAAACTTTTGAAAACCTAACCGAGAAGAGATTCCAGAGTCTTTGCATCATCTTCCGATTTTTGAGGATTTTTTACATTAATCCTTCTCATATAAGTTCTGAGAGCTTCTCTTATAAGTTCACTTCTGCTTCTTTGCTCATTTGATGCCACACCGTCAATTTTATGTAAAAAATCGTCAGGCATTGTAACCAGTATCTTAGCCATAATATAGTACCCCTTCTATAACACTCATATATATAATAACATATATTTTTTGATATTTCAATACTAATAGCTCTACGGGGTAATTTACTTTAGGAAATTAATTTTTATACTAAAATAAAATCGAAAGAAAGGAGTTTTATAATGGAAGATAACAACTACAGACACGAAGACTTTGACAATTGTTTTTTATGCAAACATCCGGTGCTGAAGCATATTTTGACCGGTTTACTGGTATTTTTAGGGGCATTTGCAGCATTTTATGTAGTAACCGACTGGCATTTCAAAAGAATGATGGACCCTGTATCTCAGATGAGACGAATTGACAAAGCAATTATGCAAAGAGAAAAAAGCTTTGATAAAATGGAAAGACGCGCGCTTAAAGCTCAAGAAAGATATGACAGAAAAGCATTCAATGCACAGGAAAGAATGGAAAGAACAGTATCAGGCTTTGCACATGTTGAAAAAACACCTGACAGCTACAAAATTGTAATTAATCTGAGACCGTTTGATAATGATGAAAAGAATGTAGAAGTTAAAACAGACGGAAATACTGTTGTTATAAATGCTGCAGGCGAAAAAAACAAACACAACAAAAAAGAAATTATAAGATTTTCTCAAGCCTTTAACTTCGGAGAAGATATTGATACAGACAATATAACAAAAATTCGTCAGGGAGATGACTACATAATTAATGTGCCGATAGACTAAATTTTTAGATATATAATATAAAAAGTCGCTTTGTTAAAGCGGCTTTTTTGATATAATAATTTTATGAAAAAAAGAGTTTTAATAGTTGATGATTCTTCAAAGTGGGTTCTCTATCACAAAGACGCCGTAAGACAAATATTTAAAGACAATATAGAAATAGAAACTGCAAATTCTGCACAAGAAGGAGTTGAAAGATTAATGGCGTCAATTGACGCACCATATGACTTTATTCTCACTGATATGCAGATGGAACCTGATTTTCTACCTCTTTATGCAGGCGAATGGCTTATAAAACAAATTCGATTTTTTAAAGAATATAAAAATACAAAAATTATAATAATTTCCGCGACGGGCAATATCAGGCAAATAGCTGAAAATTATCAGACTGATTATATCCCCAAATACAGATGCAATGACTTAAACGAATATTGTAACAAATTATTAAACAACTAATCAAATTACTAAAGTTCTTCTTCTGAAATGCCGTTATAAAAAATGTTGACAGGTTAGACAAAAAGGAGATCTGAATTATGTTTGGTTACATAACTTGGCCGGGTGTATACAGTTTTAAAGAAGAAATCAGTCTTTTCCTTGAATATTTAAAAGAGGAAATAGATGATGTTATGAAAAAGATTGAAGAAACAGAAGATATAGTTGCGAAATAAAGCACTAAAGCGTAGTTGATGATTAAGGATATGTAAAGCCGGTATTAATAAATACCGGCTTTTTGTTACAAAAAAAAAACTCCCGCCTTATAAGACGGGAGAAGGAATGAAAG
>ERZ780117.325-NODE-325-length-21642-cov-4.031593_pt1 | contig 21642 bp, 17 predicted proteins | sample MGYA00510985_ERZ780117 | MGnify/ENA primary metagenome ERZ780117 (study PRJEB29588, sample SAMEA2159553) | human gut metagenome | biome: human gut; feature: human-associated habitat; material: faeces | place: Denmark | collected 2008/2010 ...
TTGCAAATTCACTTTCACATTAAAACACTATATACAAGACGTTTATCTAATACATGAAGCACGAAATCGTTTCCGATAATTTTATCTGCACATCTATTGTATATGTTATAGCATTCACTTACTTTCGCATAAAAAATAATCTACCATGAAACATTTATTATTTATTTTTCTAACATTTAATTTGAAGTTTATTTAGTTTCTTTAATTACTGTTCAAGATAAATTCTTGCAATATCTATATCATTCTGTGTTGTAATTTTAATATTTTTATAACTTCCGTTAATGATGTAAACAGTTTGCCCAAGATATTCCAGCATGCCTGCATCATCCGTAAAATTCTGCCCGTACAATTTTTGGTGGGCATCTTTTATTAAATTGTATTCGAATGCTTGAGGAGTTTGCGTGTTGTAGAGTTTTGAACGATCTATTGTTCTTATAATTTTCCCATCCGTAACTTCTTTTATCGTATCAATTGTTTTTGTTGCAACAGTAAGGGCTTTTTTGGTTATTACTTCTTCAATTGCCAGATTTATCAAATCGGTTGTAATCATTGGTCTTGCTCCATCATGAATCAGCACATAATCGCATTCAGAGGATTGAAGTCCGTTAAAGACCGACTGCTGGCGTGTAGCTCCGCCTTCTATAATTTTAACTTTAGAGCATACTTTGAATATCTCTTTCAACTCGTCTATTATTGAAATATTTGAACAGATTATTATTTCATCAACATCAGACTTTTCGAATGCTTCAACCGTATATTTTATAACCTCTTTATTATTTATTTTTTCCAGAAGTTTATTTTTGTTTCCGAAACGCGATGATGTTCCTCCTGCGGGAATTATTGCGTTTACTTTGAAATTCATTTTTTTACTCCTTAAAATGTTTATATAATTTGTGGTCTATATCAGTGTAAAATTCTCCGTCAATAACGAGACCTGCATCTCCTGTTTTTACATCACCTATTATCGTATAAGCATTCAAATTTTTCAACATATATTCAGGAACTGCCGCTACAAGCTGATAATCTTCTCCGCCGTACAAAACAGTATCGATATCAACAGCAGAATCATGCGGAATTTTTGAGGAATTAATATCTATTTTAACCTCACTGGCCTGAGCAATCTGCATCAGAGCGTCTGCAAGCCCGTCAGATGTATCCATCATGGCGTAATCATCTTTGATATTTTCTGATATTGCCCGTGAAAATTCTCTTTGAGCCGCAGGCATTAAATGTGCGTTTATAAATTTGTTATTAATTTGTCCTTTAGGGGTGATATTATTTTTCAGCAACATGCGTAAGCCGTAAGCACTGTTTCCGTGTTCGCCTGAGACTATTATTTTATAACCCGATTTTGCGTTTGCTCGTGATGAAATTTTTCTGCCGCCATCAGAACCTACGGCTGATGCAGAGATGTAAATCTTATCACTCCCGGTCAAATCTCCGCCTGCAATTATAACATCTTGTGAAGCTTCTTTTACTCCTTCATAAAATTCTTTTACGAAAATTTCGTCTACAGTATCGGGCAAAGAAAGTGAAATCGTCATATATTTTGGTTCTGCGCCTGAAGCGCATATATCGCTTATGTTCACCATTACAGTTTTATATCCCAGCTGAAACGGAGTTATTAAATCTCTTTTAAAATGCACATCTTCCACAAGACTGTCCTGAGTAATAACAATACCCAGATCCGGCAAATAAGCACAATCATCCCCGATATATCCGGAATTTAACGTTGATTTAATTAATTTTATAAGAGATTTTTCGTTCATTATATATCGTGGTCAATAAGTGAAATAAATTCCTGAACAAGAGCGTAATTCCATTTTTTGCCTGAATCCTGCTTTATAATTTCTATTGCCTGTTTCGGAGTCAGCTCTGCTCTGTAGGTTCTCGGTTCGGTCAAAGCGAAATATGCATCTACAATTAAAATAATTTGAGATGTCATAGGTATTTCGTCTTTTGCAATTTTTGAAGGGTACCCTGTTCCGTCCCAATTTTCATGATGGTGTTCTATTATCGGAATAATATCCTGAATATAGCTTATAGGCTGTAAAATTTCTCTTGATGCAATTAGCGGATGCTCTTTTATATGATTTCTTTCTTCTTCTGTCAGCGGAGTTGTTTTTTGAAGCAATTCTGCCGGAAGCATTAAATTGCCTATATCATATAAAAGCATTGCAATTCTTAATTTATCAATATCATCTTTTGAAAGATCAAAACGTTTTGCAAGACTTACAGCAAGCAGAACTTTCGATTTCATAACACCTGCATGGTGAAGCGGATTATAAGTTCTTGTCAGCATATCCGCAACAGTATAAAGAGCTTCTTTGGGGATATCATCTTTCGGATTTTGCAATTTCTGTTTAAGTTCTTCTGCAAGCTCTTTATCAATAGGAATATTATGTTTTGACAAAATATCCATAAATGTATTAACGGCAATTTCCTGCCAGCTTGTTTCGGAAACAGGTTTTGCAAGCGTAACCTGATTTCTCCCGTTTCTTTTTGACTGATACATTGCCTGATCAGTTAAATCAAGAATATCTTCAATATTATCCGAGTGCTCTAAAAATGTTGCAACACCAACGCTTGCGGTAATATGCCCGATTGTATCAAGCTGTTGTTCTTCTAAAGTTTTTCTTATTCTTTCTGCAGCAATCATAGCACCTTTTGAATCAACTCCGGGCAGAATAACATTAAATTCTTCGCCCCCCATTCTCGCTGCTGTATCTATTGAACGGGCATTCTTTTTTAATACATCCGCAACGGTTTTTATGGCTAAATCTCCGTATGCATGACCAAATTTGTCGTTAATTTGTTTTAAATGATCAAGATCTAGGCCAATTATACTGAAAGGCTGCTGCTGACGGAGTGCACGGGTTACTTCTTTTTTCAAATATTCTTCAAAATACCTTCTGTTATAAAGTCCTGTAAGACCATCCGTTACGGCTTGAGATTTTACTTCTTCAAACAGACCTGCAATTGTTATTGCCATTTCAATCTGCTGGGCAAAAATAGTCAGGAATTCTGTTTCACCTGAAGTCAGCTCTTTTCTTGATGAAAAAACATTGAACCATCCGTAATGCTGGTTTCTAGTGTACAAAGGAACGGTAATTATAGCTTTGCTGGGACTTCCGTCAACTATTTCATCAATTATTTCATCTGCAACATCCGGAGCAACAGATTTCAACGTACCGCCAATGTCAGGAGTAAGCATTATTTTTTTATCACGGGCGGCAGCTGCATAAACGCTTTCATCATTGTAAATCAGTTTTCTTGCCTGAAAAGGTATTTTTATAAGTTTTTCTACCCTTTTTATTGAAGGGTCGTTAGACTGTGCAAGCACTGTCAAATAAATACCCTTTTCATCTTCACATTTTTTTATAATATTACAATGCAGGTACCCCAGTTCTCCCTGAATATTGTTAACTATAGTTTCAAGAACACTCTGCAAAGGTCTTGATGCATTCATCATATCCCAGATATGCTGTAGGGTAAGCATTCTTTTATTAGCAATATTGAGTTCTCTTGTTCGTTCTTCAATTTCTTTTTCAAGCTGAAGATTGCGTTCATATATTTCGAGGTAATCCTGTTTGCCGTTATAAACCGCATTTTCCACCTCAGAGACTTTTCTGTATATATCTTTCAAATTATCAAAAAAACTCATATATTTATTATACACTATGTTTTGAGTTTTGTAATATATTGTTTACAATATTTATAATTTCTTCAGGTTCCGGATAATTTACACACTGTTCGGCATCTTTTCCAGGAAGCGGACATTTTCTTGTATGACAGGGCTGGCATTTGAGTCTGCCGTTTAATGCAAAATATTTTTTGTCATTGCCGAAAGGCCCGTAAGATGTAGGAGGAGTACAGCAAAATATTGAAATAACGGCAGGAATTTCTGTTGCGCGGGCGACATGCGCGCTGCCCGAATCAGGAGCCATAACAAGTACGGCGCGGGAGAATATTTCTATCAAATCCTTGATAGTTGTTTGGCCTGCAAGATTAATAAAATTGTCTCCGCCTATATAAGAAATTAAATCTTTATCGCCTGCAGTACCTGTAAATACAAGCGAGCATTTGTCTTTTATTCCATTAACAACAGCCTTCCAGTTATCTTTGTTCCAGTGTTTAAGACGCCAGGTTGTTGCAGGACAAATTACTACCATAGGTTTTGATTTGTCCAGATTTTTCAGAAGAATATTTACTTTGTTCTTTGTTTCTTCACTGACAGGCGGAAGTGTAAATTTTACCCTGTCAGTGCCTTCAAGCCCGAGATATTTCGCATACTGCATGTGTTGGAATACTGCATGAGTCGTATAATTAGGATTAGGAGCAGGATCAATACGCTCATTACCTCCCAATTGTGATAATTCTCTTCCATGTTTGTAGCATATTCGTCTCTTTGCGCCGCATAATTTCATCCAGATCATACTTTTTAGCATCATCTGAGTATCAATTGCTATATCAAAATGTTCATCCCTCAAATTTTTTACCAGTTTAAAAAATTCAATTGCGTTTTTTATGGAAAAGCCTTCTCTTTTCCATCTCTGCAAAGGAATTAAAACAGCTCTTTTAACAGCAGGGTTATCTTTTACGATATCGATACCTTTTTCTGATACAAGCCATGTAACTTCATAACCGTTATCTTTTAATACATTTGCCAGAGGAATGTTAAATATAACATCGCCAAGTGAAGATAATCTTACAAGCATAATTTTTTTTGTCATTTAAAAACCTCTGTCTTCTAAAAAAGCTGCACCTGTAACACCTGAAAAATCTCCGAGCACGGCTTTTTTAAACTGTATTTTTTCAGCAGGCACAGGCAATGATTTAGCCTTTGCTTTTTTTATTGTCTTTTGATAAAAGTAATCAACTGCCTCTATCAATCCGCCTCCAAGAATTATTAATTCCGGATTAATAAAATTTATAATGCTCGCAAGTCCGCCCGACAGATATTCGGAAGCCTCCGTTACACATTGTACCACAAGCTCATCTTCTCTTTCAATAGATTTTTGTATCATACTCGAAGTTATTGATTTGCCAGGTTCAAGATAATCAAGAATACATGATTTCCGGCCTTTTTTCAATGCGCCTTCTATTCTCTTTTCGATTGCGGAGCGTGATGCATAAGCTTCAAGGCATCCATGAGCACCGCATGCACACTGGCGGCCGTTTAAATCAACAATTATATGCCCTATTTCACCTGCCGTACCTGTTGCTCCATAAATTATTTTTCCATTTTTTACTATTGACGATCCGACACCTGTACCGACAAATACGCATACAAAATCGTTACATCCCTTGCCCGCGCCGAACTTTTGTTCGCCTATTGCGGCAATTTCAACATCATTTCCTACGTATACAGGTATATTAAATTTGTCGTATAAAATTTGTTTTATATTCAAATTATAACAATCAAGATTAGGGGCGCCTATTATAATACCATTTTCTCTATCAATCTGGCCAGCCGCCCCTACTCCTATAGAATTGATTTTATCTGAGCTTATTTCGCTTGTAGCCAAAAGTTCATCAATACTTTCAAGCATTTTTCTTAAAATATTTTGTGTTCCTTTTTCTTTTTTTGTTTTCTTTTTAACATGCTCTTCAACCGCACCTGTTTCCCTGTTTACAAGCGCAGTAAGTATTTTTGTGCCGCCCAAATCAATTCCGATCGAATACTTTTTCATATAACTAAAATTATATATAAAAATACAAAATTTGCAAAAAGGTGAATTATTTGTTAGTATATTATCATATCAAGAAGGGGGATATGTATGAATTTGATGAAAAAATTTTTTATAACTCTTGCGGTAATTATATTCGCAGGCCAGTATGCATTCAGTGCTGATGTATGGGTAAACGATTTAAGAAGGCTTTTTACAAGCAATTCTTCGATTATTTATGAAATCAACCTTAGAACTTTCGGTGCTCAGGATACTAATAAAAATGGTATTATAGATTTTGATGAAGCAGAAGAAAGCGGAACTTTTTTAAATGCAATACCAAGGCTTTCCGAACTTGCGCAAAAAGGGGTCAATACAATACACGTAATGCCTGTTACACCGGTTGGAAAAACTAAAGCATTAGGCACTGCAGGTTCTTTATATGCAGCATCCTCTTTCAATACCTTAAATCCCCAGCTTGCGAGCAAAAACAGTGCTTTATCAATCAATGATCAGGCCAGAAAATTTATTAACGAAGCTCATAAACGCCATATACGCGTAATTATAGATCTTCCTTCCTGCGGTTCTTATGATTTGTATATGCAGAGACCTGAATTGTTTATTAAAGATAAATCAGGACAACCGGTTATTCCGGCAGATTGGACAGATGTAAGACTTTTCAATGCAGGAACTGAAACTGCTGTTAACAGAGATGTGTATAATCTTTATAAAGAATTTGTTGATATGGTTATATCTCTTGGCGCTGATGGTATAAGAGCAGACGTTGCCACTTTAAAACCTGCTAAATTCTGGAAAGATTTGATAGCTTATTCAAGAACTAAAGATCATCAGTTTATGTGGCTTGCAGAGGCATCTGAAAGCTGGACATCTCCGGTATCTGAATATGCTGTTTTTACACCTTATGACAAACTGCTCGAAGCAGGGTTTGACGGATATTACGGAAGTTTCTTTAACCTGAAAAATTACAAAACAGGAAGAGAATTTATAAATCAAATTATTGCGACAAATGCAAACATTAAAAAGTATGCAGAGCCTAAAGCCGTTATAGGAAGTTTTACAACCCATGATGAAATGAGCCCTATACTTATTAACGGTGAAAGATTCAGTGAAATGATAGTATGGCTGAATGCAACGCTGCCGGTAAATTCCTATTTTGTAGACGGATTTGATAAAGGCGACAATTATATTTATTTATGGGCAAACAAAGAAGCCTTCAAAACTTTTACCGATGATGATTATTACTTTGTTCACCGCGGGAAAATTGATATATTTAACTTTTCAAGACAACCTGGCGGGAAATCAGAAAAACTGCTTGGTTCTTTTATGTTCGGAAATCAGTTAAAACGTGAATTCTCAACAATAATTAATAACGGACAGTTTATTCCTCTAAAAAGCACTGCACCAACATCTTTTGCCTACGCTATGAGTTATGGCGGGAAAAGTGTTGTTGTTATAGGAAACTTAAATTTCAGAAACAATGTTGACACTGTTGTTTCAGTTCCAAAATTAGAAAATAAAAATATTGTTCTGCCAGTAAAAATAGAAAATATTCCAGTTGCAGAAAGAGGCGCATTTAAAACAACTTTAAATGCCGGAGAAATTCAGGTTCTGTATATTAGCGATCTTGAAATAAAATAACATTAACACTCTTGCATCTCTCTCAATCCAAATAAATAAGGAGGGATGCAAGAACATATCTGGATTATGCTAGAGCTCTAAGAGCTTCAATACGTTTTCTATGTTTTTCCATTATTTCTTTAGTACGCTGGGTTAATCTTCCCGGAGGTGCTGATTTCTTTTTCGCAGCTACTGGCGTAGCCTGATTCATACTAAGCAATTGTGAACCTGTATTAGCGACTCCTGATACTGCTGTTACTATATTTGAAAAGTTTTTTTGTTTTCTTTCGGAAGATGCTTCTATTTTTGCCATTTTATCTTTATAATCAGTACGTTGTTGTTTTTCAGCAGAAAGTTTCGCAACCTGATCACTGTTGCCGGCAGCTTGTGCAGCTGCGAGTTCTTTATCCAGAGTTGCATCATCTATATCAGCATATTCTTTAGAGGCACCGTTTTCGCGCATATTTTCTTTAAGCTCTTTATCAAGGCCTTTAGAAGCTTCTTTTTGTGCTTTTCTTGCTGCTTTTGCTTCTTTTAATTCTTCTTTTTCCTGTTTTTTTTGTTCTCTGCGTTCTTCCTTGGAAGTTTTTTCGGTTGAATCTTTTTTATCTGATTCTTTTGTTTCTTCTGTTTTATCCTTATCCTTTTCTTCATTATCAGAAGAATTGTCAGATTTTTTGGCAGCCAATTGCCCTATTGCAGATATTGTACTTACGGCCCCGCCGACCATACCTAAAATATTTGCCAGATCGCCTTCAGCTCCGAACTCTGTCATTATCTGGCTTGTTGTAGATAAGGCACTCCCTGCAACACCTGCAATCTGCATTGATTTGCCAAATGCAGATGCTCCTGTTTTGCCTAAATCAGCAATTGTTGAAGCTGAAGTTGTCAGTGATGATGCTGCGCCCGCAATTGTTGAAATTTTGCTGAATATTCCGCTTGCTTCTTTACCCTGAACAGCTCTTACGTTATTAACTATAGAAGCACCTGATGATACGATGTTCAAACCTGCACTTACAGCTGTTAATGTACTGCTCACAGCACTTTGAGTCCCTGAAAGAGTAGATACTGCAGAAATTGCTGTTTGACCTAAAGACATCAAACCTGCAGTTAAATTACCATTAGCAATATTTATAGCAGCTTTTGTAACACCGCATGCGACAGTACCGTAAGTACCTACAGTTGTTAATGTTATTCCTGTAGTTTGTATCGGAGTACCGCTTGATATTAATGCAGCACCTGCTGCTGCAGTGAACGGGTTGCTCAGCATTGCAGTTCCGCTTGCAATCATTCCTGTACCAATTTTATTCATAATCACACCAGTTGAAGTTGTGATTGAAAATACATTTTCAGCAATGCCTACTGCGCCTAATTGTTTTTGAAGTTTTTCTTGTTTTTCTTTTTCGTCTTTTTGTTCCTGTTTAACTTTTTTGGTAATTGCTTTATTTGTTTTCTGAAATGACTTCTGTTTTTTAGTAACACTTTTTTCAATACTTACTAATTTTGTGTTATTTCTTGTTATTGTATTTCCGGCAACCTGAAAATCTGCGTTAAGTACATTAATTCTTTCATTGTTGCTCATAATTTTATCAGAATTATCAGAACCGCTCTGTGTACCTATTGAAAAAGACGAACTGCCAAGTACACCACCTTGCGGATTATTATTCGGCTGTGTATTTTGTTGACTGCCGGCATCTTCTGCTGATAATGTTTCGTTTTCTGCAGCAATGGCAGCATATTCAGTCAGGATTATTTCCTGTTTTTTTGTAGCTTCTTCAGATTCTTTGGTCAGCTGTTCAGCTTCTTTTTGTTCTTTCTGAATTTCTTTTTCTAATTTTTTTGCATCTTTTTCTAATTCTTTTTTAGTTTTTTCAGTGTCTTTTTTTATGTCTTTAGAATCTTTTGCATCTTTATTAGCGCTTGCATCAATTTCATCAACTTCTTTTTGAGATTTAGCTGCAGTTTTTTCATCGGCTTTTTCAGCTTCTTCTTCAGCTTGTACTTCCGGATCATCAGAGCTTGATGCAGATGGAGACAATGGAGAATTCGGCTGGGCAGCATTTTCTACAGTATCATCTTCTTGTTGTTCTGTTACAGAAGCTGACGGAGTAGAGTTTTGAGATGTACCGTTTGCCGGAGTACCCTCATTATCCTGTGTTGATACTGAGTCTGCAGGAGCAGCTCCTCCGGTTTGTGTACCTGAAGTTTGTGCCGAATTTGTTGTCGGCGGTGCAGCTTCTGATTGATCTGCAGAATCTTGAGAATTTTCCTGCGGTTGTTGTGCTCCCGAATTGTTTTCAGGACTATTTGTGTTTTCAGATGACGCAGTTGATGCAGCTGCATCTTCTCCTGTTATTGAAACAATTTTTGTATCTACTGAATTAAGATTTGCAAGAGCTTCTGAAATATTTACAAATGCTTCATTTGTAGATTTTTCAGCTTGTTCTTTATAAGGCTTTGATGCTTCAAGTTGTGCTTCTCTGCCTATTTGCTGGCTTTGAATACCTTTTGTATAAAGCCATCTTGAATGTTCTGAAAACAGGAACTGTTTCAGTGCCATTTCTACGAAAAATGCACCAATACGGTAAAGTGTGATTCCTGAATTGTTTGTAAAGTCGAGTTGTGATGAATATTGCGGAAGTAATGAATTTTTGTATTCTGTATTTATTTCAAGCGCGGTAATTTCTTCCGGTATTGATTTATCTAATGTGGCTTTTTCTTTTGCTGTTTTTGTCTGAAATTCTTTTTTAGCAGCTTCAGTTTCTTCATTTATACTCTGAATTTCAATATTATTATCATTTATTATTTGTTTCTTTTCAACAATTTTGCTTTTTGTATTTTCATCTGTTTTTTCATCCTGAGGATTTCCGCTCTGTAATTCATTATCGATTTCTTCAGATGATTTACCAGTTAAACCTTCAAGGTCTTTTTTTGCTTTTGTATTTTCGTCTTCCAGTTCTTGAATTCTTTCTTTGCGAGCTTCTTCTTCTTTGTTGTATTCTTTTATAAGCAGATCAACTTTTTTCTCGGCTATTTCAGCAAAATCTTTATGACTTTTGGCTGTATTTATAGCACCCAGAGCCTGTTGAATTTGTTTTTGTAAGTCTGTATTAATTACACCTGCTTCTTGTGTAAGTTGTTTTACGCTTTCGTCATTAAGTATAAAATCTTCTTCATTACTATTATTTTCTTGAGCAGCAGCAGTTTCTTCCTGTTGTATTTCACTATTAGCAGGATTTGTTTGTTGTTCAGTCTCGATTTCAGACTGGTCTGTAGTTTTTGTAACAGTATCTTTACTTTGAAGTTCCGTTGCAGAGAGAACACTATTTTCAATCCCCAGACTTGATGCTATATCAGCTACCGAGTCAACAGTGTCTCCGCAATATTCCTGTGTATCGTTACCTACTTTATTAGCTTCTTTCGCAAGAGTTTTGCCTTCTGCCATTGACAAAATTGAACCAATAAAACCTAATTTTTGTGATACGGTCTGGTATGTTCTTTTATATTTTGAATCAGAAGTATAATCAGCAAGCATATCTCCGATGTAGATTGTTTCATCTGCTAAGTCTGCTCCAAGAACAGCAAGAATATTAATCTGGTTAAGAGACTTTGCTATTTCATTTTTATCAAACATCATTTCATCAGAATTCTGGCCTTTTTTATTTTCAAGCATGCCGGTTAATTCTGCATAGCGCTGTGCTTCCGTATCTGTTAGAGCTTCTCCGTTATTTACTTTGTCTTGCAGCTGCCTCCATTCTTTAATTTGTTTTTCATATTCTTCCAGAGCTTTTTTCTGATCCTTAACTTTATCGTTAAAATTTCTTTGCTGATTTTGTGTTTCAGGAAGAAGTTTATCTATTTCATCACTTAATTTTTCATTATTCTCATTACATTTTTCAATTTTCTTTTTAGCTTTAGGTATAAGTTCAAGGTAAGTTTCTTTTTCAGTAACTTCCTCACTGTCGCTTTCATCGACTTCCGAAGAATCTTCAAGATTAGACCCCTGATTTTGCATAATTGTATTTGCAATATCTATTATGTCCTGCGGGATATTAACACCGTTTTGCTGCATCTGAATAATTTCTTCAGCAGAATAACCAGACCATTGCGGATCAAGTATTTTACCGCTTTTTGCTGCGTAAGCTTGAATACTGTATTTTTCTTTAATATAATGAGAAGTTGTAATAGCTAAATTAGATACATATTTACCATCTGTAACAAGAAGCTTATCAGGATCAGACGGATCTGTTTTCAGGTCAACACCACCGTCAAGATTAAAACCGTTTGCATCAATAACTTCATAACCTGTTTCATCTTTATAATATTTTTCAAATTCTGTTCTTTGATCGTTATCCATCTGATAAAAAAGGCGCAGAGCATCGGAATAGCTTATTTGTTCGCCGTTTGTTTCAAGATAAAAATCCTGAAATATTTCAAATTTGTTTGGTACGCCTTCAATCCGCATAGTAATCCTTTTTTCCTTTTTATATATTTATCGGCAAATTCAGCGCAAAACTTTAATAAATACAGGCTTTAAATCGAGTCAAATATTAAAAATCCGTGATATAAGCAATATTTCAGATGTTTACAATTGTTACAATTTGAAATACAGTAAATATTATCAGAGGTTAATTGTTCGAAAAATCATATAATACCTGTAATTTCCCCAGTAAATAACTAGAGAAAGAAAATTGTTTTCCAGATCTGTTGTTTCAAGATATGTTTGCGGTGCAGGTTTTCTCTGTGAGCTTCTGACATATTTGCCCACAAAATCATATAATTTAACATGAAATTTTTGCGACGGAGTTAACTTTGCTTTTGGCAGGTTTGCGTCATAAAAACCCATAGGAACCATTTCTCTGTTATAAGCAGGAATTATATATTTAACTTTTCCTGCTTCTTTAAAAAGAATATACCAGCTCCCTTCATGTTCTCTCGGGGTTAAAAGATAATATCCGGGTTCAATCGTAATATTTTTGAAATATAAAGGTGATGTAAGCCTGAAAAGCGGATATGGAGACCAAGAAGTATGCTGCATGTCATACATTTCGCCGGGATCAATATCATGAATGTATGAAAAATCAGGAAGCTCCAATTCCCTGTAAATCTGTTCATGCTCTGCATCCGCATAAACTCCATGTCCTAAAAGCATTATTAACAAAATTATTAAAAAATTTCTCATACTTTTATTTTAATTATTTAGATTAAAAAAGCAAGATATGTAAAATAACATAATTTTTTGAAAATTTTGCTGTTTTATTGTACAATTTTCTGTAAACAGAAAAAGGAGAGAATAGATGCTTACAGGGCCATTTTTAGACAGAAACTGGATAGGACAGAATCCTGATTATAATTCATCTGATATAGTTATGCTTGGACTTCCGTTTGACGGAACAGTGTCTTACAGGTCCGGATCGCGTTTCGCACCAGAGCAGATAAGACTTGCAAGCTGGGGGCTGGAGGACTATTCCCCGCGTTTTGACAGGCATCTTGAAGATGTAAATTTCCATGATGCGGGAGATCTGGAATTTCCGCTCGGAAACACTTACAAATCTCTTGATTTAATTGAAAAAAATGTTGAAGAAATATATAGAGACGGGAAAAAAGTTTTCGCAATAGGCGGGGAGCATCTTGTTACTCTGCCTGAGATTAAGGCTGTTTCAAAGTTTTATAAGGATTTTGCGGTAGTGCATTTTGATGCACATACGGATTTAAGAGAAGAATATCTCGGCGAAGAAATGTCGCATTCTGCCGTTATCAGACACGTTTCAAAAATTGTCGGAGCAGAAAATATTAAACAAATCGGAATCAGGTCAGGAATGAAAGAAGAATGGGAATTTATGAAAGAGCATAATACTCTTATTTCTAAATACTCTGAACTTGATGTTTTCAAAGATAAAAAGATCTTTGTAACTGTTGATTTAGATGTTCTTGATCCTTCTGTACTGCCCGGAACCGGAACGCCTGAAAGTGGCGGGATGCAGTTTAACGAGCTTATCGGGTGGTTTGAATATCTGAAAAAATTTGATATAATAGGGGCTGATGTAGTTGAGCTGGCGCCTGATTATGATGCTTCTGGAGTTTCAACTGCTGTCGCAGCTAAGGTTATTCGAGAACTTTTAATGGTAATGTAATGGTATTAGACAGAATAAATTTTTTAAAAGATGAAATAAATAAAGCAAATTACAAATACTATGTTGAAGATAATCCTTCAATAAGCGATTTTGAGTATGACAAAATGTTTGCGGAACTCAAAAAGCTGGAGAGCGAAAATCCGTTATTTGTAACTCCTGACAGCCCGACACAGAGAGTCGGTTCCGTGAGTGAAAAATTCTTCCCGCATAAGCATAAATACCGTCTCTACAGCCTTGATAACACCTATGAATACGAAGATTTAGAGGACTGGTATAAAAAAATAACAAAAGAATACGGAGAACAGGAACTTGTCTGCGAACTTAAAATTGATGGACTTGCAATGGCTCTTACTTATGAAAACGGAATATTTGTACGCGGAGTTACAAGAGGAGACGGAATTACGGGAGAAGATATTACAAATAACTTGAAAACAGTTAAAGCAATCCCTCTCAAACTTTTTGAACCAGTAAGCGTTGAAGTCAGAGGCGAAGTTTACATGCCGAAAGAATCTTTTGAAAAACTTAATGAAGAAAATCTTAAAAACGGAGAGAAACTTTTTGCCAACCCGAGAAATGCAGCTGCAGGCTCAATAAGACAGCTTGATTCAACAATTACCGCAAAAAGAGATCTTTCCATGTTTTGTTACACTGCAATCTTTACAGGTGATATTAAAAATCCGCCCAAAACGCATTATGAAAGTCTGATTTACCTGAAAAAACTCGGCTTTAAGGTTAATCCAAATATAAGACTCTGCAAAAATGCAGCAGAAGCCGTTCAATACTGTAAAGAATGGGATGAAAAACGTTTCGGACTTGATTATGCAACAGATGGTGTTGTGATAAAGGTGAATAATCTTCTAGTACAGCAGGAGATGGGTTTTACTTCCCGCGCGCCCAAATGGGCAACGGCTTTTAAATTTCCGCCCGAAGAAGTTACGACAAAACTCATTGCTGTTGAAGAAAGTGTCGGGAAAACAGGCGCTATAACACCTGTTGCAATACTTGAACCCGTTCAGCTGGGTGGAAGCACTGTATCCCGCGCAAGCCTTCATAATTTTGACGAAGTCGGAAGGCTTGATGTAAGAATAGGCGACAGAGTTTATATTAAAAAAGCTGCTGAGATTATCCCGAAAGTTGTTAAAGTTATTGAAGATGAAGAACATTACAAACTGCCTGAATATACTCCGCCTGAAAAATGCCCCTCCTGCGGAAGCAGGCTTAATACACACGAAGGAGAAGTTAATCTTTACTGCGACAACCCTGACTGCCCTGCCAAACGCTGTGCCAAAATTGAATACTGGGTTTCAAAAGACGCAATGGATATTGATAAAGTAGGCCCGTCAATCATTGAACAGCTTTACAACAGAGGATTTGCCAAAACTCCAGTAGATTTATACAAACTTTCTATGCAGGATTTTATGCAATTAGATCTGGTTAAAGAAAAATCCGCCTTTAATATGTATAGCGCAATACAGGAAAGTAAAAACAGGTCTCTGCCACGTCTATTGACTGCTTTCACAATAAAAAATGTAGGGAAAGAAACTGCAGGAGTTCTCGCAAATGAATTCGGCACTCTTGATAATCTTATGAAGGCTTCTGTAGAAGATTTATCAAGAGTTGAGGGCATAGGCGGAATTATTGCTCAGGATATTTATGACTTTTTCAGAAAACCTGAAAATATTGAGATGATAAATGAATTAAAGTCTCTCGGGGTTGAACCTGCCCCGCCTGTGGAAAATATTTCTGATGAATTTAAGGGTAAAACTTTTGTCCTGACAGGGACATTACAAAGTATGACACGTGATGAAGCTTCTGAAAAAATTAAGCAGATGGGCGGGAAAACATCTTCTTCGGTGTCAAAGAATACATCTTTTGTAATTGCAGGAGAAAATGCAGGTTCAAAATTAGACAAAGCTCAAAAATTAGGTGTTATAATATTGACAGAAAATGATTTTCTTAACATGATAGGTTATGGAAAGTAGGATTTATGAAAAGAAAAATGCGAGTTATACAAATATCAGGTTTACGCGGTATACTTACGGTAATTTTTATTGCATCCTGCCTGGCCGCCGGATTTATTTTATTCCCGGCTAAGGTTGCTATGCATATATGGAATTATGCAGCGGGATTTATTGGTTTACCTTTAATTAATGTATATCAAGGACTGCTTTTGTGGGCAATAGTTGCTATTTCCGGTTTTATTTTAAATGACAGAAAAAAATTCCTTGTTGCATTTAAAACACCTGACAGGTTGACTGATAAAGAAATGAAATCTCTTCTTGAACGCATGAAAATTCAATCACAAACACAGGCAATAAATTCTATGATTTTAAAATCAGGAAATATAAAGCCTGTTGAAAAAATTGATAAATCTGAAGAAAAATCAGAAAAAGAAAAGGAGAACGTATGAAAAAATTTTTATTATCGCTTACGGCTTTAAGTTTAATTCTGGGGTGTGCGGTTTTGTCAGCTCCTGCAGTTGCAGAAGCTGTTGAAAGAGGATTTGTATCTGTCAACACATCCGCAAATACCGAACTGACACCTGATATTGCAGATATTTCTATTGCAATACAAACTTATGACTCAAAATCTTTGCAAAAAGCCACAACTGAAAACAAAGAAATTTCTCAAAAAGTTTTATCAGCCTTAAAAGTTATGATTAATCCTCTGCAGGGAGATTATGTTAAAACTATGGATTTCACCGCATCTCCTGTATATTCATACTCAGGAAGCAAGAGAAATTTTGATAAATATGAAGTTTCAAACACCGTAATTATTCATACAAAATCAATTGATAAAGTTGGTGCTATGATTGATAAGGCTATTTCCCTCGGGGCTACAAATGTAAATAATCTGGCTTTATCAGTATCAAATTATGACGATGAATGCAACGAACTTCTTGTAACGGCTACTAAAAAAGCTCAAAACAGAGCTAATCTGCTTGCAAAATCGGCATCTACAACAGTTACAGGCGTCCGTTCTTTAAATGTAAGCTGCAGTGCAAACAATTCAATAACTCCGCAGTATAGAATGCTGGCTGCAAATATTGGCGGTGCTGACATGGCTGAGGCAAAAGCGGCTTCTACATCTATTGAAAAAGGTATTGTAAAAATTTATGCAACAGTTAATGCTACTTTTTTTGTAAAATAATAATGTAGATTTTTTAATTTATATATTTTATATAATTTTTCAAATGACAAAAATCATCTTAATTTATGAGATGATTTTTGTTTAATATGTTATAATCTGGAAATAATTATGGAGGTGTTAATGTTTAATTTTAATTATCGTTTTAGGTTAGCATTTACTCTTGCAGAAGTTTTGGTAACGTTAGGTATACTTGGAGTTGTTGCAGCAATGACAATGCCAACTTTGGTAGGAAATTACCAAAAAAAATCTTATGTAACACAACTGAGTAAAGTTTGCAATGAAATTCAACAAGCAGCATTAAAGTATAAAAATGATAAAAATGCTATAAATTTAAGAGAAGCCGGATTAACATCACAGGCTGAAATAAAAAACTTTTTACATAACAATTTTAAAGTAGTATCAGATTGTGAATCTGTTGTAAAAGAACCTTGTTTTTCTCCTACTTACACTGATTTAAATGGGGGTTCCCACAATGCTAATGATTCTTGGGGTGCTGCATCAAGTGTTACTTTTGCAAGCGGAGCAAGCGTAATCATGGATTATCCTGCCTATTATACACAAACAGTTAATGGAATTACATCGCATTACGGCCACATGGTTATTGATGTAAATGGTCCAAAAGGGCCTAATAAGGGCGGACGTGATATCTTTTTTGCGGAATTTTATGATGACGGTTCTATAGATGTAGCCGGAGCAACACCTGAATGTAAATCACAGGGTGTGTGTGATGGAAATAAGACTTTGAAAGAAATTAGAGAGGCTTATTTTAATGCAAATTGTAGAACCGGCAGATATGGCACAGGATGTATTGGCAAAATTATAAATGATAATTGGGAAATGAATTATTAATTATTTTAATTCACTATTAAAAATGATTTTACACTTCTTCCTGCACCGTCTCCGACAGAGGTTACGCTGTATTTGTCAAGATAATTCATAGAAGTTGAGCTTCCGCCGTCAAATGCCATCGCCCTGTCCCAGCCTAGACTTTTTACATAATCATGAACTTCGTACATATCCATAGGATGTTTATCCGTAATAATTAAAATATGTGCATCATCACCCTTGAGGCCGATTATTGTCCGCGCAGTCTTATGAAGAACCGAACAGCTTTCTCTTATAATTTCCCCTTCTTTATTTTTTGTTATGAAAGCTTCTTCTTCCAGCCTCAGCTGCGGATAAACCAGAGGGCCTCCCTGAGCAGAAGTTATTATATTACAGCCGAAATCAACTGAACTTTTGTGCGGCACAATTTCATAATGATATTTTCTGTTATCGCATTCCACGACTCTAAATTCTGTACGATTAATAATTTTGTCCAGATTTCGCATTAAATAAGGATTTCTTAATAAATTTTCATTAAGCAGCGGATCATCTGACGTATTTCTGTCGCTTACTATGTAAGATATTGATTTTTGATTTTCGGGATCAAAGTATCCTGCGTTGACTGTTAATTTTGCTTTTGCGCGGTTATGGGCTTCTTTTGCAGTTATAAGGCTTTCCGAACTGATAAATTTTACATGGCGTTTAATTTTATCACCCTTTAAAACGATATGATAAATTCCATCGTTATATGTTACGTCAATCGGCGGAACTCCAGCCTTAACCGCTGATGAAAAGATTATTAACGAAACCATTAAAACCAATATTTTTTTCATATTATAAATCCTTTGACTTGTAAAATCCTATAATTGCGCACAAAAATGCAAACGGCGGGAATATTGCAGTTATAAACGGGTGCAGTACACCTTTTTCTGCCAGCAGATCAAAAAACGGCAGGGTTATATAATATAAGAATATACAGCCTATTGCAATAGTAAAACCTACCAGTCTTTGTTCTCTCGGTTTGCTAAAACCTAAAAGCGCTCCCATAATTGCAAGAAGCACACATACAAACGGATGGAAAAATCTCTGCAGATATTTATTCAGCATATACCTGTATTCTTCATCCAGCCCTTCTTTTTTCAGGAGTTTAATGTAATTATGCAAATCTTGATTGTTAATCTCACGTTCTTTCTTGACCGAATAAGTCATAAGCGTAAAGGCATTTTTAGCCGATTCACCCTGCAGGATATCCATTTGAGGGAGTTTTTCAATTTCCGTAAATATTCCGTCATTAGAAATATCATATTTAGTTATGTCATACAATTCCCATTTATCAGGGAAATTCTTGCCTGTTTTTGCATAATATATATTTTGAAGCTGGTGGACATCAGTATATTTTTTGGGAGAAAAATCAAGCACTATGACATTATACATAGTGTCCTTTGAAAACTTGGAAACAACTACAGCCATAGTCGGAATATTATCTTTATCTTTCTGCGTATAAATATACTGGGTTGATATATAACCGCCTCTTAAAGCTCCGGCTTTATTAACAGAATATGGAATAAGTTTATCGCATGTTACAAAGCAAAGCCAGGTTACAATAAGGCTCAAAGCTAGAACAGGCGCGATTATTCTCTGAAAAGACAATCCTACTGCTCTGAATATTGTGAGTTCTGAATCTTTACTCAATTTATCAAAAGTAAATAACGTTCCGAGTAACAATCCGACAGGAAAAGCTTTACCTAAAATTTTCGGCAGTTCGTAAAATATTACAAGGATTGCCGTCTTAACTCCGTATTCTCCCGCAAGTGTTCTTTTTATAGTATTAAGAAGCATCTCAGGAGCAATCCAGACAACGGTAAACAACAATATTGCAACAAAAGTTGCCATCATTACCTGCATGAAAATATATCTGTCATAAATTGTTATTTTGGGAAATAATTTCATTACAGGGCAAAATCCTTTCCTAAATAAAATTCTTTTGCTACAGGGTCATTTGCGACATCAACGCTTTTACCCTGAATTTTGATTTTTCCGTCAAAGATTACGTAAGCTCTGTCTGTAATTGAAAGAGTAGCTTTCGGGTTGTGGTCGGTAATAAGAACACCTAAACCTTTTTCTTTGGAAATTTTTCTTATGTTATCTTTAATATCGCCGATAGCAATAGGGTCAATTCCGGCAAAAGGTTCATCCAGCAACATAAAATCAGGACTTGCTGCAAGTGCTCTTGCAATTTCAACCCTTCTTCTTTCTCCACCCGAAAGAGAAACAGCTGCATAAGAACGAAGCTTTAAAATTCCGAATTCCGTCAAAAGTTCTTCAAGTTTCTTTTTCTTTTCGTTAACGGTTAATTTGTCATTCATTTCAAGAACGAGTTTAATGTTATCTTCAACCGACAGTTTTCTGAAAATTGAAGCTTCCTGCGGAAGGTATCCGATACCTGCTTTTGCACGCTCATTCATCGGCCAGCAGGAAATATCTTCGCCGTCTAAAAATATATGCCCTTTGTTAGGTTTTACAAGCCCTACAACCATATAAAACGTTGTCGTTTTTCCGGCTCCGTTCGGGCCTAAAAGACATACAACCTCGCCTTTGTTTATATCAAAAGTAACGTCATTTACAACGCTTCTGTCCCCGTATATTTTAATCAGATTTTTAGCTTCAATCCTCATTGCATACCCCTCAGTTTATAAAAACATTTTACTTGAAAAAAACTTATATTGCAATTTTTTAGTTATTTTCTATTATTTTTTGTTATAATATTTCTGGTAAAGAAAGGGAAAGCTATGAAAGAAAGAATTGTAACAGGGATGCGCCCCACAGGCAGATTACATTTAGGACACTATTTAGGTGTAATTCAAAATCTGGTTAAACTTCAGCATGAATATGAATGTTTTTTCTTCGTAGCTGACTGGCACGCTCTCACAACAAAATATGACTGTACGGAAAATTTAAAAAACGATATAAGAGATGTAGTAATTGACTGGCTGTCAAGCGGGATTGACCCGAATTTGTCAACGATTTATCTTCAGTCGCTTGTGCCTGAAATTGCTGAATTAAACATATATCTCGGTATGATTACCCCGCAGAACTGGGTTGAACGCGATCCTTGTCTTAAAGATATGGCCAAAATTCTTCGTACAAAAGAAGGCGCAGGCTCTCAGATTAATTACGGTCTTATGGGCTATCCTGTTTTAATGAGCGCAGATATTATGATGTTTAATGCAAATGCAATTCCTGTCGGAATTGATCAGGTTGCACATATTGAAATTACGCGTGATATTGCAAGACGTTTTAACAATATTTATAAAACAGATTTCTTTAATGAGCCTAAAGCTCTTTTAAATGACTGTTCTTTGATTTGCGGTCTTGACGGAAATAAAATGGGAAAATCTTTCCAAAATGATATAAAAATTTCTGACACAGATGAAGTTACCGCAAAAAAAATTATGACCGCAATAACTGACAGAAGCAGAATGCGAAAAGATGATCCAGGCCATCCTGATGAATGCGAAGTTGCATATAAATACTGGAAAATATTTGGTAATAAAGAACAGATTGAAACAGTAAGATGTGAATGTGAAAAAGGCCTCAGAGGCTGTGCAGACTGTAAACGACAGCTCGGCGCATTAATTAACGAAAAATTCGCACCGGTACGTGAAAAAAGACGCTACTATGAAGCACACCCGCAGGAAGTCGATAAAATAATCCGCGAAGGTTCTGAAAAAGCCCGCATTGAAGCGCAAAAGATTCTAAAAGAAGTTAGAAATATAGTTGGAATGTATTAATAAAACATCAGGCAGACCCAAAAAAGATAAACGGAGTTTTGAGTCTGCCTGTAATCCGCGACTATGACTATTTAGCGGGTATACAATTTTTTAATTTAATTTTCAATAAAAAAGCCGTTGTTAACGGCCAATCTCATATTTGGTAAAAGGTTAGTGTGTGTAGGAGAAAATAAAGAAAAAGAAAATGGTTTATATTCTCTCTATGCCACATAACAAGATATCTATAACATATATTAAGTATATATTTTACAATTATTAATAATATATTTTTGACGTTAAAACTTCAAATTAATCCTGCACTAAGGGTTATATAAATAAAAAAAAGATGGTTTAAATACCATCTTTTTTATTGTTCCTTTTCCTAATTTCCTATTGATTATCTAACGACTTGTGATACAAAGTTAGCTATTTCAAAGAATGAATCTTTCACAAATT
>ERZ780117.326-NODE-326-length-21605-cov-4.322459_pt1 | contig 21605 bp, 17 predicted proteins | sample MGYA00510985_ERZ780117 | MGnify/ENA primary metagenome ERZ780117 (study PRJEB29588, sample SAMEA2159553) | human gut metagenome | biome: human gut; feature: human-associated habitat; material: faeces | place: Denmark | collected 2008/2010 ...
GTGGATTATTTGTGTCACTTTTTCGAGTCGGTATATTCATAGCTGCTTTGTTATATTTTCTACTAACCGTTTTTCTTAGCTCTGTAACGGGCTGTCGAATCGAGAATTTTCTTACGGATTCTTAAATTCTTAGGTGTAACTTCAAGAAGTTCATCCGAATCGATAAATTCAAGTGACTGCTCAAGACTCATTATTTTAGGCGGTACAAGTCTGAGTGCGTCATCGGCACTTGAAGAACGTGTGTTGGTAAGATGCTTGGTCTTGCATACGTTTACCTCAATGTCCTCGGAACGTCCTGTCTGTCCGACAATCATGCCGGCATAAACCTTGGCACCCGGTCCGATAAAAAGTGTACCACGCTCCTGGGCATTGAACAGACCGTAGGTTATGGCCTCGCCGTTCTCAAATGCGATAAGTGAACCCTGCTTACGATACTGGATATCTCCCTTATATGGTCCGTATCCGTCAAAAATGGTATTTATTACACCGCTGCCCTTGGTATCGGTAAGAAATTCATTGGTATATCCGATAAGTCCTCTTGAAGGAATTGAGAACTCAAGACGGGTGGTTCCGCCGTTAAGAGGTGCCATGCCGTTAAGCTCACCCTTACGCATGCTGAGCTTCTGGATTACCGTACCGGAGCAGTCATCAGGAACATCGATGTAAGCAACTTCCATAGGCTCAAGCTTCTTGCCGCGCTCATCCGTCTTATAAATAACCTCGGCTTTGCTGACAGCGAATTCATATCCTTCACGGCGCATATTTTCGATAAGTACCGAAAGGTGAAGCTCACCACGTCCGGATACTTTGAAACTGTCCATATCGTCTGTCTCTTCTACACGAAGACTGACATCTGTATTAAGTTCACGCATAAGTCTGTCACGGAGATGTCTTGATGTTACGAATTTACCTTCCTGACCGGCAAGAGGAGAGTCATTTACCATAAAATTCATGGTAATAGTCGGCTCGGAGATCTTCTGGAAAGGAATTGCCTGTGGGTTATCAACGGAACAGATTGTATCACCGATCTTAATATCCGTAATACCGGAAATCGCAACTATCGAACCTATTGTCGCTTCGTTTACTTCCACCTTGTTAAGGCCGTCAAACTCATATAATTTGGTTACTTTGACACGCTGGTGTTTGTCAGGGTCATGGTGGTTAACAATCATAACTTCCTGGTTGACCTTGATAATACCGTTGTCAACCTTGCCGACACCGATACGGCCAACATAATCATTGTAATCGATTGTGCTGATAAGAACCTGCAGAGGTGCCTCTGGGTCTCCTTCCGGAGCCGGGATATTTTTTATTATAGTTTCAAAAAGAGGAACCATGTTATCCGATTCATCTTCTATTTTATATTTGGCATATCCGCCTCTTGCAGAAGCAAATATAAACGGGCAGTCAAGCTGCTTGTCGTTGGCATCAAGTTCCAGTAAAAGCTCAAGAATTTCATCCACAACTTCATCCGGTCTTGCCTCAGGACGGTCTATTTTGTTCACACATACAATAAGGTCAAGGTCTAAGTCGAGAGCTTTCTGGAGAACGAACTTGGTCTGCGGCATAACACCTTCGTAAGCATCTACCACGAGGATAACGCCGTTGACCATCTTGAGTACACGCTCAACCTCTCCGCCAAAATCAGCATGGCCCGGTGTGTCGATAATATTTATTTTGGTATTTTTATAATGAACGGCAGTGTTCTTTGAAAGAATGGTGATGCCTCGTTCACGCTCAATATCATTTGAGTCCATGACACGCTCGGCAACTTCCTGGTTCTCTCTGAAAGTACCGCTTTGTTTCAGCAATTCATCTACGAGTGTCGTTTTACCGTGATCAACATGTGCAATAATAGCAATATTTCTCACATCTTCACGTTTAGTAATCATATAAAACCTCCGATAATATAAATACACATATGCAACCATAATATTTTATCACAAATTTTTGATTTTACAATATTTTTGTGCTAAAATCGAAATATGGCGCATATTATATATTGATAAAGTTATCAAGCAACGAACGCAGGCATATAAAATGCCGCGGAATAAACAGAAGGGAGAAACAGAAGAATGGTTGATAAGGTTATTGAAAACAACAAAGTTACGATTATAGGTGAGGTGGTTTCTGAATTTAAATTCAGCCACGAGGTATACGGAGAAGGTTTTTATACCGTCGATATTTCCGTAAACCGCTTAAGTAACAGTGTGGATGTGATTCCGCTTATGGTTTCGGAGAGACTGGTTGATGTAACGGTGGATTTAAGGGGCACGATGATAGAGGCCCAGGGACAGTTCCGTTCTTACAACAGACACGAAGAGACCAAGAACAGGCTCGTGCTGTCTATTTTTGTCAGGGAGCTTCAGTTTATTGAGGATTATGATGAGGAGACGAGTTCAAACCAGATTTTTCTTGACGGGTACATATGCAAGCCGCCGATTTACCGTAAGACACCGCTTGGAAGGGAGATTGCCGATATTCTTATTGCAGTCAACAGACCATATGGTAAATCAGATTACATTCCATGTATAGCCTGGGGGAGAAACGCACGTTTTGCGGCGGGCTTCGAAGTAGGTGCACACATACAGATAAACGGACGTATCCAGAGCCGTGAGTATACCAAGCGCATTAATGATGAGGAGAGTGAAAAAAGAGTTGCTTATGAGGTTTCGGTAAGCAAAATTGAATTTATTGACGATTGAATAAAACATATTGACTATTATCGTCAGGAATGTTAAACTGTCAGTAATAACAAGAACAGAAACATTAAGTAGAGGTCGCACTGTATATTAGTAATTTATGTGATATGTCAGGCATAGATGATCATGAATGAAAGGCAGCAGTGCCGAAGCGTCACAGATCCTGAGGCTGTGGCCGCTGGGAATATGATGAAGAGTCATATTACTGTCATCACAGGATGGAGAGCTACTAAAGTATCTTTTTAATAAGAGTATGACTTTATGAGCCGGCGTCCTGCTGGCTCTGTTTTTGCGTAAAATACATAATGTATATGATATTTCAGGAGGATAATTATGTCAGTATTTACAGGAGCGGGTGTTGCACTTATTACACCTATGCATGAAGATGGAAGTGTTAATTATGATAAGCTTGCCGAGGTAATAGAGTACCAGATAGCTAATCATACGGATAGTATTATTATCTGCGGCACAACAGGAGAAGCTGCGACACTCTCCACAGAGGAGCATATAGAAGTTATTAAGTTCTGTATAGAGCAGGTTAAACACAGAATACCGGTAATTGCAGGAACAGGTTCCAACTGTACAAGTTCTGCAATAGAGCTTTCACAGGAAGCGCAGAATGCCGGAGCAGATGCACTTCTTTGTGTTACACCGTATTACAATAAGGCAACACAGGCAGGTCTTGTAGGCCATTTTAAAGCTGTTGCGGATTCAGTAAAGCTTCCTATTATCCTTTATAATGTTCCGAGCAGAACCGGATGTAACATCAAGCCGGAGACTGTTGCGGCTATATGTAAGGAAGCTTCCAATGTAGTCGGTATCAAAGAAGCATCCGGAGATCTTTCACAGGTTGCAATGCTTATGAGCATAATGGACGGCAGACTTGACCTGTATTCAGGTAATGATGATCAGATCGTTCCGATTATGTCACTTGGCGGCAAGGGCGTGATTTCGGTCCTTTCCAATGTGGCTCCGAGACAGGCACATGAGATTGCTGCAGATTATCTTGCCGGTGATGTTAAGGGTGCATGCCGCAAGCAGCTTGAGGCAATAGAGCTTATAAAGGCACTTTTCTGTGAGGTTAACCCGATTCCGGTTAAGCACGCCATGAATCTTATGGGAATGGAAGTAGGACCGTTAAGAATGCCTCTTTCACCTATGGAGCCTAAGAATCTTGAGACTCTTAAGAATGCAATGAAGAACTACGGAATATTATAAGATTACAGAGGTGTTGAAAATGGTCAGAGCTATAATGCACGGATGCAACGGTAAAATGGGACAGGTAATAACAGGTCTTGCCGCTGCTGATGATAATATTGAAATTGTTGCCGGTATAGATGTATTTGATGACGGACATAATTCATATCCGGTTTTTTCCAATCTTAATGACTGCAATGTCAAAGCAGATGTTATTATTGATTTTGCTTCAGCCAAAGCAATCGACGGTCTGCTTGATTATTGTGAAACCACGCATATGCCGCTTGTACTCTGCACAACCGGACTGAGTGAAGAGCAGATTGCGAGAGTTTCCAAGGTTTCCAAGGTGACTCCTATACTCCGTTCAGCCAATATGTCACTCGGAATAAACACATTGTTCAAAGTCCTTAAATCAGTTGCACCGCTCCTTGCGGATGCAGGTTTTGATATTGAGATAGTTGAGAAACATCATCATTTTAAACTTGATGCACCGAGCGGAACTGCTATCGCACTTGCCGATGCCATCAATGAGAGCCTTGCAGAGCCGTATTCTTACAAGTATGACAGAAGCGGTGACCGGGCAATGCGTCCGAAGAATGAGATCGGAATAAGTGCTGTCAGAGGCGGAACAATAGTTGGCGAACATGAGGTTATTTTTGCCGGAGAAGACGAGGTAATAGAATTTAAACATACCGCATATTCAAAGTCGGTATTTGCCAAAGGTGCTATTGAAGCTGCCAAGTTCCTTGCCGGTAAACCTGCAGGATTATATACCATGAAAGAAGTAATCGGCTGATTTAATATTATAAAATATAATACCCTGATTTTTGAAAAATAAAATCAGGGTATTTTTTTGCCCTGTTATGCTAATACTAATCACAAAATCAAAAAAAGGAGCATTAGCATGAAAAAGATAAAAACTATATTACTTTGTGTAATCATGGCGATGTGCGCTGTGGGCGTTGTGGGGTGCGGCAATGACGATTCCAATGGGAGCAGTCAACAGACAACTGGTGCAGAATCAACCAGTCAGCATCCAACTACCGCAGCAAAAGAAACAAATGGACACACAAACGGTCAGACACAGTCATCCGGAAACGGAATCATTGAGGACGCTATTGATAAAGCAGAAACTTTAGTGGATGATGCGGCCACAATGGTTGACGATATTATTAAATAATATAATAAAACTCCGGAAACATCTTATACCGGCTGCCAGTCCTCTGTTTATGCAGAATGGTATGTTACAAATTGTGTTTCCGGAGTTATTTTTTATCCCAGATTGTCAAGCTCTTTAAGCCAGATTGCAGCAGATGCATCGCTTGGCATCCTTAAATCACCTCTCGGCGATACGGCAACAGAACCGACCTTAGGTCCGTCCGGCAGGCACGAACGCTTGAACTGTTGTCCAAAGAATCTTCTGTAAAAAATCTTAAGCCATTTAAGGATGGTACTTTTATCGTAAAAATTAACAAAAGCATTACATGCAATCCTGTATATTTTGGAAGGCGTATATCCAAATCTTAATATATAATACATAAAAAAGTCATGAAGTTCATATGGTCCTACAATATCTTCTGTCTTCTGTGCAATAACACCGTCCACAGGCGGCAGAAGCTCAGGGCTCACCGGCGTATCAAGCACATCAAGTAAAACAGCCGAGAGCAATTCATCACCGCATGTATCTGCGTAATACCTTACAAGGTGGCGGACAAGCGTCTTCGGAATGGAACAGTTGACACCGTACATCGACATATGGTCTCCGTTATATGTGGCCCATCCAAGCGCCAGCTCCGACATATCACCGGTTCCTATTACCATACCGCCGTTCTGATTGGCGATATCCATAAGTACCTGTGTTCTTTCCCTTGCCTGGCAATTCTCATATGTTACATCATGAACATCCGGATCATGCTCAATATCCCGGAAATGTATATTGACAGCCTCCTTGATATTAACTTCTTTTAATGATGCTCCGAGTCTGTGTACAAGCTGGCAGGCATTATTGTAAGTCCGGTCGGTTGTTCCGAAACATGGCATTGTAACCGCGGTTATATCTTCCCTCGGTATTGAAAGCATATCAAAAGCTTTGACTGTTACAAGCAATGCAAGTGTCGAATCAAGTCCGCCGGATATTCCTATTACGGCATGGTGTGCACCTGTATGCGCAAGTCTTTTCTTAAGTCCCATTGCCTGAATCGTAAGGATTTCCTCGCATCTTCTGTCCCTGTCCGATTTGTCCGATGGTACGAAAGGCGTTATGTCATATTTTCTCATAATCTTACATTCTGTAACATTTAATTTGAAATCAACATTCACATATTCATTTTCAAGCTCCGTATCATGATAAAAAGTAGTCATTCTTCTGCGTTCGCTTGTGATTCTTCCGAGGTCCGCATCGGCATACACGGATTCGTTAATAAAACGTCTCGATTCGGCAAGTACGTTTCCGTTTTCTGCAATGATGCTCTGTCCGCCAAACACAAGGTCCTGGGTCGATTCTCCGTCGCCGGCATTGCAATACACATATGCACATACAAGTCTTGCCGACTGGCCTGAGACGAGTTCACGGCGGTATATGTCCTTTCCGGTCGTCTCGTCGCTTGCCGAGCAGTTAACAATCATCGTAGCACCTGCAAGCGTATGCGAAATTGAAGGCGGATTGCTTACCCATACATCTTCACAAATCTCAGCAGCAATAACAAGCTGAGGCATCGTAGTGCACCTGTACAAAATGTGGCTTCCAAACGGAATCTCATAATCCAGCCCGCCAATTTTGATCATTGACACATCCGCAGACGCCGGATTAAAATGCCTTACCTCATAAAATTCCGAGTAATTCGGCAAGTGTGTCTTCGGCGTAATGCCCAGAATTCTTCCGCCGCTTACAGCCGCGGCTGCATTATAAAGCTTATTGCCATACATAAACGGAAGCCCGACAAAAGCAATCATGTCAAGTCCTTCGGAGTGCTTTGCAATCCGTATAAGACTTGCAATTGCACCGTTAAGAAGGCTGTCCTGCAAAAATAAATCGCCACATGTATAACCAGTGATACATAATTCCGGAAAAACAACAACTTTCGCTCCCGATGTAGCAGCCTCATCAATCAATCTAATAATCTCAGCCTCATTATTCGCGCAATCTGCAACCTTGATTGAAGGAATCATCGCTGCACATTTAACAAAACCGTCTCTCATCATAACCTCCGGTAAAATCAATAATAAACTGCTGTTATTATAGAATATTGTTAAAGAAAAAACAAGGTGGTATAATATGAAAAGAAAACTGCTCGGATATACCATGCGACAAGTAGAAACATATCGCCGCGTGAATTATATTACACATACCGCCCGCGAAAATGTACCACCCGGGTCTCTCTCATTAAGCCCGCAGACATAAGCCATCCGCGGCTGTTTGCACACGCCGGTGCTTAATCCGTCGGAGGGCGTTATGCCAAGGGCGCATTTTATCTTTTTGCTTTCTCCAGAGCATCGTTGATGGCACCGATCAGGACGATGGAGGTGTAACGGGCATCCTGGGAATATGTAATATTTTCGGTTGAATTATTCTTGATTACCTGGGAGGCTATGTCACTTAAGGAAGACGAGATGAGCGGGTACATTGTCTCGACAGACTCGGATGGGTTTACGAGGTTTACGGACTTAATTTGGGTATCATCTACGACAACCTCAATATCGACAGGGTTGGAGGCAAGGACAATGGAGGAAGTATAGACACCGGGCGAATAAGTTGTGACCGAGACGGGACTTGAATAAAAAATTAAATGCAAGATAAGTTATGACTGATTTAGAAATATTCCTAATTGAGGCTGTTTTCGAGTTCAAAACAGGTGTATAATAACAGAAAACTGTTAGATATACTCTGTTTTGTTGCATGGCAAACAGGCAGCGGCCGATTTAGTTGAAAAAGTAAATGAGACCCCTACCGAGATGGAATTGTGGTACCGCTGTCTGACCGGTGAAATTATTATTTCTTACGTTTAAGTAGTGCCGGCTTCAAAAGTACTTCGTCGAGTGGAATTGGTTGAAGTGCAAGTATGTCCAGCAGTTTTTTGTATTCTTCCTTTTGTTTCATTAAGTCAAAAGGAGTTTGATTATCGAATAATTCACGCACAACACTATTAATGTGGCAGGTAATCAAATGTATGTCTGTATCTTCGAGAATACTGAATTTTGTACCTTTAGGAAGTATTTGACGAATCAATACATGATTCTTCTCAATGCGTCCTTTTTGCCAGGATGCCTGGGGATCGCAGTAAAAGATTCTGGTTCTGCGAGCACCATTTTCAGTGAACTCCAGGTTGTGTACGCCCTTAAATTCAGTGCCATTGTCGGTAAGGATTACAGGAAATAGTTTTCGGAAAAGTTCAATACCAAGAAGCGATGTGAGCTTATCAAAAACATGAAGTACACTTTGATGAGACTTATCCGGCAAAAGAAAAATCAACATGAAATTGGTGTCTCTAAATAGAATAGTCAGAAGTACCTTTCCACTATTTCGGGCACCGATTACGGTATCCATTTCAACAATCGGGAGTTTCGGATTTTGTTCCATGAAGGAAGTGAAATCAGTGTAAGTACGTCCTTTTCGATACTGATAATCGAACTTCATAAGAACCTCATGAGAATGTCGCTGCTTATAACGAACCTTTTTGGGAAGATCAATGTTCCTTACCCGGAAAGCACTCTGGTCGATGTAGTTGTAGATAGTCTTTTTGGAAAGCCCGATTTCATCGGAATGAGTGGCAAATATGTGGTTGATGGATTGTCCTTTATTAACCAGCGGCATTAGTAAATCATTTAGTTCCAATAACCGTTCAGGACTGGTACGAATGCCTTTCCTTGATGAACTTAATTCTTTGACGTATTCAGCGTGCGCCCGATGAGCAGTGTAGTAGGCATGGTTTCTTTTGCATGTCTTCTCATTTGGACAACGAGTGCAAACATAAGGCGGTTTATCCAGCAAAGGACAATGTGCAGAAATGTACTGTGAACATAAGCTTTTACAGTCGAATTCCGTACATGTTTTGCAGCGATGGGAACAAGTGTAAATTGATTCCTGATCGCATATGTTTCTGCGTAAGCAAGAACGATAATTAATGCAGTCATTCGATGTATACCGGAAACCGTTAACAAAGCAACGGTGGTTCTTAATCTCGCGAGAGATTGTGGTTGCTGAGCGGTTCAGTCTTTTAGCAATAAAAGAGAAAGACATATCCTGGGCGAGATATTTTTCAATAATTGCCCGGTCAGTTAAAGTGAGATGTTTACTCATAGGTCTGCTCCTTTCTGGTCAGACAGCATATGAGTATTATCCTATAAAAAACAAGATTTGTAAAAGTAAACGCACGATTGTAAGAGTAAAAGTAGGCAATTTCTGGCGTTGAATTTTACAATTAAAGTGACCGAGACGGGTGACGTGTCCTTTTTATGGGACTTGCCTGTTATTAAAATAAAAAGCAGTACAATTAAAATTATTCCCAGAACGACAAAGAGAACTGTGTAAATGATTTCTTTTAATTTTACGACAAGTATTTTGGTTTTGGAACTCATGGAAAACTCCCATATCTGATTAATACAGAATATTAGCAGGTGAGGGGAAATATTACTTTTTTTTGATTATGGGCAGGATGGAGGATGAAGATGAAACTTAAACTTCTGATGGGCGCTTCAGGATATGGTAAAACATATAAATTATATGATATGATAATAAAAGACGCAGCCGGCAATTACGAAGATGCGAACCGCAGATACATAGTGGTTGTGCCGGAACAGTCATCAATGCAGGCACAGAAGGATATTGTGCGCATGCATCCGAACGGAGGTATGTTTAATATTGATGTTCTTACGTTTGGACGTATGTGCTACAGGATTTTTGATGAATTGGGAATATCGCCGGCCAGGAGTATAGATGACACGGGCAAGAATCTTGTTATACGTAAGATAATGGATTCAGTGAAGGATGAGCTTAAGATTATTAAGGCGGGCAGGAACCAGGGATTTGTAAGCGAAGTAAAATCAATGGTTTCGGAACTTAAGCAGTACGGCGTGAAACCGGACGGGCTCGAAGAAATTGCCGGAAAGATAGAAGCGGGTGACAGACTGAAACAGAAGTTAATAGATATTTCGCGCATTTATAAAGCATTTGAAGAATATATAAACGGAAGATATACAACCGTCGAAGACAGACCGGAAACAATGCTTTCGGTTATGGAGCGCTCCGGATTTTTTAAAGGGGCGGATGTGGTATTTGACGGATTTACAGGATTCACGCCGGTGCAATACAGAATAATAGAACAGATTATGAAGGTGGCAAGGCAGGTCACGATAACGGTTACACTTCCGGAAGATGAACCGTATAATGTAATATATGGAGACGAAGACCTGTTTGAGATGAGCAAGACAATGATATCCAAAGCAGTCAGGATAGCAGAGGAATGCGGTGCAGGGATCGAATACGCCAGAATTGAACCTGACTACGATAAATTCAGGTTTGCCAAGTCGGAAGCGCTCGGGTTTCTTGAACGCAATATATTCAGATATAACGGTAAGAAATTTGATAAGCCGACTGAAGATATAAGATTTGCAAGACCGGATAATCCGGCGGATGAGCTTGTGTGCACGGCATCCGATATACTCAGGCAGGTCAGGGAGAAGGGATTAAGATTCAGGGATATAGCGATAGTTGTCGGTGATATGGAGATGTATGCTGATGATGCTGTCAGAATTTTTACGGAGAGCGGGATACCCTTTTTCGTGGATGCCAAGAGAAGTATCATGGGAAATCCGCTGGTGGAGTATGTCCGTTCGGCAATTGAGATAATTACAAGCAATTATTCGTACGAAAGTATATTCAGATTCCTTAAGAACGGTTTATGTGATATCGCGGATGATGATGTTGATATAGCAGAGAATTATGTCATTGCCTATGGAATCAGGGGATATAAGGCATGGAGTGAGAATTTTGTGCGCAGGTATCCGGGCAAAGAGAAAAATATGACGACAGTAAATTCCGTCCGTAAGCTGCTTGTGGATAAAATTAATATATTAAAAGATGCTTTTTCGGATAAAGAAGCATCGGCTGGCAAATATGTGCATGCCATATATGAATTTATGGAGCAGGAAAATCTCTACGATAAGATGGAAAATTTTGCGGCGGATATGGAAGAAGCAGCCGGAACCGATATGTATATGAGAGCCAGGGCTGACGGGTACAGACAGGTGTATGCAGGGGTGCTTGGACTGCTTGACCAGATGTATGCACTTATGGGAGACGAGAAAATATCCTTACAGGATCTGGCGCAGATAATCGATGCAGGTTTTGAAGAAATCAAAGTTGGAATAATACCGCCGTCGGTTGACTGTGTGACACTCGGAGATATAGAAAGAACGAGACTTGAGCATGTGAAAATGCTCTATATACTTGGCGTCAATGAAGGTGTGATTCCGAAGCTTTCCACATCGAAAGGCGTATTGTCAGACAATGAACGCAAGGTGCTTAGCGATAACAAGGTTGAATTGTCGCCCACACCTAGGGAGAAAATATTTATACAGAATTTTTATCTGTATCTTAATATGACTGAACCGGAATGCGGATTATACCTGATGAGCCACAGGTTTGATAATGCCGGTAAAGAATGCAGGGTTTCGAGAGTGTATACGATGGTAGAATCCATGTATCCGGGAGTGAAAGCGGAGAATGTCAGGTCAGCCATGGCTCATATCACGAGTGCAGAAGCCGGAAGACATATGATAACGGATTCAACTGACATGCTTATGTATTATATGATGCACGAACCGTATAAGAAAGAGATAGACAGGCTTGTTGGAGTTTTTGCGGCAGAAGAAGAGCCGGACAGCCTGACACGCAAAGCTTCGGAATAGCTTTATGCACAACTTAAGACAGGAAGCATATCCAGAATAGAGAAATATGCCGGATGTGCATTTGAACATTTTGCCGGATATGGCCTGGAACTCGAGGAGCGCAGGATGTATGAACTCAGTGCGGCGGACATGGGAGTAGTGTTCCATCGTGCGATAGAAATTATATCTGTAAGGCTTAAGAGTGAGGGAAGAGATTTCGCGGATCTTGCAGATGAAGAGATTTACACGGTGGCAGAAACCGCGGTTATGGATGCATCGGTTGATTTTTCGCAGTCGTACTTTTCCGATAACAGCACCAATGCCTATATCAAAAAGCGAATTATAGATATGACGGCAAGAACTGTATGGGCACTGGGAAGGCAGCTTAAGTCCGGAATATTTAAGCCGGTCGAATTTGAGGAGGATTTTTACCGTAAAGAAGGAGATGTCCTTATTAAAGGTAAAATAGACCGTGTGGATATCGCGGAAGAAAATGATAAGATTCATGTGAAAGTTATAGATTATAAGTCAGGGAAAAACGAATTTTCCGCAGATAAATTGTATGTTGGGCTGAAACTGCAGCTTATGTTATACCTGGATGCGATGCTTAAGAAAGCTGCCGGTAAATATCCTGATAAACAGATTATTGCAGCGGGCGCTTTTTATAACCATATCGATAATCCTATAATTGCCGGCGAACGTGACCGGAGCGCGGAAAAATACGAGAAAGCCCTGCTTGAGAGTATGCGGCCGGGCGGAGTTGTGAGTGTCGAAAGCGTGTATTTAATGGATGACTGGGATGAAGGTAAATCATTATGTACACCGGCATCTAAGCGTTACGGAAAGCTTGCGCTCGGCAGAAATGTATTTACCGACAGGCAGTTAAGATGTCTTGCCGATTATGCAGCCGGGAAACTTGCCGGACTTGAACATGAGATTCGGGAAGGCAATGTCAAGGCCGAACCATATGAAGGAGAGTGCGATTACTGTCCGTACGGCGGAATATGTCATATGGGAAGCAATATGCCTAAGACCAGGCAGGTTCCGAAAATTTCCGGCAGGGAAGATATGTGGCAGCAGTTCGGATACAGGGAGGAAGACTGATGGAGTGGACGAAAGAACAACAGAAAGTAATTGATTTCAGAGGCGGAAATCTTCTGGTCAGCGCAGCAGCCGGTTCAGGTAAAACAGCTGTCATGATTGAGCGGATTATCAGGAAAGTGCTTGATGAGAAAGAACATACGGGAATAGATGATATTGTTGTCGTTACATTTACGAAGGCGGCGGCCGAGGAGATGAAAACAAGGCTTTCGAGGGCGTTTGAAAAGGAACTTTCGGCAAATCCTGACAACAGATATCTGATCAGGCAGATATCACTGGTGGACAGTGCACGTATATGTACGATAGACAGTTTCTGTTCATATATTGTCAGAAATTATTATAATGCAATAGGAATAGATCCGTCATTCAGAATCGCGGATGAAGGCGAGCTTAACCTTATGCGGGCGGATGTAATGTCGGATATTATAGAAAGACATTTTGCGGATAATGACGGGGCATTTGAAGATTTTGTCGAGGCATTTGCCGGAGGCAAGAAATTAGACAGAATATATGATATTATAATAGGACTTCACCGGTTTGCACAAAGCAATCCGTGGCCGTCTGAGTGGATTAATAAATGCCTCAGGGATTATCTTGTGGATGAAGATGAATATGAGAATCTCCCGGTTGTGAAAGACACGATTGGTTATATCAAAGCATCGCTGGCAGAGTGTGTACAGGAATACGGAGAGATACTTGATGAATGCTGTCAGCCCGGAGGACCGAATAAATACAGCCCTGTCATTGAGGAGGAGAGAGAACGCCTCCAAAAAGCGATGGAAGGCAATACGCTTGAAGAATTGGAGACAGCCCTTGATATTAAATATTCAAGACTTCCCGCAGACAAGAATACATCCGAAGATGCAAGGACATATGTTAAGAATATAAGGGATGGTATCAAGAAGAGAATAGCAGCACTAAAAGATAATTATCTTACGGACGTTCACAGACAATATGGCGATATGGCGCAATGCAGCCATTATGTAAGAACAATAACATCACTCACATCGGAATTTACTGATGCATATCAGAAAGCAAAGGCTGCTTCCAACATAGTGGATTTTCCGGATATAGAACACTATGCGCTTGACATATTGGTAAAGCGAACGGATGAGGGATACGAATATACGGAAATAGCGGACGAACTGGCAGCGCAATATAAGGAAATATATATTGATGAATACCAGGACAGCAATCTTGTCCAGGAACTTATATTGAAAGCCGTATCCAGGGAACGTTTCGGCAATCCGGATATGTTTATGGTGGGAGATGTCAAACAGAGCATTTACAAATTCAGGATGGCCAATCCGGGGCTTTTTATCGAAAAATACCACAGTTACGGCAAAGAAGGCAGTCATGTGTGCATGGAACTTCATAAGAATTTCAGGAGCCGTAAGAATGTAATAAACTCAGTAAATGATGTTTTTTACATGGCAATGAAGGAAGAGATAGGCGGAATCGGATACAGCAGGGAGGCGGCACTTAATTACGGACTTAACGCAGAAGGCGAAGCGGATGATACGACTGATATATATATTGCGGATAAAGATGGATTTGAAGGTGTAGAGACGTCTGACATATATTACAATATGGCAGTAAATGTGGTAAAGCGTCTGATGTCGGAAAACAGTAATCTTCGTTACCGGGATATTGTAATTCTGTTAAGAAGCGATAAGAAAGATGCACCGGGATATGCTGCAGCTCTTAACGCACATAACATTCCGTGCGTGTATTCCAAGACAACGGGATATTTTGACTCATATGAAGTAAGTAAAGTACTTGATCTGCTGCGTGTAATAGACAATCCGAGACAGGAAATACCGCTTGCGGGAGTGATGCGTTCTTTTTTTGCCGCATTTACAACAGAAGAGCTTGCCGTCATAAAAGGCAGAAAGCGCAGGACGCAGCTGTATGACTGTGTAATCGAGTATGCCGGACGTGAAGACGATACGGCTGCCAGGTGCAGGAATCTGCTTGATTTTATAGAGCATTACAGAAAAATAAGCCGTGTGGCCACTATAAACGAATTGATATCAGATATTATATATAACAGCGGGTATTATGAATATGCCGGCACAATGACGGGAGGAAAACTCCGTAAGGCTAATCTGGAAATGCTTGTGCAGAAGGCCAGGGAATTTGAAAAAACAAGCTATTCAGGACTGTTTAATTTCTTAAGATATATAGAGAAACTACGCAAATACGAGGTGGATTACGGGGAAGCCCAGTCAGAGTCCGAAGAGGACGATGTAGTGAGGATAATGAGCATTCATAAGAGCAAGGGACTGGAATTTCCGGTGGTCATTCTCGGCAACAGCGCCAAGGAATATAATCTGGATGACACTAAAAATGATATTATATATGATAGTGAATTTGGAATAGGAATTTCGGATGTTGATCTGAAATACCGTATCAAGTATGACACTGCATACAGACGCATGCTTTCACGCAGAATGAAAGCGGATGATATCGGAGAGGAACTGAGGATACTTTATGTTGCGATGACAAGAGCCGTAGACAAACTCATCGTTCTTGGTGTGACATCCTGTGATAAGAGGATGGAAGTGTGGAAACGCTGCTCATCCTCCGGAAGAATGGGAATTAATTACATAATGGAGAACAGAAGTTATCTTGATATCATTATGCCGCTGGCAATTAATTCCGGAAGCATAGGAAAATTTGATGTACATGTGATAGACCGGGATGAATTGTCGCATACGGCGGTAGCTCCGTTAATAGACCGTTCTGTTGAGATTAAAAGGATGATTACAGGATTATCGGATATAGAAAATGATGGCAAGGATTACGAAATGATGTGCAAAGCACTTGATTATGTGTATCCGCATAATAATGTATATTCGCTCAGAGCCAAATATTCCGTTTCGGAACTTAAGCATAAGGCGATGGAGGAAAGTGAGCTTCTTGAAGCACAGATTACGCCGCCGGAGAAAATCAAACCTGTTCCCGAATTTATAGAGAAGACGGAGAACGACGGAATATCAAGAGGAAATGCTTATCATAAGGTATTTGAACTGCTTGATTATGACCATGCGCAGGATATTGATGCCATACGCAGACAGCTCGACGGATGGATTGATGAAGGACGAATAAGCATGGAATACGCAGGACTTGTTAATCTGCGCAAATATACGGATTTCCTTGAAACAGATCTGGGAAAACGTATGAAAAAGGCTTATGATGATAATAAATTATATCGAGAACAGCCGTTTACAATGGAAGTCAGTTCATCTGAGATCGACCCATCATATCCTGAAGACGAGAAGGTCCTTATTCAGGGTATAATTGATGCATTTTTCTTTGAAGACGATAAAGTGTATATAGTGGATTATAAGACTGACCGTGTATCATCGGATGTTGTTCTGACAGAGCGTTATGGCAGGCAGCTTTCGCTGTACAGCGAGGCACTTTCAAAAATAACCGGAATGGAATGTGGAGGATGTTATATATATTCCGTACATCTTAACCGTGCTGTCATAATATAATATTATATGGATCAGAAAATAGAAAACCAGTTGAACCTTGCGATAAATATACCGGAAGACGAACGTGTAAGAACACAGGATCTTGATACCGGATATAACATGACGGAGAATGAATGGGAACTTATCGTTAAGTACAATGGAAATATTGAGACTGCCGCAATGAATATTGCAGACAGTCTTAAAATATTGCTCGGAGGATACGCACTTGTAAGGATAAAGCAGGAGAGAATAGATGAATTTGCCGCACTCCGTGAAGTTATATATATTGAAAAACCAAAGAAACTATATTTTGAACTTGAGAATTCCGGCAGTGTGTCATGCCTTGATTTTCAGTATACGGACAGTGCACTTGACGGCAGTGGGGTAATTACTGCCATAATAGACAGCTCAGTGGATTACAGGCATCCTGATTTTATGACGGAGGAAGGAAAAACAAGAATAATAGAACTGTATGACGAGAATACCGGACGTGTGTACAGTGAGGATGATATAAATGCAGCGATAGGCGGTGATTTATCGAGGGTTCCGGTGGAAGATGTGAGCGGACACGGAACACATGTTGCGGGAATAGCCGCAGGAAACGGCAGGGCATCGAATGGGAGATACAGGGGAGTGGCATATAAATCCCGGCTTCTTATCGTGAAACTTGGCAACGATTTGTATTTCAGCAGTGCCAGACTAATGGAAGCACTGGATTATGTCATAAGGAAAGCTGCAAGCCTGTCAATGCCTGTTGCGATTAACATGAGTTTCGGAAATAATTACGGGGCGCATGACGGCACTTCGTTACTGGAAACATATATCAATGCCGTGGCTGATATATGGCAGTGCGTGATAGTTGCGGGCAGCGGCAACGAGGCCACCAGAAAAATACATGTTATGCATGATTTTGCCAAAGCGGCCGCTCCCGTTATTTCTACGGAGCTCGTTATTGGGCGCTATGAGCCGTCAATAGACATCCAGATATGGAAAAATTATGCGGACATATACAGGATAACGCTTACGGCACCCGACGGGCGCAGGTACGGACCGGTGCAGGGTGATGACGTTATCACTGTTTTCAGGGCGGGCAGTACTGAAATATATGTGTATTTCGGACAGCCGTCACCATACAGTGTCAATCAGGAAATATTTATCCAGATGATAGGTGCGGATTATATTTCAAGCGGAATATGGATCATAGAAGCGGAAGCGTTGGATGTGCGTGACGGCATATACCATATGTGGCTTCCGGCCGGGAATTTTGTGAGCAGTGATACCGGTTTTACGAAAAGCAGTCCGGACGTAACACTGACGATACCATCAACTTCATACAATGTGATAACGGTCGGAGCATACAATGGACGTACAGGTTCATATGCCGATTTCTCGGGACGGGGATATACAAGGGTAATCCGCACCGTGAAACCGGATATAGTTGCACCGGGAGTAAATATTATGTCACCGGCACCGGGAGGTGGATATTCAGTCCAGAGCGGTACATCCATGGCAGCTCCGTTTGTGACCGGCACTGCAGCACTTCTTATGCAATGGGGTATTGTAAAAGGCAGGGATCCGTATATGTACGGAGCCAAAATAAAAGCACAGCTCATACGCGGAGCTGTGCCGTTAAAATCCGTTCCGGTTCCGTCGGAGAGAGCCGGATGGGGAGCATTATGTGTCAGAAAAAGCATACCGGATTAAACAATCAGGCGGAAGCATATATAATTGGTTCCGTCAATATCACGGTTGGAAGCATCTATGCTTCCTTTATATGTGCGCACCATTCCGGAAAGTCTTGAAAGACCGATTCCGTGCGGCCTTCCGTCATTACGTTTCTTAGTGGAAAAACCATCGGAGAAAATTTTCTTTATGGATGTGTCACTTATTACAGGTGACGGGTTCATAATCGTAAATACTGACTGTTCACCCCTGTTACTGAGTTCAATAAAGGCTTCACTGTGCTCAGGCGTTGCTTCTATTGCATTATCGATAAGAATTCCAAGCATCTCGATCAGGTCGTATTCGACCACCGAAGTATTAAGTATGTAATTATCAATCTTTACGGTAAGCGTCTTCCCGGCTGATTGTGCTTCTTTGCATTTGGAAAAAATAAAACCGGCAGCCAGCTTAAAATTAAGCTTGAGAAGATTCGATGTGATATTGGATGCAATTATATGATCGGTAAAATCGTTAATCGCTGCCGAAAGTTCTTCATAGGTGCTGCATGTGATGGCCAATGATGTGATAGCCTGTATGGTATTGTCATAATCATGCTGCCGCATACGGACTTCTTTGATAAGATCCTCAACGATTGGAAGATAGTGCTTGTAAGCCTCCAGCTGCTTTTGCTTGGAAGCAAGGTCATATTGAGTCATGGCAATCTCGATATTGACAAAAAGTATGATAAGTATATATACAGCAAGCATTATCATATTGTCGATGAAATTATCGGGTGAAACCCTGAAATATAATGCTGTCAGTATGGCAATCAAAGATGTGTTCGATATAATTATCTTAACTTTGACAGATGAATTATCATAAAGGCTGTAAAGCTTTGTTACAGGTGTAAAGTGGCATATGAGCACAATTATTGCGAATGTAAATATACTGCCGAACAGACTGTTGATTCCTGCGTCAAGCCTGAAAAATGACAGGCCGAAAGCAACCGAAACTTCACAGAAAGTGATTATTATATATTCGACAACATACATCCAGATAAATTCGCTCAGACGCATACGCTGGGAATAAGCGAGTGTTATTACCTGTAAGGGGATGAAAAGGATGATTGATACGAACTGGTTATTTATGAAAACCGAGTATATGCTCATACATATTACAAGAAGCACACCGGGTATGATACGCGGTGTAATGTGCGGCTTCTTATGTATTAATACGGAAGCGGTGTACCAGAAAATGAAATATTCAATGATAGTATATGTAAAGTAAATAAGTGCGTCTGTCATGTTAGGTTATACCTCTTCTCAAATTCTGATTTGTAAGTGCGGCCGATAGGAATGGTTTGGCTTTCAATGCGTATAAAACCCAAAGTCCGGTCGTAATTATCAATCCGGTGCCTGTTCACGATATATTTGCGATGAACCCTTATAAAATAGGGTGGAAGCTCTGCAAGAACCGAATCAATATTAAACTGTCTCGTGGTTAAATCACCGTCAACACAGTGTATGGTAAGTATATGACTGGACACCGATAACATAACAATGTTCTCTACAATAACATTATGTGAGACCGAATTAACATCAATTATTCTTAAGGGCGAAGCCGAAATCATAGGAGAATCGGTTAAGGACTTAAGAAGCTTCTCTACGTCTTCACGTTTATAAGGCTTTATAAGGTAATTATAACAGTGTATATCATTAACCGCATTACCTATCTGCCCCGGAATGGATGTAATATACACAATCGGGGTGTAACGGTACCGGTCAAGGCTTCTTATGTAATTGCCAAGATCTATGCCACAAGGAACATTCTTATCTTCGGAGAAAAGAATATCCAGAAAAAATATATCAAAATGCGCCGAAGAGATAATTTCAACTGCCTCATCATATCCCGAAGCTGTATACGGACATATCGGCTGCCCTATTTCTGTATTCTCTATAATGCGTTTTAATGCATTTAATTGTAATATATTATCTTCAACAACGAGTATATTAATCATAAAATCACCTCATAAAAATTATACAATATTTGGACAAAACGGTCAAACAAAACAGTCAAAAATTGCAGTTCAGGTCGTTATACTTGCAGTTCAGGTCGTTTTGAGCCAAACCTATTGAAAAATCTGTAATGAAATTGTATATAAAAAGCATGATTGATTGTAAAATTCATGAGCTGGCAGTGTGGCTGGAAAGCAGAATATCGAAAGATAAGAAAAGGTCTCCGAAACAGAAAGCAAAGGTAACTTATGCAATAGAAATTACTATTGCGGAACTCAGTAAACTGGCGATACTGGTAATCCTTTTTACGGTAACCGGGAATGCAGTGAAGTTTATAATATTGTTTTCGTTGCTTTTATTCACGAGGAGTTTTATGGGAGGATTTCACGCAAAGACTTATCTTGGATGTCTTTGTATGTCTTTACTCTTCTTCGGAGCCGGCATATGGGCAGTCCCATATATGCGTATAAGCAGAATATTTTCCGGAATTGCATTCGTGGTATATATAATCTTCGTGATTATAATCGCTCCGGTACAGTCACCTAACAGGCCAAAGCGTACCGTTAAATGGCGCCTGGTACAGAAATTGGCCGCAACCGTGTTTTCGACAGTCAGTTATATTATCATTACAATAGCAGCACCGGAGTACATATTGGCATTATTATATGTCTTCTATTTTCAACTGACCGGTGCATTGGTGGTTTTAATCAGAAGGAGGTTTGTAAGATGAGCACATTAGGAGAATTCATATGCAAGGTATTTGAAAAGGTAACGGAAACCGAACTCAGCGGAAGAAGCTGTTTCAGTTTATTCGGCGAGGTTGAACTGCCTGAATGCCTGAAAGAAGAAGAGCCATCGAAGGAAGCTTAAGGACATAACAGCGGGGGCGGTTTATCCGCCCCATGTTATGAGAGGAGGGAGGAGATTATAAGAATAGATAAGGATATTATATAGAAAGTGCATAAAGTATAATAATACATAAGGACATACAGAAAGTATGCAAAGTATAATAATTAAGGCAGATATAGAAAGCACACATGAGCTGGAATATGAACTTCTTAAGGAAAGGGTGGCTACAAGCCTGTAAATGGTTGATAAGGGGTAAATATGAAACGAATAAGTGGAGGACAGCCTAAGAATAAAGAGTGTAGCAAATAAAACGTCTAAGCAGCCGATTTGAAAAAATGAATATATACACAACACATAATCGGGTAACAGGAACAACATAATTTTGATAATGTAGTCCCGTTGATGCCTTTACAGAAAAGCAGAAAATAAAATATGAAGATTTAGTATAATAATTAACAGTAAAAAGGTATAGTTTTTTGACGAAAGAGTCTTATTGCATGTAGAGACGAAAATGTTGAAAATATCACTGCAAAGCAGTGTTATTTAATAAAAATTAACAGGAGGACAATTTATGGATTGTAAGAAAATTATGAGAGGAATATTGGGCGTTACGGCGGCTGCGATGTTGTTTTGCGGCTGTGGAAGGAAGGGAACTGGGCTTGATGACAAGCTGACGGATTATAAAGTATCCGGTTCGGATTCAATAAGCTTGG
>ERZ780117.327-NODE-327-length-21563-cov-7.970755_pt1 | contig 21563 bp, 17 predicted proteins | sample MGYA00510985_ERZ780117 | MGnify/ENA primary metagenome ERZ780117 (study PRJEB29588, sample SAMEA2159553) | human gut metagenome | biome: human gut; feature: human-associated habitat; material: faeces | place: Denmark | collected 2008/2010 ...
CATTTTATTTACTGCCAGAGCCGCTTAGGCTAGGCTAATTTTTAACGAACTATTGCAGTATGTGTAAGTGGTTGTTAATTCATGTCTATCGTGATGCCGTCCGTTACCTTCAGGACAATATTGGTGAGCTGGAGCGTCTGGTTCTCGTTCAGCGTGATGCCCTGTGCGGCGGAAGAGGCGGCTGCCTCCACGCGGTAGCTCAGACCGTCCAGCTTCTTCAAGCCTCCGTTTTCCGACTTCAGCCGGATGGTGAGGGCGGAACTTGTCTCGCTGTCGCCATTGCCGGCAGCAATGGTTCCGGTGACTTCTGCCGTGACATCGGTAAGCGGCTGGCCCTGCTTGTCAATGGCTTCGACGGTCATCTTCATGTCCAAAGGTATCTTGTTGAGGGCTTCCAAAGTGATTTCGGCCTGGCTCATGTCCAGCTTCTCGATGTCTCCGGCCCATCCGTCCATGGTGTCGCGGTAGATGATCCGGCTGCCTTCGTTGAACTGGAGGGGCGCATTGAACTCGTAATGGGAATCTACCTGGAAGTCTTTGCCGATCTCAATGTCGACAGGCTGCTGTATGGCAGTGGCGGTGATGTCTTCGATGCGGATTTCGTCCGGTATCTGTTCGATGATGTCGTTCAGGTTGGGCACGGTGACATAGCTGTCGGCCTGGATGCCGGTGGCATCGGCTGACTGATGGATGCAGATGACATAGTCGGTGGCATGGGCAGGAATGAGGATGCGTCCGGAATTGTCGGTGTCGCTACCCAAGGAAACGGTGCTGATGGCCGTACCGTTCTTGATGCCGGTCATGGTACCCATGAAATTGATGTCGGCCGGGCTTTCGTTGGTGACCTTGAACAGGATGCGGGGATCTGTCATGTGAATTCTGACTTCGTCGTCCTGCAGGAAATCGGGAAGATTGTCGATCGTGATGGGGTCAATGGAAAGGCTGACCTGAGGATTGACGACGGCATTGACTTGGGTCAGGCTGATGTTCCGGATTTCGATGCCGGACACCAGACTGAGCGAAACGCTGTTGCCGCCATCGAAACTGGCAGTGGAGATGGTGGCCTCACCGTCGACGGTGATCTGGTCGCTGATGCTGAAGTTGCCCGGACTGACCAGACCCTGGTCGGGATGACCGGAGAAGTCCATATAGGCAATCCGCAGGTCGAAGGATTTCCCGCTTGTACGGCTTACGGGAACGTCCGTTGTGAATGTAAGGATGTGGGAATCCCTGATTTCACAGATATCTGTATCTGTGGTGGCCAACGTCATGTATTCCGGAAAAATCATCTGGAACCCTTTTCGGATGACCAGTTCTTCTACGTTGGTATCGTCCGTCAAGGAGAGAAGCAGTTGGGAATCCATCGTGAAATAGGCGTTGTTGAGCTGAACGAGGTCGGCTGTAACGTCGTTTTTCGATATATTAAAAGAGGTGACCTCATGGAAAGGCTGCTCGGTAGCCATCGCACCGGCAACACTCGGCTCATAGGGGAAATTCAGCCGGCAATCGGCCTTTTCAATCTGAATGTCACTTCCGTCAATGTTGACTGGAGATACCTGGACGGTCGTGTGAGTAGGATTTCCGGATTTGATCAAAGAATAATTTCCATTTTCATCGGCCTGAATGATGCTGTTGTCGTCCAAGTCGAAGATTTTCTTCAGGGTGATGACATCCGTATTGCTGGCCGGCAAGGTAAGATTACCGCCAACGGTAACTGTCATGTCTACATTGTTTAAATCGTAGCTGTCGTCCACGCAAGCTGTGAAGCCAATGGCGCTTATACAACCAATCCCTAAAATGGTTTTCTGCAAAATGTTTGTTTTCATACAATTTTTGAATAAAAATAACTCTTTATTTTTTAGCAATTGAAAATTTAAAACGCGGCAAAGTTAGCGTTTTTTTGGTTGATTGCACGCAGGGATTGTTCTTTTTTTCGAATAAATCAAAAAAAACTTGTAATGTTACAGTTTTGTGACAATTCAATTTTTTCCGGGCAGCATCGCCTCCATCTTGAGCAGCTCGTCGCGGTACTGGGCGGCCTGGAGGAAGTCGAGGTCTTTGGCGGCCTGCTGCATGAGGCGGCGGGTGCGCTCGATGCTGCGGCGGAGCTCGTCGGGCGACATGTGGAGAGTGACGGGGTCGGCGGCCACGAGGCGGGACGGTTCGGGTTCGACGTAGGGACGGGGAGCAGACGGACGGTCGGCCGGGGCGTTGCCCGAGGCGGCGGCAGCGGTGGCCGTGAGCGGGTTGAGGTTGAGGGCCTTGCGGATCTGGCGGGGCGTGATGCCGTGCTCCTCGTTGTAGCGGATCTGCTTCTCGCGGCGGCGGCGGGTCTCCTCGATGGTGAGGCGCATGCTCTCGGTGACGTGGTCGGCATACATGATGACGAGGCCGTTGACGTTGCGGGCGGCACGTCCGGCGGTCTGCGTGAGCGAGCGGTGGGAGCGGAGAAAGCCTTCCTTGTCGGCGTCGAGGATGGCCACGAGGGACACTTCGGGCAGGTCGAGGCCCTCGCGCAGGAGGTTGACGCCCACCAGGACGTCGTAGACGCCTTCGCGCAGGTCGGACATGATCTGGACACGCTCCAGGGTGTCGACGTCGCTGTGGATGTAGTTGCAGCGGACCCCGTGGTTGAGGAGGAACTCGGTGAGCTCCTCGGCCATGCGCTTGGTGAGGGTGGTGACGAGGGTGCGCTCGCCGCGCTCGATGCGCAGCTGGATTTCCTCCATGAGGTCGTCGATCTGGTTGTGGGTGGGGCGCACCTCGATGGGAGGGTCGAGCAGGCCGGTGGGGCGGATGACCTGGTCGACGACAATGCCTTCGGAACGCACCAGCTCGTAGTCGGCGGGCGTGGCACTGACGTAGATGGTCTGCGGCGTCAGGGCTTCGAACTCGTCGAAGGTGAGCGGACGGTTGTCGCGGGCGGCAGGCAGGCGGAAGCCGTACTCGACGAGGTTCTCCTTGCGGGCACGGTCGCCGCCATACATGGCCCGGATCTGCGGGATGGTGACGTGGCTCTCGTCGACCACCAGGAGGAAGTCCTTGGGGAAGAAGTCGAGCAGGCAGTAGGGACGCGACCCGGCGGGACGGCCGTCGAAGTAGCGGGAGTAGTTCTCGATGCCGGCGCAGTGGCCCAGCTCGCGGATCATCTCGAGGTCGTAGGTGACGCGCTCGTTCAGGCGCTTGGCTTCGAGGAAGCGGCCTTCGCTCTCGAAGAACTCGACCTGGCGGTGGAGGTCGTCCTCAATCTCGTGGATGGCGCGGAGGGTGTTCTCCTTGGTGGTCATGAAGAGGTTGGCGGGGTAGATGCGGTAGTCGTCGAAGCGGCCGAGGGTGACACCCGATACGGGGTCCACCTCCTCGATGCTGTCCACCTCGTCGCCCCAGAAGGTGACGCGCAGGAGGTTGTCGTCGTAGGCCAGGAAGATGTCCACCGTGTCGCCTTTGACGCGGAAGTTGCCGCGGTTCAGTTCCAGGTCGTTGCGCACGTAGAGGCAGTCCACCAGGCGGCGGAGGAAGACGTTGCGGCTGAAAGCCTTGCCGCAGGTGATGTCGATGGAGTTGTTGTAGAAGTCGGCCGGATTGCCCATGCCGTAGATGCAGGACACGGAGGAGACCACCACCACATCCTTGCGCCCGCTGAGCAGGGCCGAGGTGGCCGCCAGGCGGAGCTTGTCGATTTCACCGTTGATGGACAGGTCCTTCTCGATGTAGGTATCCGACGAAGGGATGTAGGCCTCGGGCTGGTAGTAGTCGTAGTAGGACACGTAGTACTCCACGGCGTTCTGCGGGAAGAAGCCCTTGAACTCGCTGTAGAGCTGGGCGGCCAGCGTTTTGTTGTGGCTCAGGATGAGCGTGGGCTTGTTGATGTTGGCGATGACGTTGGCGATGGTGAAGGTCTTTCCCGAGCCGGTGACACCGAGCAGCGTCTGGGCAGGCAGGCCCTGGCGGATACCGTTGGTGAGCTGGCGGATGGCTTCGGGCTGGTCGCCCGTAGGCTGGTAGTCGGAGGTGAGCTGGAACTTGTTCACGGTGAATTCGGTCTATAGAAAACGTATGCAAAAATAGGAAAAGGTGAAAGCAATACAAAATAAGTCCGCTTATTTTTATCAATGAAATGAGCTGCATCTTGTTTTCGTGCAACAAATAATATATAGATATATGGAAAGAATATTTGCGGATTTGGAAACAATTCGTTTAATTTGCGGGTAGAGAATCCAAATAAATAACCACATGAAAAACAACAAGTATGAAAAACAAGGTTTGGAATGAGAGCATCGAATGCATGGACCGTGAGAGCCTGCGCAAGCTACAGGGCATCCGGCTGAAGAAAACGGTGGAGCGGGTGTACCACGACACGCCCTTCTACCGCAGGAAGATGCAGGAAATGGACGTGACTCCGGATGACATCAACAGCATAGACGACATCGTGAAGCTGCCGTTCACCACGAAACTGGACCTGAGGGACAACTATCCCTTCGGGCTGTGTGCCGTACCCATGAGCCAGATTGTACGCATCCACGCGTCGTCAGGCACCACGGGAAAACCGACGGTGGTGGGCTATACGCGCAAGGACCTGTCGGTGTGGAAGGAATGCCTGTCGAGGGCCTTCACGGCCTACGGAGCGGACCAAACGGACATCTTCCAGGTGTCGTACGGCTACGGACTGTTTACGGGCGGACTGGGAGCGCATGCGGGCGCGGAGAACATCGGGGCGTCGGTGATCCCGATGTCCAGCGGAAATACGGAGAAACAGATCACGCTGATGCACGACTTCGGGGCGACGGTGCTGTGCTGCACGCCGTCGTACGCGCTGTATCTGGCGGACGCCATCCGCGACTCGGGACTGCCGCGCGAGGAATTCAAGCTGAGGATAGGAGCCTTCGGGGCGGAGCCCTGGACGGAGGAGATGCGCCACGACATCGAGGCGAAGCTGGGCATCAAGGCGTATGACATCTACGGACTGAGCGAAGTGGCAGGTCCGGGCGTGGGCTACGAATGTGAGTGCCAGCACGGGACGCACCTGAACGAGGACCACTTCTTCCCGGAGATTGTGGATCCGAAGACGCTGCAGCCGCTGGAGCCGGGACAGACGGGCGAACTGGTGTTCACACACCTGACGAAGGAGGGAATGCCCCTGCTGCGCTACCGCACGAAGGACCTGACGGCCCTGCACTACGAGACTTGCGCCTGCGGAAGAACGCTGGTGAGGATGGACCGCATCCTGGGACGCAGCGACGACATGCTGATTATTCGCGGCGTGAACGTATTCCCGACACAGATTGAGTCGGTGATGCTGGAGATGCCGGAATTTGAACCGCACTACCTGCTGACGGTGGACCGCAAGAACAATACGGACACCATGGAGCTGCAGGTGGAGGTGAGACCGGAATTCTACTCGGACGAAATCAACAAGATGATAGCGATGAAGAAGCGCCTGACCGCCCGCCTGCAAAGCGTACTGGGCCTGAGCGTAGACGTGAAGCTGGTGGAACCGCGCAGCATCGAACGCAGCACGGGCAAGGCGAAGAGGGTGATAGACAAGAGGAAGCTTTGAGCAAATATAAAATATCAGATATCAAATATCAAATATTAAATATGAAATATCAAATATCAGATATTAAATTTCAGAGATCAAATTTGAAATTAGAAACATGAAATCTGAAATCAGAAACTACGAAGGACGTCGTCGCGCAGCTCGGGCCTAATCGGAGGGGCGTAAAGCGGAGGAGTGGCTTTTGCGTCAGGAAAGGCAGGCTGTTTGAGCGTAGCGAGTTCCTGCCTTTTAGCAAAAGGTGCTCCGGAGTAGCCCCGGAGGTTCAGCCCTTGACTTTTTCTTTTGGTATCTTTTCTTTTGCGTCAAGGCAAAAGAAAAGTACAAGATAAGTCAAATGTTAAATATAAAATATTAAATATCAGATATTTCAACTCTTAATTCTCAATTCTCAATTTTCAATTCTCAATTAAAAAAATATGATAGCCAAACAACTTTCGATTTTTCTGGAGAACAAGTCGGGACGCCTGACGGAGGTGACCCGGGTACTGGCCGAAGGCGGTATCAACCTGTCGGCCCTGTGTATTGCGGAGAGTGCCGATTTCGGTATTCTGAGAGGGGTGGTGTCGGAGCCGGAGAAGGCTTACCAGCTGCTGAAGGAACATCATTTTGCCGTGAATGTGAATGACGTGATCGGCATCAGCTGTCCCAACATCCCGGGCGCGCTGGCCAAGGTGCTGCAATTCCTGTCGGACGAAGGGGTGTTCATCGAATACATGTACTCCTTTGCCAACGGCGACCATGCGAACGTGGTGATCCGACCCAACGACATGGACAACTGCCTGCGTGTGCTGAAGGAGCACCGGGTGGAACTGTTGGCGGCCAATGAGCTGTATAAGCTGTGATGGGTAGCGGTGAGTGGTTAGCGGTTAGTGGTTAGTGATTAGTGGTTAGTGATTAGTGATGGTTCGTTATCATCCGAATGGCATACTAACCGTTCACCGTTCACCGCTCACCGTTCATCACTAACCGCTAATCACTAACCGCTAACCACTCCCTACTACCCCTTCCTTTCTTTTTGAAAAAATTAAGCTTCGGAACGTTGTGTAATTCGTGGCGAAGCCCTATCTTTGCGCATTATTTGTAAACTAGCGAATGAAAAAGAGAACTCTTATCATAGCTCTGCTGGCAGCAGCAATGGGGCTGACATCGTGCGGAGAATATAACAAGCTGCTGAAGAGCACGGATTACGAATACAAGTACGAGGCTGCCAAATCGTACTTCGCCAAGGGACAGTACACCCGTGCCGCTACGTTGCTGAACGAGCTGATTGCCATCCTGAAAGGTACACCCAACGCGGAAGAATCGCTCTACATGCTGGGTATGTGCTACTACAACGACGGTGACTATCAGACGGCTGCCCAGACTTTCATCCAATATTATCAGGTTTATCCGAGAGGTACGTATGCGGAACTGGCCCGCTTCCATGCAGGAAAGTCGCTGTTTCTGGATACGCCCGAGCCGCGTCTGGACCAGACCAGCACGTACAAGGCCATCGAGGAACTGCAGCTGTTCTTGGAATACTATTCGCAGAGCCCCAAACGGGAGGAAGCACAGAAGATGATCTTCGAACTGCAGGACAAGCTGGTGATGAAGGAATATCTGTCTGCCAAGCTGTATTACAACCTGGGCAACTACATGGGCAACAACTACCAGTCGTGCGTCATCACGGCACAGAATGCCTTGAACGACTATCCGTACACCAATCTGCGTGAAGACCTGTCCATCCTGATCCTGCGGGCCAAATATGAGCTGGCCTTCTACAGCGTGGACGAGAGAAAGCCGGAACGCTACCGCGAGACGATAGACGAGTATTATGCTTTCAAGAACGAATTCCCGGAAAGCAAATACATCAAGGAGGCCGACCGCATCTTCCAGAAAGCGCAGAATGTGCTTGGCGAAGGCGGTACGGACGAAGAAAATGCAGAAGAAACAGAAGAGTGACTTTAATATACAGGAGTTAAAGAACTGAAGGAGTTAATCGCCCGCAGAGCGGGCTAAGAAGTTAAAGGCCGATAGAAAGACAACCGGTTTCCTTTTGCTGGACTATTGGCTTAACTTCTAACGGAGCGCAGCGAAGTGATAACTTCTGTAACTTCTTAACTACTAAAGGGAAATTATTAAATATATAATAGATAGAAATTTATGGATTACAGAAAAACCAATGCTCCTACAACAACCGTAACACGTGACTTGATGGAGCTGTGTGAAGACACGGGCAACATCTATGAAACAGTGGCTATCATCGGCAAGCGAGCCAACCAGATCAGTGTGGAAATCAAGAACGATCTGTCGAAGAAGCTGGCTGAATTTGCTTCCTACAACGACAACCTGGAAGAGGTGTTCGAGAACCGTGAGCAGATAGAGATTTCGCGCTATTATGAGAAACTTCCGAAACCGACGTTGATTGCCACGCAGGAATACATCGAAGGAAAGGTGTACTACCGCAATCCGGCCAAGGAAAAAGAAAAACTGCAGTAATGATACAGCGCATCCAATCGGTATATCTCCTGGTAGTGACGGTGCTGCTGGTAGTGGCCATGTGCCTGCCTGCCGGACACTTTATCGCTGCCGACGGAGTGAATACGCTGGCGTTCAAGCCGCTGGGCGTGACGCTGGCCGACGGTGGCTTCCAGTCGACATGGGGTCTCTTCGGCCTCCTGCTGCTGAGTACCATCGTGGCGTTCGGCACCATCTTCCTGTTCCGCAACCGTATGTTGCAGGTGCGTATGACCATCTTCAACAGTGTGCTGCTGATCGGGTATTACGTGGTGTTCGGCGTATTCTGGTACGTATTGAAAGGTCGTCTGGACGTGACGGGCTTTCAGGTGGGATGGGCCCTGTGTCTGCCTGCCGTGTGCATCATTTTGAATTATCTGGCTTTCCGTGCCATCTACCGGGACGAGGTGATGGTGAAGGCGGCCGACAGACTGCGTCCTTCGCGCTAAGAGGCGACAGAAGGCGTGCCTATAACGTTTTCAGGCACGGTTTACGCGAATACACTGACCGAAAGGAGGTCGATGTGAACATTCCGCGTAATCCGTGCCTGAATTTTTTTGTCGGGGGGAAGCGTGTCTCCCCCCGGGAAAGAGGTCACTTGGTGATGTCGAACAGGTAGGCCATCTTGATGCCGATGACGCCATGAGCTGAACGGGCGAAGTAGTCTTTTTTGGTACTGTGGTAGAAGTCGGAGAGGGCGTAGTAGTAGCGTCCTTCGACCTGGAAATGGCCGACCTTGGTGCGGAGCTCGACACCGACTCCGGCGGTGATGCCGTAATCGAACTTGTTCTCAACAGGCATGTCGTGCTGCTCGACGGTGAAGCCGGAGTAGTCTTCCCACGGACCGCTCTGGGTGTGGCTCTCGTTGAGGAAGAAGCCTATCTGGGGGCCGGCGTTGAGGAAGAACTGCATGCCGTGACTTTCCTTACCGAAAGCCAGGTGGGCCAGGAAGGGCAGTTCGACATAGTTCATCTTGCGGGTGTATTGCAGTTCGGGATAGTCCTGGTAGTATTCGTCCCAGCCGTGCTGCGAATAGTTGACCTCAAGCTGTACGCCGCAGATCATGCGGAAGAAACGCTCGGACACGTAGCGCAGCGTGATGCCGCCTGTGGGGCCCATCAGGTTCTTCTGCTGGATGCTGGGCGAGAAGCTGACGCTGTTGAGGTTGACGCCGCCATTGATGCCGACGGTGAAGTTATAGCGTTGTTCGCCCATCTGGGCATGCAGGGGAGCAGCCAGGGCGGACAGCAGCAGGGTGGCGGGAAGTAGGGTTTTCAGTTTCATGCGGTAACGTTCCATGCTCAATTTTCCATTCTCATTTCTCTATCAATCAAAGTCCAGCTTGACCACTTCGTACTCCCTGGAGAAGCGGACAAAGAACACCTTGCGGTTGATGAAGCCACCCCAGTTGTTGACACGCTGGAACTTGAAGCCGGTCTGGATGGGAACGGTCTGGAAGCCGGAGAGGTTTTCTTCGAACTCGGAACCGTAGCGGGACAGGCCCTTGAGGAAGTAGTAGCCGGTGTCGAAGCCCAGCATGCCGTACTTGGGATAGCGTTCTTCCATGTCCTTGCCATACCAGCGGCGGTAGCTGTTGGTGAAGCTGACGGCCGTGGGGAGCAGGTTGTTGGTGTAGAACGACGAGTAGATATAGGTGTCGAGTTCGAAGAACGATTCGAGATGGTCTTTGGTATAGGTCTGCCATTCGGGGTAGCCGAAGAGACGGCATTCGGCCTCGGGATGCTGGCGTACGGTGAGGGAGAGCTGCGGAAGCAGCTTGATGAGCGCCACATTGCTGCCCGACGTCGGAATGAAGATGTTCTCGTAACCGGGGCGCAGGGCGGCACCGAGTGACGGAGAGGTGACGGTATCGCTCAGGGTAACCATCGGGATGGAACGGCTCTTCAGCTCGTCCTTCAGGCCCTGGATGAACTCGGCCTTCTCCTTGCGGCCGCTGTCACGGGTGTCGATGAAGATGACATTGGGACGGCGGAAAATGCGGGTGAAGTGGTCGTAGACTTCGGAATAGAGGTAGGACTGCGGCGTGTTGACCTGATAGATATAGGGATTGCGGAACACGGAGTTGTCCTTCGACGTGAAGGGGATGACGAGGCGAATGCCTTTCTTCTTGGCAAACTCGGCCAGCGGAGCGATGTGCTCCTGGTAGAGCGGACCGAAGATGATGTGGACGTCCTGCATCTCGCGACGGGCCAGAATGCTCTGCAGGGAGGCCTTTTCGGGACCGGAATTGTAGGTATAGAGGTCGACGGACACACCGGAACGCTTCAGGCTGTCGACGGCCATGAGGAAGCCTTCGTAGTATTCCACCATGCGGGACGACTCGTTGCGCTGGGCACCTTCGGGCAGGATGGGCAGGATGACGGCTGCCTTGAGGGTCTTGTACTGACGGGCCTCACCGCTGTTCTCCCGGAAGAGCTCGTCGTTGCTGGGAGCGGCCTGCGGAGCCGGAGTGGAAGGCACGGAAGTCTCTTTGGGATAGGGGATGCAGAGGAAGCTGCCGCGCTTGAGCTTGTTGTCGCCTTTCAGTTCGGGGTTGGCGGCAATGAGTTCGGCTTCGGTGATGCCGTATTCGCGGCTGATGCTGTAGACCGTCTCCTTGCGCTTCACCTTGTGCATGTCGCGGCAGTTGGGACGGAGTTCCCGGGACTGCTGCAGCTGCTGTGGCTGGGAGGTTGGGGCAGACGTGGCCAGGGTATTGTCATCGGTCTTGGCCGGAATGCGGATGACCTGGCCGGTACGGAAGTTCTGGGCATCGAGACCGGGGTTGGCGGCGCAGATGGCCTGTACGCTGATGCCGTAGTTCACACTGAGGCGGTAAAGCGTTTCGCCGGCGACGATGGTGTGGTAGGTTTCCTGGGTCCGGCTTTCTTCCTGACGCGGGATACGCAGGGGGCGTCCGACGTATATCTTTTCATCGCTGCCGGGGTTCAGGCGGACGATGTCGGCCTGGCTTACGCCGTACATGCTGGCGATGGAATAGAGGCTTTGCCCTTTCTCAATGGTATGCAGAAAATAGGTCTGGTTCTCCTGTGCGAAGAGGTTCAGGCCCCACGTGGCGGCCAGCAACAGGGAAAAGACGGTGCGTTTTAATGCTTTCATTCGATTCGGTCCGTTTGGTTTCTACAATTAAATTATTCCCAAAGTAGCTGCAAAGGTAGCAATAATGTCGCATTTCATCCAAAGGTTTGAGTTAAGAAATAATATTCACCCCGTGAAATCCGAAAAAAACGCCGGAGCGGCTGTTTTTCGCCGAGAAACCTTTATTTTTGCGATTTGAAAAAATGCCGAAGATATGCAACAAACAGAAGAAAACGAATATATCAACGTCTATGGCGCACGGGTGCACAACCTGAAGAACATCGACGTGCAGATTCCGCGGAACAGCCTGACGGTGATTACCGGCCTGAGCGGCAGCGGAAAGTCGTCGCTGGCGTTCGACACGCTCTTTGCCGAAGGGCAGCGGCGCTACATCGAGACGTTCTCGGCCTATGCGCGCAACTTCCTGGGTAACCTGGAACGGCCGGACGTGGACAAGATTACGGGACTGAGCCCGGTGATCTCCATCGAACAGAAGACGACGAACAAGAACCCGCGTTCGACGGTGGGTACTACGACCGAGATTTACGACTTCCTGCGTCTGCTCTATGCAAGGTCCGGGGAGGCTTACTCGTACCTGAGCGGCGAGAAGATGGTGAAGTACACCGAAGAACAGATTCTGGACCTGATCCTGAAGGACTACAAGGGCAAGCGCATCTACCTGCTGGCCCCGCTGGTGCGCAACCGAAAGGGACACTACAAGGAGCTGTTCGAGCAGGTGAGGAAGAAGGGCTACCTGTACGTACGGGTGGACGGCGAGCTGAAGGAGGCCCTGCCGGGCATGAAGCTGGACCGCTACAAGAACCACGACGTGGAGGTGGTCATCGACAAGCTGGTGGTGGCCGACAAGGACGACACTCGGCTGAAGAACAGCGTGGCTACGGCCATGCGCCAGGGCGACGGACTGATGATGATACTGGACGCGCAGACGGAAAGCGTACGCCACTACAGCAAGCGGCTGATGTGCCCCGTGACGGGACTGTCGTACAAGGAACCGGCGCCGCACAATTTTTCGTTCAACTCTCCGCAAGGTGCCTGTCCCAAGTGCAAGGGGTTGGGCGTGGTGAACCAGATAGACATCGACAAGGTGATTCCCGACCGCGAGCTGTCGGTGTACAACGGAGCGGTGGTTCCGCTGGGCAAGTTCAAGAACAGCATGATATTCTGGCAGATAGAGGCGCTGCTGGAGAAGTATGACGCCAACCTGAAGACACCCGTCAAGGAACTGCCCGACGAGGCGATAGACGAAATACTCTACGGCTCGGACGAACGGCTGAAGATCAAGAGCCAGCTGGTGGGTACGTCGTCGGACTACTTCGTGACGTACGAAGGCGTGGTGAAATACATCCAGATGCTGCAGGACCGCGACGCTTCGGCCACGGCACAGAAGTGGGCCGAGCAGTTTGCCCGCACCGCCACCTGTCCGGAGTGTCACGGAGCCAAGCTGAACCGCGAGGCCTTGTCCTACCGCATCCATGACAAGAACATCCAGCAGCTGGCCACGATGGACATCAGCGAGCTGTACGAATGGCTGTCGCATGTGGAGGAGCATCTGAGCAACAAGCAACGGCAGATAGCCGCAGAGATATTGAAGGAGATACGCACCCGGCTGAAGTTCCTGCTGGACGTGGGACTGGACTACCTGTCGCTGGACCGCAGTTCGGTGAGCCTGTCGGGCGGCGAGAGCCAGCGCATCCGCCTGGCCACCCAGATCGGGTCGCAGCTGGTGAACGTGCTGTACATCCTGGACGAGCCGAGCATCGGACTGCACCAGCGCGACAACCTGCGCCTGATCCATTCGCTGAAGGAGCTGAGGGACATCGGCAACACGGTGATTGTGGTGGAGCACGACAAGGATATGATGCTAGCGGCCGACTATGTGATAGACATGGGTCCGAAGGCCGGACGGCTGGGAGGAAACGTGGTCTTTGCCGGCACGCCGCGGGAGATGCTGCAGACGCATACGCTGACTTCGCAATACCTGAACGGCGAACAGGCCATCGAGGTGCCCAAGGAGCGCCGGAAGGGCAACGGACACAGCCTGTGGCTGCGAGGAGCCCGGGGCAACAACCTGAAGAATGTCGATGTGGAGTTTCCGCTGGGCAAGCTCATCTGCGTGACGGGCGTGTCGGGCAGCGGCAAGTCGACCCTCATCAACGAAACGCTGCAGCCCATCCTGTCGCAGAAGTTCTACCGCTCGTTGCAGGACCCGCTGCCCTATGACAGCATCGAGGGACTGGAGTACATCGACAAGGTGGTGAACGTGGACCAGTCGCCCCTGGGACGCACGCCGCGATCCAATCCGGCCACCTATACGGGGGTGTTCAGCGACATCCGCAACCTGTTCGTGGGGCTGCCTGAAGCGAAGATACGCGGCTACAAGCCTGGACGTTTCTCGTTCAACGTGAGCGGAGGCCGCTGCGAGGCCTGTCAGGGCAACGGTTACAAGACCATCGAGATGAACTTCCTGCCGGATGTGTACGTGCCGTGCGAGGTGTGTCACGGCAAGCGCTACAACCGCGAGACGCTGGAGGTGCGCTATAAGGGCAAGTCCATAGCCGATGTGCTCGACATGACCATCAACCGGGCGGTGGAGTTTTTCGAGAACGTGCCTCAGATATTGAACAAGATCAAGGTCATCCAGGACGTGGGTCTGGGGTACATCAAGCTGGGACAGTCCAGCACCACGCTCTCGGGCGGCGAGAGCCAGCGCGTCAAGCTGGCTACGGAGCTGTCCAAGCGCGATACGGGCAAGACACTCTATATCCTGGACGAGCCGACGACCGGCCTCCATTTCGAGGACATCCGCGTGCTGATGAAGGTACTCGAACGTCTGGTGGACAAGGGCAATACGGTGATTGTCATCGAGCATAATCTGGACGTCATCAAGATGGCGGACTACATCATCGACATGGGTCCCGAAGGCGGCAAGGGCGGGGGAGAGGTCCTGTCCTGCGGCACGCCCGAGGAAGTGGCGATGAGCGGCAAGGGATATACGCCGAAGTTCCTGCGGGAGGAGTTGAAAATGAAATAAGAACGTGTTGTACTTTTCTTTTGCCTTGACGCAAAAGAAAAGATACCAAAAGAAAAAGTCAAGGGCTGAACCTCCGGGGCTACTCCGGAAGTGCAGACGGTGCCCTTTCTTTTGGGTATCTTTTTCTTTCGGGCAAGCGAAAGAAAAAGTACAAGTAACGGCAAGCAAAAAAGCAAGTAATAACAATAAAATAAAGCAGAGACGATGAAAAAGATCAATAAGACCAATGCAGCAAGGCTGCTGGACAAGGCAAAGATAGCCTACGAACTCATCCCCTACGAAGTGGACGAGAACGACCTGAGCGCGGTACACGTAGCCGCCAGCCTGGGCGAAGACATCGAATGTGTGTTCAAGACCCTCGTACTGCACGGCGACAAGACGGGACATTTCGTATGCGTCATTCCCGGCGAACACGAAGTGGACCTGAAACTGGCCGCCAAGGTGTCGGGCAACAAGAAGTGCGACCTCATCCCCGTGAAGGAACTGCTGCCCCTGACGGGCTACATCCGTGGCGGCTGTTCGCCCATCGGGATGAAGAAACCTTTCCCCACCTATATCCACGAGACGTGCCTTCAGTTCCCCTACATCTACATCAGTGCAGGCATACGCGGCCTGCAGCTGAAACTGGACCCGAAGGACCTGATACGCGAAGTGAAGGCCGAGGTGTGCGTACTTTTTGAGGACTGACGGAAAGTTTTCGGGATAGTTTCGATAAGATATTGGCAAAAATCATATATTTGCACAAAATAACTCAAATTATTAATCTTAATATTCACAATTATGTTTGAAGGGCAACCTAAAGGTCTTTATGCCTTGGCGCTCGCCAATACCGGCGAACGTTTCGGCTACTACACGATGCTGGCCATTTTCGTCTTGTTTCTTATGGACAATTTCGGCATGTCTGCTGATGAAGCAGGAAACATTTACGCAGGTTTTTTGGCTTTAGTTTATTTTTTACCGTTCATTGGAGGAATCTTGGCCGACAAGTTCGGATATGGTAAAATGGTTACTATCGGTATCATATCCATGTTTGTCGGATATGTACTTTTGTCTTTACCCGCCGGCAACGGGACGATGGGCTTGATTGCGATGTTCACAGCACTATTGGTAGTTAGTTGCGGTACAGGGCTGTTCAAGGGCAACTTGCAAGTGATGGTGGGCAATCTGTATGATGCGCCGGAATATTCGGCCCGTCGCGACTCTGCATTCAGTATTTTCTATATGGCCATTAATATCGGTGCGCTTTTTGCACCTACCGCTGCAGTGGAGATTATGAACTATGCACAGAGAAATTTTGGTGTGAGCCATGAAGATTCTTATCATTTTGCTTTTGCTGTAGCTTGTGTGTCTCTCATTGTTTCGATGGCCATCTATTACGGTTTCCGCAGCACCTTCAAGCATGTGGAAGGCGGCAACAGACAGGTGGCTTCCAGCAAGAGCACGACTTCGGCTGCTGTCGAGGAATTGTCTCCGCGCGAGACGAAGGACCGTATCGTGGCTCTTTGTCTGGTGTTTGCCGTAGTTATTTTCTTCTGGATGGCTTTCCATCAGAACGGATTGACACTGACCCTGTTTGCCAAGCAGTTTACTGCACGCACTTCCGAGGGATTGGAGAGCATGATGTTCAGTGTGTGGAACCTGGTGGCTGTCATCTTTATCGTTTATGCCCTGTTCTCCCTCTTCCAGTCGAAGACAGGTAAGGGAAAGGCCGTTTCGGGTGTGGTGATTCTGCTGGCTGTCCTCTTCCTGGTATATCGGTATTCCGCTATCGAGGGTGCTACGCCGGTAGATGCTCCTATCTTCCAGCAGTTCAACCCCTTCTTTGTAGTAGCACTGACACCGGTATCCATGGCTATCTTCGGCTCGCTGGCCCGCAAGGGTAAGGAACCTTCCGCTCCCCGCAAGATCGGTTTGGGTATGCTGGTGGCTGCCTGTGGTTATGTATTGATGTTGCTGGCATCCTTTAGTCTGCTTACTCCCAATGAGCAGCAGGCTGCCATTGAAGGTGGAACAGCTTCGTTTGTATCGCCTAACTGGTTGGTTTCCACATACCTTGTATTGACGTTTGCCGAGCTGTTACTTTCACCGATGGGAATTTCGTTCGTGTCGAAAGTAGCTCCTCCCAAGTATAAAGGTATGATGATGGGTGGATGGTTCGTTGCTACTGCCATTGGTAATTATGGTACTCGCTTGGCTTCTGACTTGTGGGGTGACATGCCTTTATGGGTTGTATGGGGCGTATTAATGGTACTTTGCCTGCTGGCTGCTCTGTTCATCTTCTCGGTGATGAAGAAGCTGGAAAAGGTGGCTTAATTAGCTACGAGTTACGAGCTACGAGTGACAAGTGATAAATGAAACGGGCTGCAAGTTGCAATGAAGCATGCAATTTGCAGCCCGTATTTTGTTGTACTATCTCATCACTCGTAGCTTGTAGCTCGTAGCTCACATCACTTGTAGCTCGTAGCTCGTCACTTGTAGCTCATTACTTTACTTGTAGCTCGTAGCTCATCACTCGTAGCTAAATCTCCATCCCCATGATGTAGTCGTTCATGTAGTAACCGTTGCCGATGGGGAAGTCGCCTTCGCGCACCTTCGTCATGCCCATGTGCTGGTAGAAGCCCAGGGCAGGGTTGTAGCGGTTCACGTTGAGCTCCATGCGGCAGGGAGCGGGATGCACTTCCTTGATGTATTTGATGGCCTCATGGAAGAGGAAACTGCCGCAGTGTGCCTTCTGGAAATAGGGCAGGACGTAGATCTTCTGGAGGTGGAAGAGGTCTTTTCCTTCGGGCTGCACGGAGACATAGCCCGCCGCCTCGCATTCTTCGTAGGCCAGGAGGTAGACGTGCCCTTCTTCTTCCATCTGTTTGCGGATGTTCTCGGGGGAGTACATCCAGTCCATCATGTAGTCAATCTGTTCTTTGGTCAAAATGTTCTTGTAAGTCTCTGGAAAGACTTGCCAGGCCAGCTTGTTGATGAGCTGGCAGTCGGCTGTGTCTGCTTTTCTGATAGTAAACATCGTTGTTGTATTTTTAGTAGTTTGGAGAATTTTGTCTCAATTTATTTCAGGGCTGACAGGTCCACTTCGATGGCAGCTGGGTAGAGGCGTTGCGGGTCGAAGAACGTGGCACAACTGTTCACCAGGTGCTTCCCGTCGGGCTTGACGCGTCCTTTGAAGACGGTGTGTCCGTTGACCGTCAGCGTAACGGACTTGCTCAGGTCCACCAGTTCGGGGCAGAGGTAGACGGTCACCTTGCCCTGGCGGGCCGGTATATAGGTCTTGTTGAACTTCAGTTCGATGCCCCATTGGGGATCGGTTTCCGTGGTATGGTAGGTCACCTCGTCCACTTTCAGGGAGATGTTGTTGCCCTCGATGTCCAGTTCATAGCGGGTACGGGTCTGCATATCGGCGTTCGGACGCTCGTCCACCTGCAGGTTATGGAAGCCCTTGCGGTAGCGCCCGTCCATTTCGAAGTCTTCCCAGACGAAATGCTTGGGATAGGGATTGCGGACGTATTGTTTCAACCAGGGAGTGGTAGGGGCGTAGTCGATGTGGTGTCCGCGGTCCGGAATCAGTTCTATCCAGTGGGTATAGCGGTCGGGATATAAACGTTGCAGGCTGTCGAGCGCAGCGGCTGTATAGCCGGTGAGGCGGTCGCGGTAGAAGCCTTTGTCTTCGGCACCCGTACGGAGCGAGAAGGCCGTATTTCCCAGGTTTTCAGCCGGAGCGTTCTTCAGGGGTTCACCTCCTGCCATTGGTCCTGCAGCCGCCCAGTAGTCGGCATAGAACGAGGCCAGACGCTGGCTGCCATAGCCGCCTTCCGAGATACCGAAAACGTAGATGCGATTGGGATGGACGCTGTCCGACAGCAGGGCCTGCCGCAGGAGCTTCTCCCACGCATATTGTTTGGAACGCTGGTACCAGCGGTAGTAGGCGCCTTCGTTGGGTATCTGCGGAATGAAGTAGAGGGAGGGAGCATCGTCGAAGCGGCTGCAGATCTTCAGTCCGGTGGCCCATTCCTGAGCTCGCGGACCGGAACCGTGGAGGTAGAGGAAGAGGGGTAGGCCTTCGGCCGGAGCGGGGCTTCCGGCTGCTTCCTTCCTGCCCCAGTAGAAGTTCAATACGGCGTTCGGTTCCAGCTCTTCGGGCAGGTTCCAGTGGCAGGCAGACTGTTCGGAGAGCGGAGCAGGGGCAGGCAGCTTCTCTTCTTCACAGGCTTCGTTGGCCTCTTTCCACAGTTGCCAGACGGCTTCGCGAGCGGCATCCACGTCTTTCAGCTTCAGGCGGACGGAGGTGTCGAACGTCTTCTCGTCTCCCGCCAGGCGGGCAGTGAAGAAGGCGGTGATGCCGGTCCGGCTTTTCTCGTTCAAAAGTTGGTTCTTTTGGGGAGCTGCGGCCTGTGCGGCCAGGCTGCAGGCCATTCCGGCCAGCAGCGCGTATGTGCAGAGAGTGCGCTTCATGTTTTCGGTATTATTTGTTTCAGTTTAAAATCTTCGCAAGTTATCAAGTTTTTCTGGAATCTGCAAACCGGTACCCTTAAAAGATGTGTCCCCGTTCAGGCATCATGCGTCTTTCTTCCTCTTTAAAATGTTAACGTGGTATAAAATATAGTATTATGCAATACAAGGTACCTATATAATACATATATTTGTGCCATACAAAATAATCAAGAGAACCAATCGTTTGAGATATGAATGTAGACAACGTAAAATCGCAGATGCGCAAGGGGATGCTGGAATACTGCATCATGCTGTTGCTGCACAGGGAGCCGTCCTATGCTTCGGACATCATCCAGAAGCTGAAGCAGGCCCGGCTGATTGTGGTGGAGGGGACCCTCTATCCGCTGCTGACCCGCCTGAAGAACGACGACCTGCTGGGGTATGAATGGATTGAGTCGACACAGGGACCGCCCCGGAAATATTACCGGCTCACTCCGAAAGGAGAAGGCTTCCTGCAGGAACTGGAAACGGCCTGGCGGGAATTGAACGAAACGGTGGAGCACATCCGCCGGAACGGGACGGAATAACAATGGATTCATGCAAATTATAATAAGAACATAACAATGAAAAAGACACTGACTGTAAACTTGGGCGGAACGGTATTCAACATAGACGAAGATGCCTACCGCCTGCTGGACAACTATCTGATGAACCTGAAGGCTCACTTCCGCAAGGAAGCGGGAGCCGACGAAATAGTGGACGACATCGAACGCCGCATCTCCGAACTGCTGGCCGAGAAGCTGGACGGCAACCGGCAGGTGATTACCCTGGCCGATGTGGAAGGGGTGATAGCCCGTATGGGCAAGCCCGAAGAGATGGACGATGCCGACCGTGGCTCGGAGCAGCGTGCGGGAGAAGGTTACGGACCCGGCTCGTGGACACGCAGCGAAGAAACGGTGAAGGTACGCCGCAGGCTTTTCCGGGACCCCGACAACAAGGTGCTGGGCGGTGTGTGCAGCGGCCTGGCTGCCTATCTGGGTTGGGATGTGACTTTGCTCCGTCTGTTGCTGCTTGTCGTCTTGATTTGTGGGGTAGGAACGTTGATACCGGTTTATATCGTATGTTGGCTGATTATCCCGGAAGCCCGCACGGCTGCCGAGAAGTTAAGCATGCGCGGTGAGGCTGTTACGGTAGAGAATATCGGAAAGACGGTGACGGATGGCTTCGAGAAGGTTGCCAATGGGGTGAATGATTATATGAGGTCGGACAAGCCCCGTACTTTCTTGCAGAAGTTGGGAGATACGCTGGTGATGGTAGTCGGTTGGCTGTTGAAAATCTGTCTGGTGATATTCGCCATTATTTGCAGTCCGATACTGTTTGTGTTTGGAGTGGTATTCGTGGCGCTGTTGTTTGCTGCGATAGCGGTGGCTGTTGGTGGTGGTGCAGCTCTCATTTCCCTTTTCCCGATGGCTGATGTGGTACTGCCTACTTCTCCACTGTCTGCCATTGTGATGTACATTGCAGGAATCTTGCTGGTAGGAATTCCTTTGGTCAGCCTTGTGTGGGCCATCTTTAGCCAGATATTCAAGTGGCAGCCGATGAACTCCGGCTTGAAGTGGACGCTGGTTATCCTTTGGATTGTAAGTGCGGCTTGTTTCGGAATCTGTTTTGCGGTGCAGGGGGCTACTTTCCCGGAATTGGGTATCTTTAATTTCTGAGAATAGTAATTTCTTTTTTAATTGATATCGTGTTTGTGGAAATCTGATTTCTATAAACACGATATTTTTTATTTGGTTGTAATTGGTTGTTATACAGTGAAATATTGCGTTTGGAAAAGGCGTTTTTTAAACGTTCGTTTAATGAACGCAAAGATAACGTGTATTTTTGAATCTCGCAAAATGTTTAATAAAAATATTCTATAAATTTCTTTTTAGTGAGTATAATACTTTGTCAGTAAGCCTGTTGCATTGTATTTCTCTAACTTCTTCCTTTTACTAATATTTAAGTAATCTTCCCTCTTTAATTTTCTTAAATATTGACGTTCAAAAAACGAACGTCTATTGAACGCTTTTTGCTTGCAATAGATTCGTTTACAGCATTTTACCTGTTAGGTAATGAATGACTGCAAAAAATCTGTTGACAAGAAGGGCATAGTGCTTGTCAAACTTCCCATAAAATGCTCGCAAGTGATTGAACTACAGTTCTGTAATAGTAGTTCAAAGCCCCCAAGGAATACCTTTTTCTAAGTAAAATTAGCAAGAATAGAAATGGATAAAGAGACCGAAGTTTGGTTTGCCATGCGTGCCACATACCGCAGGGAGCTTGAAGCTATGCATCTTCTCGAAAAGGCAAATCTTGGCTGTTTCATTCCCATGCAATATAAGATAAGTATCCGTAGGGGCAGGAAAGTCCGTGCTTTGGTTCCCGTCATCCGTAATCTGGTTTTTGTCCATGCACGTCCTTCCGACGTACAGCGTGTTAAGTCTCAAATTACTTATTTGCAATATATAACCGATACTCGCAGTGGTCAGAAGATAATTATTCCCGACCATGAGATGCAGCGCTTCATCGCCGTTGCCGGAACCTATAACGACCATTTGCTTTATTTCCAGCCCGAAGAGTTGAATCTGTCGAAAGGAACTAGAGTCCGTATTACGGGTGGTGACTTTACAGGTCAGGAGGGTATTTTTCTGAAAGTAAAGGGTGCACGTGACCGTCGTGTGGTTATAGAGATACAAGGTGTCATTGCTGTTGCCATGGCCACCATCCATCCGGACCTTATAGAAGTGATCGGCTGAATTATAATTCATAATTTACAACTCATAGTTTACAATTCATAATTCAAAAAATGTCCTCCTCCCTTTTCGAAGAAGCAATTAATCTCCAGCGTGCTGCGCACGAACTGATGTATTTAGGTATGGA